>Ga0268357_100242_pt1 | contig 84686 bp, 93 predicted proteins | sample BioMet10_FD_192466 | JGI IMG/M metagenome (GOLD analysis project Ga0268357, IMG submission 192466) | Sewage microbial communities from Oakland, California, United States - Biofuel 10 (Illumina Assembly) | ecosystem: Engineered > Wastewater > Sewage > Unclassified | place: USA: California... | reverse complement strand
CGAAGAACTCCCCTCGCTCGACTTGCATGTGTTAGGCACGCCGCCAGCGTTCGTCCTGAGCCAGGATCAAACTCTCAATTTTAAAGTTTGAATGACTCAAAATACTTAAAGTAATTTGACGTTGAACATATTGTTCAATATAATTTTGCTGGTTCGTTATTTCTTGTAAAACTTTACGTTTTACATCTTCTCTGTTTAATTTTCAAAGACCAGTTTATCTTGCTGTATTGCAACAGCATTTAAATTATTAGGCTATTATAGAATATCATATTCATATATTAATGTCAACAAAATTAATTTTTTATCATCATATAAAAATATGTGTCGTATCCTGTATAAATAGCTGTTCTTAAGTGACAACGAAATTTATTGTAACAAAAATATGATACACTTTTTTATTAATTATATCAATATTTTCAATATAATAGCTAAATAACTCTAAAATTCTCTTTTTTTCTCTTTAATTGTTACACTGATACACCAGGATAAGTGTGTCAATGTAACAATTAAGTTTTTTAAATTTTTATATATAAAATGTTGTATTTTCTGTGAAAATACAACATTTTATTAACATTATTCTTTAATTTTTAAACACTATCATCATCGCTGTCAACATCAAGCATACTAACATTATCTTCTTCACAATTAATTTTAGCTATAGCAACTATTTTTTGTTCCTCTAAAGTCTTCATTAAAGTTACTCCCATTGCATTTCGGCTAGTAGAAGATATATCTGAAACATTAATTCTTATTGCAACATTACTGCTATTTATAAGCATCATTTCATCACTATCTTTTACAAGTCTGGCACCTACAACTTTTCCTGTTTTGTCATTTACTTTGTATGTTATCATACCTTTTCCGCCTCTATTGTGAGGAGTATATTCTGAAACAGGAGTCCTCTTTCCAAACCCATTTTCACTTACTACTAAAATTTCCTGATCATCCACCAAAATATCCATGGATACAACAATATCATCGTCTCTAAGAGTAATTGCTCTTACTCCAGAAGCAGTTCTTCCCATCGGTCTTACATTTTTTTCATTAAACCTTATTGCATATCCGTTTTGTGTTATCTCAACAATTTCACTTTCACCAGTGGTCATCCTTACCCCTATTAACTCATCTCCATCCCTCAAGCTTATAGCATTTAATCCACTCTTTCTAATGGATGAATATTGACTTAATTCGGTTTTCTTTATTATTCCCTGCTTAGTAGCCATTATAAGATATTTATCTTCCTTAAACTCTTTTAGAGTAATAACAGCCTGTATCTTTTCACCTGACTCTATAGGAAGTATATTTATTAGATTTGTACCCTTAGCTGTTCTTCCTGCATCCTGAATCTCATAGCCCTTAAGTTTATAAACTTTACCTTTATTAGTAAAGAATAAAATATTGTTGTGAGTTGATGTAATAAACATATGCTCCACAAAGTCATCTTCTTTCGTGGCCATAGCAGTAATACCTTTTCCTCCTCGTTTCTGAGAAGAATAGGTATCAGCTGCAATCCTTTTAATATAGCCAGCATGAGTTAAAGTAATAACTACCTGCTGTTCTTCTATTAAATCTTCAATATCTATTTCATTATTATTTCTTTGAATTTCAGTTCTTCTTATATCACCATATTTATTCTTTATTTCAGTTAATTCTTCTTTTATTATATTCAAAACCAACTCTTCTTTTTCTAATATCTCCCTAAGGGAAGCTATTGTCTTTACTAACTCTCCGTATTCCTCTTCAATTTTATCTCTTTCTAGACCTGTAAGTCTTTGAAGCCTCATTTCTAAAATGGCCTGAGACTGTTTCTCGGACAAATTGAATTTTTCAATCAATCCATTTCTTGCTATTTCAGTAGTTTTAGAAGCTCTTATTAATTTTATAACCTCATCAATATGGTCAAGAGCAATTCTTAATCCCTCTAAAATATGTGCTCTTGCCAAAGCTTTATCCAAATCAAATTGAGTTCTTCTTCTAATAACTTCCTTTTGGAAATTCACATAATGAACTAATATCTGCTTTAAATTTAAAACTATAGGTTCGTTATTTACCAAAGCAATCATAATAATTCCAAAAGTATCCTGCATTTTTGTATGTTTGAATAATTGATTTAAAAGTACATTAGGGTTTGCATCCCTTTTTACCTCAATTACTATCCTCATACCGTCTCTGTCTGATTCATCTCTAATATCAGATATGCCTTCTATCTTTTTATCCTTAACAAGTTCTGCAATGCTTTCAATTAATCTTGCTTTATTTACTTGATACGGAAGTTCAGTAACAATTATTCTGTGTCTTCCTTTCTCTTCTTCAATATCAGTCCTTGCCCTTACTAATACCTTTCCTCTTCCTGTTTCATATGCTTCTCTTATCCCTGCAGTTCCAAGTATTATACCCGATGTAGGAAAATCAGGTCCTTTTATCTTTGTCATTAATTCAGGTACTGTTATTTCAGAATTATCAATAAGTGCAGTTACTCCATCTATTACTTCACATAAATTATGGGGTGGAATATTAGTGGCCATACCAACTGCTATCCCCGAAGAACCATTTACAAGTAAATTAGGAAATCTTGAAGGAAGTACAGAGGGCTCCTGTTCTTCTCCGTCAAAATTTGGAATAAAATCCACTGTATTTTTATTTATTTCTCTGAGCATCTCTACAGTTATCTTGTTCATTTTGGCTTCAGTATACCTCATTGCTGCTGCAGAGTCTCCGTCAACCGAACCAAAATTACCATGACCATCCACAAGTAAGTATCTTATTGAAAAATCCTGTGCCATTCTAACTAGTGCATCATAAACAGATGCATCTCCATGAGGGTGGTACTTACCTAAAACATCTCCGACAATTCTTGCACACTTTCTGTACCCTTTTTCAGGTGAAAGTCCAAGTTCATACATTGAAAATAATATTCTTCTATGCACAGGCTTTAGGCCATCCCTTACATCTGGAAGTGCTCTTCCAACTATTACACTCATAGCATAATCTATATAACATTTTTTCATTTCATGACTTATTTCAACGGGCAATACTTTTCCTTCATTTAACATTCAATACACCTCTTTATTTTAAACATCCAGATTTACTACCTTTTTTGCATTTCTTGTTATAAAATCTCTTCTTGGCTCAACTTTATCACCCATTAAAATAGTAAATATTTCATCTGCCGCCATAGCATCTTCCACTGTGGCCTTTAACAAAATTCTTCTTTCAGGGTCCATAGTAGTTTCCCAAAGCTGTTCTGCATTCATTTCACCCAGACCTTTGTATCTCTGAATATCCATACTATTATCCTTTCCACCAAGCTCTATAATAAGTTTATCGAGCTCCTTGTCAGAATAAACATAGTATTCTTTTTTTGATTTGTAAACTCTATAAAGCGGAGGCTGAGCTATATAAACATGACCCTGCTCTACCATCTCTCTCATATACCTATAAAAGAAGGTAAGAAGAAGTGTCCTTATATGAGCTCCGTCCACATCCGCATCTGTCATTATAATTATTCTGTGGTATCTCATCTTTTCAATGTCATAATCTTTGCCTATACCGGCACCAAATGCAGTTATCATAGCTGTTATCATTTCTGAATTAAGTATTTTATCAAGTCTTTGTTTTTCAACATTCATTATTTTACCTCTAAGAGGTAAAATAGCCTGAAACTTTCTATTTCTTCCCTGTTTGGCAGAGCCACCAGCAGAATCTCCCTCGACTATGTATATCTCACACTCTGATGGATCCTTTGAAGAACAGTCTGCAAGTTTTCCAGGAAGAGATGTGTTTTCCAAAACTGATTTTCTTCTAGTTAACTCTCTTGCTTTTCTAGCTGCTTCTCTTGCCCTGGAGGCCATAAGGGATTTATCTAAAATCATTCTTCCTATATTGGGATTTTCTTCAAGAAAATTACTCAAACCCTCTCCTAATATATTATCTACAATTCCTCTCACTTCAGTATTTCCTAGCTTCGTTTTTGTCTGTCCCTCAAACTGAGGATCTGTAAGTTTTACAGAAATTACTGCTGTAAGTCCTTCTCTTATATCTTCACCTGATAAATTCTTATCATTTTCTTTTAAAAATCCAAATTTCCTTGCATAGTCATTAAATACCCTTGTCAATGCTGACTTAAAACCTGCCACATGGGTACCGCCTTCAACAGTGTCTATATTATTTGCAAATGCAAATATATTTTCAGTATATGTGTCATTATACTGAAATGATATTTCTACAGAATAATCATCTTTCTTTCCTTCAACATATAGAGGATCTTTTTGAATTGTCTCTTTATTTCGATTTAAATAAGATACGAAGGATTTTATTCCACCTTCATAATGAAATTCTTCTATTTTTTCTATTCTCTCATCTGAAAGGGATATTCTTATTCCTTTATTAAGGAAAGCCATTTCTCTTAACCTTTGAGCCAGTGTATCGTAATCATACTCTATTTCTTCAAATATTTCCGCATCAGGTTTAAAATATGTTTTTGTTCCACTTCCATCTGACTCTGAGATTTTTTCCAATCCAGTTACTGCTTTACCTCTTTCATATCTTTGCTTCCATATGAAGCCTTCCCTTTTAACTTCAACTTCACATACTTCAGACAATGCATTTACTACAGATGCGCCAACTCCATGTAAACCACCCGATACCTTATAGCCTCCGCCACCAAATTTACCTCCTGCATGCAGAACGGTCATTATAACCTCCACAGTAGGCTTTTTCATCTTAGGATGCATACCTACGGGCATACCCCTTCCATCATCAAAAACAGTAATTGAATTATCATTGTGAATAATAACATGGATATTGTTACAGTATCCTGCTAATGCTTCATCTATACTATTATCTACTATTTCATATACTAAATGATGAAGTCCTCTAGAACCTGTAGTTCCTATGTACATACCTGGTCTTTTTCTAACTGCTTCAAGACCTTCAAGTACTTGAATTTGACTTTCATCATATGATTGTTTGTTTATTTCCGACATAATTTACCTCCCGTAATTTGTGATGACCTAAATCTTATGGCTCATAAGATATGATCTTTGATCTTTTAGCTAATGTACCTGATGATATTGGAGATAAAAATATTTTACTCTTTTTATCAACCTCAGCAATTACAAATGATTTTGGCTTATCTTTGGTTATTCTAGAAACAAACCCATCTTCTTCAGCCATTCTCAAAAATTGCGTTGTATCTGAGCTATACATAGATGTTTCAATATCAAATATTCCTATTACGTCTTTAATTGGAACTACTACATTTTCACCTAAATGTAAAAACATATAACTATCTCCCTTCAACTATTGGCACTTTTTTACTATCCCGCTATTAACCTTATATATTACCGCACTATTATCTAAATAATCCTTTATATCTGATATACCAGTACAAGTAATTATTGTTTGTAAATTTTTAATTGAGTTCAATATATATTTTTGCCTATTTATATCCAATTCAGACAAAACATCATCAAGTAAAAGTACAGGATATTCTCCAGTTAATTCTTTTATTATTTCAAGTGAAGCAAATTTTATAGATAAAACCGATGTCCTCTGCTGTCCTTGAGAACCATATATTCTTGTATCAATGCCATTTATCCTTATACTAAAGTCATCTCTGTGAGGTCCCACAGAAGTTGTCTTTTTATCAAAATCTTTTTTTCTATTCATAGTCAAATTATTTAACAATTCCTCTTTGCTTTTTTTAATATCTTTTACAGATGTAATGTAAAATAATTCTATATCCTCATTACCAGAAGTTATTTCTTTATGTATTTTATACCCCATGGTTTTAAGTTTTTGTATATAATTATACCTTTCTATCAGAATATAGCTTCCATAATTTGAGATTTGTTCATCATATACATCCATAATTTCATTATTTATTTCTTTCCATTTCTTCAAAACCGTATTTCTCTCGTCAAGCACTTTATTATATTGAACTAAATTATAATAATATTTTTTATTAAGTTTGCATAATTCAATATCCAGAAATCTCCTTCTGAAAGAAGGGGATTCCTTTACTATTTTCAAATCCTCGGGAGAAAACATAACCACATTTAAAACACCAATAAGCTCTGAAATTTTATTTATTTTAATAGAATTAATATTTATACCCTTTTTTCCTTCTTTAAATATTTTTATATCAATTTTTTTATCTATTCTGTTCTTTGAAACATAAACATTTATAATGGTATCACTTTTATGCCATTTTATAAGTTCTTTATCTTTGTTTGTTCTATGAGATTTTCCTATACTACAGTAATAAATACTCTCCAATATATTGGTTTTTCCCTGGGCATTATCACCAATAAAAACATTTATACTTGAATTTAACTCTATTAAAAGTTCATCATAATTTCTGTAATTTTTTAATTTTAAATATTTAATATACATAAAACACCTAAATATAATTATACCATAATATTAATTTATTAATTTATATATTTCTCCATTGATTTCTACAGTATCGCCATAGGTAAGCTTCTTTCCCCTTCTGGTTTCAACTTCACCATTTACCTTTACATCTCCATTTAGAATATATATTTTAGCTTCAGATCCTAAACAAGCGGCACCGCACCATTTTAAAAAGGAATCCAGTTTTATTATATCTGTATTTATTTTTATCTCAATCATTAATTTTCTCCAATCCACTAACTATTTAATAATCTTACAGGCAACACAAGATATGTACAATTATTATAATTTTTATTTTTTATCAAACATGGACTCACACTGCTTGATAATTCCATTACTATCTCCTCTTCATCCATAATTCTAAGCACATCTATAAGGTATTTTGAATTAAATGCAATTTGAAGAGGCTGGCCTTGCAATATAATATTTACTTCTTCTCGTACCATTCCCAATTGAGAATTTGATGTTATTACCAAAATATCTTCTCCTATATCGAATTTTACTAGGTTTGTATTTCCTTCTTTTCCCATTAATGAAGCTCTTTCTATGCACTCAAGCAGCTCAAGTCTTTTAGATATTACTTTAAGATTAGATTCTTCAGGAATAATTGATGAATATTTTATAAATTCACCATCTAAAAGTCTAGAAATTATTTTTGTTCCATTTAAGCTAAACAAAATATTATTAGGGGTAAAGGTTATATTTACATTTTCCTCTGATTCATCCAATATTTTGGATACTTCTGATAAAGTTTTTCCTGGGATAACTGCATTTATAACATTTTCAGTTTCCAAATTTTCATTTTTCAAAGCTAATCTGTACCCGTCCAATGCCACTAAATTTAATTTTTTATCCTTTATTTCGAAAAGTACTCCTGTAAGTATAGGTCTTGAATCATCTGAAGCTGTCGCAAAAATTGTTCCTTTTATCATGTTTTTTAATTTCTTTTGAGGTATTGAAAAAATCATATTTTCATTAATTTTTGTGAGTTCTGGAAATTCATCAGCATTCATATATAAAAGTGTGAATTTCGATTTTTGACATGATATTTGAATAGAATTATTTTCAAAAGTTTTAATTTCTACAATATCATTAGGTAACTTTCTTATTATTTCTCCAAATAATTTAGCATCTATTACTACATTTCCCCATTCTAAAATTTCAGATTTTATTTTTTTTTCTATACTTAAATCTAAATCAGATCCAGTTAAAAGTATTTCATTATCATAAGCTTTTATTAAAATTCCACCAAGAATAGGCATAGTAGTTTTACCAGTTACAGCTTTTTGAACTGTAACTATTGCTTCTTGAAGAACTGTTTTATCACATTTAAAGTTCATGGAAAATCCTCCTTGTATATATAGATAGATAATAATTATTATTAGTAATAATAGTAGTAGGGGCTGTGAGTTTGTTAGTATCCCTTAAAAGCATTGATATAACTTGTTTTTCAATAAAAAATAACTGTGGATAAGTAAAAACATTTTATCTATCTTATCCACATTAGTATATTACTTAGATGAAATTTTTGTATATCCACATATAAAAATCAAAAATAATGAACAGATGTGAGTTATTTTTGATTTATTCTCTTAGTAAGTTCATTAATGGCATTTTGCAGCGCTTCGTCAACTTTTAGAGCTGCGGATATTTTTTCATAGGCATGTATAACTGTTGTATGATCTCTTCCACCAAATTCTTCTCCTATTTTAGGGAGTGACATATCTGTTATTTTTCTTGCAAGATACATGGCTATCTGTCTTGGAAAAGCAACATTTCTTGTTCTTCTAGCAGATTTAAAATCTTCAATTCTAAGACTGTAGTAATTAGCTACAACTTCTTGAATAAGATCAACCGTTACCTGTTTGCTCTGTTTTTTTGAAATTATGTCCTTAAGAGCCTCAGATGCAAGTTCTACACTTATTTCTTTATTTGTAAGAGAGGAAAAAGCAACTATTCTTATTAGTGCTCCTTCAAGTTCCCTTATATTTGATTTAATTTTTGTTGCAATATATACCATTACTTCATTAGGTATATTTAAGTTTTCAACATCAGCTTTCTTTTTCAGTATTGCCATTCTTGTTTCAAAATCAGGAGGCTGAATATCTGCAATTAGACCCCATTCAAATCTTGATCTAAGTCGATCTTCTAATGTAGGAATTTCTTTTGGGGGCCTGTCGCTGGATAAAATGATCTGCTTGTCAGCTTCATGCAGATCATTGAAAGTGTGAAAGAATTCTTCCTGAGTTCTTTCTTTTCCTGCTATAAATTGAACATCGTCTATAAGAAGTACATCTATGTTTCTATATTTGTTTCTAAATTCAACATTTTTGTCATCTTTTATTGAGTTTATAAGTTCATTTGTAAATTTTTCTGATGAAACATACACTACCTTTGAGTTTGGATTGTTTTGTAGTATGTAGTGACCTATTGCATGCATTAAATGAGTTTTACCAAGTCCAACCCCTCCATAAATAAATAGCGGATTGTATGCTTTAGCAGGTGATTCAGCTACAGCTAAAGAAGCTGCATGGGCAAAGCGATTACTATTTCCTATTACAAAAGAATCAAATGTATATTTAGGATTGAGAGTAGAATTCATTTCATCATTTGGTTCTTTTGATATTCTCTGAGTAGAATTAATTTTTTTTGGAGGATCTTCAATATTATCCTCTGATGAAATTACAAAATTGATATTGTATTTTTTTGAGGTTATCAATTTTAAAGCATTTTCAATTAAATCCTTATATCTACTATTTAGTATCCCTCGTGTAAAATCGTTGGGAACACCTAATTTTACAGTGTAGTCTTCTATTGAAATAGGTGTAATACTTTTTATCCAAGTATTAAAACTTACCTCAGTAATTTCACCCTTCATTATGTTTAATGTTTTTTCCCAAGTTTCTTTAAGTTGGGCCATTCTATATCCTCCAGTCTAGTTTAATAAATATTATTAACATTGAATAAACAACTTATAATATATGTTTATAAAATTAATAACAAGTTTATAAATTTGTGGATGAATTTATAAATACAAAGTTATTAACAAGTGTGCAAAATTTAATATTAACATTGTTAAGTATGAATAAAGTGTTATTTTTAGTCAAAAATAAAATATGTAAAATAAAATAAATACATATTTTTTCAACTTATACACAAACTTATACACAAGTGTGGATAAGTTTGTGTAAATTCAAGTTATTCACAATCACATATTAATAATATCAAAATGAAGTGTGCTATTCAAGAAGTTATCCACAAAAAAGAATAAAAATATCTTAATTAGGTATTTCAAGGCTTTATCTTGACAATGACCTATCATGAATATATAATTTAATAGTGAAACTTTAAATGGAAATTTATAAAGTTATATAAACCACTCAAAAGGGGGTGTAATAGAATGTTTATGACATACCAGCCAAAAAAGAAGCAGAGAAAAAGAGAGCACGGTTTCAGAAAGAGAATGAGTTCTCTATCAGGTAGAAACGTTCTTAAAAGAAGAAGACAAAAAGGTAGAAAGAGATTAACAGCATAAGGGCCGCTTTTGTGGCCTTTTTCTGCACTGCAGAAAAAAGGAGTTAAATAATGAAAAAATACAATATTAGAAAGAACTCTGAATTTAGAGCTGTATATAAACGGGGAAAATCTTTTTCTAATTATTTGCTTGTTTTGTATATTTATAGAAATAATTCGGATTTTAACAGACTTGGTGTTTCGGTAAGTAAAAAAGTAGGCAAGAGTGTTACTCGAAATAGAATTAAAAGGCTTATAAAAGAATCTTATAGGTCGAGTTTTTCGAATATAAATAAAGGATTCGATTTGGTTTTTATTGCAAGAAATCCTGCTAAGGGAAAAAGTTATAAGGATATTGAAAAATCATTGATTAATCTTTTTAATAAGGCAGGTTTATATAATTAAATGAAAAAAGTTGTAATTTATATAATTAAATTATATAGAAAATATGTCTCACCTATGAGTCCTCCTTCCTGTAAATATTACCCAACTTGTTCAATGTATGCAATTGAAGCTATTGAAAAGTACGGTATATTTAAGGGTGGTTTAATGGCTATATATAGAATTTTAAGATGTAATCCTCTCAGCAAGGGTGGATATGACCCGGTAAAATAATAAACAATATTTAGGAGGTAAAAAATTTGAGTTATCTAAACAATGCATTCGTTCAATTTTTTGAACTTATACATAGAGGTGTGGATGTGGTATTCGTTAACCAGAACATATCCTATGGAATTTCTATAATTCTGGTTACTTTAATTATAAGGTTGATATTATTTCCATTGAGCTTAAAGCAGACAAGATCTTCCTTTGCAATGACTGAAATTCAACCTGAAGCAAAAAAATTACAAGATAAGTATAAAAATGATCCTCAAAAATCGCAAGCAGAATTGATGAAGCTTTATAAAGAAAAAGGAGCTAGTCCTTTTAGCGGTTGTTTGCCAATGTTAATTCAATGGCCGATTTTTATTGCTCTTTACTATGTTTTTAATAATTTAGCAGGAATAAGTGGCGTATCATTTTTATGGATTAAAGATTTAGCTCAAAGAGATATTATACTTGCAATTTTATCCGGAATTACTACTTATTATTCTGGAATGTTAATGATGCCTGCAACTGGAGAGCCTTCACAAGCTAAACAAACACAAATAATGAACACAAGTATGTCAATATTTATGGTATTTATTAGCTGGAAGTTAAGATCTGCTCTAGTTTTATATTGGGTAATTAATAATTTGATTCAGGTAGCTCAAACTGTTCTTATTAAAAAGTGGGATTCTAAAAAGAAGGAAATAAATAAAGCTTAATATCTAGGGGGTGTCGTTTAGCGTGATCGAATTGGAAATGTTAGGGAAAACTATTGATGATGCTTTAAAGAATGCTTTACAGGAATTGAAATTAACAGAGGATAAAGTGGAGTTTGAGGTATTAGATGAGGGAAATAAAGGATTTTTAAATATTATTGGTGCTAGACCAGCAAGAATAAAAGTAAAAGTAAAACGAGACTATATTTATGAAGCTAGAACTTTTTTAAGAGAAGTGCTTGTTGGTATGGATGTTAGAGCTGAAATAAGGGTAAAAGAAGAAGATAATGTGGTTAAGTTTACTCTTACCGGACCTGATATGGGAATACTGATAGGGTACAGAGGAGAAACTTTAGATTCACTTCAATATCTTGTAAGTCTTGTTTTAAATAAGGGGCATGAAACAGAATATAAAAGAGTAATTTTAGATACAGAAAATTATAGAGTTAAAAGAGAAGAAACTTTAAAGAGATTAGCTAGAAGGATTGCAGAAAAAGTTAAAGCTACTGAAAGACAGGTTAAGTTGGAACCTATGAATCCTTACGAAAGAAGGATTATACATTCTGCACTTCAAAATGATCCATATGTTGAAACATACAGTGAAGGTGATGAACCTTACAGAAGAGTAGTCGTGGATTTAAAGAAAGCCTGATGGCTTTCTTTTTGTTTATTTGTAGAAGGAGGTAATTTTATGAAAGAATTTGATACAATTGCTGCTATCTCCACTGCAATTGGAGAGGGCGGAATATCTATAATAAGAGTATCAGGTGACAAAGCTCTAAATATTGTTGGAAAAATCTTTAAAGGAAAAAGTCAAAAGGAATTTAATACTATTGATAGTTTTACTTTAAGATATGGATATATAGTTGATGGTGAGGATAGTATTATTGACGAGGTTATTGTAAGTTTTATGAAGGGTCCTAAGAGCTATACTGCAGAGGATACCGTGGAAATTAATTGTCATGGAGGTATTATTGCAACAAATAAGATTCTAGAGCTTGTAATATTGGCAGGTGCCAGAATAGCTGAGCCAGGTGAGTTTACTAAAAGGGCTTTTTTAAACGGAAGAATAGATTTAAGTCAGGCAGAAGCTGTTATAGATATTATAAGGGCTAAAACTGAGCTTTCGATGAAATCTGCTATTCTTCAGTCAGGTGGAAAAATATCCAAAATGGTTAAAGAACTAAGAGATAGTTTGATCACTTTAATAGCTCATATTGAGGCTACTGTAGATTATCCCGAAGATGACCTAGAGGAAATTACATCAATACAGGTATCTGAGAATTTAAAGGCTGCTGTTTTAAGTATAAATAAAATAATAGAAAGTGCTGATGAAGGAAAAATATTAAGAGAGGGTATAAGCACCGTGATTGTTGGAAAACCAAATGTGGGAAAATCATCATTGTTGAATTCTTTACTTATGGAAAACAGGGCAATCGTAACGGATATCCCTGGAACCACAAGGGATATAATTGAAGAGTATATAAATATCGGTGGTATTCCGATAAAAATAATAGATACAGCAGGCATAAGAGAAACTGAAGATGTCGTAGAAAAAATTGGTGTTCAAAAATCCATGGAAAAAATCGATGAAGCTGATTTAATTATTTTAATATTAGATTCAAGCAGCCAACTAGATGACATAGATAGAGAGATAATTAATCATATAAAAGGTAGAAAGTATATAGTATTATTAAATAAAGTCGATTTAGAGAATATAATCGATAAAAACGATCTGGATGGTATTGAGTCTGAGTATATAATAAATACTTCAATTATTTCAGGTTTTGGTGTAAATAATCTTAAAGATGCCATAATAAAGCTTTTTTTTAAGGGTGAAATTAATTCAAATGAGATTATCATTACCAATGTTCGACATAAGGAAGCACTTATTTTGGCGAGGAATAACTGTATTCAGGCTATAAATGCATTATCTGATACCATGTCAATTGATTTGGCTTCTATTGATATAAGAAATGCGTGGTATAATCTAGGAGAGATTACTGGAGATACTATACAAGAAGATATTATAGACAAGATTTTTTCACAATTCTGTTTAGGAAAGTAGGTTTATATATGGAATATTTTGCAGGTGAATATGATGTTATTGTAGTGGGAGCAGGTCATGCAGGTTGTGAGGCTGGACTTGCTGCTTCTAGAATGGGGTGTAGGGTTTTAATGCTGACTATGAATTTGGACAGTGTTGCACTAATGCCGTGCAATCCTAATGTAGGAGGAACCGCTAAGGGACATCTTGTTAGAGAAATTGATGCTTTAGGCGGAGAGATGGGTATCAATATAGACAATACCTTTATTCAATCAAGAATGCTAAATACATCTAAAGGACCAGCTGTACATTCTTTAAGAGCACAGGCGGATAAGAGAAGATACTCAGAGAGAATGAAGCATGTAATAGAGCTGCAGGAAAACTTAGATCTTAGGCAGCTTGAAGCTATTGAGGTCAGGATAGAGGATAACTGTGTTAAGGGAGTACTTACTAGGAATGGGGCTTATTTTAAGACTAAAGTTGTTATAATTGCCTCTGGTACTTATTTAAAAGGAAGGATTATAATAGGAGAGGTAAATTATAGCGGAGGACCAAGTGGGTTGTTTCCTGCAAATTTTCTTTCGAATAGTCTTCAAGATAGCGGAATAGAACTTAGGAGGTTTAAAACAGGAACTCCTGCCAGGATTAACAGGAGAAGTGTTGATTTCTCAAAGATGATAGAACAAAAAGGAGATGAAATTATAGTTCCGTTTTCCTTTATGAGTTCAAATATTGTTAGGGATCAGGTTTCCTGTTATTTGACATATACAACAGAAGATACACTAAAGGTTATTAAAGACAATATAGATAGATCTCCTTTATATAATGGCACTATTAAATCTATAGGACCTAGATATTGTCCATCTATAGAAGATAAGGTTATGAAATTTCCTGATAAAGAAGTTCATCAGATTTTTATTGAGCCAGAAGGAGAGTCAACTGATGAGATGTATGTAGGGGGGGCTTCTAGTTCGTTGCCCGAAGAGGTCCAGATTGCAATGTATAAAACAATTGTTGGTTTAGAAAATGTTGAAATACTACGAACTGCATATGCTATAGAATATGACTGTTTTAATCCACAGGATTTAAATCTGTCACTTGAATTTAAAAATATAAGCGGACTTTTTGGCGCAGGACAGATTAATGGGAGTTCAGGATATGAAGAGGCAGCTTCTCAAGGAATAATTGCGGGAATTAATGCGGCACTTAAAGTTAAGGGAAAGGAACCTTTGATACTAAATAGATCCGATGCTTATATAGGTGTTTTGATAGACGATTTAGTTACAAAGGGTACAAATGAACCTTATAGGATGATGACATCCAGATCTGAGTACAGGCTGCTTCTTAGGCAGGATAATGCTGATTTAAGACTGACTGAAATAGGACATAAAATTGGTTTGGTATCTGAAGATAGATATAATAAATTTATTTTGAGAAAAAAATGCATTGAAAATGAAGTAAATAGAATTAAGAATTTACAAATCACGGGCAAGAGAGAGATAAATGATTTTTTGGCATCACTAAATTCCACAGAACTTAAAAAACCAATAAGCTTGTATGAGTTAATAAAGAGACCTGAATTGAATTATTTTTCAGTTGAAGAACTTGATAAAGAAAGATTACCTCTTAGTTTGGATATAATGGAAGAAGTAAATACTATTTCAAAATATGAGGGATATATTGAAAAGCAGTTGGAACAGGTAAATCAGTTTAAGAGGTATGAGGCAAGAATTATTCCGTCGAATTTTGATTATACATTAATTAAAGGTCTCAGGCTTGAAGCTGTGCAGAAACTTAAAAAAGTTAAACCTATGAATATAGGTCAGGCTTCAAGAATATCTGGTGTAACCCCTGCTGATATCTCTGTTTTGCTAATTTATATGGAAAATTTTTTTAAGAGTACAAAGGAGAACTAATATGAATTTTTATGAACTAATGGAATCTTCTTGTAATAATATCCATTTGAAATTTGATAAAGATAAGTATTTAAAATTTGTAGAATACAAAGATTTGATTAAGGAGTGGAATCAAAAAGTTAATCTAACTGCAATTACAGAAGATGAAGAGATTATTAAGAAACATTTTATTGATTCAATAAAAATATTCAATTTTAAGGAGTTTCAAAATGCAAAAAGTGTAATTGACGTTGGAACGGGAGCTGGACTTCCGGGAATTCCTATAAAAATTATGAAACCTGAACTAGACGTTGTGCTTTTAGATTCCTTAATGAAAAGGGTAAATTTTTTAAATGAAGTAATAGAGAAACTTAATCTGTTTGATATTAATGCTGTTCATGGCAGAGCTGAGGATTTTGGAAAAGTTGAGTATAGAGAAGTTTTTGATATTGCTGTATCCCGTGCTGTGGCAAATCTTACTTTGTTAAGTGAACTCTGTCTTCCATTTGTAAAAGTGGGTGGCTATTTCTTGGCTATGAAGGGTCCTTCCGTGGATTCAGAGATTATTGATGCAAAGTTTGCAATATCAACATTAGGTGGTAAACTAGAAGATATAGTAGAAATTGATATTGAAGACAGTAATTTAAAGCATAACATTGTTATTATTAGAAAAATCATGAAGACTCCTAAACAATTTCCTCGAAAACCGGGAGTTCCATCTAAAAAGCCTTTGCGTAATGTATAAATTTGTCGTACGAAATTTATTTGATTTAGAAGGAATTTAAAAAAAAGTGAAGAAATGTAAATATAGGAATATTTAAAAGGGATGGTAAGCTATGCAAAATATTATAAGTTATGTATCCGTTGATTTAATATCACCAAATATATATCAACCTAGAAAGCATTTTGATGAAGAAGCCATTGATGAGTTAGCGCAATCAATAAAGCTATATGGAATAATTCAACCTCTTTCCATAAGAAGAATTGGCAATGAAAGATATGAATTGGTTGCAGGTGAAAGAAGGCTAAGAGCTGCGAAAAAGTTAGGTTTAAAGGAAGTGCCTACATTAATAGTTGACATTACAGACAGAGATTCTGCGGCTATTGCACTTTTAGAAAATCTACAAAGAGAAGATTTAAATTTTATTGAAGAGGCGGAAGCATATAACAATTTAATGAAGGAACATAATTATACACAAGAACGGCTTGCTGAAGTTATTGGAAAAAAACAGTCTACCATTGCAAATAAAATTCGAATACTGAGATTAAATGAAGAAGTAAGGAAAGTGCTTTTGGATAATAATCTAACTGAAAGGCATGCTAGGGCACTTCTTAAATTACCAACTGCGGACAGCCAAATAAAAATATTAAATGCTATAATTAAGAAATCTTTGAACGTAAAGAATTCTGAGGAACTTATTAATAAATTTCTGATTAGTTTAAGACGAGATGAAATTGCGTCAGATGGTAAGAAGAGGATTAAGGGTATATTTTCTCCAAGGGTCTACATTAATACAGTTAAACAAGTATTTGATAAATTTGGATTGAATGCTGAATATTCCTCCAGGGAGTCTGATAAAAATATACAAATTACAATAACGATTCCTAAAGCTTAGAAATGTTTCACGTGAAACATTTCTTTTTTTGTCGAAAACACTTTTAATATACCTGGATTAAATATATAATAATATATGTCTATAAAATATTTATCTTATTAGGTGGTGAAGTGTTTGAAAGTAATCTCAATATTTAATCAAAAAGGTGGAGTTGGGAAAACTACCACGAGTATTAATTTGTGTGCATATTTGGCGTTGCAGGGTTTTAAAATATTAAGTATTGATATTGATCCTCAGGGCAATACAACCAGTGGTTTAGGTTTTGATAAGAAAAAAATACATGAGTCTGTATATGATGTTTTAACATCGAATATGCAAATTGAGAGTGCAATAAAGAAATGTGATCTAGTTGACAATTTTTATCTTTTACCTTCCACAGTAGAATTAGCAGGTGCTGAAGTTGAACTTATAGAAATTCCAAAGCGTGAGTCAATATTAAAGAATAAACTATTTCAAATGAAGGAAAGATATGATTATATATTTATAGATTGTCCTCCTTCATTAGGTTTTTTAACAGTAAATGCACTTTGTGCCTCAGATAGTGTACTCATACCTATACAGTGCGAATTTTATGCATTAGAAGGAGTGGGACAACTTATCAATACAATTCAATTAGTAAAAAAATCTCTAAATAAGTCATTAGAGATTGAGGGTGTTCTGATGAGTATGTATGACAGTCGTGCTAGATTATCTCAGGAAGTAATTAATGAAGTTAAAAAATATTTTGAAGACAAAGTATATGAAACTACAATTCCAAGAAACATTCGATTAGCGGAGGCTCCTAGTTTTGGACTTCCCATAATGCTGTATGATGATAAATGTAAAGGTTCTGAAGCATATGAACTACTTGCAAAAGAATTTTTATTAAGACAGGGGAGGTAGTATGTTTGAATAAAAAATTTGGGTTAGGAAAAGGGTTGGGAGCACTTATACCTGATGATTCTGAGAATGATGAAATTTTGAATGATGATGGCACTACTCAAAGAAGGTCTGCCTTAATACCTATAAATTTGATAAAGCCAAATGAAGGACAACCTCGAAAAAATTTTGATGAAGAAAAGATTTTGCAACTTTCCGAATCAATAAAAGAACATGGCATTATTCAGCCAATAGTTTTAAAAAGGGATGGCAGCAATTATACTATTGTAGCAGGTGAAAGAAGATGGAGAGCAGCTAAAGCTGCGGGATTCAAGGAAGTACCAGCCATTGTTATGAACCTAACTGATAAACAAGTAATTGAGATTTCCCTTATAGAAAACATTCAAAGGCAGGATTTGAACCCAATTGAAGAAGCTTTGGCATTTAAGAAGTTGATAGAAGAATTTTCTTTTACGCAGGAAGAACTTAGCAGAAGAATAGGAAAATCAAGAACCTCACTTACAAATAGCATGAGATTACTTAACTTAGATAAGAGAGTTCAGGATTATTTAATTGATGGTGTAATATCTGAGGGACATGGAAGGACTCTCCTTGGCATATCCGACTTTGAAACTCAATATAATACAGCTCAAAAGATTATTGACGATAGTTTATCAGTAAGAGAAACTGAGAAATTGATCAATATCATGAATAACAAACCCATAAAGCCTAAAGTTGTAAATGAAAAGAATGACTCTAATCCTTATATTAATGATATCAAAAATAGATTAGAGGAAAGGTTTGATACAAAAATTGTAGTTTTAAATAAGAACAATAAGGGAAGAATAGAAATTGAATATTATTCAAGCGAAGATCTTCAAAGAATATTAGAAATTTTAAGTATATAAATGTTTAACGTGAAACATTTTGGGAGGGCGCAAAAATGGAAAACATAATATCTGTAATTGAAAGTTATCAAACTTATATATTAATTGGAATAGCAGTTTTAGTGCTATTTTTATTAATATTAGTTTTAATTAATCTAAAGTCAATAGGAAGTTTGGAAAAGCGATACAGAAAATTAATGAGAGGCGCAGACAATAAGAATATTGAGGAAATAATAAATGATTATATGGATAAAATTGATTTAGTTCAGAAGGATGGTCAGAAAATAAAAGAGTTATACAACCAGATTGATTTGAAACTAAAAGGTTGTATTCAAAAAGTTTCATTAATAAGATACAGAGCATTTGAAGATGTTGGAAGTGATCTTAGTTTTTCTGTAGCACTATTGGATGAATTGAATAATGGATTTATTATAACAGGAATTTTTGGGAGAAGCGAAAGTACTACTTATGCTAAACCTGTTAATAGGGGAATTTCTAGATATGAATTATCACAAGAAGAAAATCAAGTATTAAAAGAAGCTATAGAAAATAGAAAATAATGTATATGAAACCTCCTTTAAGGGTACTATACCCTTAAAGGAGGTTTTGCTATGAAGATATTTGTGAGTAAAGAATTAGAGCAGATAAAAGAAGAACTATTTAATAAGGGTTATGAAATTATTGATGAAAGTTGTGAATCACCATGTGATGCAATTATCTGTAACTTAAAAAGAGGCGGACTTACAAAATTAAATATGCAATCAAATATAAAAAATGAAGGAACATTAATTATTGACTTGGGAAGCAAGTCCGTGGAGGAACTAGAGTATATATTAAATAACAGAGTCTATAGCAGTATATTCTAAAGAATAGTCTTTTGCATAATATCAGATGATTCTTTTGAATATTTTAATGAGGTTTTTTTGCCTCCTAAGGATTTTAATATACAGTGATATATTCCTTTAGATATAGATTCAGCAAGGTACATCACAGTATAAAGTCTAGTGTTTTGTAACACCATAAATTCCATGCTGCCTGAAATATTAACTACTCCAGTAATACTTATATCACCGACACTTGGTAAGTTTTTATCCATTGCAGACCCAGGATGTAAAGGCTTGCTCTCTACTATAACCTTTCCGACATTCTGAAGACTTCCTAAACAGGCATCTACTGCAATTATAAAAGGATTATCATAAATTGTATTAATATCAATTAAAACGTCATTAATATTTTTTGCATGTACCGGGAACTCTAAATTACCATAGAGGCTGATTTTGTTTCTAACTAAACATTTTAATTTATCACCAACCAAAGGACCTAAGCTATCTCCTGTGGATCTATCAGTACCTATACATAAGACAATAATAGGTCTACCCTGTTTAATTATAGGTTGAATTTCAGTAAAAAGAACATCTCTTAACATGAAAATAGAATCAGCTGAATCAGGATCTAAAATAGTTTTACGTAGCATAAAAAAACCTCCTTTTTGTTATTTTTTACAAAAAGAAGGTTTTTATACATAAACTATATATTTATTAAATTATATCCACTCTTCTTAATACATTATAAAATACTACTAAGAATATACAAAAGAACATACCAGAAAAGCCGTTAGCTTTAAGACCTATAAAAAGTGCAGCCAAAACAGCAACAGGGTGAATTCCTAAGGAAGATGAAACGATTTTAGGTTCTACAATCTGTCTGATAATTGATATAATCACATATGAAATTATTATGCCCATGGCTGTAATATAATTCTTAAATACAAAGAAATATAAAAGGGCTAGGGGCAGATAAATTGCACCAATACCTAATATAGGAAGTATATCAAAAAAAGCACAAACGATACTTAATATAATAGCATACTTTACTTTAAAAACAATAAAAACAAGCAATGTCTCAACGAATGTTAGTCCGATAATTGTCATGTAAGAAAGAAGATAATTGCCAAGCATTCTTTTTGTTTCATGTAAAATAGAGTATAATTTGTCGGATTTACCTTCAGGTATAAAATTAAAGAGTTTACTTTCTGCTAAAGTAATATCTCTAGTAAAAAAATATGTTGCTAGCAGGGTAAATAATATTACCATAATAATATATGGAATAGAAGTAATAAAAGCGACAATTTCCGACAAGACATTTCCAGTTAGAGAAACTGTTATATTGGATAATTTTGTAATAGAACTTGAAAAATTATTCTCTATGGAGCTAATAATATAAGGATCTAAATTATTGTAATATTTTCCCAAACTATCAAATGATTTTACGATTGCAGAATAATTGGTATTTATATAACTTTGCATATTTTTACCAAGAGTAATAGCCTCTTGAGTTAATTGAGTGACTCCCCACCCTAAAAGTAATAATATAATTGAAAAAAATATGATAGTGGTAATTAAAGATGATGTCGTCTTTTTAAATTTAAAATAAGTAGTGAGCAATTCAGTAGGTTTCTTTATTATTAATGCACAAATCAATGCAAGAACAAAGGGTAAAGTATAATTTAAAGTTTTAAAAAAGATAATGAAAGACAAGGAATAAATTATAATAAAAAGTAAAATTCTATCGAATCTTTCTATAAAATTGTTCATAAAACAAATCACACTTCCTTTATTTTAAAACTTATTTATTATATAATATTATAAGTACCATATAACATTAAGTATAATGTTATATAAAGCATAAGACAATATTAAATTGATTAACTTGGAGGTAGGCATGTCAGACTATTATTTAATTACATTTAAAAATACACATGGAGCAATCAGCGGAGAAAAAGTTCTAAAAGGGATAGGGTTTGAGGTTACAGTTATGCCTACCCCTACAAGTATAACCAAAAGCTGTGGAATAAGTCTAAGAATCAAAATTGATGATTTTGATAAAGTATATAGGGTTATAAGGGATGGAATCATAGAGGTTGAAAACATATATTTGAAAGAAGATACAGGGTATAAGATAATAGATATATAAGAAGGTGCTGTATGAGCAATATAATAACATTTTTAGGGATAAAAGTTGATTTGGTAAATGATGGGATAACCATAGGTAATTTTACCATTGGAAAAGAAAGCATATATAACTTTGGATATAATATATTTAAAATTCTTGGTTTAATAATTTTTATGATTATTGCTGTTAAAATAGGAAATTCAATAATAGGCAGGATGGTGGAAAGGCAAAAAAAATTTAAATTTTCACTTGATGATAAAAAATCCCAGACATTAGGGGTAGTGCTTAAGAGCATTTTAAGGTACTCCGTATATTTTGTAGGGATATTTGGTATAGTTGAAATAGTGTTTGGAACAGTTGGTCTTACTCTGGCTAGTATAGGGGGAGTAGCAGTTGGATTTGGTTCTCAAAGCTTAGTTAAAGATATTATAAACGGATTCTTCATATTATTTGAAGATCAGTACTCCGTTGGAGATTATATAAATGTTGAGGATAAAGGTGGCATAGTAGAAAGCATAGAATTAAGGATAACAAAGATAAGAGATTTTAATGGAGATTTGCATACTATACCAAATGGTCTTATTACAAAGGTGACCAATCATTCAAGAGGGAATGTGAGAATACTTGTGGACGTTGATATAGCACATAATGCTGATTTAGACAAAGCTATAGAGATTATAGAAAATCTTTGTATAAAATTTAATTCACAAAATGAAGACGTGGTGGAAGGGCCTAAAGTATTGGGTATTTCAGCTTTAAAGGAAAGCGGAATAACCATAAGAGTGGCGGGAAAAACAAAACCAATGTGTCAATGGTCATTGGAGATGAAATTAAGAAAAGAAATAAGGGATGTACTTAAGGAATCTAATATAGAAATGCCTTTCCCTGTAGTTAAAATGTTGAAGGAGTGATAGTATGCCTAAAGAATTTAATATTGGAGATATAGTGGAATTAAAAAAGACACATCCATGTGGAAGCAAGGAGTGGGAAATAATAAGGGTAGGGGCAGATATAAAAATAAAATGTACTGTCTGCGGAAGACTTATAATGCTTCCAAGAAACAAATTTGAGAAGGATGTAAAAAAAATAATAAAAGAAAACAAAGAATCTTTGGAATAGATATTGAAATTTGTTTAATTAAATGTTAAAATATTATATTGTAGTCCCTGCTGTGATAATCACAGCCGTTAGTCCAAAGGGAGGAGGTGAAATCTAATGAGAAAGTATGAAACTATATTCATATTACACCCATCATTAGACGAAGAAGCTGTTAAAGCTAACGTTGAAAAGTTTAAGGGCGTAATAGAAAATGGTGGTGGAGTAATTGAAAATGTTGATTTCTGGGGCAAGAGAAAACTTGCATACGAAATTAAGAAAATCAACGAAGGATATTACTATCTAGTCAACTTCAATGCAAATCCTGAATTACCTAAAGAGTTAGACAGAATTTTCAGAATTACAGACACTGTTGTAAGACATATCATTATCAGTAATGAAAAAAAATAGGTGGTGTTTAGATGAATAAAGTTGTTTTAATTGGAAGATTAACTAAGGACCCTGAGTTAAAATTTACTCCGGGAACCGGTACAGCTGTTGCCACCTTTACATTAGCCGTTGATAGAAGATTCTCAAAAGATGGTCAGAAAGAGGCCGATTTTATACCTGTAGTTGTATGGGGTAAACAGGCTGAATCCACTGCAAACTATATGAACAAAGGAAAGATGATGGGTATCAGTGGCAGAATTCAGACCAGAAGTTATGACGCTAAAGACGGTACTAAACGGTATATTACTGAAGTAGTGGCAGATGAAGTACAATTCCTCGAATGGGGAAATGGTAACAAATCTGATTCCCGCTCAAACAATTATGAATCTGGAAATTATGGAAAAGCTCAAGGAAGCTATAACAACAATTATGGCGAGGAAATTACCCCTATTGATGAAGAGGGGGAAATCCCATTTTAATAGGTAAGGAGGAAATAAAATGAGCAATAGAGAAGGCGGAAGAAGAAATTCTTCTAAAATGAGAAAAGCTAAAAGAAAAATTTGTTCTTTTTGTATGGATAAGTCAGAATTTATTGACTACAAAGATATAAACAAATTAAGAAAGTATGTAACAGAAAGAGGAAAGATTTTACCAAGAAGAATTTCCGGAAACTGTGCAAAGCATCAAAGAGAACTTACAGATGCTATAAAAAGAGCAAGAAATATAGCTTTGCTACCATTCACAACAGAATAGTAAATAAGCTTAAGAGCTGTTTCAAAAGGAGATTACGAATCGCCTTTTGAAGCGGCTCTTTTTAATAACCATTGTTGCATTAATCAAGAAATATAACTAAAATAGTAATATAGACATATTAAGGGGTGATGTATATGAAAAAAGAAGATCTGAATATAATGTATAACATTAAGATAATTGAGGACTTGAAGGCTGATCTGCTGTGCGTAATAGGTGACTTTTATAAATTACTTACCCGTGGAAGCAATGTGGCTCAGGAAGCCATTTTAGATTGTATTTCCGGGGCAATAATTATCTTATATATATTATCTGAGAGATTAGGATATTCATATACCGCAGTAGATGAAAATATAAGAAAAAAGCTTAAATTAGGAATTATAGAAGAAGACAATATAGAAAAGCAGGGCAAAGATTTAACAAAACTATACAATCATTTTAAGGAAAGGGAATAACGGAGGTACTGAATGCATAAAGAAAATTACAATACAAAGGCAGTAGTGGAGACAGGGCTTATAAGTTCACTAATTGTAATAATAATGTTGATGACAATTTATATCCCACTATTTTCAATGTTAGGCGTATTTATTCTACCAATTCCGGTTACAGTACTTTACATAAGACATAATTACAAAGTAACAGTAGGAGGCGTAGTTACAAGTGCAATACTTATAGCAATGCTATATAGCCCAATATCAGCATTTACATCTTCTGTAATGTTTGGATTTACAGGAATAACATTAGGATACTGTATTAAAAAAAATAAAAAGGTACTGACTACTTTACTATTTTTGGCTGTGGCATCTGCAGCAGCAATGATTATTGATTTCTCAGTATATGTTACATTTATTAACCATGGCGGAATTATAGCATTTATAAATCATCAAATTCAAATGATGAAGGACTCTATGATTGCTGCCAATGAAATATACAGCAAAATGGGCGTACCCCAAGCACAGCTTGCACAACTTAATGCACAATTTAATATACTTACTCCAGAATTTATAATTCAACTTATGCCAGCGGTATTACTGTTCATGGCATTTTCATCAGCTTACATTAATTATTCAATGACAAGAGTGATATTAAGAAAATTGAAATATGAAATTGAGCCTATAGCACCGTTCACATCATTATATATAAATAACAGAATTGGAACCTCTGTTTTGATACTGATAATAGTTGGAATGCTATTAGACAGAAGTAACATTTCATCAGGTAAATTTATTCTTGTCTCTTTTGAAATAGTACTACAGATGATCTTGCTTATAGATGGGGTAGCAGTAGCTGCCTATTATTTAAAAAATACGTTAAAATTCAGAAATGTGTTTGCAGTTTTAATAATTATATTCACTGTATCTTCACCATCAATATCAATAGTATATGTTTGTACCGGCTTAATGGACATGATATTCGATTTTAGAAAGCTGGATCCTTTTAGGAGAAAAAAAGCTCAATAATTGGGGGCAAATTTAATGGATAACCGTTATAAATATTTTATGACAGGAAACAAAATATACATAATAATAATTGCGCTATTAATAGCTATCATAATGCTTAATGGAAATCTATGGATAGGATTTTCATTAATTCTGATGTATGGAATACTTGTTTTTTATACTGCAAAGAATACAAAGCACAAGAAAAATGAATGGACAAAATTTATTGAGGATTTTTCTTTAAAATTAGACAATGCTACAAGGAATACATTGGTTAAATTACCTTTTCCATTGACCATAGTAGGTACTAGTGGAAACATTTTGTGGTATAATCAGAATTTTTCCAATATTTTAGATGAGATGGATATATTAGGTGTCAACATAAATTCTTTATCCAAGGAAATAAACTTAAAGAAGGCAATAACTGGACATCAAAATATATTCAAGGATATAGAGTTAAACAAGAGATATTATGATATATATATAAGTACTGTGAATATATCTGAAGATGAAGAGTTGGAGGATAATATTTTACTTCTGTATTTCTATGATATTACAGAATCCCATAAAATTTTTGAAGAGATTGAATCTGAAAAATATACAATTATGCTTATAGAAATAGACAATTTTGATGATGTTATGAAAACAATTGAAGAGGAAAACAAACCATTAATTATAGCAGAAATGGAAAGGACAATAAACAGCTATGGTCAAAATTTAAATGCTATGTTAAAAAAATACTCCAACAGTAAATATGTTTTATGCGTTCAAAACAAATATATTGAAAGGGAAAAAGAGAAAAAATTTGATATTCTAGATGGCATAAGAGAGATTAACATGGGTAATAAATTTGCAGTTACATTGAGCATAGGAGTTGGTCAAGGTGGAGAAACACCACTTGAAAATGAGAAGTACGCTCTTTCAGCAAAGGAACTTGCCTTAGGAAGAGGTGGAGACCAGGCTGTTGTGAAAAATGGCGAAAAACTTATGTTTTTTGGAGGTAAAACTAAAGAGGTTGAAAAGAGAACAAGAGTAAGAGCCAGGGTAATAGGTCATGCTTTGGTAGATCTTATTAAAGAAAGCAATAAAGTTTTTATCATGGGACATATTAATGCAGATATTGATTGTTTAGGTGCTGGTGCAGGACTTTATAGTATAATTCAATCATTAGGCAAAGAGTGTTATATAATATTAGACAGTATAAATAGCAGTATTAAACCAATGATTGAAAAGCTAAAGGAAGATTCTAAATATGATAATGCATTTATAGATGTGAGAAAAACTTTTGACCTGATGGATGTAAACAGCATATTGATTCTTGTGGATGTTCATAGTAAAGGATATATTCAAAACATGAGAATAATTGAAATGGCCAAAAGAGTGGTTATAATAGATCATCACAGAAAGTCCACGGATTACATAAATAAGGCGGTATTAAGCTATATCGAGCCTTACGCATCCTCTACATCAGAGCTTGTAACCGAAATGCTACAATATATGGTAGAAAAACCTGAGCTTACGAAAATTGAAGCAGAGGCACTCTTAGCAGGTATATGTGTAGATACAAAGAATTTTTATTTTAAGACAGGGGTTAGAACCTTTGAAGCAGCATCGTTTTTAAGAAAATTAGGAGCGGATACAGTAGATGTAAAGAAACTCTTTTCGGATGATTTAGACACATATTTAAAGAGAGCAGAAATAATAAAATCTGCAAGGGTTGAAAATAATATTGCAATTGCCATATGTCCTACTGAAATAGAAGATCTTGTTTTAACTGCCCAAGCAGCGGATGAACTGCTAAATATTACAGGTATTCAAGCATCCTTTGTTTTTGTTAAAATAGGAGATGAAGTTTACCTGAGTGGTAGATCCCTTGGAGAAATAAATGTGCAGTTAATTATAGAAAACCTTGGAGGTGGAGGGCACATGACTATGGCTGGAGCAAAATTTTTAGATACAACTATAGAAGCGTCTCTAGAAAAATTGAAAGAGGCTATAGAAAAATACAAAAGGGAGGTCGACGAAAAATGAAGGTAATTTTGTTAAAGGATGTTAAAGGAGTTGGAAAGAAAGGTGATGTAATAAATGCAGCAGACGGGTATGCAAGAAATTTCTTGATGCCTAGAAAGCTTGCTGAACAGGCCACAGATACAAATATGCATATATTAAATAATCAAAAAGAAACAGAGAGAAGAAAGAAATTGGCTGAAGTTGAAGCAGCACAAAAACTTGCACAGGAATTAAAAGGCAGGGAAATAAGTTTATTAGTAAAATCAGGTGAAAATGGAAGGCTATTTGGATCGATTACAGGAAAAGATATTGTAGAAGAATTAAATAAACTCACAAATTTAAATATCGATAAAAAGAAGATAGTAGTTGATACAATAAGACAGCTTGGAACATATGATGTAGAAGTAAAATTATATCCTGAGATTTCCACCAAAATCAAAGTAATAATTAAGGAAATATAAGGAGGAGCTTCAGTGAAATCTCAATTTGCAGAGGAATTAGAGCAGGATTTAGAGAACACAATGCCTATTGATGCACAGATAGATGTACTTTTTGAAGTGCTTCATAAGGTATTGGAGGATGGCACAATTGATGCCAGAATAGTAAAGTTTAAACTACAAAAGCATATAAAAAGCAAGGATGCTTTTAAAAGGGTATATGCATTGGAAATGATAATTAGCGATGGCAAGGGATTAAATTTGGTTCCTACTGAATCAAACATTTACGAAATATTAGAAAGCATTAACAATTATATGGGTGAAACCTTGGCCCAAAATTATGTAAAAAATAAAATTGAAAAAGAAGTTGAAAAATACTTAATTGAAAAACAGGAAAAATATATTGATGAAGTCAGGATGAGCATAATTAAAAAACAAAGAGGCCCTGAAAATGCAAAGACATTAAAAAAGTATGCTCAGCTTGAAGTGCTTGATTCAAGAAAGCTAAGCAGAAATGTACAGCAATTATTAAGGCCAGACAGTTTTTCTGAAATTGTTGGACAAGAAAGATCAATCAAGTCAATTTTATCAAAGATTGCATCACCTTATCCTCAGCATATAATTCTTTATGGTCCTCCAGGAGTAGGCAAAACCACTGCAGCAAGGCTGGCACTTAAAGAAGCAATAAAGCTAAAGCATACTCCATTCAGAAAGGATGCAAAATTTGTAGAAGTGGATGGCACCACTTTAAGGTGGGACCCAAGGGAAATAACTAATCCACTTCTTGGATCTGTTCATGATCCAATATATCAGGGAACAAAAAGAGATTTAGCAGAAACCGGGGTTCCTGAACCAAAGCTTGGACTTGTAACTGAAGCTCATGGAGGAGTATTATTTATTGACGAAATAGGTGAACTTGATGAAATGCTTCAAAATAAGCTTTTGAAGGTACTTGAGGATAAAAGGGTAGAGTTTTCATCATCCTATTATGACCCAGAGGATGAAAACACACCGAAATATATAAAATATTTATTTGAAAAGGGCGCTCCAGCAGATTTTATACTTATCGGAGCTACAACAAGGGAGCCACATGAAATTAGTCCAGCGCTAAGGTCAAGATGCACTGAGGTATATTTTGAGCCACTTACTTCTAAGGATATTGTTCAGATAACAGAAAATGCAGCAGAAAAACTAAATATTGAGTTGGAGGATGGAATCCCTGAAGTTATAAGCAGATACACCATAGAAGGAAGAAAGGCAGTAAATATCTTATCCGATGTTTATGGATATGTGCTCTATAACAAGAAAGGAACATCTCCGAAGGAAAAAGTTAAAGTAACAAAAAAGGATTTATATGATGTAATATCAATAAGCAGACTTGTTCCTTTTGAAGAGGTTAATGTAGATAATTGTTATGAAGTAGGTCATATCTATGGCTTAGGAGTTAGTGGATATATAGGTTCTACAATAGAAATTGAAACTTCAATTTTCCATGCACAGGATAAGGGTAAGGGTCAGGTAAGATTTAATGATACAGCAGGAAGTATGGCTAAAGATTCTGTGTTTAATGCGGCATCCGTTATAAGAAAGCTTACAAACAAAGATATAAGCGATTATGATGTCCATGTAAACATAATTGGCGGAGGAAAAATAGATGGACCTTCTGCTGGAGCGGCAATTACGGTATGCATAATAAGTGCACTTCTTAATAAGCCACTTAGACAGGATATTGCAATTACAGGAGAAATTTCACTTAGAGGTAAAGTAAAGCCTGTAGGCGGAATATTTGAAAAAATTTATGGTGCTAGAAGGAAAGGTATTAAACTAGTTATGGTTCCTGATGAAAATCTTAAAGAAGTTCCAACGGGACTTCAGGATATAGAAGTAAAATCAATTAAGGATATTGAGGAACTTATGGGGTTGGTATTCTGATATATAAAGTAAAGAGTTCTAAGGAGAGATGACTAATGGATGCACCTCTTAAAATAATGCCACACAGCATTGAAGCAGAACAGAGCGTGTTGGGATCTATGATTATTGATAAAATGTGCATAGCTGAGGCTGTGGAGGTTTTAAGCAAAGATGATTTCTATAAGGAAACTCATAAGATTATTTTTACTTCCATTGTGGATCTTTATCACAAAGATAGCGCAGTGGACATAATAACATTAAGTGAGAAGCTGAAATCAAATAATCAATTAGAAATAGTCGGAGGAATAACACACTTAACTGAGCTAAGTAATTCAATAATCACTACTTCAAATGTTCAGTCATATATAAGCATTGTAAAGGATAAGTCTACATTAAGAAGGCTTATCAGAGCTTCAAATGAAATCATTGACAGCAGCTACAATAAACAGGATAATGTTACCGATATCGTGGACTGCGCTGAAAAGAAGATATTTGATATCTCAAGCAATAGGGACACATCGGATTTTGAAGCCATGAGTACAGTTTTGGAAAGAGGTTTCTTAGAAATAGAAAAGCTATTTATAAATAAAGGTCATACTACAGGTATTCCATCAGGCTTTTATGATTTGGATGCTAAAACTTCTGGATTCCAAAAAGGTGATATGATACTTATTGCTGCGAGACCTTCCATGGGGAAAACAACCTTTGCTCTGAATATTGCTGAAAATGCAGCACTAAGGTCAGGAAAGAAGGTAGCAATTTTTTCACTGGAAATGTCAAAGGAACAGCTGGCATATAAGCTTTTGTGCTCAGAAGCCAGAGTGGATATGCTGAAACTCAGGACAGGGAATATAGATGAAAAGGATTGGGAAAACCTGGCGAGGGCCTCAGGGCCGCTGGGTAGTGCTAAGATATTCATTGATGATACTGCTGGTATTACTGTAATGGAAATGCGGTCAAAGTGCAGAAGGTTGAAAATTGAGCAAGGGATAGACATTATAATAATTGATTATCTTCAGCTTATGGCAGGCAGCAAAGGCACCGAGAGCAGGCAGCAGGAGGTATCTGAAATATCCAGGTCCATAAAGGCCCTGGCAAAAGAAATGCAGTGCCCTGTAATTGCACTATCGCAGCTTTCCCGTGCCCCTGAAGCAAGAACAGATCACAGGCCTATGCTCAGTGACTTGAGAGAATCTGGGTCTATAGAGCAGGATGCTGATATAGTAATGTTTTTGTATAGAGACGAATATTATGATAAAGACACAGAGGATAAAAACATTGCGGAATGCATAATCTCAAAGCAAAGAAATGGGCCTGTGGGTACAGTTAAATTTACCTGGATGGGACAATTCAGTAAGTTTGGGAATCTTGATACGATTCATTATGAATAAGGAAACTCATGCTTAGGTGTCGATACCTGAGCATGAGTTTTTACTATATTTTAGTAGTTATTGAAAATTTGCAGCTTAAGTTATATAATTATATATAGGACTTAAATATTGCTCTCATAACTCAGTTGCTAGATCAACTGAACATCATTATTTATGCTGGAATGGCTCAGTCGGTAGAGCGACGCACTCGTAATGCGTAGGTCGAGGGTTCGATTCCCTTTTCTAGCTCCAAATCAATTGTATAAAAATAAAGCTGAAGTATAGAAACATTAATACTTTCAGTTTTATTTTTTGAATTTGTTACTTTGGGAATAGAATGATTCGCCTGAACACAAATAGTAATTGTCGGAATCACCTATAATTCTTATAGGCCAATATTCCTAATGCTAAAGCTAAAAGTGAGAGCATTATATCGTAAAAATTAGATGCAGTAATAGAAACAAAAAATATTAAGGTCCCACATAAAATTAGAAATATTGATAAAATCTTCATTAATTTATTAAGTTGATTGTTCTGCAATCTAACCCCTCCTTTTATGTAAGCAATTTGGTTAAAGAAAATAAATTAAAAATTTCCACTTACTTCCATGACACTTTCGCTTCTTTTCTTGGTACTGTTCTTAGATATTTGACGTCAGGGTAGCCGATTACCATACAGGTTACAAATTGTTTCCCTTCCTTAATACCCAGAAAATCCATAATTTTTTTATTCCCCTTTGCAGCTCTTACAAAGAATCCACTGAAGAATGTTCCAAGTCCTAAGGCATTAGTCATAAGCTCCATATTTGACGAAGCCAGCGCTCCATTAACTTCTGAATTGGCTGTAACGATGATTAAAGCGGGGGCATTAAAGAATAGCCTGTCATTTTCATTTGGATTTAACTGATGCTGTTCATACATGTTAATCCACATCCTAGCATATCTCTTAAACAGCATACTCTGTGAATCTTTATCAATGAGAATATCTTCTCCCTTTACCTTTAAACTTTCCAAAGTTAAAGCTTTAAGTTCCTGAAGGCCGTCTTTTACTACTATATAAGACACATCTTGCAGGTTGCTGCCAGTTTGAGTAAATCTTCCGGCTTCTATTATTTTAGAAATCTTGTCATCTTCAACTTCCTTATCTTTATATTGCCTTATCGATCTTCTAAACTTGATGAAGTTTAGTAAGTTATCAGCATCAATCGAAAAATCATTCTTATTATAATTTTTCACATCTTCCATGTTGTACTCATCTGTCGATACTGCATCTTTAGGACATATGGCAATACAATGTCCACATTTAATGCAAGTTACATTATTTATCTTAGCTTTACCATCAAGCATTTCAATATCTCTTGCAAAGCAATCCTTAACACATTGTCCACAGCCAATGCATTTTTCATAATTTATAATCATCATACGATAATTTCCTCCTTAAAATTTTCATGTATATTTTGATTATACAATCAAATAATTAATTATGTCCAATTAAAGTATAACAATGATACTTTAATCAGTCCACATTTTGTATTATAACTTGACTATAAGCGAGTAAAATAAAGTAGATTGTAGAGACTACACTAAATTACATTGCAGAGCTTCAATAAAAAAATAAATACCAATGCTTTGGATGCCTTGGTATTTATTTTAATTATTTAATTTTATTTATTTCCATAGTCATATCTTTTAGTTCAATAATAATTTTTTGAAGCTCATCTCTTTCGAGTTTTGCAGCATCGTGTTGTTTTTTTAAATAACTAAGCTCATTCATAACTGTATCATGGGTTTCTTTCAGCATCTGTGCTTGAACCTCTCCACTTTTTCTAGAAGTATAGCCAAGAACCGGAAGTGCGACCCCTTGAAAAAATACTGCTACAATATATTGCATCCAGGTAACCAGGGTTGTAGGTCTTTGAAAGAATAATGGAGCAATTACTAAAAATGCTATACCATAAAACATGGCCATTGTAGAGAGTATGTAAGATAATTTGTCTCCCAGCCAATCATTAAAGTTTTTCATAGCTTATAATGTCCCTCCAATATTTTTTGTATATTTATTAAGCACTCAGTAAATGCTTAATATTATAGTTAGTGTAACCATATAATAATATCTTATTTTGATTTACACTGTGGCATTTGGTCAATTTATTTAAAAATAGTTATCAACAATATATTGTGTATAATGTGCACAAGTAATACAACATATTGAGCTTTGAATATATAAATAAATTTTAAGAGTAAGTATTGACAAAAGATACGATTGCAAATATAATGAGTATAGAGTCAATGAGTTATAAATCATTAAAAGAGGTTAATCTAATGTCAGAAACTAAAAGGCAGATACAAAAAAAAATAACTAGAAAACACTTGGTAGAAATAGCAATAAAACAGTTTGGTGAAAATGGGATAATAACTACTAGAACAGCTGATATTGCTAAAGCTGCAAAGGTTTCGCACGGTACGGTGTTCGCGCATTTTTCAACACAAGAAGAATTATTAATATCTGTAATTGAGGAATTTGGAAATAGAATCACACAGAGGATTCATGAATTGGTTAATATAAACAGCACATTATTTGAAGTTTTAGATGCTCATATAACAGGTTTAATCGAATTTGAGCCTTTTTATACGAGATTGATTATTGAAAGGCGTCTGCTTCCGGAAAGTGTTAGTAATACTTATATTATAATTCAGTCCACTATCTCATTTCATATTAGTATTGCTGCAGAGAAAGAGATAGAACAAGGTACTATCAAAGAAATTCCAATACATTTGATTTACAATACGTGGATAGGTTTAATTCATTATTACATAACTAATAGTGACTTATTTTCTCCTAATGGTTATGTTTTAAAAAAATACCGCAATGAATTATTACAACATTACATGAACTTGATTAAAAAATAAAAGGAGGAAAACAATATGAAACAATGTGTTGCATGTGGAATGCCTATGAAAAGTCCAGAAGATTTTGCTATGGGGGATTTAGAGAAAGAATATTGCAGATACTGTTGTCGTCCAGATGGAACAATGCAATCCTATGATGAAAAATTAAATTCTTTAACTAAATTTATTGTTAAAACACAGGGATTGGACGAAAAAGCAGCAAATTCTGCAGCTAAATCAATGATGGCTAAACTCCCTGCTTGGAAAGCTGAGTGATTATATTACAAAAAGTACCAAGATTTAATTGTCTTGGTACTTTTGATTAAAGTTGTATGCTGACATTATATTCCTTTAGCCATTCATTAACCTGTATTAAATATGCCAGAAGCTGAGGTCCTCTCATGAGTTGACCAAACCAAGGGGCGTTAAAAGATGATCCGCCAGTTTCTATCAGTGTTTGTATAGCTTTTGTATCAATTAAATTTAAAATTGGTGAGGATTTATCATCCCAAATATCCTGCATTAAGTGTTGAACTATTTTTGTGTACTTAGGGTTATGAGTTTTAGGATAAGGACTCTTTTTTCTATCGATAATATCGTCAGGAAGTATCCCTCTTAGGGCTTCTCTGAGAATATATTTTTCTCTATTGTTACGTAATTTTATTGCAGATGGAATATTAAATGCATATTCTACAAGTCTGTAGTCCGCAAAAGGGACTCTTACTTCAAGGCTATTTGACATGCTCATACGATCTTTCCTATTTAGTAGTGTTACCATGAACCACTTTATATTAAGATAGAACAGTTCACGCATACGACTTTCAAATTTAGATTCTCCATCCAAGTGTGGAACTTCACTTATAGTACTTTGGTATTCTTCTCTCAGGTAACCTTCTAAGTCTAAAGATTTAAGATCGTTAGAAAGAAGTTGTTTTCTTGTACCAACAGATTTAGACCAAGGAAATGTATCTGAGTTAATATCTTCTTGTCTTGTATACCAAGGATATCCGCCAAAGATTTCATCCGCACACTCACCTGATAGTGCAACAGTAGCATCCTTTCTTATTTCTTTGCAGAAAAGGAATAGTGAAGAATCTATATCCGCCATACCCGGTAAATCACTTGCTTTAACAGAATCCAAGAGAGCTTGTGCTAAATCATCGCTGCCGTTAACTATAACATGATGATTACTGTTAATATATTTAGACATTTCTAATGACCAAAATTTATCAGAAGTAGGTTCGAATTCATTAGACTGAAAGTATTTATCATTGTCTTCATAGTCAATTTCATAAGTATCCAATATTTGTCCTTGTTTTTGAAAATTAGCAGATGCTACAGCGGAAATTGCACTTGAGTCTAACCCTCCTGAAAGGAAGGTACAAACAGGAACGTCTGCAACAAGCTGCCTCTCTATTGCGTCTAATAATAGACTTCTTACATGTTCAGCAGTGTTTTTTTCATCTTCACAATGTGGTACACATTTCAATTTCCAATATTCTTTTAATTTTAATCCGTCACTATTAAAGTTCAGATAATGTGCAGGCGGGATCTCATATATATCTTTAAAAACTCCACTTCCTAAGGATCTGGCAGGGCCTAATGCAAAAATTTCAGTTAAACCCTGTCTATTAACTATAGGTTCCACAAATGAATGGGCAAGTATAGTTTTAATTTCTGATCCAAATATAAGTGAGTCACCTTTAATAGTATAAAACAATGGTTTGACGCCTAAAGGATCTCTTGCCATGAATAGATTTTTCTTAGATTCATCCCATACTGCAAATGCATATATACCGTTTATATATTTTAAGCAGTCTATTCCCCAATGAATATAAGATGTTAAAAGAACTTCGGTATCAGAATATGATTCAAAAATATAGCCGTTTTCTATAAGTACTTTTCTTAAGTCTTCTGTATTGTAGAGTTCGCCATTGTATACAATAACATACTTATCCCTGTCTATTGTTTTAGACATTGGTTGAGCACCACCCGTTGGATCTACAACCACAAGTCGTCTGTGACCAAAAAGCAAATTTTTTGAGATATAGTAATTCTCATCATCAGGTCCTCTTTTGCTTAAGGTTTTAGTCATTTTTTCAATAATTAAACCTGATTTAGAAATATCTGATTTTAAATTGAGCCATCCTGCAATGCCACACATGGAATTCGCCTCCGATTAATTCATAAAATATAATTTAAACTATAAATATATTCTATGAAAAATAGTAATTATGTGTTACAGGCTGAATATCTGCGGAATGATTGTTTTAACTCTTTTGACATATATAAACTCCTGCAATTATTAATAAGGCAGTAAAAAGTTTTATGTAAGTGAATGTTTCGCCAAGTATTAAAACTGAAAGTAATATTGAAAAAATAGGAATTAAATTAATAAATATAGAGGTTTTTGATGGACCTAATTTTTGTATAGAATATTGTTGAACAACATAACTTACAACAGAAGGAAAAATTCCCATATAGATTACTGATAAATGAGCAGATAAAGGTATGTCATTAATGAAGCGTAATGGATTCTCATAAATAACAAATGGTATTAAAAATATATCGCAGAAAACAAACGAATAAAATATAAGTAACATAGGGGTATAATTTTTTATTATAGTTTTACTATAAACTTGGTAGCATGACCATACTATAACCGCAGAAAGCATAATTAAGTCACCTTTATTGAAGGATAGTTGAGTAAATACTTTTAAATTTGCATTGGAAATAGTTAGAATAACTCCAATAAAGGAAAGAGTGATGCCGGCTATTCTTTTAGAATTTATTTTATCTTTTAAAAATGTGATGCATAGCACTGTAGTAATAATAGGATTTGATGCTGATAGTAAAGATGAATTAATTGCTGTAGTATATCTAAGAGATGTAAAAAATAAAACGTGATAAGCAAACATTCCTATAATACCCGTTATTAAAAAAACTGGAATGTCTTTTTTAGTTAATTTGTAAACTTTTTTCTCTTTATATAATATTAAAAAATAAAGAATAATAGCGGCAATCGAAAACCTATAAAAGGTTAAGGTAAAAGTAGGTATGTATGGCGTTGAAAGCTTAGTGGCTATAAATGCTCCACCCCAGAAAAAACAAGATAAAACCATTAAAAAATAAATTTTAGCATTTGACACAAAAATCTCTCCTCGTCTTTAAATATAATCTCCTTATATTTAATCATGTTTTTTGGGTCTCTTCAATAGTGTTACTTTCTCACAACTTGATATTTCTTATTATTTTGCTTAAGAGGTTATAACTTAAAGTATATTATATTTTGATAATAAGTTGATTATAATATAATTAAATTGGTTTTAATTTAATTATATTATAATGCGAAAGGAAGAATAGTTTACGATGAATAGAGAGATTATGCTCAACAAGAAAGTATGGGCGGTGGTTGGAGCAAATCAAAGTCCAGAAAAATATGGTAATAAGATTTATAAAAAATTAAAAGAAAGAGGATATGAGGTCTTTCCAGTAAATCCAGTATATGATACTGTTGAGGGTGATCCTTGTTATAAAGAGCTTTCAGCACTCCCTAAAGTTCCGGAAGTTATTGATATAGTGGTGCCACCTAAAAGGTCAAAACTAATAGTTGAAGAAGCAGCTAAGCTAGGCATAAAATATGTATGGTTTCAACCCAATACTTATGATGATGAAATCCTCAGGTTAGCAGACGAACTAAACCTTACAGTATTACTGGATTGTGTTTTGGTAGCATTGCCTTAAATGTTCACAATATTTCAAAACATTATGACGGTATATGGAATAATGAGATATAACGTGCATAAGATACCTATTTAAATAGGATAGGGTATGCGTATAAACTATTCTATTTGATTTAACTATGAATAATGGCTAAAATTGTCTTAATTGAATAATGGTTTCAGGCACTTTTGTTTAATAGGGAAAGCGGTGTAAATCCGCTACAGCCCCCGCTACTGTATACGAGGACGACTCCATAAACCACTGGCATTTGCCGGGAAGGATGGATGAGAATGATACGTGAGTCAGGAGACCTACCTGAAATGGCAATATTGCTTCGGCGGGAAGTATAATATATCAAAAAATAACCATAGTTATGGTTTGTATTTTTTAGAATAGAATAGCTCCTGCTTAGCAGGAGTTTTTTTGATTGTCAAAATAATAAATACAACACACTTCATATAAAGTTAGTAATAATGATTAAAGAATAATACACTATAAAGATGACTTAAAACTTAATATCAAAGATCAGGTGCTGACTATGCTTTTGATTAGTAAATGCATAATCAGTTAAAAGGGAAGTCGGGTAGAAGCCCGCACGGTCACGCCGCTGTAAAAGTTGAGTTCTTCATATATGACACTGGGAAACTGGGAAGGTTTGGAGAGTTATGATGCTTGAGTCAGAAGACCTGCCTGTATCTAAGTCACTATTATATTCTACGAGCGATAGAGAGGTGTTGTTTATGTATATTTTGCATTTAGCTAGATATATTCAACCTCTTGACGATTAAAGTTGAGAGGTTTTTATAATGTGTTCAATATCAAGCTTAGAATAAAACGTATAAAAAATGTAATTTGAAATAATAACAATAAGGTGATGAAGCCAATGGAGCCATTTGATAATTTCAATTTTAAAGAAGTTTTAAAAATAGTAGCTCGAAATTATTTGAATTCATATAAAAGACAACTACTGACATTTTCTGATGAAACGATTTTGAGAAAATTAGAAACTACAAAATCAGAAGTTTATGAGGTTACTTATAGAGAAGCTAAGAGAAGAGGGTTAGTTTAATATCAAAAGAGTCTAATTTTAAAGTTCATATTTTAGAAGTGTAATTGGTCCCACCGCTGTAATGGGGAATAAGAAAGGAGAGTTAGTGTGAATAAAGCAATAGATAGATATGAGGGCATGGAAATGCCGCCAATTATCATCCTTCATGAAGGACATCATGATATTTTGGACGGTGTGGAAGATATGGATGATATTTTTGGGCTTAATGATGGAGAAAATCAGCAGTTTGATGAGAAGAAAAAGGAGAAACCAAAGAAAAATGAAAAAGCCTCTTCCATAAAAGTCATCATACAGAGGCATAAACATGAATAAAAAAATAATCTGGAGAACATTTAGGTTTTCTATACTAATTGTTGTGCTTATCCTACTTTCTGTATTATTTGATTACATACTGAAAGTTAGATTGCCGGCTCCTTTTGCGGTAATCCCATTAATTGTGGCCGGTGGATACGTCTGCTATACAACATGGGATGCAATGATTTCTTTACATAAAGTCACAGCAGGTATGTTGGTTGTTCTTGCACTTATTGGTACAACCTGGGTAGGAGAATATTTATCTGGAGCCATCGTATCATTCATGATGATTTTTGGTGAAGCACTGGAGGCACTGGCAACAGAAAAAACGAAAAATGCGGTGCGTGATTTGATTAAACTTGTTCCAATGACCTGCCGCAAACTGATTAATAGTTCTTTTCAGGAAGTGCCCATTAATACTGTGCGACCGGGAGATATTATTCAGGTCATCCCAGGAGAGAGAATTCCAGTTGATGGTATTATTCTAAAAGGCCAGGCTTCCATAAATGAAGCCTCTATTACCGGAGAAAGCTTGTCAGTGGATAAGAGTTTACAGGATAAGGTATATGTAGGCTCTTTTATTGAGAATGGTGTAGTGGAAATAAGAACAGAAAAAATCGGGAACAGCACTGTGCTTGGCAAGATTATTAAGACGGTACATACTGCACAGCAAAACAAGGGTGATTCTCAGAAAATGGCAGATGCATTTTCTAGCTATTTCCTTACAATTATATTGGCAGTTTGTTTTTTAGTAGGTTTTTCCACCAGAGATATCATGAGAGTTATGACGATCCTTGTCATTGCGTGTCCCTGTGCACTTGTTCTTGCGACGCCCACTGCAGTCATTGCCAGCGTAGGAAATGCAGCAAAAAGGGGCATCATCTTAAAGGGTGGAAATGCCATTGAAAATTTCGCAAAAGTGACAACTATCTGCCTGGATAAGACAGGGACACTTACAAAAGGAAAACCGGAAGTGGTTGCCATGAAAGTATTTGGCGAAGAAAATGAAATGTTACAGGCATTGGGTATTGCAGAAAAAAATTCTCAGCATCCAATTGGAAAAGCCATCATTGAATATTTAATATATGAAAAGGATATAGATATTACTAGTCTGCCGGACGGAGATTTTGAAATGCTGTTTGGACGTGGAGTTCGAGTGGAAAATGAAGGAGTGATCTGTGAAGTCTCAAACCGAAAATGTTTGGAAGATATGCCTGAAAAAGAGGCAGAACTGATGCAATTTCTGGATGATCAAGAAAGCTTAGGAAGAACTGCTATGGTAATCTGTAAAAACAGAAAGATTATGGGAGCAATTGCAGTTGCGGATATCTTAAGACAAAATGTTCCAGAGACGATAAAGAAACTTAAAGGAATGGGAATCTCTAAAATCATTATGCTTACAGGTGACAATGAAAATACAGCTAGGACAATCTGCCAGGAAGCAGGCGTGGATGAATTCCACGCAAATTTGTTACCGGAAGACAAACTGAATTATTTAAAAGAGCTTCAAAAACAAGGCCAAAAAGTTGCCATGGTAGGTGACGGTGTAAATGATGCGCCAGCTCTAGCTTTGGCAAATGTAGGAATTGCAATGGGAGCTATGGGAACAGATGTGGCTGTAGAAACTGCAGATATTGCGCTGATGTCTGATAATATTCAAACACTGACCTTTAGCTATGCACTGTCAAAACGAACCTATCATATAATACGGCAAAATATCATAATTTTTGCTTGCTTTGTCAATGTGATTGGAGTTACATTATCTGGCCTTGGATTTTTAAATCCCATTATAGGTGCCATTGTTCACAATGCTTCATCCATTTTTGTGGTTCTAAATTCTTCCACAATGCTGACATGGGGTAAAAATTCAAAGGAGATGTGATATGGAAAAAGTTATTATATTATGCGCCATGCTGCTGATGGCCGTATTTTTCTTCAAATGGGAACATCGGAATGGGCACACTAATGGCGATGGAATACATCATCATCACCATGGAATAGTACATAAACATGGCGAAGGGTTTTCAATTGATTTTTATGCTTATGCTTCCAAAATCAGACACTGGAATTCTACCTTTAAGGTATTTTTTTCTGTACTGATACTGATTCTTTGTATTGTATTGGACAACCCCTATGTATCTGTAGTGGTAATTATTGCAATGGCCTATCTGATAATTGTAAAAGGCGAGCTTCCTGTACATGAATACTTGTCGATACTGTCCATACCAATCGTATTTATCCTCATTGGCACTTTTACCATTGCCATTGATTTTTCAAAGCTGCCCAGGGGTCAGTATAACTTGTATCTTGGCTTCTGCTATATATTTACTTCTCAGGCAAAGCTTAAGGAAACTGTATTTTTGATTCTGAAGGTTTTTGCAGCTATCAGTGCTTTACAGATGATGACGTTGTCTACTCCATCCTCCGAGATTATCTATGTGCTTCGAAAGGCACATGTGCCAAAGCTTATTTTAGAACTTATGAATATGATTTATCGTTACATTTTCATTTTAATGGATGTCTACACTAAAATGAAAAATTCTGCAGAATCCAGACAGGGGTACTGTGATTTTAAAACTTCCTGCAATACATTTGGAAGCGTTGCAAGCAATATGCTGGTTCTCTCGCTCAAAAAGGCAAACACTTATTATGATGCCATGGAGGCCAGATGCTATGATGGAGATCTTATATTTTTAGAGGAAGATAAAAAGGCAGAAAAAATACATATTGTCGCAGCAGCAGCATTCTTAATTTTTTTGATTCTGCTCTGGGGCTTTACAAAATAGAGAGGAACGATTATGGCGAAATCAATATTAAAGGTTGAAAATCTATACTACACTTACGGAAACGGAAAGCCTGCATTGAACGGCGTAAGCGTGGATATTTATGAAGGTGAAAAAATTGCCGTCATCGGTTCTAATGGATCTGGAAAATCCACATTTTTCTTAAATGTGAACGGTGTATTTACATCAGAACAGGGAAAAATCATTTATCGGGATACGGTAATCAATAAAAAGAATTTAAATGAGCTTCGAAAAAATATTGGAATTGTATTTCAGGATGCTGACAATCAAATAATAGCATCCACAGTTATGGCAGAAGTTGGATTCGGGCCAATGAATTTAAAGCTTCCAAAAGAGGAGGTACTGGAAAGAGTTGAGGAAGCACTGGCGTACATGAACATATCTGATTTCAAGGATCGTCCGCCACATTATTTGAGTGGCGGTGAAAAGAAACGTGTCAGCATTGCAGATATAATTGCTATGAAATCGGAAATTATTATCTTTGATGAGCCTACGGCAGCACTGGACCCTTTAAATGCAATGATGTTAGAAGAAGTTTTAGACAAGCTTGGTTCGGAGGGGAAGACAATGTTGATTTCCACCCATGATGTGGATTTCACATACAGATGGGCTGAAAGAGTCCTTGTATTCTGCCAGGGGAAAATTATAGCAGATGGGGCACCCTTAGAAATTTTCCAAAACAGGCCAATTTTAAAACAGTCAAATCTAAAGCAGCCAACTATGCTGAAAGTCTATGAATTGCTTGTAGAAAAAAATTTGCTGGGAGATACAAAAGCATATCCGAAAAGTATACAGGCGTTTAAAAAAATGCTAGAAAAAGGGGAGTATTTCTAGGTGTTTTAGCTTAGATTAATATAAATTAAAAACAATAAAGGAGGAAAAATAAAATGAATCAAAAAGAAAAGAAAATTGTGACTATTGCGACAGTTTTTGCGGTAGCTTTTGGAGTAACGCCGGTAGTAAACGCAATGCACATCATGGAAGGATATCTTCCACCAAAATTTTGTATTATATGGGGTGTTATCTGCATTCCATTCCTAATAACAGGTTATTTATCAATTAAGAAGACATTGTCCCAAAACCGTAAGTTTATCACTATTCTTGCTATGGCAGGTGCATTCGTTTTTGTACTTTCATCTTTAAAGATTCCGTCAGTAACAGGAAGCTGCTCACACATGACTGGTACCGGACTTGCGGCAATTTTATTCGGACCCACCGCAGTCGGCATCTTGGGTATCATTGTGCTGATTTTTCAGGCAATCTTGCTTGCTCATGGAGGACTGACTACTCTTGGCGCTAATACGTTTTCTATGGCTATTGCAGGCCCATTCGTTTCTTATGGAATCTACAAATTATGTCAGAAGCTGAAAGTCAATAAATATGTAGGTATTTTCCTGGCAGCATCAATTGGTGACTTATTCACCTATTGTGTAACTAGTTATGAGCTCGCACTTGCATATCCGTCTGTGAACGGTGGGATTGCAGCATCTGCAGCTAAATTCCTTGCAGTATTTGCGCCGACACAGCTTCCACTTGCAATAATCGAAGGCATTTTAACTGTTGTAATAATTATGGGGCTTGAAACATATGCAAAACCTGAATTGAAAGGCCTTGGATTTTTAAAGGGAGGTGAAAATTAATGGCAAAGACGAAAAAGAAAGTGATCATTTTATTAATTATTGCTGTATTGATTGCCCTTATACCATTATTCACATTAAAGGGTGCTGAATTCGGCGGCTCCGACGATGCAGGAAGCGTCGTTGTTTCTCAAATTACAGGTACCGAGTATAAGCCTTGGTTTACACCTGTTATGGAAACTTGGATTGGTGGAGAATTACCAGGTGAGATTGAGAGTTTGCTCTTTTGTGTACAAACAGGTATTGGAGTAGGTGTGTTAGCCTTCTTTATGGGGAGATACGTAGAAAGAACTAAGAAAGAAAATCAGGAGACTAAAACTGAATAATATTTTTTATATAATTGAAAATAGAGAAAAATCATGATACAGAAGGAATTGCATAGTCCTGTTAGTTTCAATGCCGACAGGGCTTTTGTTGTCTAACCAGAAACCTCCGCTAGTACATTATGAAGATGAATAACTAACGATAAGTGATAGGGTATCTGCTTAGAATAACATATTTATTACCTCTGAGGGAAGCATAGAAAGAAGCAAAATTATCAAGATATATTTATTACCGTAAAAAGTCAAATATTTCTCTTGATTTTAATAGAAATTGTAGTTAGTATTATAATAATTGAATAATTGGTTTCAGGCACTTTTGTTTAAAAGGGAAGGCGGTGCAAATCCGCTACAGCCCCCGCTACTGTATACGAGGACAAATTCATAAACCACTGGTATTTGCCGGGAAGGATGAATGAGAATGATGCGTGAGTCAGGAGACCTACCTGAAATGGCAATATTGCTTCGGCGGGAAGTATAATATCTTACTAAAAATTAACCCTCTTCCCAGATGGTTTTTATTTTTTGAAACAAGATTACTCCTGCTGTGCAGGAGTTTTTTATTATAAACAAAATTTTATTAAGGAGGATTTATATGAAGCTATTTAAAGAAACGTTAGAGCTTATCGCCCCTTTTGATCGCAAAACAGAAATGGAGGCAATGAAAAGAATAGATAACCTTTCAAAGCCAATTGGAAGCCTTGGTACCCTTGAAAGCATTGCAGCAAAAATGGCAGGAATAACAGGCAAAGTAAATAATAGAATAAGCAAGCGCAGCATAATTGTAATGTGCGCAGACAATGGAGTTGTAGAAGAGGGGGTAAGTGCATGTCCAAAGGAAATCACCGCAATACTTACAGAGAACCTAACCCGGAATTTTACCGGAGTAACTATATTGTCAGAGTTTACTGGAACTGATATTACAACTGTGGATATTGGTGTTGATGCAGTATTTAATAATCCTTTAATTATTGATAAAAAAATCGCTATGGGTACAAAAAATATGGTAAAAGGACCAGCTATGTCATATGAACAGGCGGTTTCGGCAATTGAAGCAGGCATAGAGATTGTTGATGACTTATGCACTAAAGGATATGATATTTTTGGTACTGGAGAGATGGGCATTGGTAATACCACAACAAGTGCAGCAGTTTTGAGCGTGCTCTCAGGCTTATCTCCAGATATTACTGCGGGAAAGGGAGCTGGTCTTACTGAAGAGCAGTATGAAAATAAAAAAAGTACTATAAAGAAGGCAATTGATTTGAATTCTCCTGATTCCAAGGACCCGGTGGATGTAATTTCAAAGGTGGGCGGATTTGATATTGCAGGTATGTGCGGGTGCTTTTTAGGGGCGGCAAAGAATAAAAAGCCTATTGTGATCGACGGTTTTATTTCATCTGCAGCTGCTCTTTGCGCAGTAAGGCTTAATGAAAATGTTAGAGACTATTTGTTTCCATCCCATCTTTCTGATGAACCGGGTGCGATGTATATGATGAAAGAGATAGGGCTTGAACCTATGTTGAACCTCCATATGAGGCTTGGAGAAGGTTCAGGATGTCCTTTGGCTTTTCAGATTATTGATTCTGCATTATATGTTATGGATAAAATGCCTACATTTGAGGAAGCTTCAATAGACAGTGAAGAATTTGTGGATATAAGGTGATGCTATGGTAACGTTAATTGTTGGAGGTGCAAGGAGCGGTAAAAGTTCTTTTGCAGAGTCTATGTATAAGGATAAAAGCGATGTGGTATACATTGCTACAGCAAGGGCGGAAGATGATGAAATGATGCAGAGGGTAAATCACCATAGATCATTGCGCCCTAGTTTCTGGAGAACCTTTGAGGGTACTTATAATATTGAAGATGCAGTGGGTTCAGAAAAATATTATCTGCTGGACTGTATAACGGTTTTAACTTCAAATATTATGTTTGATATGTCAAAGGATGCACAGGTAATAGATAGCATACTTCAAAATTCCATTGAAGAAAGGGTTATTAGTACAATAGAAAAATTAGTGGATATAGTAAAAAAATTAGATTTGGAGCTTATTATGGTAACAAATGAAGTGGGGTGTTCAATAGTACCAGAAAATCACATAGCTCGTGTTTATAGGGATATTGTGGGAAGGGTTAATCAGAGGGTGGCAGAAATGTCTGAAGTCGCCTATGTGGTTTTCTGCGGAATACCTTTGAAACTTAAATGATAAAAGGGTTGGTGTTTTCACTACAGTTTTTAACAAGGATCCCACTTAATATCCCAGTTGAGTATAATAGTAAAAATATTGCAAAATCTACATTTTTTTACCCGTTTACGGGAATGCTTATAGGAGCTATTTCTGCAGGGTCATATTGCATCACATTATTTTTAGGGAAAGATGTTGCTGCAATATTAGGAGTTATTGCCCTAATATTTGTTACAGGGGGGCTCCATATTGACGGACTATCTGATACTTGTGATGGCTTTTTTTCTTCGAGAAAAAAGGAAAGAATACTCGAAATAATGAAAGATAGCCACAGTGGAACTTTTGGAGTTATTGCAGTTGTTCTTGATATCCTCGTTAAGTACATACTTTTTTCAAAAATTCAATTTAATGTGCTGCCATGTCTTATGTTGTCATGTGGCAATGCAAGACTTACAGCGGTCATGTTGATGGTTTTTACAAGATGTGCAAGGCCTGGTGGCATGGCTGCAATGTATTCAGAAAACAGTATTAAAAAGTATTTTTGTCTTGGATCTTTAATTTATATTGCTATGATAATTACTGTTTTTAATTTTAAGTATCTTATTCCATTGGGTTTGGCACTGGTTTCATCATTACTAATAGCCATGAAATCATATAAAACCATAGGCGGACTTACAGGGGATGTTTACGGTGCTAATATTGAGATATGTGAAATAGTAAGTGTAGCAGCTTTTGTGGGGTTATCAGTATGGATATAGTTTTTATAAGGCATGGAAGAACAGAAATAAACGAAAAAGGCAAGTACGGAGGATTTACAGACACACCTCTCTCATCAGTGGGAAAGAAAGAGGCAGATGCTGCAGCAAAATTAATTAAAGGCCGGGTATTTAACAGTGTTTATTTAAGCCCCCTTAAAAGAGCTTATCAAACAGGAGAAATACTTGGATTTCATGGTAAGCACGATGATAGGCTGAGAGAGATGAACTTTGGGATATTTGAGGGATTAAACTATGAAGATATATTAAAAAGGTATCCCAAAGAGGCTCAGGAATGGACCAGAGATTACATAAACTATAGGATTCCCAGGGGGGAGAGTCTTATGGATGCTTATGAAAGAGTATCCGATTTCTTAAGGGATATATCAAAGGATAGTGGAACAATACTTGTAGTAACTCATGAAGGGGTTATAAAATGTGCACTGTGTTCAATCTTTGGAAATCCAGAGTATTTTTATAGATTCAAGGCAGCTCACTGCAGATTTACTCAAATTTCTATTGAGGAAGGGTATAAATATATTAAATCATTAAATTCTACAGAAATATATTAGTTTAAAATTAAAAGGGAGAAAAGTTTATGGGAAAGTTAAAAAAAGGTTTTATTATTTTTATGTTATTGTCACTTGTATTTGTATGGGGGGGATGTTCAAATACAAAGGTCAACAATGCCAATTCGAATGTACCTTCTACTACAAAATACCCGTTAACGATTACTGATGATCTTGGAAATAAAGTGACAATAGAAAAAGAACCTTCAAAGATAGTATCCGTTGCACCAAGCAGCACAGAAACCCTATTTGCCCTGGGATTAGGCAGTAAGGTGGTGGGAAGGTCAGAATACGACAATTACCCTGCTGAAGCGAAAAGTATAACGGTTGTTGGGAGCTTTTCAGGACCAAATACAGAGCTCATCACAAAGCTTGCACCAGAATTAGTATTTACTGTGAAAGGTTCAATACCTGATGAAACGAAGAAACTTCTTGAAAGTACTGGTATAAAAGTAATTACTTTTAACCCAGCAAATATTGATGGAGTATTTTTAGACATTAAGATGGCAGGCGAAATTTGTAACGTTCAGGCAAAAGCAAAAGAGCTTACTGATTCAATGCAGACAAAAAGGGAGGAAATTACATCAAAGATCAAGAATGTGGAGTCAAAGAAAGTGTTCATTGACTTAGGCAAGTTTTATTCAGCTGGGGAAGGCTCCTTCATTGATTCAATGCTCAAAGAGCTAAAAGTGGATAATATTGCAGACAAGACTAGCGGACAGTGGCCACAGCTCACTGTTGAGCAGATAGTAAATTCCGATCCTGAAGTCTATATCTCACTTTCATCTTCCTTTAACGAGCTCAAAGCGATTTCTGGACTTTCGAGTACAGCAGCATTTAAAAGTGGAAATGTAAAAGTTCTAGAATTTGGAACAGCTGATAATGATATCGTACAGAGGCCAGGACCTAGAGTGATTGAGGGACTGGAGGTATACGCAAAAACAATATATCCAGAGGCATTTAAATAGTATTAACTACTACAGGGAGGAGACCAATGAAAAAACTCTCAAACTATAATCTAATAATTATTGCAGTCATTTTTTGTTTTGCAGCCATAATTTTATCTACTACCATAGGGATTGCTGGTATTTCATTTACCAACACCATGAAGATACTTATTGGTAAAATGTTTAATATTAACTTGAAACTAGGAGATATAAAGGATTCCACTATCGCTATAGTGTGGTTGATAAGATTTCCGAGAGTTATTCTGGCATTTTTTGTTGGGGGAGCATTGGCTATCTGCGGTGCATCTTATCAGGGAATTTTTAAAAACCCCATGGCTGACCCATTTATACTGGGGGTTTCTTCTGGTGCTGCCCTAGGGGCTACAATAGGAATAATGACAAAACTTGATTTTTATGTCTTAGGTCTTAATGCAATATCAATTCTTGCTTTCATTGGAGCTGTAGTTTCTCTATTTATCGTATATAACGTATCAAAAGTTGGCAGAAAGGTGCCTGTTACAACGCTACTTTTAAGCGGCATCGCCATTAGTCAGCTTCTTTCTGCATTAATATCACTATGTATGATCTTTACAAACAACAACGACTTTCAGAGCATTATTTTTTGGACAATGGGAAGCTTCAATTCCAAAAGCTGGAGTCAGCTGATCATGGTAGCTCCTTATGTGATTATAGGATTTATCATTATCTATTCCTCAAACAGGGAGATGGATATCATGCTTCTGGGCGAAGATACGGCCTCGCAGCTTGGTGTGGATACAGAAAAACTCAAATTGAAGATTCTAATTACTACTGCTTTTGTAACGGCAGCCGCAGTCAGCGTTACCGGAATCATAGGATTTGTAGGGCTTATAATTCCACATATTGTTCGTATTATTACAGGTCCCAAGCATAAGGTACTTCTACCCTATTCTTTTATAGTGGGGGGAATTTTTATGATAGTATGCGACACCATTGCTAGATCCATTATAAATCAGGAAATTCCTGTAGGGATTATTACGGCACTTTTTGGAGGACCATTTTTCGTTTTTCTTCTAAAAAGAAGAGCAGGAGGTGGGATATGATATGTATAACATACTGAGAATCGAAAAGCTTTCAGTTGCGTATGCCGATAAGGTAATCTTGAAAGACATTGATATTACAGTAAATGAAGGGGAGTTTATAGGTATAATCGGACCTAATGGAACAGGAAAATCAACCTTGATAAGGGCAATAACAGATCTCATAGATATAAAGGATGGTAAAATTACAATTAACGGCTTGGATAATAAAAATATTTCAAAAAGGGACAGATCAAAAATAATTGCAGTTGTTCCTCAGGAGTTTAGAGTTGATTTCGAATTCAATGTTTTCGATATTGTTATGATGGGAAGAAATCCTCACATGTATGGGAGAAAAGATACTAAAAAAAATGACTTCAAAATTGTACAAGAAGCCATGATTATGACCAATACATGGCAGCTTAAAGACAGGTTTTTTAATGAGATAAGCGGAGGAGAAAAGCAGAGGGTTATTATAGCGAGAGCAATAGCCCAGCAGACAAAGGTGATACTTCTGGATGAGCCTACTTCACATTTAGATATACACCATCAGCTTGAGATTTTGGAAATGGTCAAAATGCTGAAGGTTAATAAAAAAACAACCATAATAGCAGTACTTCACGATATCAACATGGCTGCTCGCTTTAGTGACAGACTTATCCTTTTAAATGATCAAAAAGTTATGGTGGATGGCACTCCAGAAGAAGTTATTGATGAAAAATACCTAGGCAAGGTATACAAGATGGAAATGATAATAAGACAGAACAAGGTATTATCTGTCAAAGAGATAGTACCTATAAGGGTTATGAAGGAAAAACAGAATGTGAAAAAAGCCAGGATTCATGTCATTTGCGGTGGAGGTAGCGGGCAACAAATTCTTGAAAGGGTTAATTCCTTAGGTTTTGAAGTGACCTGTGGAGTACTTAACAGAGGTGACAGCGACTGGGAGCTGTGCAGGATGCTTGGGATAAAATGTGTAGAAGGGCTTCCATTTTCTGATATAACAGAAAATGGGTTATTAGAAAACAGGAAGCTTATGGAACAAGCGGATGTAATACTTGCTTCCGATGTGCCTTACGGCAAGGGAAACTTGAAAAATTTGGAGATACTCCTTGGTACAGACAAAAAAATATATATGAAAAGAATGCAAGCACAATTCGATTTTACCAATGGACTTGCTGTAAATTTACTTAATAAACTGGAAAAGAAGGATACGTTTAAGTATATTGAGACCTATGATGAATTCATAGAAATAATTTGCAAAGGTAACCCAGATTAGAAAATAAGATAGATTTAATGGAGGCGGATAAAAATTGGAGAAGGGATACATTCATGTTTATACTGGGAATGGAAAGGGAAAGACTACTGCAGCCCTTGGTTTATCGCTTAGGGCAGTATGCGCAGGCAAAAAGGTTTTTTTTGCCCAGTTTATAAAAGGTATGAAATACAGTGAATTAAATGCAGTGAATTATCTTCCGGGATTTATAATGAAACAATATGGAAGGGATTGCTTTATTTATAACAGTCCAACTGAAGAGGACATAAGAGTTGCTAAGGAAGGTTTAAAGGAGTGCAAAGAGATATTGTCATCAGGTGAATACGATATAGTTGTACTGGATGAGATAAACATTGCACTTCATTATAAACTGTTTACTGTAGATGAAGTTATTGAAGTTTTAGACAATAGGGCGACTGGAGTAGAAGTGGTTTTGACAGGCAGATATGCTATGGAGGAAATAATTGAAAAGGCAGATCTTGTTACTGAGATGAAGGAAAAAAAGCATTATTACATAAAAGGTATAGGGGCAAGAGTTGGAATTGAAAAATAAGGAGTTGATTATATGCCAGGCATAATGATACAGGGTACAGCATCTTCTTCAGGCAAGAGCCTTTTGTCTGCAGCGCTTTGCAGAATATTTTCAAATGACGGGTACAGTGTGGGGCCTTTTAAATCACAGAATATGTCTTTGAATTCATATGTAACTATGGAGGGACTTGAGATGGGGAGAGCTCAAGTGCTTCAGGCACAGGCTTCCAGGGTAGAACCCAGGGTGAATATGAACCCTATACTGTTAAAACCTACTTCGGATAGAAAAAGTCAGGTTATTATTAAGGGAAGGCCATACATGAATATGGATGCTGTAGAGTACTTTGAATTTAAGCCTGCTTTAAGAGATATGATAGAGGCAACATATCATGAACTTGAAAAAGAATTTGATCTTGTGGTTATTGAGGGAGCTGGAAGTCCCGCTGAGATTAATCTGATGGAAAATGATATTGTAAATATGGGTATGGCACAAATTGCAGCATCTCCGGTTCTACTTGTTGCAGATATAGACAGAGGAGGTGTATTTGCCTCAATTTACGGTACAATTATGCTTCTTGAGGAAGATGATAGGAATAGAATCAAGGGAATTATAATTAACAAATTCAGAGGAGACAAGGATATACTAAAGAGTGGTTTGGATATGATTGAAAAGCTGGTAAATATACCTGTAGTAGGTATAGTCCCATACATGAATATCAATCTTGACGAAGAGGATGGAGCTTCTGACTTTGCATGCACAATAAATGGAAGAATACAGATTTCTGTGATTAAGCTGCCAAGGATATCAAACTTTACTGATTTTGATGCTTTTAAATTTGACAATGATGTTTCACTTAAGTTTATAACTTCACCGGATGAGATAAAGGACAGCGATATTCTCATAATACCTGGAAGCAAGAACACTATAGAGGACTTGAGATGGCTTAAGAGGGCTGGTTTTAAAGAGAATATAGAGAACTTTGAAGGTATTCTATTCGGCGTATGTGGTGGGTACCAAATGATGGGAAAAAAAATAATTGACATTGAGGGCTGGGAAGTTAATAAGGGAGAAGAGGAACCTGGGCTAGGCATATTTGATACTGTGACTGCATTTGAAGGTGAGAAGATAACTTCAAACGTGGAAGGAAAAGCTTCAGGCTGCAGAGTATATGGATACGAAATACATTCTGGCAGGACATACGGAAATAAGAACCCTTTTGTTCATATAGAATGCAGACAGGGTAAAATGGAGGACTATTATGATGGCGACATGTCGGAGCAAAGATTTTACGGAACATATCTACATGGCATCTTTGATTCTAATGAATTTAGAAGCAGTATATTGAATCAGATTAGAAGACAGAAAAATATGGAGGAAAAAACCTGTATAGACCTTAGAGAAAAAAGAGAAGAGGAGCTTGAAAGGCTTTCATCAACTGTAAGAGAAAACATTGATATGAAATATATTTACAGCCTTTTAGAAATAAATTGATGATAGATTTTTTTGCCGCATTGCTTATTGATTTTTTTATTGGTGATCCTCAGAGATTTCCGCATCCTGTAAGGCTTATGGGAAACATAATAGCCTTTCAGGAAAAAGCAGCCAGGAAAGTGTCAAAGTCAAATACTATGCTTAAAATCTGTGGAGCACTTATTGTGTTTATTAATCTGGCCATTTCCTTTTTAATTCCCTGGGCAATATTGAATATTTTAAAAAATTATGGAGCTATCTATCATATAGTAAATACATATTTTTTATATACCTGTGTTGCAGGAGGATGCCTCAAAAGGGAAGGAATGAGGATATACAGCTCTCTTTCAGAGGGGATTGAGGAGGCTAGGTACAAGCTGTCCTTTATAGTTGGCCGGGATACAAGGAATCTTGATGAGAAAGAAATAATAAGAGCAACTGTGGAGACAGTGGCTGAAAATACTTCTGATGGAGTTATTGCACCCATGATTTTTGCAATTATAGGGGGAGCACCATTGGCATTTGTATATAAAATGGTGAACACAATGGATTCCATGCTGGGATACTTAAATGAAAAATACAGGTATATAGGATTTTTTCCTGCAAAAACAGATGATGTTTTCAATTATTTACCTTCAAGGATTACAGGTATATTAATGTGTGCAGCTTCAGTTTTTAGGTTTAATGTTCTAAATGGTTTTAAGATAATGATAAGGGATAGGAAAAACCACAAAAGTCCTAATTGCGCTTACCCTGAAGGCGCAGTGGCAGGTCTTCTTGAAATACAGCTTGGAGGAGACAATGTGTATTTTGGAGAAGTAATGAAAAAACCTAAAATTGGGGATAAAATAAAAGAACTTAAAAGAGATGATATAAAAAGGACAATAGAGATTATGTACAGGTCTGAAATTTTTCTTGCTTTGATATATTTTATATTGTTTGGGGTGGTTTTATGATTCACGGTGGAGATGTATATTGTAATAATTACAATGGGGAAATAATTGATTTCAGCAGCAATATAAATCCCTTGGGCCCCCCTGAAAGGCTTAAGGAAGAGATGGAAGAAGCTTATTTTGAGCTTACTGCATATCCTGATATACATTACAGGGAACTTAAGTCAAATATTGCAGCCTATTTAAGCTGCAGCAGCAGTGAAATTGTTTTAGGAAGCGGAGCCCTTGAAATTATAAGTAATGTATGCCTTTTGTTTAAAAGGACTGTTGTGTTTACCCCATGCTTTTCGGAATACATAAAAAGACCTGCAGTGCTTGGCAGAGAAGTTAAAAAATTTCTCTTAGACAAGAATTTTAAAATAAATATTAAGTATTTGGAAAAAGATTTAAAGCAGGGTGACCTTTTAATACTAGGAAACCCCAATAACCCTACAGGTCTTAGAATACCTGAATGTGAGCTGAAGAAGATTTATGATATTGTTAAACGAAAGAATGCATTTTTACTTCTTGACGAGGCATTCTTCGAGTTTTGTCCTGAGGACTACGATAGTATAGATCTTTTTAAAGGTATGGATAATGTATGTATCATAAGGGCAGCTACAAAGTTTTTTGCTCTTCCCGGGATAAGGCTGGGGTATGGAGCCGCCTCTTCAAGTTTCGCAGAAAGGTATGAAGAAGTTGAAAGCCCCTGGAGCATCAATTCCTATGCAAATGCAGCTGGGAGATGTATATTCAGCGATAACGATTATATAACCAAAACAAAACAGTATATAAACAAGGAAAGAGAGTATCTTCTTAATAGCTTGTCCAATATAGAATGGATTAAAGCTTATAAGAGTCATGCAAACTTTATACTTTTGAAACTGTTAAAAAATAATGAAAATACTTTATTTGATGAGTTCATTAAATATGGGATTATGATAAGAAAGGCCTCAAATTTTGAGGGACTTGATAATAGCTATATAAGAATAGCGGTAAAAGACCGCGAAAGCAATAATAAACTTATAAAACTTTTTAAGGAGCTTTGAATGATGGAAGCATATGCCATATACCCAGGGAGCTGTGGTGAATTGATACAGGGGAATATAAATGGACGTGACATGCTTATATCCTGTCCTGTTAATTTATTTACCAAAGTTAGAGTATTTGAATGTGAAAAATCAATAAGCAGATCTAATTATATAAAGTCCTCAATGCTCCTCAATAATATGCTGAAAAGATGGGGATATGGCTATTTAAATAGTGAGCTTGATATAAAAATAGAATCTTCTATACCTGAAGGCAAAGGGTTTGCCAGCAGTACTGCCGACCTTTGCGGAGTTTATATATGCTTACTAAAGCTTTTTAATAAAAAATATGACATAAAAGAGGTTATGGAGGAATTTGTAAAAATTGAACCTACGGACAGTATAGTGTTCAGAGAAATGACTTTATTTGACTATAAAGAAGGCAAAATATATGAAAATATTGGTGAATATATGAAATTCAATATACTTGCCTTTGAAGGAAATAGAGTAGTTGATACTCTGGCATTCAACAAAAAAAAACTGCCTGATCTTTCAAATTTGGATGATGTTATGCCCTGGGGGGAGTTTGATGATATATCAAAGATATCAAAGGCTTCCACAATAAGCATAAAGAGAAATATGAGAAGATTGCCCTATGATATATATAGCGCTGTTGAAAATTTAAGCTATAAAACGGGGGGGCTTGGGATAATAGGGGGACACAGTGGAGATGTGCTGGGGATAATATATGATGACAAAGAAAGATTTTTGCATGCGTCAAAATATAAGAATTTAATACCTAAGTATAAACCTCATATAATTGAGACTTTAAGGAGAGATGAGTATGAAAGGGATTATGATTACCGCACCTAGCAGCGGAAGCGGGAAGACGATGATAACAGTTGGGATCTTGAGAGCCATGATTAATATGGGTATTGACGTATGCGCCTTCAAAACAGGGCCTGATTATATAGACACAGCTTTTTTAAAGGAAGCATCAAAAAAAGATGCTGGTAACCTTGATTTACATCTTCAAGGTGAATATGGAATTAAAAAATCAATTCATATGGGAGAAGGAGAATACTGCATTATTGAAGGGGCAATGGGTTATTTTGATGGTAAATACAATACATTTGAAAATTCAAGCTATGATATATCGAATCATCTGAAGGTTAATTCAATACTTGTTTATACCCCAGAGGCAGAAATGTTTTCTGCGGTGCCTAAGATAAAGGGAATGGCAGATTTTGAAAATTCTACTATTAAAGCCGTAATATTAAACAAGGTTAGTGAAAGATACTATAATATGCTAAAACCTCAGATTGAAAAATATACAGGTCTATATGTATTGGGTCACTTGCCAGAAATCAACGATATCCAAATAGAAAGCAGGCACCTTGGACTTGTGCAGAATATGGAAATAGAGGATATGGACATAAGAATTGAAAAAGCTGCAGAGATAATTAAGAAAAACATTGATATGGAATTTCTTATTGAACTAATGAAAGATATTGAAGATATGCCAATTGAGTATCCTGAAAGAAGAAATATAAAAGTAGCAATAGCTAAGGATAAAGCCTTTTCCTTTTATTACAGGGAAAACTTGAAACTTTTTTCAAGCTGCTGCAGTGTTGAGTATTTTTCGCCATTAAGGGACAGTTCATTACCAGAATGCGATTTATTATATCTAGGGGGAGGTTATCCTGAGGTTTTTAGGAAGGAGCTTTCTGGAAATAAACTTATGCTTGCTTCAATAAAAGCTTTTGCAGAAAAGGGAGGGTATATATATGCTGAATGCGGTGGATTTATGTACCTAACGGATTACATTGAAGATTGCAGCATGGTTGGAATATTTAAAGGCAGAAGTATTATGACAAAACACCTGCAGCATTTTGGATATGCTGATATTATGCTCAAGGAAGATTGTATGCTTGGTAAAAAGGGAGATAAGCTTACAGTCCATGAATTTCATAAGTCAGCCTCAGAGGTTGTAGGAAATACTTTGTACAGAGTAAGTAATACTAATGGGGACAAGGTATGGTACTGCGGACATTCTCATAAGAATGTTTTAGCGGGGTATCCACATTTAAACTTTCTGGGAAACATGAATTCATTTTTGTCTATGCTAAACTGCGTGGAAAATAAAAGACTAAATAGTTAATTGGAGTGAGGGCATGACAGAGATTAAAAAAAGTAATATCAGTTTAGAGGAAAATTATACCTATATAGCTTTGCTTTCTAAAAAAATCAATGTAGGTATAATTGGAGGACGGATAAGTTCATATATAAAGTGCAAAACTTTTTCTGAAAGAGGCTGTAATGTAGAGGTTTTAGCAAAGGAGTTTAACGAAGAATTTAAAGAGTTTTATAACAAGGAAAATGTCACGATAATTAATGGAAATTATTATAATGGTTTTTTGGAAAAAAAGCATTTGATAATTATAGCTTTATGCGATAAAGAAATAAGAAATAAAATAATAGAACACTGTGAAGAGTGCTGCAAGCTTTATTTAACCTGTGATGATTTTAAAGATGGGAAATTTGTAACTCCATTTCAAAGAGAAACAGATACAATAAGTTATGGAATTAATATTAAAGATGCCAGCCCTATAACTACTAGATATTTAGGTGAAAAAATTTTAAAAGAAATTAAGGGTAAGGATGATTATATAAAATTTTTAATCAAAGTAAGGCAGGAGCTTAAAGGCAAAGAAGAGAAAAAGAGGGTAATGGAGTTTTTATCTTCGGATGATTTTTACTTTTTTTACGAAATGGGAAAAGGTGAGATTATTTATAATTTATTTTTTGGAGGTTTTTAATTTGAATCATAAGATTGCTACAAGGCGTAGCAAATTAGCTCAGGTGCAGGCAGATATTATAATAGGCTTAATCAAAGAATCACAAAACATCAGTTTTGAAAAATATCTTATTGAAACTGAAGGGGATAGAAGACTGGATGTTTCCCTTGATAAAATTGGCGGCAAGGGACTTTTTGTAAAGGAGATAGAGATAGCATTAATGGAGGACAAGGCTAAGGCAGCAGTTCACAGCATGAAGGATGTGCCCTATGAAATAGAGAAGTATTTTGAAATTGCGGCTATCCCGGTTAGAGAAGATGCTAGAGATGTTTTTATATCTGCAGACGAAAAGGAGTTTAATAGACTTCCTAGAGGATCAAGGGTTGGAACTAGCAGTAAAAGAAGAGCTGCCCAATTGGCAATAATTAGACCTGATATTGAATTTGTTTCTATTAGGGGTAATGTTCAAACCAGAATAGAAAAAATGAAAAGAGAAAATTTAAGAGGAATAATTTTAGCATCTGCGGGAGTTAAAAGATTAGAGATGGAGGATTTAATAACTAATTACTTTAGTGAAGAGGAAATAGTACCAGCTGTGGGACAAGGTGCCTTAGGCATAGAGGTTTTGAAAAAATTAGAAGATAAAGATATGTTTACATCATTAGATGATGAAAACATAAGAGTTTGTGTAGAAGCAGAAAGAAGCTTCATGAAAACGCTGCAAGGAGGTTGCCATACTACAGTGGGAGCTTTTGCAAAGTTATATGGGGATGTTATACACATTATTGGTGTATTTGATTTGGCTGGCAAGGTTGTTAAAAAGGATATAAGTGGAAGCAGATACGATTACATAAATTTAGGAGAAAGTTTAGCAAAAAAAATAATCAATAGTGGATTATAGGAGGTACTTATGAAAAAGAAGTATATTTCATTACTAAGCCTCATGTTAATCATAAGTTTAGGGTCAAATGTCTATGCTATGCATATAGCGGAGGGCTTCTTACCTAAAATGTGGTGTGGCTTCTACTTTATAATTTCAATGCCATTTGTAATTATAGGATTAAAGCAGATAAGAATAAAAACAAAAACGAATAAGGATATAAAAATGTTAATAGGTCTCGTGGCGGCATATTGCTTTGTGCTTTCAGCAATGAAGATACCTTCTGTAACAGGAAGCTGTTCTCATCCAACGGGGACTGGCCTCGCAGCAATTGTATTTGGACCTTTTGTAGCTTCTGTAGTTAGCTCGGTGGTTTTATTATTTCAAGCCCTTTTATTGGCTCATGGGGGCATAACAACCTTAGGCGCAAATTTATTTTCTATGGGTATAGCTGGACCTATAGTTTCTTATCTAATATATATAGGTTTTAAGAATAAAAACAAGAAAAAAGCAATATTTTTCAGTGCTATGTTAGGAGATTTAACTACATATATGGTAACTTCTATTCAGTTAGCAGTTGCATTTCCTTCTATCACAGGAGGTGTAATAACTTCATTTATAAAGTTTGCTTCTATTTTTGCGATAACTCAGCTGCCACTTGCTATTGTGGAGGGGATTTTAACTCTTATAATTTTTGAATTTCTTGAAAGTCATTCAGGGAAAGAATTAAAGGATTTAAGTGAGGTAAGATAATGAAGAGAAGAAAAAACATTGGGCTTATATCTATATGCTTATTACTGATAGTTTCTTCTTTTGTAATTGGAAGTATTAGAGGGGGAGAATTCTCAGGAGCCGATGACCAAATAGCAGAATCAGTTAATCAAGTAAATAAAGATTATAAGCCTTGGTATAAAAGTATATGGAAACCACCATCTGCCGAAATAGAAAGTCTATTATTTGCAATTCAAGCTGCTATGGGGGCAGGGTTTATAGGATATTATATAGGGATAAAGAAAAATGCTAAAGACAATACTGGCCCTTTCAAAGACTAGCAGGTTAAGAAATATAAATCCTGTTGAAAAATTACTATTTTCTATATTACCAATAGTTTTAATAGGTTTTTCAAACAACCCCATGCCAATTGTAATAAACATAATTGTTTTTATATTAGCACATATAATATGTAAAAATAATAGGAAAATAGTTTTGAAATTTACTATTGAAATAAGTGTTTTTGTAGCTATATCTTCTGTAGCCCTTGTTTTTGACTATGGTTTAAGGTATTGCTTTATATTAGTATTAAAGAGTTTAAATGCAGGATTGTGTTTGTCATTTTTTTCATTGACCACGTCAATAGATGATTTGTTAAATGTATGCTCAAAAATAGACTGGTTAAGAGATATGTGCGATATAGCTAAGGTAATGGAGAGGTTTATCATTTTGATTGGAGATGAATTTGAGATACTGCATATGTCCATGAAATCTAGAGGAGGATTCATGGGTTATAAGTTAAGCATAATAAACTATGGAAAACTAGGGGGATTACTTTTTTTAAATACCATGAAAAGGTGGAAATATATTAAAGAGGGGTTAGATAGTCGCTGTTACAGAGGAGTTATTTCATATTTAAATAAAGAATTTAAAACCTCAATTTTAAGAGAATCGTTAATAGTTGTTTATCTAACTTTCTTGTATTTTATTATATATAAAAATATTTAGGAATGAGGATTTATTATGGAGGATGTAAAAGGAAAAGTTTATTTAATAGGCGCAGGTCCTGGGGATGAGGAGCTAATTACTTTAAAGGCAATAAAAGCTCTAAAAAAGTGTGATGTTGTTCTTTATGATAGGTTAGTAGGGGGGAATATTTTAAAATATCTTAATGAAAGCTGTGCTATATATTATTGTGGTAAAGAACCTGGCTGTCATTATAAAACTCAGGATGAAATTAACGATATGTTAGTAAAGTTAGCAAAAGAAGGGAATGTAGTAGGAAGAGTAAAAGGCGGAGATCCTTATGTGTTTGGAAGAGGAGGGGAGGAGGCTCTTAGGTTAAGAGAGGAAGGGATTCAATTTATTACGATTCCAGGTATAACATCCCCTATATCAGTCTTAAATTATGCAGGGATACCGATAACTCAAAGAGGAATAGCTCAGAGCTTCCATATTTATACGGGTATGAGTGCACAAAAGCTTAACATAAACTGGGAAAGCGCAGTAAATTGCAATGGTACTTTGGTTTTTCTAATGGGACTTGATAGTTTGGAAGAAATAGCCAATAAACTTATGGAAAATGGCTTAAATGTGAACACTCCGGCAGCCGTAATAATGAGAGGAACTACCTCAAAACAAAATAATGTAATAGGAGAAATTGAAAATATAGTTAAAAAAGTAAAAACAGCAGGATTGAAGTCGCCTTGTATAATAGCATTTGGAGAAGTTATCTCCCTTTCAGATAAATTGAATTGGAATGAAAACATGCCCCTATTTGGGATGAATGTGTGTGTAACCCGTTCGAAAGAACAGGCGAAGGAAATATGCAATTGCTTATTAGACTTAGGAGCACAAGTAACAGAAATAAATTCAATAGTTATTAAGGAGAACTTTACAGAAATAGATAAATATAAAGAGAAATTAGGCCAATATGATTATATTGTACTAACAAGTGTAAATGCGGTAAATATTTTTTTCAATTATTTAAAAAGGGAAAGAATAGATGTTAGAGTTCTAAAAGCGAAATTTGCAGTGATAGGAAAAGCTACTCAGGAGGCACTGGAGGAAAAGGGAGTTTATTCTGAAATAAAAGGGGACCAAATTTTATCTAGTGATTTAGCAGAAAAGCTGATTCAAATAGTAAAAGCTAAGGACAGGGTCTTTATTCCTACATCTAAGCTCTCTAAAAATACAGTGTTTAGTGCTTTAACAAACAAGGGTATTGAAGTGGATCAGGTTGCAATATATGAGCCTAGAATCGGGCAAATAAAAAGCCATGTTGCTTTTGAGGATGTGGATGTGGTTATATATACAAGTCCATCTATAGTAAGAAATACTATTTCCATGGTGGGATTAGATAAAATTATGAAAAAGAAGTCATTGGCTATAGGTGAAGTAACTGCAAAGGAACTTATTAAGTACGGTATAAATCCAATAGTTTGTGATGAGCAATCTAATGAAGGAATAATAAGTAAATTACTAGAGATAAGAAATGATAAATCAATATAAGGATTAGGAAGAGGTAATACTATGATCAAAAGAAATAGAAGACTTAGAGATAATTGTGCAATTAGAAGTTTAGTGAGGGAAACCATACTTTCTCCAAATGATTTTGTATATCCAATATTTGTAGTGGAAGGAGAAAATATTAAAGAGGAGATAAACTCGCTTCCCAACAACTTCCATTACTCAGTAGATAAATTAGGAGAACTTATTGAAGAAGTTATTGGTCTAGGGATAAAAGGAATACTTTTATTTGGTATTCCAGATTATAAAGATGAATGTGCATCGTCTGCTTTCCATAAGGATGGAATAGTACAAAGAGCTATTAGAAAAATAAAAGAGTTAGCACCAGAATTATTAGTTATTACAGATGTATGCATGTGCCAATACACCAGCCACGGACATTGTGGTGTAGTTAAAAATGGGAGAATTTTAAATGATGAAAGTATGGAGTATGCCTCCCAAATTGCACTATCTCATGCATTAGCCGGAGCGGATATGATTGCCCCCTCCAATATGATGGATGGAAGGGTCAAGTATATTAGAAGTATATTAGATGAAAATGAATTTACTCACGTTTCTATAATGAGCTATAGTGCTAAATATTCCTCTTCATTTTATGGACCATTTAGAGAAGCTGCGGGTTCTGCACCACAATTTGGAGATAGAAAAACCTATCAAATGGATCCTGCTAATGTTAGGGAAGCGTTGAGGGAGCTAGAAAATGATTATAGTGAGGGCGTTGATATCTTAATGGTTAAGCCTGCTCTTCCTTACTTAGATGTAATAAGACTTGGAAGAGATAGATTTAATCTTCCTATAGCAGCCTATCAGGTATCAGGTGAGTACTCTATGATAAAGGCTGGAGCAAAACTTGGATACATAAACGAAAAAGCAATAGCAATGGAATCATTATTATCTATAAAAAGGGCAGGGGCAGATTTAATAATAACCTATTATGCTTTAGATGCTTGCAAATGGTTAAGAGAGGAAGTTTAGATGAGTAATGAAAAAGGCTGTTTTAGTAGTTTCCTTTGGGACTACATATAGAGATGCAAGAAAAAATACAATAGATATTATTGAAGAAAGGATTAAAGATAAATTTTCTGATTATGAAGTAAGAAGAGCCTTTACTTCTTTCATGATAATAAAAAAATTAAAGGATGAATATGGAATCATAGAAGATAATCCGGAAGAGGCCTTGGACAAGCTATTAAGAGATGGCTTCCAAGAGGTTATGGTTCAGCCACTCCATATTATACCTGGAGAAGAATATGATTATATAAAATCTGTAGTGGATCACTATTCACACAAAGGACTTTTTAAAAGCGTAGAACTTGGCAGACCTGCACTTTATTTTAAAGGGATAGAAAAAGATATCCCAGATGATTATTCTATTTTTGTAAATGCTATAAAGGATTACATACCAGAAAAGGGGACTGTTCTTTTCATGGGGCATGGCAGCGTACACTATTCAAATGCTTGCTATTCATGTCTTCAAAGTGTTTTGCATGATTTAGGTTATGAAGATGCATATATCGCCAATGTTGAGGGATACCCAACTTTAGAGCATATATTAAAGAAACTTAAAAGGAATAATGTAGAAGAACTTACTTTGGTACCACTAATGTTAGTAGCTGGAGATCATGCTAAAAATGATATGGCTGGAGATGAAGAGAATTCTTGGAAAAATATTTTGATCAAGGAAGGTATGAAAGTAAATATATTACTTAAGGGTTTAGGTGAATTAACTGAATTCCAAAATATTTATTTAAAGCATATTGATGATTGTATTCAAGGGAGATACTATAACCTGGGTAAGACAAAAAAAAGGATAAAAAATGCTGCAGCTGATAGGTTTTAGAAGTAATACTCCAGTGGAAATAAGAGAAAGGATTTCAGTTACTAATAATAATGTTAATGAATTTTTAAGCAAAGCTAAGGATTTTTGTGATGAAATTGCAATAGTTTCTACTTGTAATAGGACAGAATTTTATTTAATATCTTCAATAAATGGAGAGGAATTAATCAAAAAAATTTTTAATACAGCAAACTGGAATGAAGAATATAAAAAATATATATTTGCAGTAGATGGAAAAAGAGCTGCGGAGCATTTATTTGAAGTAGCTTGTGGTTATCATTCTAAAATTTTAGGAGAAGATCAGATTTTAGCACAAGTTAAAAATGCTCTAGACTATGCCAAGTGTAAAAAGACTGTATCAAAAAATTTGACTAGACTGTTTGAAAATGCCATTTCCTGTGGCAAGGAATTTAAAATGAAGACAAGCTTAAACAGTATACCTGTTTCCACCGCCTCTATTACAGTTAAAGAAGCAATTAAAGCAGGGTGTAATAGTTATATGCTGGTTGGCTTTGGGGAAATTAATAAATTAGTTTATAAGTATTTAACATCCCATCAATATGAAAAAGTATATATTGTTGTTAGAGATACTAAAAAGGTAAATATAAAAGATAAAAGGGTAAGTATAATAAATATTAAGGATAAAAACAGTATCATATCTAAGGTAGACTGCATAATAACTGCCACATCCTCACAAAATCCAATAATATCTAAGGATGATTTTAAGGAATTAAGAGAGCAGGTAATATTTGATTTGGCGATACCTAGGGATGTAGATGAGGATATTAAAGAAATTCACTCACTAAAAGTTTATAATGTGGACGATATTAGTGGAATGGACATTGCAAATAAAGAAAAAAGAAAAGAGGTTATGGAAGAAAATAAATTTATAATAAAAAAACATATTGAACAATTCATTAGCTGGGAGAGCTTACAGATATTAGTACCTCAAATAAAAAGGTTAAAATCTCAGGGAGATATTGTTTATAAAAAAAGATATAAAACTTTTATCAATAAAGTTGATTCTAATAAAAAGGATCTATTGGAGATACTTTTCAAAAGCACTTCTGATGCATTTATTAATAGGGCTATAGAAGTTCTTAAAGAGGAAACGTTAAAAGGCGAAAACAAGGAATGTATTAGAATTATTGAGAAGATATTTTTAGAAACAAACTAAGTAATTTAAGAGGAGATAAACTATGGGAAATAACGATATATTTTTAAAATCAAATAAGTATATGCCTGGTGGAGTAAATAGCCCAGTAAGGGCTTTGAGGGAATTTAAAATGACACCGCCAGTTATTAAGAGCGGCAGGGGACCAATGATATGTGATGAAGATGGAAATGAATATATTGATTTTATAGGGGCTTGGGGACCAATGATACTAGGTCATTGTGATCCAGATGTGGTAAATGCAATAAAGGAAACCTCTGAAAAGGCTATTGCCTTTGGAGCACCTACAAGACTTGAATTGGAACTAGCAGAACATATCTGCAATACTGTTGAAAATGTTGACATGATAAGAATGGTGAACTCCGGCACAGAAGCTACCATGAGCGCAGTTAAGCTTGCTAGAGGATATACTGGTAAAAGTAAAATCATTAAGTTTGCTGGCTGCTATCACGGACATTATGATGGATTCTTAGTAAGTGCAGGTTCAGGAGTTATGACAGAAGGAATTCCAGGTTCTGCAGGGGTAACAAACGATAGTATAAAAAACACCTTAATTGCAAGATACAATGATATTAAAACTTTAGAAAAGTTATTTGAAGAACACGGGGATGATATAGCAGCGGTTATTATAGAACCAGTGGCAGGTAATATGGGAGTAATAAAGACAAATGCTGATTTTATGAATAAGTTAAGTTCTTTATGCAAGAAAAATAATAGCCTTCTAATATTTGATGAGGTTATGTCAGGGTTTAGAGTTTCCTATAAAGGAGCCCAAAGTTATTTTGACGTTAAGCCGGATTTGATAACTTATGCGAAAATAATAGGTGGGGGTCTTCCGTGTGGTGCTTATGGCGGAAAAAGAGAAATTATGGAATGGCTTTCACCCTTAGGTCCAGTTTATCAAGCAGGTACTATGTCAGGAAATCCACTAGTTATGGCTGCAGGAATAACTACATTAAGAAAGTTATACTCTAATCCAAATTTATATGAGAAATTAAATAGTATGGGAGATAAATTAGAACAAGGAGTGCTTAAAATATCAAAGGAAAAGGGAATCAATGCAGTTGTTAATAGATGTGGAGCTATGATGACCATATTCTTTACTGTCAATGATAAAGTTTATAATTATGAAGATGCACTTACTTGTGATAGAGCTGTTTTTGAAAGGTATTATAAACATATGCTTAATAATGGGATATATGTAGCACCATCACAATATGAAGCAATGTTTTTAAGTGTAACCCATGAAGAAGAGCATATAAACAAATTCTTAAGGGTCTTTGAATCTTTTAATGGCTAGGTGAGGGGTGATATTTTGCAGTATATTAAGATCCCTATGGATATAGAAAAGAGAAGTTTCCAAATAATTGATGAAGAAATTGGTGAACACTATTTTAGTGAGGATGAACTTAAAGTAGTTAAAAGGGTTATACATACTACTGGCGACTTTGAATTTAAGAATATTACGTATATTAGAGAAGGAGCTATTGAGAAGGCTTTAGAATTATTAAAAAGCGGAACGCTAATTTATACAGATACTAAAATGGCTCTTTCTGGAATAAACAAGAAGGCCTTAAAGGCTTTAAACTGTTCTGTGGAATGCTTTGTGGACAGAGTAGATGTAGAGTGTATAGCCAAGGAAAAGGGAATAACTCGCTCTATGGCAGCACTGGAAAGAGCAGTGGAGTTAGGTGCGGAATTCTTTGTTTTTGGGAATGCCCCCACAGCACTTTTTAGGCTTAAAGAACTTACTGAAAGAAAAAAGGCTGATCCTAAGTTTATTGTTGCAGCACCAGTGGGCTTTGTAGGTGCTAAGGAGTCAAAAGAGGAAATCGAGAGGCTTCAAGTGCCAATGATAACGGTTAGGGGAAGAAAAGGTGGAAGTAATATAGCAGCTGCTATAGTTAATGCGTTAATGTACATGATAGTAGAAAGATAATTTTTTAAATTAAGGGTGAATTAAATGCTTGATTTATATGTTAACTGTGATGGAAAGAGATTAAGGTGTGGGTATACCACAGGTTCCTGTGCAGCAGCGGCTTCAAAAGCCGCTACAGCAATTTTATTTAATAATTGCAGATTAAGTGAAATAGCTATTGATACTCCTAAAGGAATAAAATTAATCCTTCCTATTAAAAAAATCGTGGTTGGAAATGACTTTGTAGAGTGCTGTATTATTAAGGATGCAGGTGACGATCCGGACGTAACTAATGGTTTAGAAATATGGGCTAGAGCTAGTAAAAAAGAAGCTGGTTATAGCTTAAAAGGTGGAAAAGGAGTGGGGGTAGTTTGTGGATATGGTCTTTACATAAATAAAGGGGAAGCCGCTATTAATCCTGTTCCTAGGCTTATGATTGAAAAAGAAGTAAGAGAAGTGCTTCCCCAAAATGGGGGAGTTGAAATAACAATATTTGTTCCTAAGGGAGAAGAAGTTGCAAAAAAAACATTTAATCCCAGATTAAATATAATAGGAGGAATTTCTATTCTGGGAACTTCTGGAATAGTTATGCCCATGTCTGAGGATGCATTAAAGGAATCTATAGAACTTGAAATAAGACAAAAGAAGGAAAATGGGTTTAAAGAACTGATATTCTTGTTTGGTAATATGGGAGAAAGCTTTTGTAAAAGAGCCAATATCGATATTTCACCCTCGGTTATAATATCAAATTATGTGGGCTTTGCACTAAGCCAAGCAGTTTCTCATGAATTTAAAAAAGTTACTATAATAGGTCATATTGGGAAGCTTTGCAAAGTAGCCTCGGGGTGTTTTAATACTCACAGCAGGGTTTGCGATGTTAGATTGGAAACTTTAGCCTTGGAGTTAGCCTTGATGGGTGTAGAAACACAACTTATTAATAAAATCTATGAAGAGAAGACCACAGAAGGAGCGGTTAAACTTTTGGGAGATTCTTACCTAGATGTTTATAGAAGGATTGGTGATAAGATAAAATACAAAATGGAAGAATATTCACATAATACATTAAAAGCAGACGTGATAATGTACTCTATGGAAAGAATCCTTTATGATAGTAGAAAGGTGAACTTATGAATGAAAAAATTTTAGTAGTAGGCATAGGTCCAGGAAATAGAAATTATATTTTACCTGCTGCACTAGAAGCGTTAAGCAATTCGGATTATATATTAGGGTTTGCCAGGGCAATTGAATCACTAAGTTTTTTGGAAAATAAATTCGTAGTAGTAAATAGTCTAAAGGAAATAGTGGAATTCATTAATAAAAATTCAGGCTGTATTTCTGTAGCATCATCAGGGGATCCTTGTTTTTATGGAGTTTTGGAATATTTAAAAAATAACTTAAAGGAAGACATTTCTGTTATACCTGGGCTAAGTTCATTTCAATATTTAACAGCGAAATTAAAAAAAAGCTGGTCTGAAGCTTTTTTAGGAAGTATGCACGGCAGGGAATCCGATTTTCTTAAGCATGTAATGGGAAATAAAATATCTATTTGGTTAACAGACAAAGAAAGTTCTCCTAATAGCTTATGTGAAAAATTAATAGAAAATAAAATAAGGGGAAGGGTTTATGTTGGAGAAAATTTATCCTATGAAGATGAAAGAATAGTAGAAGGAAAGCCTGAGGAAATAATCTTAAATAAGTATAATTCACTTTCAATATTTATATTTGAAAGGATAGATTAGGTTAGGTGATAAATATGATTTTTATAAAGGATGATGAATTTATTAGAGGTTCTACACCCATGACAAAAGAAGAGGTTAGAATATTAAGCATTGCTAAGCTTAGGCTAAGCAGCAATAGCAGGATGTTAGATGTAGGAGCTGGTACAGGCTCTATTTCTATACAAGCTGCTCTATTTTGCAATGAAGTTGTGGCTGTTGAAAAAGAAAAAGAAGCTATAGATATTATTAAAAAAAATATTCATAAATTTAATATTAAAAATATTGAGATTATAAATGGAGAGGCTTGCGGATTAATTGAATCAATTCCTGGAGAGTTTGATTCAATTTTTATAGGTGGAAGCGGGGGGAATATAGAAGAAATAATTCTTGGAGTAAATAAAAAATTAAAAAAAAACGGTAGTATAGTTCTTAATTTTATTACTATTGATAATTTATTTAAGGCTAAAGAAGCCTTGCTGAACCTAAAATACAATATTGAAGTGATTCAAGTTTCGGTAAGCAAGGGAAAGGGTAATGGAGTAATGCTATATGCCAATAACCCTGTTTTTGTTATTAGTGGAACAAAACTTTAAGAGGATGTGAAGGAATGAATAATATAGAAAATGGAGTATTCTATGGAGTTGGCGTAGGACCAGGGGATGAAGAATTACTAACATTGAAGGCAGTTAGAATTATTGGGCAAGCAGATGTCATTGTGGCTCCTTGTGCTAAAAATGGCGGTGACAGTATAGCACTAAAAATTATCAAAAAATTTATAGATAATAATACAGAGGTTATTACAAAGCACTTCCCTATGGGGGACGAAGACCAACAGGAAAAAATATATGATGCATTTTTATGTATTTCAGAAAAATTATCGGAAGGAAAAAATGTAGTTTTTATAACCATAGGTGACCCTTTAATTTATAGTACATACATATATCTTTTAAAGTATATAAAGGAAGCTGGGTATAAATCTTTTACAATACCAGGCATAACTTCTTTTACAGCAGCAGCAGCTGCATCTTCTGAGATACTTGTTATTGGAAACGAACCTCTTTTAATAATTCCAGGGTCAAGAGTAAAGGATATCAAGGAAGAAAAATATGTAGTTATTATGAAGGTATATAAGTGTGAAGAGGAAATATTAAATACCCTTGAAGAAAAAGGCTTCAAATATGTGTATGTTAAGAAAGCTAGCAGAGAGGGTCAGGAAATATTAAGGAACAGGGAAGAAATATTAAGGTCTAAAGAATATATGGCCTTAATAATAGCTAGTAAAAAATAGTCTGGAGGGAAAACTATGGATAATAAAAACATTGTTTATTTTGTCGGCGCAGGGCCTGGAGATATTGATTTAATAACTGTAAAAGGAAGAAAAATATTAAGCTTGGCCGATGTGGTAATATATGCAGGATCACTAGTAAATAAAGAGCATTTAACATATTGTAAAGAAGGAGTTTCAATATATAATTCGGCATCCATGAATTTAAATCAGGTTATAGATGTTATTAAAAAGGCTAATTTAGAAAATAAAAAAGTAGTAAGGCTTCATACAGGAGATCCTTCAATATACGGAGCAATAAAAGAGCAAATGGACGAACTTGACAAATTTGATATTGATTATGAGATTATTCCAGGGGTAAGTTCTTTTACTGCAGCGGCAGCAGTTATAAAGAAGGAATTTACACTTCCAAATGTAACTCAAACGGTAATTCTAACAAGGATAGAAGGCAGAACTCCTGTGCCAGAGCGAGAAAAAATTAAAAATCTCGCAAAAATAGGAGCATCCATGGCTTTATTTCTATCAGTTACAATGATAGACAAAGTAGTGGAGGAACTAAAACTCGGATATGGGAAGAATGTGCCAGTGGCAGTTATATATAAGGCAACTTGGACAGATGAGAAAATAATAATTGGAACCCTGGATAATATATCAGAAAAAGTAAAGAATGAAAAGGTAGAAAGAACAGCACAAATATTAGTGGGGGATTTTATAGATTGTGAATATGAAAAGAGCTTGCTATACGATGAAAGCTTTACTCACATGTTTAGAGAGGGAAAATAATGAAGCTTACAGTTATTAATACTACAAGTGCTGGAGAGCTAATTGCAGATAAATTAAAACAAGAATTGAATTTTGATTTTTTTAGTAAAGATGAAGTTAAAGAGAAGGGAATATATTTTATAACCGAAAAAGCTTTTGAGGAAAGTGATGCATTGATATTTATATCTTCAACTGGCATAGTGGTTAGAGCTATAGCCAAATTTCTAAAGGATAAAACTAAAGACCCGGCAGTAGTTGTTATTGACTCAAATGGGAAATATGCTATTAGCCTTTTAAGCGGTCACGTTGGCGGGGCAAATGAACTTACAGAAAACATAGCAAAAATTATTAAGGCTGCTTCTATAATAACCACCGCTTCGGATAATTTAAATTTGGATGCTCCGGATATGGTGGCTAAGAGGAACAATCTTATAATAGATGATATGAGAGTTTGTAAAGAAATAACTGCGCTTTTAATAGAAGGCAAAAATATAGCTTTTATAGATGAAGAAAATAAAGTTTTAGTTCCAAGAGGTTATATTAATGAATTAAAGTATGCAGATGCAGTGGTTTATGTTACAAATAAAAGAAACTTTAAATCTGAATATAAAAATATAAAGGTTTTAAAGCTTATTAGAAAAAATGTTGTTTTAGGCATTGGCTGCAAAAAAAATTATTCAAAAGATGAAATGATTTTAAATATTAAAAATAAGCTAATGGAAGAAAACATTGATGAAAGAGCAGTAAAAGCTATAGCTACAGTAGAGCTTAAGGGAAAAGAAACGGCAATTATTGAAGCTGTGAAATATTTTAATAGCGATTTTAATTTATTCTCGTCAGATAGAATCCGCGAAATTGAGGATAATTTTATTGGTAGTGATTTTGTAAAAAACAGCATAGGGTTAAAGGCAGTTTGTGAGCCTGTGGTAGAATTATCCGGTGGAGAAATAGTATTAAAAAAACAAAAACTAAATGGTATGACTCTTTGCATAGGAATAATACAAAGTAAATGAAAGGGAGAATAAAATGGGGAAATTATTTGTAGTAGGCATTGGACCAGGTGGGTTAGAACATATGACAATAAAGGCTAGGATGGCTATAGAAGAGAGTAGTATAATAGTTGGTTACACCAAGTACATTGAATATATAAAGCCATTATTATCAGGCAAAGAAGTATTTTCTACAGGCATGAGAGGTGAAATTGAACGGTGCCAAAAATCAATTCAGCTAGCAAAGGATAAAACTGTTGCAATTATTAGTACAGGGGATTCCGGAATATATGGAATGGCAGGACTAATTTTAGAAATGGTGGATAAAGAAACAGAAGTTCAATTGGAAGTAATTCCAGGGGTTACAGCATCTTCTGCAGCAGCATCCTTAATTGGAGCACCACTAATGCATGACAATTGTAATATAAGTTTAAGCGATTTAATGACACCCTATGAAATTATCAAAAAGAGAATTAAACTAGCTGCTGATGCTGATTTCGTAATTTCTTTATATAACCCTAAAAGTAAAGGAAGAGCAAATTATTTAAGCGAAAGTATTGATATAATAAAAAACTATAGAATGGATAAAACTCCTGTAGCAGTAGTTAAAAATGCTTTAAGAGAAAGTCAAGAAGTGTATTTGTATACGCTGGGAAATTTTAAAGATGACAATGTTGATATGTTTTCAATAGTAATTATAGGGAATAGCAAAAGTTTTATAAAGGATGGTAAATTTATAACTCCAAGGGGATATAAATTATGATAGGTTTAATATTAGGAACCAGTGAGGGGAAAAAAATATTGTCACTATTAAACAATTTTACCGAGGATATATTTGTTTCTTGTACCACAGATTATGGAGCAGATTTATTGAAAGGCTACAGATTTTCTGTAATAAATAAAAAACCTTTAAATTATTTGGAGCTTGTTAATAGCTTAAAGGAAAATAAAATAAGCTTATTAATTGATTCCTCTCATCCCTATGCAGTGGAGATCACTAAGAATGCAATGATGGCCTGTGAGGAACTGGGTATACAATATTTAAGATTCGAGAGAAAATCTTTGCAAAGTAAATATAATAATTATAAAAATATAGTTAATGTAGAGGATTACTCTCAATTAGCTGATAAATTAACTGGAATTAAAGGCACAATTCTAAATACTACTGGAAGTAGAGCTTTAAATAAAATACTAGGCATGAAATTAAATAATAGAATAGTACATAGAGTGCTCCCCACAGAAAAAGTTATAAGGGAATGTATTTCATATAATATAGCGGTGGATGATATAATTGCTATGAAAGGACCTTTTAGTTTAGAACTAAATATTGCCTTTATAAAACAATTTAAAGCAGAGGCTATGATTTTGAAAGATAGTGGTGAAGCCGGAGGTACGGAGGAAAAAATAATAGCTTGTTTTGAAACTGGAATAAATGCGTTTATGATTTCTAGAGAAAAACTGGAATATAAAAAGATATTTGAAGAAGAAGAAAAATTGGTAACGTATATAAGAGATGTTTTTTAGATAAAAATAGCATGTAAGCAACTAAATTTTGGTTATTCTTAACTATGTGGAGCAAAAAAATTATTGACAAGTTGTTTTTCTCCTAATATAATTAGCGATAACATCATTGTCGAACCCAGTTCAACAATGATGAACAAATAAAAAGGAGAGATAAAATTGGCATATAAAGATTTAAGAGAATTTTTAAAAGTATTAGAAGCCGAAGGTCAATTAGTTACAATTGAAGATCAGGTTATGCCTGAACCGGATTTAAGTGCAATAGGAAGATCTGCACCGGACGTAGAAAACGGTCCTGCGGTTATGGTGAAGAATATAAAAGGCTATAAAAACAGTGTGGTCTTAAATGTTCATGGTTCTTGGCAAAATCACGCTCTTATGCTTGGACTTCCTAAGGACACCCCAGTAAAAGAACAGTTTTTTGAATTAGATAAATTATGGTCAAAGTATCCAATAAAGCCTGTATGGGTAGATGATGCGCCAGTTAAGGAAGTAAAAATTACAGAAGGCATTAATCTTTTTGATGTAATTCCTCTTTTTAGAGTTAATAAATTTGATGGGGGCTTTTATTTATCTAAAGCAATAATAGTAAGTAGGGACCCGGAGGATCCGGATAACTTTGAAAAGCAAAATGCAGGTACATATAGAATTCAGGTAAAAGGTAAAGATTTAGTTGGAATTCAGCCATTGCCTTTTCATGATATAGCAGTTCACCTAAAAAAAGCAGAAGAAAAAAATGAACCGCTTCCAATAGCAATATGCCTAGGTAATGACCCAGTTCTTAACTTTATGGCAAGCACTCCTATTGAATACGTTCAGTCAGAGTATGATTTTGCAGGTGCTTTAAAAGGTGAACCCATAGAACTTACAAAGAGTGAAGCTGGAAAACTGGATATTCCAGCTAGAAGTGAGATAGTTCTGGAAGGATATATAATACCAAGACAAAGAAAGATAGAAGGACCTTTTGGAGAATTCCCGGGAAGCTATTCCGGAGCTAGGCTTCAGCCGGAAGTAAAAATTCATACTATAACTCATAGAGTAAATCCTATTTTTGAAAATTTGTATTTAGGTATGCCCTGGACTGAAATAGATTATTTGATGGCTCTAAATACAAGTCTTCCTTTGTATAGGCAGCTTAAGAGAGATTTTCCAGAAGTTGTTGCTGTAAATGCCATGTATACTCATGGAATAGGTGTTATCATTTCAACTAAATCAAGATTTGGTGGATATGGAAAGGCAGTAGCTATGAGACTTTTATCTACGCCTCATGGAATGCCTTATTCAAAGATAGTTATTGTTGTTGATGAGTTTGTAGATCCATTCAACCTAGAACAGGTTATGTGGGCTTTAACAACAAGAGTTAGACCAGATAAAGATGTAGTTCTTATACCAAATGCTCCAGGAATGCCGTTAGACCCCTCCTCAGAACCGGCGGGAATGCATACAAAGCTAATTATAGATGCTACTACCCCGGTTGCTCCTGATAAGGCTAGAGATACAGAACTTTTGGATGTGCCTGAAAAAGCAGATTTCTGGATGGACTATTTGAAAAAGTCAATAAATGAAGTAAGGAGGAATAAATAATGATTTGTCCTAGATGTGATTCTGAAAATGTAAATATATTGACAAAGGCTCCTGTAGATGATGCATGGGAAGTTTATATATGCGAGACCTGCTGTTTTTCCTGGAGATCAACTGAAAGCAGTGAAATTAGGGACCCGGAGAAGTACGACAAAAGATTTAAAATAGATCCTGATAAAATTTCCAAGCTTGATCAAATCCCTCCGATTCCTGAATTAAAATGATAAGAATAAGTAAAAAAATTGGTCGAATGGAATTAAACCTAATTGCAATTAAAATGGGAAAGGATATTTGCGTGGTTTTAACAGGAGGGGAGGAACACCTGGGTTCTGTAACAGTAGGTTCCATAGGACTATGCCCTGAAACAATTGCAATTGGAAGCCATAAAGAATATTTTATTACAGAAAAGCTGGGTGAAATATTAAGAGAGAAGTATTTAGGCAGTTTTGTAATCTGTTGCGGCATACATTTAGATAGTATTACAAAAGAAGAGATATCAGATATTGCTAATCTATCCTGTGAGTTGGTAGAAGAATTATGCAATAGGTTGTCTTTTAATAAATATGAGGAGATTGAACAATGGAAATTGTAATTGGAATAACAGGTGCAACGGGAGTTATTTATGCTGTACGTCTGCTTGAGGCTTTAAAAAATACTAAAGAGGTAAATACTCATCTTATAATAAGTGAATGGGCTAAGAATAATTTAGAAATAGAAACTGATTATTCACTGGAGTATTTAGAAAGTCTGCCAACTTTTTTATATGACAATAAGAATCTAGGAGGAAAGACCTCCAGTGGATCATTTATCACGGATGGAATGGTGATTTTGCCCTGCAGCATGAAAACCCTTAGCTCAATTGCAAATGGTTATGATGATAACTTAATTTCCAGAACAGCGGGTGTGATGATAAAAGAGGGAAGAAAGCTAATATTATGTCCGAGAGAAACTCCGCTAAGCCCCATACATTTAGAAAATATGCTTAAGCTATCTAGGATAGGAGTAAAAATAGTTCCTCCAATGCCTGCGTTTTATAATAAGCCGCAAAGCATAGAAGACATAATAAACCATCATGTTATGAAGGTTTTAGATCAATTTGGGATTATATATGATAAAGGTAAAAGGTGGAATGGATAATTAAAAAGAGTTATGCTATTATTTTATATGAAAAGTAATAGCATGAAAGGAAATTATTATGGTTTCTGAAAGAAAAAATATAAATTCTGTAGTTAAATCGTTAAATATTCTTGATTGTTTTTCACGAGAAGTAAAGGAATTAAAATTAACAGAGATATCAAATATGCTAGAAATACCTAAGAGTACAACCTCAAATTTAGTATATACATTAGTAGATATGGGATACTTAGAGCAGAATAGCGAAAATGGTAAATTTAGGCTTGGAACTAAGCTTTTCATGCTGGGCAAAATTTTTGAATACCACTTCAATTTAATTGAAGTGGCGAGGCCCTATATGGAAAGGCTTAGAAATAAATTTAATGAGGCTGTGCATTTGTCAATCCCATATGAAACAGAGGGTGTTTGTGTTGAAAAAATTGAGGGAGACAGTACCCTGGGAATGAATTCACAGGTGGGTAAGAAATTACCCCTGCATTGCACTGCATCAGGTAAATTATTTCTTTCCGGTATGTCAAAAGAAAAGTTGGAAAAGACACTTGTAAATATCGACTTGTTTAAGCGAACAGAGACGACTATTACTGACGTAAATATTCTTCGCAAAGAAATAGAAGTAATCAGAGAAAAAGGTTATAGTATGGCAGTTGAAGAGGGTGAAGTGGGAATTACCAGTATGGCAGTTCCAATATATAATTATAAGGGAGAGCTTATTGCATCTATTAGTATTGCTGGTCCGACTGCAAGGCTTTCAGATGATTCAAGGGAACAGATTATTCTGGAAATGTTAAAAGCATCAAAAACTATTTCATCAAAATTAGGCTTCAGCAACTAGGCTTTCAATTATTTTTATTAATAAAAGCTATCTTATGTTTTATGAAATAAAATTTCATAAAACATAAGATAGCTTTATTTTGTTTCGCTATATTAAACAATAATTAATATAAAGAATTTTATTTATCAAAACCTATTTACAAAACAATAATATGTATTTATAATTGTATATAAAGAAACGTCATATACTATAAAGAAACAAAATGAAAGGGATGAAGATTAAAATGATTAAACTAAAGTTTTATGGATTAGGAGGACAAGGTATAGTAACAGCAGCAAAAATGTTATCAGAAGCTGTATCTCTGCATGAGGGTAAATATGCTGTTACAGTACCGGCATATGGACATGAAAGAAGAGGTGCCCCTGTTAATACCAGTATTATGGTTGATGATGAACCGGTATTAGTAAATTCATTTGTTTACGAGCCTGACATTGTATTAGTGGCAGATCATACAATTATAGAAAAAGGTGTGGATATATCTGAAGGTATACATGAAAACAGCTTGTTGGTGTTAAATACTGAAGATGAAAACGTATTAAGTACATACAAAAAATATAATTTTAAAGAAATATATTATGTTGATGGAACTAAAGTAGCTCTAGAAAATATAGGAAAGCCAATACCTAATGGATCCATGCTTGGAGCATTGGCAGCAACAGGACTAGCTAAAATTGAATCAGTGGAAAAGGCTATTAAAACAACATTTGGTGAAAAGGCAGGTGATAAAAATGCAAAAGCAGCAAGAGACGCTTACGAAAAAATCAAAAAGATGTAGAGTATTAGGTCCTGTGGCTAATGTATATGCAGCAGCTAATACAGGGAGCTGGAGAATAGACAGACCCAAAGTAGACTTTGAAGCATGTATAAAGTGCGGCACCTGTGAAAAATATTGTCCTGCAAATGTAATTGACATAAAAAAGGATCAAGCTGAATGTGTTGTAATAGATTTTGATTATTGCAAAGGCTGTGGAATCTGTGCAAATGAATGTCCTAAAAAATGCATTAGCATGATACCAGAAAGGAGTGAGGGTTAATGGCTTTTAAAATGTTAGATGGAAATGGAGCAGCGGTTGAGGCAATAAAAATGGCGAAAGTTCAAGTTGTATCAGCGTATCCAATAACGCCTCAAAGCACAATAGCGGAAAAATTATCGGAGTTGGTAGCGTCAGGAGAATTAAAAGCAGAATATATTCGTGTGGAATCAGAACATACTGCGTTATCCGTTGCAACCACAGCACAGTTAACCGGGGTTAGAGCAGCAACAGCAACAGCATCACAGGGACTTGCTTTAATGCATGAAGTAGTAGGAATGACATCAGGAATAAGAATTCCACTTGTAATGCCAGTAGTAAACAGAGGGCTTGCTGCACCTTGGACATTATGGGGTGAACACGGAGATGCAATGGCAGAAAGAGATATGGGATGGATGCAGTTTTACTGCCAGAACGTTCAGGAAGTTTATGACATAATGCTTATGGCTTACAAAGTTGCTGAGGATGAAAATGTGCTTACCCCTGCAATGGTATGTTTAGATGGATTTTTCCTTTCTCATTCAATGCAAAAGATAGATGTTCCGAATCAGGATTTAGTAGATGAGTTCGTAGGTCCATATGTTGCTAAAAATTCATATTTAGACACTTCAGATCCAATGTTTGTATGTAACTTAACAGGATCTGATGAATTTACAGAAATGAGATACCAACAGAAAGTAGCAATGGATAATGCCTTTGGAGTTATAGAAAAGGTACAAAAAGAATTTGAAGAAAAATTTGGAAGAAAATTAGAAATTGTAGAAGGATATAAAACAGAGGATGCAGATGTAGTTTTAGTGGCATTAGGTTCAATGTGCGGTACTGCAAAATATGTAGTAAACCAGCTAAGAGCACAGGGCAAAAAAGTTGGACTAGCAAAGGTTGTAGTATTCAGGCCATTCCCTGCAAAACAATTAAAAGAAATTTTATCAGGGAAAGAGGTAATTGGAGTATTTGACAGAAGTGCCGGATTAGGCGGCGAAGGCGGCCCTGTTTGGAGCGAAACCTGTGCAGCTATGAAATCATATGACTGTGATATAAGACATTATGTAGGCGGACTTGGAGGAAGAGACATTTCAACAGCTACCATAGAAAAGATATTCAATGAACTTATAGAAATAAAAGAGGGAAAAAGAGAAGAGCACACAGAGTGGATAGACGTAAAAGAAAATGCTATGGATGTAAGGCAGGTGGAAAAAAATGCACGATATTAAACATAATTCTAAAGGGTTAGTTCCACACGGAATGAGTGCATGTGCAGGCTGTGGTTTGGAATTAATTATGAGAAAAGTTTTGGACGTTTTGGGAGAAGACACAATAATGATAATACCTCCAGGATGTGCGGCATCCTTTTCGGGCTATGGCAAGGAAACTGCAATAAAGATACCAGGATATCAGGGTAATCTTGAAAACACTGCTGCAGGAGCAGTAGGAGTAAGAGCAGCATTAAATGCAATGGGAAATACACATACTACTGTGGTTGGATTTGCAGGTGACGGCGCAACTGTAGACATAGGTATCCAAGCTTTATCCGGTGCTTTAGAAAGAAGAGATAAAATACTTTATATATGCTATGACAATGAAGCATATATGAATACAGGAATTCAGGGCAGCAGCTCAACACCATACTTAGCGAGTACAACAACTACACCGGCGGGAAAACCAACCGGAAGAAAAGATTTAATGCAGATAGCGATTGCACATGATATTCCTTATGCAGCAACAGCTTCAATTCATAATCTCACAGACTTAAAGAAAAAAGTACAGAAAGCAAAGGATACTGATGGTCCATCCCTGCTGCACATTCATACACCATGTCCAACAGGATGGAGATATGACCCTGCTAAAACAATAGAGCTGGCAAGAGCGGCCGTACAAACAGGGTGCTGGATTTTATATGAATATGAAAATGGAGCAGTTACAATAAACTATAAGCCAAAGGCTTTGGCACCTGTGGAGGAATACATCGGACTTCAGGGAAGATTCAAAGGATTAACAAAAGAACAAATAGAAGAGCTTCAGAAATATACAATTGAGTACTACAATAAGTATGTTAAGAGATTGGAATTTATGGCTTTGTAAAAAATTAAACTAAGGAGTGCTGCGAAAACAGCACCCCCTAAACAATAACGGAGGATTAGCGGGCATGGAATATAAAATGTTAATAATAAACCTGGGATCAACATCTACTAAAATAGCAGTTTTCTTTAATTTGAATGTAAAGCATATGGTATCCATTAATCACTCGCAGGATGAATTGTCCCAGTTCAAAAGCATATGGGACCAGAAAAGCTTTAGAAAAGAAAAAATATTAAATACCTTAAAAGAAAATGGATATGATTTAAAGGAATTTCATTGCATAGCATGCAGAGGTGGAAATGTAAGACCAATTCCAGGGGGAACCTATATGGTAAATGAGAAAATGCTCGCAGACATTCGCAGTGAGAAATATGGTGTACATCCAACGGGGGTAGGAAATATTATAGCATACGAACTAGGTAAGGATTACTCAATACCTGTAATAACAGCAGACCCTCCTGTAACTGATGAACTTTGCAATCTGGCAAGGTATTCGGGTATTAAGGAAATTACCAGGATAAGCAGTGGTCATGCGCTTAACCAGAAAAGAACAGGAAGAAAAATTGCTGCAGAACTTGGCAGGAAGTATGAAGATTTAAATTTAATCGTAATACATCTAGGGGGCGGTATTTCAATAGGTGCCCATGAAAAAGGCCGTATGGTCGATTTTAATAATGCACTTGACGGAGAGGGCCCGTTTTCACCTGAAAGGGCAGGAACCCTTCCGACAGGGGATGTGATAAAAATGTGCTTCTCAGGAAAATATACTGAAAGTGAAATGATAAAGAAAGTAAAAGGTGACGGCGGCCTTATGTCATATCTCGGAACTAATAGTGGACTTGAGGTTGAAGAAAAAATTAAAAATGGAGACAATTATGCATTAGAGGTTTTTGAGGCGATGGCTTATCAAGTTTCAAAGGCAATAGGAGCAGCTGCTGCTGTTCTAAAAGGAAAAGCAGATGCCATTATACTTACAGGTAGTCTGGCACATTCAGAAAGGCTCACAAACTGGATTAAAGATAGGACAAGCTTTATAGCTCCAATATATATATGTCCAGGTGAAAATGAAATGATATCACTTGCAGAAAACGCCTTAAGATATTTAAGGTTCGAGGTAGAAGCAAACCAATACTAAGAGGTGAAAAAATGATAAAAAATCTAGATGATTTAATTGAAAAGGTTAAGAATAAAGAAAAGAAAAAAATCGTGGTGGCAGCGGCGGAAGATTTAGACGTAATAGAAGTAGTTGAAGAGGCATTAAAACTAAAACTTGCAGAATTTATCCTTGTAGGAGATAAAGAAATAATAGAGAAAATAGCAGATGATAATAATAAAAAAATATTTTGCGAAATAATTCATGAGCCTGATCATAAAAAAGCAGCTGAAAAAGCTGTAGAGCTTGTGAAAAGAGGTGAAGCAGATGCTGTAATGAAAGGTCTGCTGCATACAGGAACATTCTTAAAGGCTGTGTTAAATAAGGAAAAAGGACTTAATATTGGAAATTTAGTAAGTCAGATTTCACTATTTGATAAAGAGTCAGGAGAAGGATTACAACTGCTCACAGATTGTGTTATGGCAATACAACCTACTCTGGATGAAAAAAAGAAAATTATAGAAAATGCGGTAGTATTAGCGCATAAAATCGGTTATGATAAACCAAGAGTTGCACTAATCTCTGCACTTGAAGTAGTAAACCCTACAATTCCAGATACCATGGAGGCTGCAATATTAAGCAAAATGGGTGAGCGAGGTCAAATAAAAAATGCTATAATAGATGGGCCTTTTGCACTGGATAATGCAATATCACTGGAAGCAGCTGAGCATAAGGGGATTAAAAGTGAAGTTGCAGGACAGGCAGATATTCTTGTAGTACCTAACCTGCAGGTAGGCAATGTTCTAACAAAAGCACTTACATATTATGCTCATAAGGATGTAGCATCAGCGGTAATAGGGGTAAGTGCACCCATAATAATGACTTCCAGAACTGATTCAGTAAAAAACAAATTACTTTCAATAGCACTAGCTAGTTACATATCTTAAAAAATATTTAATGTAAATGTTTTATCAAATATATTTTAGGGGTGAATAGATATGAATATTAATGTTAAAGAAAAGAAAAATTATTATAAACTCATAATATTACTGATTTGTGTTTTGATATATGTGGGATTGACAAGTATAACTGCACCTAAAGGTCTCCCTGTAGTTGGACAAAAAGCTCTTGCACTTATGGTTGTTGCAGTAATAGCATGGGTTACAGAAGTTATTCCAATCGGAGTATCATCTGTGCTTTTAGTTATGCTGCTAGCGGCTCTTAAAATTGTAACAATTAAAGATGCCATGGCAAGTTTTATGATAACTACTGTAGTGTTTATTTTTGCGGCATTTATAATAGCGGCAGTATTTATAAGCACAGGGCTAGGCAATAGAATTTCATTAAAAGTTAGTTCTATTTTTGGTAAAAAACCTGATAAAGTACTACTAAGCTTCATGCTCCCAACTGCTCTTATATCTGCTGTTCTCGCAGATATTCCAACTGCTATTATATTTAGCGGCATGGCTTATACATTATTAAAGAAAAACAATTGTATGCCTGGCAAATCCAATTTCGGTAAAAGTATAATGATTGGAATACCTATAGCTGCAGCAATTGGTGGGTTTGGAACACCTGCAGGAAGCGGATTGAATGTATTAGCTATATCTCTTATTAAAAGTGCCTCAAATATCGATGTTAACTTTTTGCAATGGACTATAATTGGTTTACCAATGGCAATTGTTTTAGTAATGGTAGCCTGGTTCGTAATTAAAATAATGTATCCTGCTGAGATTGACCATGTTGAAGGTTTGGATGATGTTAAAAATGAATTAAAAAATCTTGGCCCAATGACAACAAGTGAAAAGAAATTTGCAATAATTTTTTCAATAACAGTTTTACTATGGCTTACACAGCCATTCAATAAGCTGGATTTAGCATTTGTAGCAATTGTAACAGCTTCAGTGTTCTTTCTTCCTGCAATTGATCTTTGTAAATGGGATGATGTAAAAGGAAAAATAGCTTTTGATGTACTTTTCCTTGTAGGAGCATCTAACGCTCTGGCTATGGCAATAGTAAGCACAAAAGCCGCTGCCTGGATTTCTAATTCATTCTTAGGGGGATTGGGAGGAGTTGGAATAATTGGTTTATTATTTGCTGTTACAGCATTTGGTATTTTCTCGCATTTGTTAATACCTGCAGGAAGTGCAGTCCTTGCTATTGCAATTCCTGTATTATCAATACTTGCAGTAAAAATTGGAGTTAGCCCTATAGCACTAACACTGCCGGTTGCATTTACAGCCTCATGCGTATTTTTAATGCCTTTAGATCCAATACCACTGACAACCTATGATTATAAATATTGGAAAATGACTGATATGATTAAGCCAGGTATAATAATATCATTAGCATGGATTGTAATAAATGTAATTTTTATGTATGTGGCACAGATGATAGGTATATTTTAATATAATATCCGAGGTTGATTGATCAAATAATAAATTATATAAATCTTTATTTTAGTAAAGATTTATACTACAGCAAAAAGAGGTATTCCATATTTTATTGGTAAATACCTCTTTTGTAGTCTTTTCTTAACTTTACTAATGAATCTATTTAAATAAATTTTATGAAAGGAAATAATAAATGATAGATAGTATAGAACAAAATTCAATATTAGAAGAATTCAATAGATTGATTCCATATTTAAAATATTTCTTTGAATCGGATTCCCATTTTGCAGTGACCAATAAAGAAAGATTTCTTAACTATGTTCAATTTGGAAATATGAATGCGAAAATTAAGCCTGGTGATCTAATTAATACTACTGGTATAATAAATAAGGCGATACAAACTGGAGAAATTCAATCGGATGTAATTCCAAAGGAAAGAAATGGATTCGCATTTAAGGCTGTAGCTGTTCCTGTTAAGGATCATCAAGGGAAAGTTTCAGGCGTAATATCAGTAGGAAAAAGCTTGGATAAACAAGAGCAAATGTATAATTTGTCTCAAAATTTATCAACAGCACTTAAACAAATTACTATAACAATTACTGATATTGCAAATATTGCACAAAATTTAGCAGAAATTAACGAAAAACTGTTTATAGATGCCCAAAAATCCATTGAAGAAACAAAGAAAACGAATGCAATTCTTGAAGTATTAAATAACATAAGCAGGCAGACAAACCTTCTTGGATTAAATGCTGCAATTGAAGCAGCAAGAGCTGGCGATGCAGGAAGAGGCTTTAAAATAGTAGCTGAAGAAATAAGAAAATTATCCATTTTAAGTTCCAGTTCTATTGGAAATACTAAAGGAACTCTTAATTTAATAAAGGATCTATTTGACAGCTTTTCTGTTAGTATAAGTGAATCTAGTAAAATGACCCAAGATCAAGCATCGTCACTTCAAGAAATTGCTGCAACTCTAGAGGAGATTAACTCAACATCTTCTATACTTGAGGAAATAGCAGCCACAGTATAGATAAGCATTAAAGAAATATACATATAAAATACACCCATATGTTAGTAATTTATTTAGACAATATTTAATATGATGTGATAAAATAAACGTATTAAATATATGCGATTCAATATAGAAAAAGGGTGAGATAATGGATAATGACAAATACTTATTAAGTTCAGTATATAACACATTAGAGATATTAGATTTGTTAAGCAAACATGAGGAACTTGGAGTTGCAGATATCAGTAAGGAATTAAATATGGGGAGAGCAAGTATTTTTAGAATGCTTTATACATTGGAAAAGAAGGGATTTGTACATAAGACATCCAATGCAAAATATAAGCTGGGCATAAAATTTGCCCATTATGGTTCAATTGTATTGGAAAGAATAAATGATTTCTCTATTGCTAAACCTTTCCTTCAAAGGCTCAGAGATGAGCATAATCTAACAACCCATCTGGCGATTTTAGATGACGATTATAACATAATATTCATGGCTAAAGAATTAAGTAAGGCAACAATTCAAATGACATCCAAAGTAGGAGCAAAACTTCCTGCATACTGCACAGGCACAGGGAAAGTATTGCTGGCAAGTCGATTAGACAGTGAGTTGGAAGAAAAGATTAAATCTTTTGAGTTAAAAAGGCTGACAGCCGAGACTATTACTGATAGTAATAAATTAATAGAGGAATTGAACAGAATTAAAGAAAAGGGTTATGGTGCTGATCTGGAGGAAAGTGAAATAGGGCTTACGTGCTTTGCTGCTCCAGTAAAAGACATTACCGGAAAAGTAATTGCAGCAATAAGTATTTCAGGAGCATCCAAGGTAATGGTACAAAACAAAGAAGCGCTGGTAGGGTCACTTAAAGAGACAGCTAGTGAAATATCAAAGGCAATGGGATATAAAGGGGCTGTCGCACTAGCATAAAAAAATATGCTAGCGCGGCAGCGTTTTTTGTGTGTTATATAGAAAATTTAATGATATTTTAGCCCCCAATAAGCTAGATAATTAAAAAAATTCGTACTTTAATAA
>Ga0268357_100235_pt1 | contig 87866 bp, 61 predicted proteins | sample BioMet10_FD_192466 | JGI IMG/M metagenome (GOLD analysis project Ga0268357, IMG submission 192466) | Sewage microbial communities from Oakland, California, United States - Biofuel 10 (Illumina Assembly) | ecosystem: Engineered > Wastewater > Sewage > Unclassified | place: USA: California... | reverse complement strand
AATAATGGAATAATTTTACCATATCCTATACGGTTTATTTTTTGCCACAAAAAAGCGGAGAATAAACTCCGCTTTTAATTGAAGGGCAAAATACTACTTCCTGTTATTTCAGCAGCATCATTTTGTTGATTTGAGATTTTCCATCTACTGTCAGGTTATACAAATATACGCCGCTCGGTAGATTCTGCGCGTTAAATTCATATTCGTACATGCCCGCTTTTAGCTCCCTGTTTACAAGTTCAGCTACCTGCTGGCCAATTGTGTTATAAACGCGTAGTGTTGTGTAACCCTGTTTTTCAAGACTGAAACTTATCTTTGTAGTTGGGTTAAACGGATTCGGATAGTTCTTTATTAATGTTGGCGTTACAATGCTGAAATATGAATTGCTTCTGTCATATTCTTTGCCTGTTATGGCATTACATATTCTTACCAAACACTTGTTCGCGTTTATCTTAGGCGCCAGCCAGCTGTATCTCATCACTCCCGCTATTGGAACGCTTGATATTTTATTCCATGTTGATCCGCCATCTGTGGAAAGTTCAAGCGATTGTGAGCCCGGAACAAGACCTGTTCTTCTCCAGCTTATATAATTATAGCTGCCTCCCGTATAGGTCTCGCCTCCGTTTGGTGTTGTAAGTGTTATTTGTCCGTTTATTTGTACAGGGTTTACTATCGAGAAATTTCCGTCCGATTCCGAATATATATCGAATGGCAAGCCTTCCCCATCCGGAACATTCAGTTTAACGTGTACCTTACATTTTTCAGAAGGAGTTTGAGGTACAATCCAGTTGTAGACATAATTGCTAACCCCCATCAAAATTGGTATGCTATCATTTACACATATCCAATCCGCCCCATCGTTTGTTGAATAATCCAACCTGACTGAAAGGTGTGGATCACTGGCGGAATCTACTTTTGATAAATAATTATTTGCCAAGGGATCATTATTCCTGTCACGTCCTCTTGCTTCTCCGATTTCTCTAGACATTGTCCAGGCAATTTGTTTAACCGAGTTGACGGTATACAAATCTCCATTTTGAGGGGTAATAACTTTAAATAATTTACTAATGGTAAAAGGACCAGATATAACAAATTTGTCAGGAGAATCGGAATAATACAATTTCATATAACACTTATTCGAGTTAACAGACGGACAAATCAGATCGTATTCACCAGCACCATCGGTAAAAACATTTTCCGCCCAAGGGCTCCAGCTATTTCCTCCATCACTCGAAAAATCTATACTTACATTCGTAAGAACGTCAGTAATCCATGATACTTGTAAATCAGTCGCTTCTACAACGCTACTGTCCCGAGGCAAACCATTATATGACAATGACAATAAACTGATATCCATATTCAGATTATGGTCCAAACCGTTGCATGAAGTATTTCTGTAACTAAGCCATTTAAGCCCGGAGTCATCCCATCCGCCATTAAACTCATCTGAATTTTCATTTTGAAACGAAGCAATTCTGGTATAACCATTTCGGCCACATTGCACCCCTATTTCAGATTTTTCGGATGTTGAAGTTAGGCGAGCGGAAGTCCACTGCATATCTCCGTAACTGAAGCCCAGATTATTTCCAACTCCAATTATCGGGTCAGTACCGTCTGTCAATATAATTTCAAAAGTGTTCAATTTATCAGGCGTTTGACCATGCTGGCCTACCTGATAATAAAGGACAGTAAACCTATGCGCTTCCGATTTATAATAAACATTTCCGTGAACATTTAAATCCACATCAGACCAAAAACCTGCAATTATTTTAAAACGATCACCAAGATAGAAAAACTGATCAGGATAGAATTCGCCAACTAAATAATCGAAAGCCCCATCAATGCTGATAGTACCGTTTGAACTGATATTGACAGCATACTCGTTTGTATTTCCGCAAAACTCATATAAAAAAGGCAACATTATAAAAGCGTTAGTAGTAGCACGATAACCTTTGTCGTTTGTCATTGAATTCGTACTATACGAATAAAAATTATTTACCTTGGTCCAACCTGTTCCGTTATTAAACGGGACGAGCAAATCTCCACAAGGCGCCAAGCTTTGTGTTTTATTAAGGGAATTGTTTTTTGTTTTTGCTGAAGAAATATTTGTTCCGGTATTTTTTTCCGTCCCCGAACCCGGTATTATTTGCTGGAATGGAATAAAGAAAAGAAAGACAGACAAAACTAAAAATTTGTATATGTTTTTCATATTATACCTCGTGTTTTAATGAATACTATTGGAATAGTATAACTCCATATTCAGGTATATCCATCTGAATACAACTAATTTGTTTTTTAGGGGTAATAAGCGTCCGATGATTAATAATCATGCAAAAAACGTACATACTATAAAACATACTAACGCATTATTACAAAACTATAAATTTTGTTAATGTTGGATAAGTTCTTGTAACTTATAATATTACACCCCAGAATAAAAAAGTGAAGCAGTAAACAGTATAATCCAAGCGGTAAACGTATAATTATATATATTTAATTATAATGCCAGAATAATTTACCCGCAACATTAAGAGAGAAACCAATAACTACTTCAGGCATATTAATAAATATGCATCCTATTGTCGACATTTTTTTAAATTAGTTTAGTTTTTTTTGATAAAATAATGGAATAATTTTACCATATCCTATACGGTTTATTTTTTGCCACAAAAAAGCGGAGAATAAACTCCGCTTTTAATTGAAGGGCAAAATACTACTTCCTGTTATTTCAGCAGCATCATTTTGTTAATTTGAGATTTCCCATCTACTGTCAGGTTATACAAATATACGCCGCTCGGCAAATTCTGCGCGTTAAATTCATATTCGTACATGCCCGCTTTTAGCTCCCTGTTTACAAGTTCCGTTACCTGTTGACCTATTGTATTATAAACACGCAAGGTTGTATAAGCGTTTCTTTCGAGACTGAAACTTATCCTTGTAGTTGGGTTAAACGGATTTGGGTAGTTTTTTAACAATGTTGGCGTTACAATACTGAAATATGAATTGCTTCTGTCATATTCTTTGCCTGTGACACCGTTACATATTTTCACCAAACACTTGTTCGAGTTTATCTTAGGCGCCAGCCAGCTGTACCTCATCACTCCGGCTATTGGAACGCTTGATATTTTATTCCATGTTGAGCCGCCATCAGTGGAAAGCTCAAGTGATTGTGAACCCGGAACAAGACCTGTTCTTCTCCAGTTTATATAATTATAACTGCCTCCGGTATAGGTCTCGCCTCCATTTGGTGTTGCAAGCGTTATTTGTCCGTTGGTTTGTATAGGATTTGCTATCGAAAAATTTCCGTCCGATTCCGCATATATCTCGTGTATTAAATCTGCTGGCCGCCCTAAGGCTTCTTTTAATTCCATCCTTAATTTACATTTTGATGAAACAGTTGCAGGCACATTCCAACTATAAACGCTCGTTGGTTCAGTTGTAACAGAAATTCCGTCAGCAATCTTTATCCAGCTTTCGCCATTATCAATAGAATAAGACAATTCGGAAGTAAAACCGGAAGAGTGTCCATTGTTTTTCTTTAATGAATTGTTCGCTTCAGGATCTGTGTTGTCGTTTCTTTTAGGCGATAGGCTTCCATTGAGTATGTTGGACCAAATAATTTGCTGAGTTGAATTTGCAGTATACACATCGCCATCTTTAGGAGAAATAAAGTTAAAAGCTTTGGAAACTATAAATGGACCGAATTTTACTGTCCTTGACGGATAATTCTCCGCGTAAATCCTAAGGAAACAGTTATTTGAATTGACCTGAGGAAAAATATTTTCATAAAATAAATCTATAGAGTTAATTCTATCAGCTACAGAACTCCATGTATTTCCGCCATCACTCGAAAAATCAATTTTCATATTGCAATTTGCTATGGTAATCCAGTTAAGATCATACTCCGTACTTGCTATATTTACAGCATCGTTATCACCAATATTAATCTCATTAATTAAAAAATTGCTGGCATCTAAATTCAGTTTATCATCCAGCCCATTACACGATGTATTTCTGTAATCGAGCCAATCAACTCCCGAATTTCCGAACATGCCCCAATACTCGTCAGAATTTTCAATTGTGAACGATCCTATTTTATAATAACTGTATGGAGTTGTCTGCACACCAACATCGGAATTTTGCGCGGTCCATTGCATATCCCCATAACTAAGACCTATGTTTTTTCCTACTCCTATTAAAGGATCTGTTCCGTCAGTAAGTATTATCTCAAAAGTATTTAGTTTTGCGTTTGTTTGGCCAGTCTGCCCAACATGATCATATAAAACAGTAAACCTGTGGGGCTCAATTTTATAGTATACTCTTCCGGCAACCGTTAAATCGATATCCGACCAATATCCAGCTATCATTTTCATCGATGCGCTTATGTCTCCACCACTTAACGGCAATGTAGTAGCATGATCAAAATGACGAAAAGGAGAATCGAAAGTAACCACTCCGTTTGTTGATATATAACATTGAGTTTCGGGAACGCCCAAAAAACTGAACTGAAAACCCAGATCAATTGGAGTTATTGTAGATGAATTTGAAGCCGCTTCTCCAACAAGAACGGGTATTGCAGATATGTTGGTATAAAAATTAACAACTTTTGTCCAGCCTGCGCCACCGTTAAAAGGAACAAGTAAATCCGCACAAGGGGGAAGGATATTTGTTTTATTAACAACGCCGGTTAACTTTTTATTAGATAAAGTTATCTTTGTATTTTTTTCAGGTTTTACCCCAGACCTGATTTGTTGATACGGAAAGCTAAGAATAACAGTGAACAGAATTATTGGTAAAATTTTGTTTCTCATATTATACTATTCCTTTTTGGGTTTAGTTTGTTTATAAGATATTAACTACATTCAGAAATGTCCAGCTTCAGAATATTTTGTATTAATGGCGCTTGGTTCAAAACTGAGTTTAATATAAAAAAAGGCGGCATAAAGCCGCCTTGAAAAAAAGATGAATTATTTCAGCAGCATCATTTTGTTGATTTGAGATTTTCCATCTACAGTTAGGTTATACAAATATACGCCGCTCGGCAAATTCTGCGCGTTAAATTCATATTCGTACTCACCCGCTTTAAGTTCCTTGTTTACCAGTTCAGCCACCTGCTGACCTATTGTGTTATATACACGCAGGGTTGTATAAGCGTTTCTTTCCAGACTGAAACTTATCTTTGTGATTGGGTTAAACGGATTAGGATAATTTTTTAACAATGTTGGAGTTACAATACTGAAATATGAATTGCTTCTGTCATATTCTTTTCCGGTTACGCCATTACAGATTTTCACCAAACATTTATCTGAGTTTATCTTAGGCGCCAGCCAGCTGTATCTCATCACCCCCGCTATTGGAGCGTTTGATATTTTATTCCATGTTGAGCCGCCATCTGTGGAAAGCTCAAGCGATTGAGAACCGGGGACAATACCGCTTCTTCTCCAGCTTATATAATTATAACTGCCTCCCGTATAGGTCTCGCCTCCATTTGGTGTTGTAAGTGTTATTTGCCCGTTGTTTTGTATAGGATTTACTATTGAAAAATTTCCGTCCGATTCCGAATATATATCATAATAATCGGGGCGGCGATCATCGGCAATATGATTTAGTTTGACGCGGAATTTACATTTATCCGAAGGAGTTTGAGGTACAATCCAGTTGTAAACATATTTATCCGCATTTACCTGAATTGGTATACTGTCATTTACACTTATCCAATCTTCACCATTGTTTGTTGAATAATCCAACCTGACTACAAGGTGTGGATCCTGCGTTTCTGTTTTTGACAAAGAATTGTTGGCCAAGGGGTTATTATTCCCATCATGTCTTCTTTCTTTGTTAATTTCCATCATTGTCCAGGTAATTTGTTTAACAGAGTTAACAGTATATACGTCTCCGTTTTGTGGGGTAAGAATATTAAAAAATTCTTTTACCGTAAAAGGACCGGCTTTAACGGCATGAGCAGGATCACTCGCGTCATATATTCTTAAGTAACAGTTTTCTGAATTGACATGCGGGAAATACAATAAACAGTCCAAAGATAGTGAAGAAATCCCTTCTCCCCAGGGAAGCCAGGTATTGCCTCCATCACTCGAAAAGTCTATATTCATAGTGAAATTTGCAAGAGTCATCCAACTTACATTCATATAATAACCGGAAATTCCAATCGTACCGCCTTTATCCATACCATTATCTGTAACAGAAAATTTGCTAATGTCATAATTCAGATTGGCATCCAGACCATTACATGGAGTATTTCTGTAACTAAGCCATTGAAGCCCTGAGTCTTCATCCACACTGCCATTAAATTCATCTGTGGTTTCGTTGTTAAAGGATGCAACCTTGAAAGAGTTGGCAAGTGTACATTTCGCACCAATTTCCGATCTCTCGGATGTAGCATCACTTCGGTCGGAAACCCACTGCATGTCTCCATAACTGAAGCCCAGATTATTTCCAACTCCAATTATCGGGTCAGTACCGTCCGTCAATATAATTTCAAAAGTGTTCAATTTATCAGGCGCTTGACCATGCTGGCCTACCTGATAATACAGTACTGTAAACATATGAGGTTCATTTTTATAATAAATATGACCGTTAACACTTAAATCAATATCAGACCAATAACCGGCAATCATCTGATTAGTATTGTTTGTTGCGTCAAAGGACTGAAAGTTAATACCATAATTAAAAGGTGTATTCATACTAAGAACGCCGTTTGTAGCAATATAACACTGTGTTACCTCAGTCCCGTAAAAATGATATGTAAAGCCCAGCGTTATGGGTATAGGAGTTTGACCACGTCTGTATGTGGACATAAGACCAGTAATATCCACCCAATTGCCATCGCCAGGAAAAGGAACAAGCAGATTTCCACAAGGTGGAAGACTTTGAGCTTTGTTTAACGAATTTTTTGTGGTTTGTTTTGAAATAAGCTCGTTTGTTTTGTCTTTTTTTGTTCCGCTTTCGGGCTTTATTTGCTTAAGCGGAATACAACATAAAACAAGAGCTAAGATTAGCAAAGTACTTAACTTTTTCATATTATACCTTTTTTTAGTGAATACTATTAAAACCAGACAACTCCATATTCAGGTATATCCATCTGAATATTACTTACAGTATTAATTTATACTGTAAAAAAACGCCATATAATTATGTTATTTTATAAATATGGAAAAGACATAGAAATGCATCATCGCCATAAAAAATTGTTGCTTATTTACAGTTATTGTATCAATTATTTAAATATTATAAATTATTCCACTCTATTGTAAAATTGAAGCCGTAAACTTTATAATTGAAGCAAAACAGACATAATTATTATATATTGGATTATCATAACTTAATAATGTGCCTGTTATATTTTAGGAAACCACACAACTACTTTAAAAGTATTTATAAATATACAAATTATAATCGATCTTTTCTATAATTAGTTTAGCATTTGCTCAAATATTACAGCATTCAAGTAAAAACATATAGTTATAACTTTTCGCTTATAAAAAAAGCGGAGAATAAACTCCGCTTTTAATTGAAGGGCAAAATATTACTGCCTGTTATTTAAGCAGCATCATTTTGTTGATTTGAGATTTTCCATCTACGGTCAAATTATACAAATATACGCCGCTTGGTAAATTCTGAGCGTTAAATTCATATTCGTATACACCCGCTTTAAGTTCCTTGTTTACAAGTTCAGCTATCTGCTGACCTATTGTATTATAAACACGCAAGGTTGTAAATGCGTTTCTTTCAAGACTGAAACTTATCTTTGTGGTTGGGTTAAACGGATTAGGATAATTTTTTAACAATGTTGGCGTTGCTACGCTGAAATATGAATTGCTTCTGTCATATTCTTTTCCGGTTACACCATTACATATTTTCACCAAACATTTATCTGAGTTTATCTTTGGCGCCAGCCAGCTGTATCTCATTACTCCCGCTATAGGAGCGTTTGTTATCTTGCTCCAGGTTGCTCCTCCATCCGATGAGAACTCAAGCGATTGAGAACCGGGGACAATACCGCTTCTTCTCCAGCTTATGTAATTATAACTTCCTCCGGTATAGGCTTCGCCTCCGTTTGGAGTGGTCAATGTTATTTGTCCGTTGGTCAATGGCTGGTATATGGTAAAATAATTATCGGATACATTATAATACCCTGACGAAGATTCGGTCCGATTTCTAAAAACCTGGCTTCTTTTAATTTTTATTTTACATAAATTTGACGCAACCGTAGGTACTGACCAGTTGTAAGAATTAACCATATTAGGATAACTCTTAACATCAGATGCGATGAGCGTCCATGAAGTTCCTCCGTCTATGCTATAATACAAATCCACATCGTCATTAGCTCTGTTAGCACTGTTATTACCATCTGCTTTAGAAAGTTGAAGTTTATCATTATCCGAATGTCTGGGCGATGCATCTTGTTCGATTACCCGCCATGTTATTACCTGATTTGAACCGGCAGAAATCATTTCGCTACCATTTGGAAAAACTAGCTGATAAGATTTATAGATTGTAAAATTGTCCGTTTCGGAATAAACAGAGTTATTTGATTTATCATATAATTTTAAACGCGCCTGGTTAGTATTGGCATTATTCGGAACATTCCAGGCATAAGTCCCATCGCCGGCAACCGAGCTAAGCCCGCTTGCAATATTAGACCATGTAGAGCCGCCATCTGTCGATAAATCAAGATTTAAAGACGGGCTTCCAACATCGTGCCAGGTAACATTATGCGTGCTATTTGTTCTATATGTTTCTCCTCCAAGAGGAGAATTTAAACTAACAAAAGTATTTGCATGTATATCATACTGGAAATAAGATAGGTTTGGAGTACAGGATGTTCCCTGAAATGAAAGCCAGCCAATACCGTTTGTGGTGTCTTGTCTGCCACTAAAATAATCATTGTCTTGGTTAAACCTTCCAATCTGGAAATAGCCAACTCCGTCCCCTTTGTTTACGCCAACAGTCGCGCTGGTTCCTCCAATTCCGTCCGTACCACCAACATAACTATCTGTACCTCCCTCTACCGGATCTCCAGTAGTCCATTGCATTAGACCATAACTAAAAGCAAGATTATTTCTGCCTGCCAAGGCGCCAACTGCCTCGTTATTGGTTTGATCTGTAATTATCATTTCAAAAGTATTGGTTTTATCATTTTTATTGTGATAATAGCCAACATTCTCCCAAATTACTATTGCTCTATGTGGTTCGGTTTTAAACCAGATATGAGATCCGGGGGTTAGCTGTACATCCGCAAAAAATGCGGCAACCATAGCGTATCCGGCCCCGGCATAAGGAAAAGCGACAGATGAATACTCCGAATTGGTTGAATCGAACGTTACATAACCATTTAACCCCACATACATATTTGTATAAGTGGTTCCAAAAAAGCTAAAACTAAACCCTAAGGGTATTGCAACTGTGGCGCCGTCATCATCGTTATTCGGATCCCCATCAGAATTAAGGAATTCATCAGTTGTCAGTTCTGTAAACGTTCCGTCCTTTGGCACCAGAAGATTACAAGCCGGAGAGGCCGGCAAGCAAGGCTTAACTTTTGATAACGATTGTTGAGATGATGTGTATTTTGTCTTGCCATTTTTTTTAGAAGATTTGTCATGCTGGGAAAAAGCTACCCCGGCAACCAAAACAACTAAAAGCATAGTAATAAAAGACGAAGTTATACTTCTTTTCATTTTGTCCTCAGTTTAATTTATAAACAATATGTTTTTAACTACATAAAACTACAAGCCCGGTTAATACGGCCCAATTTTTAATGATTGATTTTTTGTAGAAATAACTTAAGTGAGTATTTTACCCCATACGAAGAATAAAAGAGTAAAAAAGGCACACTTTATTAGGGATATGTTCCCTGTCAGTATTTTAGCCTATAAATTCATATTATGAAAGAATAAAACTTTTAAAAACATAATATTATTCATACAAAAAATCATCTAATACATGAATTTTATTTAAGCGGCTTTTTCCTGTAAATTTGATATTTCAATTTGTTTGCAACTCATTAAAGTATACGCCTCCCGGCAAACTCATATTTGCAAATACCTGCGTTACCAGCCAAAGCCAGGGCCAAAATATCGGGTATTTTAAACGATTATTGCCGTTCACAGTATTTTTATTACCGACAATGCTATTTTGTAAAATTTTTCTATTATTGAAATCATGTTGCATACCAGATCCCGTTTCTGGTATTTGGTTTGTTGGAAAGCGATAAATTGATGAATTCAAAAAATACTGCGGAAGACCCTTTTCCACATTATACCTCAGTTTATTATTAGAAGACCCTATTTACAATACCGCATCCATATCCAGGTATATCCACTACTGAATATTTTTTACCAGTGTTAATTTAATCAAAATGTTTAAAATAGCAAAGGCGACTTTAAGCCGCCTTTGTAAATTGAATTGTATATTAACCTATTTTCCTGTTATTTAAGCAGCATCATCTTGTTGATTTGAGATTTTCCATCTACTGTTAAATTATACAGGTACACGCCGCTTGGTAAATTCTGAGCGTTAAATTCATATTCGTACACGCCGGCTTTAAGTTCCTGGTTAACAAGTTCCGCTACCTGCTGACCTATTGTATTATAAACACGCAAGGTTGTAAAGGCGTTTCTTTCCAGACTGAAGCTTATTTTTGTGCTAGGGTTAAACGGATTAGGATAATTATGTAAAAGTGTTGGCGTTATTACGCTGAAAAATGAATTGCTTCTGTCATACTCTTTTCCGGTTACGCCATTACATATTCTCACCAAACATTTATCCGAGTTTATTCTGGGGACCAGCCAGCTGTATCTCATTACTCCGCCTATTGGTGCGCTTGTTATTTTGCTCCAGGTTGCTCCTCCATCCAATGAAAACTCAAGAGATTGAGAACCAGGAACCACACCGCTTCTTCTCCAGCTTATGTAATTGTAACTGCCACCCGTATATTTTTCTCCGCCATTTGGAGTGGTAAGCGTTATTTGTCCAAAGTTTATCGGCTGGTATAATGTGAAATAATTATCGGACTTGCTGTATTGTGCTATATCTTCAGGACTTGCTTTACCAAGTCCGCCTCTTTGTATTTTTATTTTACATAAATTTGATGCAACGGAAGGAGCTTGCCAGCTGTATGAATTAACAATATCGCCATAACTCCTGATGTTGGAAACTATAAGATTCCATGAGACCTCACCATCGGTTGTATAATACAATGAAACATAATTATTAACATAGTTTATATTGTTATTAGCTGCATTTTTAGAAAGCTGAAGCTTATCATTTCCCGGGTATTGGGGTGAGGTTGGTATTTGCGTATAATCATACCATGATATTACCTGTGCTGAAGCAGTTGGAATCATTTCGCCTCCATTAGGAAAAATAACCTGGTATGGTTTAAATATTGAGAAATTTTGAGATTGTGAATAAACTTCACTATTTGCCCTATCATATATTTTTATTTGCGCTTGGGTGGTATTTATATTATTTGGAATAGCCCATAAATAACTTCCATCACCGGCAACCGAGCTAAGCCCGCTTGCAATATTAGACCAGGTTGAGCCGCCATCGGTTGATAAATCAATAGATAAAGAAGGACTTCCAACATCTCTCCATTCTATGGCACGAGTAGTGTTGACCCTCCAGTTTTCTCCTCCAACAGGCGAGTTCAAACTAACAAAAGTGTTTGCATGTACATCATACTGGAAAAATGAAAGATTTGGAGTGCACGATGTTCCCTGATAAGAAAGCCAACCAATGCCGCTGCCTGTATTCATCCTGCCGAGATAATCAGAATTGTCCTGGCTGAACCTTCCAACCTGGAAATAACCAAGTCCATCTCCTTTATTTACGCCAACAGTTGCGTCTGTTCCTCCAAATCCATTTGTTCCACCATCAAAATCTCCAGTCGTCCATTGCATCAAGCCGTAACTGAGAGCAAGATTATTTCTGCCAGCCAAGGCGCCAACTCCTTCGTTATTTGTTTGATCCGTTATTATTATTTCAAAAGTATTGGTTTTATCATTATGCATGTTATAATAGCCAACATTTTCCCAAATTACTATTACCCTATGAGCTTCAACTTTGTACCAGATATGAGCGCCTGCAGTCAAATACACATCCGCAAAAAAAGCGGCAATCATCGCGTACCCTGCTCCGGCATAAGGAAAAGCGACTGCTGAATATGAATTATTAGCGGCATCAAATGTTATATAGCCATTTAACCCCACATACATACTATTATAAGTAGTTCCAAAATAGCTAAAATCAAAACCGAAAGGTATGGCTCCTGATGAACCATCGTCACTATTCCCAAAGTCAACAGCTGTAAGCTCTGTAAAAGTCCCGTCCTTTGGTACAAGCAGACCGCAAACAGGAGAAGCCGGTAAGCATGGTTTGTTTTTTGATAACGATTGTTGAGTAGATTGATAGGTTGTGAGGCCGTCCTGTAACGCTTTTTTATATTCGGCCTTTGACGAAAATGTTTTATACCCATTTTCTGATACCCTGACAGTAATACCATTATTTTTAGCTGGTTTAGCATTCTGCGAGATTGTTACTCCAGTAATGAAAACAACTGAAAATACAACAATAAACAACAAAGTAATCCCTTTTTTCATATAGTCCTCTATTTAATTAATAATTCACAAATAGTTTAGTTAAATCCAATAGAATCTTTAACCAGATTAATCCGTCAATTAAAAATTTACAAAAACTTATTGTAGTTCAGAGGTATAAGAAGACAAGAGCTAAGTTCTTGAATTATGTGCATATTATATAAATTAACAACACACTTCTCTATAAGAAAATTCGCCCAACATTATTTGCCCGGATGCGTATCGGATAAGAAGAGTTATATATAATAAAATATTATTTCGACATTTACAAATGAAATATTTTACTGATTAATAAAATACTTAAATTATCAAATATTAAAACGCTTTATATTTTAACCCAATTCTTTGAAAATTTCGCTATGCTCATAGCATATAAATTTATATTCCGGGGGAAAAGTTCAATGACTTGAACTTGTTGCTAAAATTCAAAACATTTATTGTGGTCAAAAAAATATTAAAGCTATGTACAACGCACAAATAATTTTATATATTTGAAAACTTCTTGAGGTAAGTTTCTTTTTAACTGTTTGCTGATAGCAAAATCACATCGCTTTATGAGACGATGCGTTTATTTTGAGCTACAAAACTTGTGGAATATTTATGGGCGACATTTCCGAAAAACAGTATGATGATTTGAATATACCCTTGCTCGAAAAATTAAAGCATTATTTGAATTACGAGTTATCCACATCAATCCTTTTATTATTAGTGGTTCTCTCCCCTATCTTAAATTATGTAATTAGTATTGTCTTGGCTGTCTTTATCCCTTTTGCGGTATACGCGCTTTCTAAAAACAGAAAATATAATTGGCTAAAAGGGTTGGCGGTTATTCTTATGCCATTTGTCATTTTATTGTTTACCCCAATTTCGGGTATGAAGAAGATGTTTTTTTTATACTTAACGGAAGTTTTTGTTTTTATCTACTTTGTTGCGCTCAGAATATCAGTTATAGGATGGATAAACGATTACAGATTTCACCAGCTGCATGTTTTGGAAAAGAAGAAAAAAGAAGCCGCGGATTTCGATTTTTGGTATCAATTTAAAGACAAAGAATGACAGGTTATATTATTATTGCCTAATGGTATTATTTAAAAATAAAAACCCTTCGTGTTACCGAAGGGTTTTTTAGCAAATGAGAACTATATTAGTGTAACTGGATATTTGCTCCGCCGGTTTTCTTTCTGGCAATAAGATTAGCGTCTAAAATTGAAAACCGTCCAATCAATCCCTGAAGATTCAATGTAAGCCTGTTCAGATCTTCGGAAGCCTGCGCAATTTGCTGAGTTCCCGAAGTGCTTTCCTGCGTGACATTGTTTATAGCTTCAATATTCTTTGCTATCTGCTCGGCAGTTGAAGACTGTTCTTCTGCGGCTGCGGCAACCTGGTTGATAACATCGGCTACCTTTTCGGTATTTTCTTTTATTTCAGCCAGAGCAACTCCAACATTTTCCGTAAGTTCCATTCCTTCCATTACCGAACCTTTTGCTTCGCTCATCGAACGGTCTGCATTTAAGGCTTCTTTTTGAATTTCCTTAATTGTATCCGCAATTTCCTTTGTAGCTTTGGTAGTGCGTTCAGCAAGCTTCCTTACTTCATCAGCAACCACTGCAAATCCGCGTCCCTGTTCGCCGGCCCTTGCAGCTTCAATTGCGGCATTAAGAGCTAACAGGTTTGTCTGATCGGCTATATCATCAATAACCTGACTTATTTCACCAATCTGATCCGATTTCTGAGCCAGTGACGCAATAATCTTAGCGGTAATATCCGCGGAAGTAACAATTCTGGTAATTCCGGCTTTTGTGGCGTTAATTTTTTCTATGCCATTACCAGCGCTTGCAGTAGCAAGGTTAGAAAGCTCCGAAGCGGTAATAGCATTTTTCGAACTGTCATAAATTGTTTTTGTCATTTCTTCCATAGCGCCTGCAACTTCCAGAGTTTGCTGGCTCTGTTCCTGAGCGCCGGCAGCCATTTCTTCCGCGCTGGAAGATATTTGAGTGCTTGCGCTTGCAGTAGCGGCAGCTGCTTCGCTAACTTCGTGTAACGCGTTGCAAAGCGATTCGGCAACAGTATTGATGCTGTTCTTTATTAATTCATGATCTCCTTTATGTCTGCTGTTGATTCTTACCGTAAGGTCGCCCGTAGCCATAACTTTCAAAGCTTCAACACCTTCTCTTATCGGTTCAAGAACAGCATCAAGTGTTGCGTTTATGCCTTCAACAATTTTTCTGAAATCGCCGCCATGCCTTGTAACATCAGCCTTTTCAGATAAGCGGCCATCAATGGCGGCTTTCGATAAAGCGTTTGTGTCTTCAACAAGCTTGTTTATAGCGTCAATACAAACATTCAGGTTGCCAATCAACAAGTTGAAATCGCCATTATATTTTTCTGTAATTTTCTCGGGAATATTGCCTTTGCTTATCTGATCAATATATTTTGCCGCAACATTCAACGGACCAATTACAGCGTCCAGAGTTCTGTTAACGCCCGAGATAACTTCCTTGTAATCTCCGTTATGTTTTTCAACATCAGCTCTTACCGAAAGATTACCTTCGGCAGCGGCAATTGTAAGGTTGTTTACATCGTGTACCAAAGCCTGTATATTCGACATCATATGAACAAATGATGGAACAAGTCTGTCATTTTCGGAGCGTTTATTTATCTTCTTCAGGTTGTCAAGTTCGCTCAAATCGCCATTAGATATGGAAGTGAGCAAGTGCAATACATGTTCCAGATGCGCAATTACAACATTTGTAGATTCGCCTATGCGGGCGTAAATACCTTCGTATTTGCCTTCAACTTTCTTTGAATAATCGTTGACGGACAGATTCTTAAGAACCGATGCGGCTTCAGTCAATCCGTTAAGCCCTTCAACACAATTGTTGACGCTTGTCTTAATTCTGTTATAATCGCCTTTGTATTCCTTTGTTATTTTTTCGGGTATTTCGCCTCTGCCAATTAAAGTAATATACTCCGAAGCTATATTCAAAGGAACCGTAACCGCGTCAAACGTACCGTTTACGCCTTTTATTATCTGCAGGAAATCTCCCTGGTGTTTGGTCTCATCGGCCCTTAGGTTCAGATTGCCTTCTACTGCCGCAGTAGCCAGGTACTTTGAATCTTCAACTAATGAGTTAACAGCATCAATACAAACATTGAGATTATTCTTCAGGTGTATAAAATCTCCCTGGTATTTGGTATCAACAATTTTTTCCGGTATATCGCCTTTGCTTATTCTTTCCACATATTCCGCAGCTATGTTTAACGGAGCTATTACTGCATCGAGAGTTGCGTTTACGCCTTCAATAATTTTTCTGAAATCTCCCTGATGTTTTTTCGCATCAGCTCTGTTCCTGAGATTACCTTCAACAGCCCCGCGTGAAAGCATTTCAGCATCTTTAATAAGTTCGTTGACAGCGTCAATACAAACATTCAGGTTATTCTTTAGCTCGTTAAAATCGCCATTGTAACTATCTGTAATTCTATTCGGAATATCGCCTTTGCTAATTCTGTCAACATATTCGGCGGCAACATTCAAAGGGCTTATTAAAGCGTCAAGAGTATTGTTTACACCCTTAATAACATCCTTATATCCGCCTTTGAATTTTGACGAATCTCCGCGAACACTCAATTTACCTGCTACGGCAGCCGCGGAAAGCGTTTCGGATTCTTTTACAAGAGAATTTATATTATTCAATACAAGGTTGAATTCGGGAGCAATTTCATCCTCATTATCTTGCTTTTCGTAGGTGAAATCAACTTCGCCATTTGCAATTTTTCTGAGCGAGCCAACAATTGAGCTCTCCAGATAAGAAGCAAATTCATCCAGAGTTTTGCCCATCTGTCCTAATTCATCAACAGTATCAAGATTAACACGCGCCTTAATATGCCCTTTCATTAATTCCTTTGCCATACCAAGGACTTTTTCAACAGGATTTTTTACTACCTTGGTAATTATTAACCCCATAGAAATTGAAACGGCAACGCCCAGCAAAGATACAATTATAAGAAGCCATGTTGAATTCGAAGCAGATGTTGAATTATCTTCCTGAATTGAATGAGCGAAATCCACGTTGAAGTTATAAAGAGCCTTTATAGCTTTTCTATAGCTAACGCTGAATTCTGCAAGTTCACCGGTAATAATCTTTCTGGCTTCTTCTCCCTTTCCTGCTTTGGAAAGCTCATCAGCCGAATTTGCATATTCGAGATATTTCTTCCTCAGAGGCAGATATTCATCGTATAACCGTTTTTCTTCAGCATTATCCAATCCGTTATCATATATATCCAGGGCCTGTGTTATTTCCTTACTGAGAGAATGCCACTCGGCTGAGTATTGCGTTAGTTTTTCATGATCGTTCGTTGCAGACATTTTTAACAGAATACCGTTAATATTTTCGTAATTGGACATTACAGTTCCTAAATTCTGAATTGCCACTATGCACTTTTCGTACATGTATTTGTCTTTTTGAGAAAAAGACTTAAAATTTATTATTGCAAATGAACTCACCAACACAGTAATTACAGAAACAGTAAGAAATGAGTACAAGAGCTTTTTTGCTATGCCGAGATTGTTAAACCATTTCATTTTTTCACCTATCATTTATTTGGGTTTATATTTCTTGCAACTGCATCGTACAAATCCAATGCGTTGAAGGGTTTATTTAAAAATTCGTTAGCTCCTTTGGACAGGCAATAGTCCTTGTTTGAACCACTTGTCTTTGCAGATAATACGATAAAAGGAATTTTATCTGTACTTACTTTGCTCCTTAATGTTTCCAACAATTTTATCCCGTCCATTACCGGCATCAGAATATCCGAAATTACCAAATCCGGTTTTTGAGATTCTACATAAACTAAGGCTTCTTTTCCGTTTCTTGCTCCGTAAACTTCATATTGCATGTTTATCAGCATTTCAGTAATACTTGCTCTAATTTCGTCCTCATCATCAACAATCAGTATTTTTTTCATTTACCTTATCCATAAAAGTTTTACGCTGCAATTATAATATGAGTCCGCCTCTTTACAAGTATGATTGTTCTGAACGCAACAGGAGTGTTTTTAACGCATTTTTTTTGATTTGAAGTGAACAGTTGACAAATTGAATTATTAACTGAGTATGTTGTTTGAGGAGAATGGATATAAAATTTAACCCGATTGAATCATCTGTAAAATTCAATCGGGTTAATAAAATGGCTATAACAAACAGCGTTTGTTATTTCATCAATCGCGTTTTAATAATGGCGGAATATCTCTGGCTGATAATAAAGCTTTCGCTTGTATGCATCAGATGCACTTTGTAAGATCTTTTAAACCATTTCTCAACGTTCAGAATATGGTTTAAATTAATTATAGTTGAGCGGTGAATACGCAGAAAATTATCGGGCAGCATTTCTTCCCATTTTTTCAATGTTCTGCGTAGTAATATTTTAGATTTTTGTACTGTAAAAACATTGGAATAAACTGTTTCGGCAGTAATATAAACAATGTCCGCAATAGTAATAAAACCGGCGTTTTGATTATGTTCAAGAAATAGTCTGTCATTGTTAGTCAACAGTTTTGGGGTCTCTGGTTTACTGACAGAGCTCTGCGGATGATGAGAATAGAACTTTTTCAATTCTTCAGATTTTTCAAGCCGCTTTTCTATTGATTTTAATAATACCGGAGCATCGTATGGTTTTACTCTATAATCATCAGCGCCAAGATTCATCCCTTCTCTCAAATCCTTCATTTCCGCTTTAGCGGTTAAAAATATGAATGGAATAAAAGAAGTGGCGTTATTTGTACTTAGTTCCTGCAGTACCTGATATCCATCTAATTTGGGCATCATTACATCGCAAATTATTAAATCGGGGATCAGTTCTTTGGCAACTTTTACGCCCTCCTTTCCATCGGGAGCAGTAAAAGCCGAATAGCCCTTTGCTTCAAGTAAATCGACTATTCCGCTCAATACCGCGTAATCGTCTTCAATTACAAGTATTTTTTTCATTTTTACTTAATATACCTTTATTTACTCTCCCCTTTCCTAATATAAACAAACTTATAAAAACACTTCAAATATACACACATTGTAATTATACTTCAAGAAACGTTTTTATTTTATAATTGCAACCCAAAATATAATAAACCGCTCATATTCAATTAGTCTGTCGGTAAAATAGGCAGCGAAACCATAAATGTAGTACCTTTGCCCTCTTCGCTCTCGCATATTACGGTTCCGTTATGCAAATCGATAGCCCGTTTTGCTATGGAGAGTCCTAACCCCGTTCCCTGAATAGCGCCTATGTTTTCGCCTCGCTGAAATGGTTCGAACAACATTTTTTTAAATTCGGGCGACATGCCTATTCCATTGTCTTTAACTAAAAACACTACTGATTTATTTATATCGTCAAAACGTACGCGGAATAATATCTCCCCGCCTTCGGGAGAATACTTTACAGCGTTTGATAAAAGATTGTTAAATACATGCCCAAGGAGTTTTACATCGGCATTTACAATTTTTCTGTCATCAAGGTATTCAAAAATAATTTCCTGAGAATCGTTTTTGTTGTTTCGTATGGTATCAACAACTTCGCAGCAGAAATTAAACAAATCCATATTTGCGGGATTATAATTTAACTTGCCCGTATCCGCCCTGCTGATTACTAACACGTCATCGAGCAATTCAACCATGTTTCTGACTTTTTTCCTGATTTTACCCGTATGTTCGTTAAATTTTTCATCTGACCACTTTCTTCCAAACATTTCAAGCAAATCAGCCGAAGCAAGTATTGTAGTTAACGGTGTCCTGAACTCGTGAGAGGCCATGGAAATAAATCTCGATTTTAAATTACTTATTTCCTGTTCCTTCTCAAGCGCGAGTTTTAATTCGTTCTGCAGTTTTTTATACTCTGTAAGATCGTTTATTAAACCTATAATACCGTCTACCGAGCCATCTGTTTTTAACAAAGGAGCCCTAAGATATTGTAAAAAATGTTCCACTCCTTCATTATCGGTGTAATAAACCTCTCTTCTGGAAGTCTGAACGCTACTGATTACTTCTCCATCAAAACTCATGCTTTTTTGCGCGGCTTCTTCGGGCAGTATGCTGAAAACATTTTTACTGATAACATCAATTTTTTTCATTTTAAAATAATCCAGAAAAGCTTTATTAACTTCCAGATACTTTCCATCTATGGCCTTGATAAATAAAGGGAAGGGTATGGTTTCAATTATGGTTTTAAAATAATTAAGCTGGTTTTCTATTCTCTGTTCGGCAACGGTTATACGCTTGTTTTCCCTTTCAAGTAGCAGATTCGATTTTCTTAAATCCGCCGTCCGCTGCCTTATAAGCTTCTCAAGATTTTTTTTATATTCTTCGTTTTGTCTTTCAAGACCTACTTTTTCAGTTACATCGTGAATTACGAGATAAACCAGATTGCTGCCAAAACTATCTATGTAATCGAGAAATATTTCTATGTACTTCTCTTCATTTTGCGGAGTAATAAATTTAACCGTAAGCGAACCGTTTGTTGAATGGAACTCTATATAATTTTTAATCAATTCATAACTTTCTTCTTCCCTAAAAATGCTCTTGAAATTTTTAGATATAAGTTTTTCCCTGGGTATTCCCAAGAAACTGTAAGCGGCTTCGTTCGCGTCCAGAATTGTAAAATCTTTTGTGTTGAGAAGAATTTTTACTACTGAAGAAATATTAAAAATCAGGAAATATCTTTTTTCAGTATCAAGAAGCTTTTTGTTGGCAAGTTCGCTTTTCCTGTCTTCATCCCAAATCAGATAGTATAATATGACAGCGGTTATTATAACGCCCAAAGAGACAAAATACATCATATCCTGCATTAACATGCTCTTATCTTTTGTAAAAAACAACATCGCGTTAGGAAAGGCTATAATAAAAAGTATTCCAACTATTACATATATAAAAGTCACTCTTAAAGCCGTATTTATTTTATTTTTCTTAAAGCCAATAGTCATTTATAAACAGCTCCGGATTTTGAGGTTAATTTCACAAGTTCAACTTATTAAATTAGCCCAATTTACGCATAAAAAAAATAGTCAGGCCTTAATATTTTTGCTAACCGGGCAAATCTCGCTCCGGTTAGCAGCTTGCAATGATGTGTGCAACCGCACCAACATACCGAAAGTCAACCGTTTACCGCCCGGGTAAAATACTTTTTCGAGGGAGTCCAGTTTAACGCTTCGGTTGTCAGGATTATTCTGTAAGGTTTTATTATGTCATTATCCTCATTTCTGGCAAGAATAAATTTATACAGATTTGAATACACGTTTGCCTTCGAGCAGTTTTTCATTTGGGCAAATCTTTGAATTGTTATTGTTTTACTATAAGCAATCATGTTTACCTCCAAATAATGGATTATGGGTCTATCTTATTATTGTTTCGAAATAAAATTCAATTCCGGGTACGGGGCTTGCGTCTTCAAAGTCATATTCTTTTCTTAAATTGTTAATCAAAGCTTCGTTAACGCAAAGAAAATTTTTAGGAATTTCATCAAAACAGGTTATTTTCCATCTCTTTATTCGCGCCGAAGAAATGCCAGAAATATTCGCCGCCGAAAGCCTGGGCACGCTGCGCTCCCTATAATTCACATCGGGAATTTCCACCGGTATCATTTCTTCGGGTCTGTTTCCGTTCAATGCGGCTTCGACCTTTTTTCTTTCTTCAACTTCAATAGCTTTTTGCAAAGCCGCTTCTTCAATTTTTGACCTTCTTTCCTTTTCAAGCAAAGCCGCAAGTTCAATCTGTTTCCGGTTAAACTCAAGCAGCTCGTTCTCCAATCGTTTTTCTTCCACGGAGTAACGGTTATATATCTTTTTGAAAAATCCGTTTATATCCTTTACGCAAGTATTAAACGGCTCAACGCATTTTTTTCTTATCTCTTCCCCTTTTTTTGTAAAGTGCTTGTATATTTTAAGATAATGAGAAAGCGTAAAAACATCATCCGGACCCGAAATACACAGCCCCTGTGTTTCCTTCAATGTTTTTTCTATGGAACTGTTAAGCTCCGTCAGGTTGCGGTCATATTCAATATCCATTACCGGAAATTCAATATGAATTAAATCATTTAACATCAAAACCCCCTTTAGTTGATTATTAAATACACGGGCAATTACCCGTTTTTCTTTAAAAGAAACCGCTTTACAAATAATTCTATCCTTTGTATATTATTACTGTAAAGATTGAACGAGTGCAATATAGTGCATTTTTGTTCACTATGCAAGGTTAAAGTGTAAATTATTTCACTATTTATGAACGATATTACACCAGAAATAGCAAGAAGTATAAAACTTGCAAGGTTGAAAGCCGGCTTAAGTCAGGAAAAGCTTGCTTTGGCAATTGGTATCTCAAAAAGGACATTAATTAAGTACGAAAGCGGCGAAAGCGAAATTTCCGCAAACGATTTATTTAAAATTTCGCAATTCTGCCATGTGGATTTAAGCAGCGTTTTATATTCTTCGGAAACGCCTCAAACAGATACTCCTGTTTCGGAAACCGAGGTAATAAAAACGCCTTATTTTTATGAGTATAGAATTGAAGCTTCTATTCCTGCCGGAATTGCGGACATACAGGAAAGAACCTCCTGGTACGAAAGCGATATACTCGATTACGATCCCCGTTCGCATTTTTTCCTGCAGATTGATGAAGAGTACGGATATTCCATGATGCCTTTTATTGAGCCCGGAGACCTCGTCTTGATTTCTCTTACAGCCAAAATTAAAAACGGCAATATTGTTGCCGCCAAATGGGATGAGACAAAGGGCGCAATTAAAATTTTCAACGAATCGCCGGATAGAAAAAATATCGCGTTGCTTAGTTACAACCCTTCTGTTTCTCCGGTTTTTCTTGAAAGAAACCGTGCTCAGGTATTTAAAGTCGTTCTGATAAAAAAAATGAATTGACGAAGTTTCTTTCATTTTATCTTTCTGTGATATTAAAACATTTTATGCTTCTTTCCCTTGTATCATTTTTTAATTTGGAAGAATTTTAATATATGGTTAATGATTCACTATTTTCATTGTTTGAAAGCAATGATTTTAAAACAGTTTTTGGCAATGTACAATCGGGCATTGTGTGCTTTGATACTTTGGGTTCGCTTGTTTACTGTAATAGTTTTTTTACGGATATTTTCGGTTTTAACAATAATGAACTTGATGGATTTAATATCAGGAACCTCAGTAATACCGATTTGCTTGACGCCGTCTTGCTATCTTTATCCGGAAGAAATTCATTTTTTGAAGGATATTACATATCCGGACTTAACGGCAACCGGGTAGCTGTTAAAGCCGATATTTCCCCTATTATTATTGATAACTCAGTACATGGTGCAATTGCCATAGTTAACGAAATAACAGAGATGAAAAACAACGAACGTTTGTTTTTTCATGATGTAATGAATTGTACAGGGAACCTTAAAAACCTTTCCGAATTACTAAACTCGGATACAATGGATACAAAGACCACCAAAAAGCTGATTAGCATGATTTACAGAGAAGCCGATAAGGTTTATAATGAGCTTACCACATACCGCCATATTCTTAACTATAATTCAAATTCCGGCAGAACTAAAAATTCACTTATTAACTCAATGACATTTTTAACAAAACAAATAGACGAACTATCTTCGCTGGATATTTATGAAGATCAATTACTAAGGATAGCCGAAGATACTATGGAACTTGATTTTAGCTGCGATATGGTAATTTTAGACAGAGTATTCTTTAAATTATTAAAAAACGCCACATTAAATACCACCACAGAAGACACTATTACTGTTGGATTTAAATATTCAGATAAGCATTACAAGTTATGGGTTAATTATACGGCCGAATTACCCGAAGAAGCAAGACAGTTTGTTTTTTCCAAAAATGAGCCGGATTCTTATGAAAAAAAAGGGCTTGGGACTTATAATGTAAAATTCATGATACAAAGATATCTAAAAGGCGATGTATTTTTCAACTCCACTCCGCAAGAAGGAACCACTTTTGGTATTTTAATTCCCCTTTCCTGAGATATAAAATATGAACCGGTTACGCTTTATTTGGCAAAGTAAACTTAAATTCACTTCCCCTGCCCAACTCGCTTGAAATGAACAATTCGCCATTATTATTTTTAATAAACTCTTTAATAAGCAGCAAACCCAGGCCTGTGCCGTCTTCCGAATCTGTGCCCTTGCTGCTTTGCAAACGGTCAACTTTAAATAAATCCGCAAGCTTTTCTTTTTTTATTCCCACGCCTTCGTCACGAACCGCAATTTCAATTCTTCCATTTAATTCAACTGCGCTTATATAAACGTTTCCTCCCCTGTAGCTGAATTTAATTGCATTGGATATCAGGTTCCTTATTATTGTTGCAAGCATTCGTTTATCGGCATATACCATCAAGTCTTCCGGGGCTGTAATAATTATGGAAATGCCTTTAGCTGATGACTGAGTAAAAAGAATATCGGCGCATTCTTTAATGGCTCCATTAACATTAATGTTTTCCGGTTTAAACTTTATCAATCCGGTTTGGGAGCTTGACCATTCAAGAAGATTTTCAAAAAACAGATACGCTTTTTTAGAAGTTTCTTTAACAACTTTTGTAGATTGCGCTATACCGCCCATATCTCCCTGCTGAACCTCGAACTCAAGAATTTCCGAGTATCCCAATACAGCCTGAAAAATGTTTTTAAGATCATGGGCAATTATAGAAAAGATTTTATTTTTTGTAGCGTTGGTTTCCTTTAATTCGGAGTAAGCCGCCGATAATTCTTTTGTGCGCTCCTCAACTTTCTTTTCAAGGGATTGGTTTAACTCATTCAGTTCTCCGCTCAGTTTTTCAACTTTTTCGTATGAACGGGCAAAACGGATGGAAACAACGGCTGAGTGAGTTAAAATTAATACAAGAAATCCAAGCGGCCCGTAGTACGCGGTTACTATAAGATCCAACCCGAACAATATATCGTTAACAGCCGCAATAAAAGGGATTAACATGGATATGAATATGTAAACGGAATAAGGCCTCTTGTTTTTGATGGCAACCAATATTGACCAGAAAATGTATGCCATTACTATCGTTCCGACATATAAAAAATAGCTGAAGATTGTCACAAAAAAGGAATATGAAGTAAGCCAGACAATTACAAAGAAAAGTCCGAATATGCCGGCAAATATCCGCATAAAATGCTTATTTATTTCGTTGGGGAACAAATGGCGGTAAAAACTAACGAGCAAAGGGAATATAAGAAGTGTTGAAGCCCATAACTTGCAGTATATTTGTTCCGATAAAGATGGAATAAGGTAAAATATTGTTTTTTCACCTTCGCAAACCGCTTGAATTGCAAACAGAAGGCAAATAAAACTGAAAACAAGATTTATTTTGTCTTTTCTCCTGATAAAGTACAAAACAAAATGATAGAAGCCTATTGTCAGAAATATGCTAAGACTGCTAATAAACAAAAACTCGTTATTATGCGATTCTTCTATTATATTTTTTGAATTTCCAAGTTGTATAATATCATCTATCCCAGCCATGTACTTATCAAAATAATTCGCTACGTTTATAATCACAACCAAAGTGTCGCCATAGCTGTAGAAAGAACAATATTCAGGTTTTATTTTCGGTTTAAACTCAGCCGGGTTAGTTGAAGGCTGTCCGTTTTGAATAGCTATGCTTGTATCAATCCATAGTTTATAGGAAGAGTGAGCTTCAACAAGTTTTAACCCCAGTATGGGATGATTTCCTTTTCTGTAGGTATATTTAGGGTTTATTTTAATTTTCAGTCTGTAAGTGGCATAACCGTAATTGGGTAAGCTTTTTCCGTTTATCTTCTGGTTGGTCCAGCTCCTTGGCTGCGAAATATTAACATGAGGGTAACTGCCTTTAACAAAATCGGCCGGAGAATAATGCTTCATCCAATAGAATTCCCATTGACCGTTTAACTTTACAACTCCGTCAGAATCAAAATCCCAATTGCTTAAATCAATAAATCCATTTACAGCTTTCGGCATTTTTTTTTGCATAATGCCCGAACCACAGCCGGAAAACATCAACAGGAAAAGCAATCCCAACGGAATTATCTTTTTCAAGGATTTTTTATTAAAGTTCAGAAATTTCATATTATATTATGCAAAATATTATTATTACGAATCAAAAAAAAGGACATTGCATAAGTTTATATTACCAATTTGGTGCTCCCGCGTCAATTTGCCTTTTTATATATGTAATTTACTAACTTGCTTTTTCGGAACAGAGACTATATATTTTAATCTGTTGTTTATCCTTCATTCTTCCTATTTTCATTAAACTGATAAAAACTATTTGCGATAATATGATTTAGTTAATTAACTCTCAAATGGTTTCTAATAACAGGGCTCTTTTTCAACTTCATTCGTTTTAGGTTTACCTGAATAGCTTCTCTAAAACAGAAAAGCATTCCGTTAGCGAAGCAGGACAGTTTATTTTTTTTGTAACTTTTTATCCAGTAGCAATATAATAGCATGATTACAGAAAAGGACTTAATGGATTTACCGGCTGTATTATTAGTTGAAGACAATATAATAAACGCAAATGTTGTAAAAATCTATCTTAAAGATATATGTAGAATTACTCACTGTAAAGACGGGGTTAATGCCATAGACAGAGCAAATTGCAACGAATTTGAACTTATTCTTATGGATATAAATTTGGGGAAAGGGATAGACGGAATTACCACATCAAAAGAAATCAGGAAAATTGAAAGATATAAGGAAACACCCATTGTAGCGGTTACGGGTTATTCTTTTGAATCAGATAAAGAAAGATTCCTTTCCGAAGGACTGACTCACTATTTATCAAAGCCTTTTTCAAAAGAGGAAATTACAAATTTAGTAAGGGATATTTTAGACTCGCAGCGAACCTGTTAATAATTATAAAATTGACTTTTGGATCAAAACCAATAGTACTCATTTGTTTTTGTTTTGACACGTATTCTTGTTTTAGTTAAGTTAAATAAAAATACAATTATCATTAATGAAGACTGCTCCATATAAAATACTATTTATCGGTTCTCCTGATATTCTTGAAAATCTGAATGCGGTACGGTTGGAAGAACTTAAAGTTTCCTTGAGATTTTCGTTAAAACTACCGGAATCTTTAGGGAAGTACGATCTTATTTTTATTGATACGCAGATTTTTAATAATAAAACCTTGCTCCGTTCTTTCATAGACGCAACAAATAAGGCATGGCAACCTTTTGTATTTATAATTTCGCAGAAATTGACAAAACCTGAATATGGCATTATTGAAAGATGCCATCCAATCTCAATATTGCATTATTCCGCCACCTCAGAAGTTATTGAATCTGTAATAAAGTCTTCGTTGGCCAACATGAAATTCACACGTGAATTATACTGCAACACTTATTTTAATCCCGTGGATGTTATAGTTAAGCCGACTGATGAAAACAGCCTCGTTTTCGATTATTTTCCGGCTCCAATTTGGGAAATTGATTTAAGCGCTTTAGGCGACTACTTAACTGCGTTAAAGCAAAAGAAAATCAGAAACATTGAAGCTTATCTGAATAAAAATATAAACGAGTTTGCCGATTGCCTGCGAAAAATAAAAGTACTTTATATGAACAAAGAAAGCCGCGACTTTTGGAACAACTATAACAAATACGATTTAGAACTGTTTATTAATAATTTAATCAATCAGGACTCCCTATCTGTATTAAAAGAGATAACCGTTAATTTATATAAAGGTCAGTTGCGAATCAGATGCGAATTGCCCATAACCAATACCGGTTATTTGATTTCCCTGGTTTTGTTAAGGCTTTCCGTTGTTCCCGGTTTTGAAAGCACTTTGAAACGGGTATTGATTACTTATATTGATATTACAGACCGACAGAAAGCCGAAACGGAATTACGCCTTTCAGAAAAAAGATTTAAAGAAGTATGGGAAACTTCTTCGGACGGAATGCGGCTTATTGATGTAAACGGAAAAACTCTTCTTGTAAATGAAGCTTTTTGTAAACTGATAGGTAAATCCAAAAAGGAGCTCGAAGGAAAAGAGTTTTCCATAATTTATAATACCAGTATTGAAGAAATTTCCAATAAAAAAATCCGGCAGGATAAAATTAGTAAATTCAGAGAAAAAGCAATTGCTCACCAGATAGAACCATTCTTTGAAAAGGAACTGTATTTGTGGAACGGCAAAAAAGTCTGGTTCGAACTTTCCAACTCCATAATTGAAAAGGATGGAGCTCCCCCTGTAGTATTAAGTATCTTCAGAGATATTAGCGAAAGGAAAAGCTACGAAAACAAACTTGATGATATTGCACAAAAACTGAGAGAAGCCAACGCGGCAAAAGATAAATTCATTTCCGTGCTTTCGCACGATTTAAGAGGTCCTTTTACAGGCTTCCTTGGTATTACAGATCTTCTTTCAAATTCTATTGATGAACTGACAAAGACTGAAATTAAGGAAAGCGCTACGCTTTTGCATAAAGCTCTTTCCAAACAATTCCTTTTGCTTGATGATTTGCTGCTGCTTTCAAGAATACAAACAAAGCGAATACAGTTAACTTTTGAGACGTTTACCGCCATGGATGAAATTACCGAAGTGTTGGCTTTACTGGCGCCAAATGCGGAACACAAAAACATCTCGCTCGTCTGCAATATCAGCAGAAAAATTCAGGTAAAAAGCGATAGGTCCATGTTTAAGTTATTATTCAGGAACCTGATTGCCAATGCAATAAAATTCTCATTCCGGGGCGGTAAAATATTGCTGAATGCGAATCAGAAAGTGGAGGAAGTTGTATTTTCAGTTGAAGATAATGGGATTGGAATAAGGAAGAATGATAGAAAGAAAATTTTTGATAACAGCGCTCATTTTTCTACTGAAGGAACAGAAGAAGAACCCGGAACCGGATTAGGTTTACTGTTGTGTAAAGAAATTGTTGATAATCATAACGGACAAATATGGGTTAAATCGGAGTACAACAAGGGAAGCGTTTTTTATTTTTCGCTTCCTAATTAAACGGGGTTAAGTTAAATTTCCTTTATTCAATTATGGATTTTATTATGATTACCGAACAGGAAATACTCGACTCTGTAAAAATACAACTGGAACACAACTCAAATAAAAACCTGTTTTATAATGGAGAAAACGATAATCTTACCCTTTCGCAAAAGACAATTGAATTTATTGAAAATAAAAAAGATGACCTGAGAGAATACCTTCGCAATAATATAAAACCCTGGCCGTTGAATAAAATAACAGATCAGGCGCTTGAGGTTTTTTACAAATCCAATCAATATATTTCTTTCACATCAAATGATATTTCCCGTTTACAGGTTCTTTATAAGGAGTTTTTCAATAATATTTTCTTATATGTTAATTCGGAATCACTGCTGCCGTTAAGTAATATTGTAAGCGCTCATTATAATAACCTGAAAGAGTGGATTGCAGAAACAAATCCCTTTATAAAAATTGTAAATAAAAACACTCCTTATGTACAGGAAGTTATTTGCTCGGAATATTCATCACAACTACAGCTTTCGTTGCTTGATCTTGATGTTGACACTTTAAAAGAACCTGTTCTGGATATTGGATGCGGCTTAAATGCCAACCTTGTTTTGTTTTTAAGAAAAAACGGAATAGAGGCTTTTGGAATTGACCGTTTGAAGAAAAGTAAGTCGGGATTTATTACTAAAGCCGATTGGCTTGAATATGATTTTGGAACCGAAAAATGGGGTACAGTTATTTCCAACATGTCTTTTACTAACCATTTTGTTCACCATCATTTCCGGAATGATGGAAGATTCAAAGAATACGCGGTTCAATATCACAATATTATTAATTCATTAATTCATAAAGGCAGTTTCATATACTCCCCTTCTCTGCCTTTTATTGAAGAATTTATTGATCTCTCACATTTTAATATTGAAATAAAGAAAGATAAACTCTCAAACGAATTTATAAGCATGTTCGGAATTACAAAAATCACGAGGAAATGAAAGGATGCAAATATCCACAAAACGATTGCTGCTTATTGCGGCAAATACAAAAACAGCAGAAGCTGAAATAAGCAATAAAGCTGAGTTTGGCAGATTGCTTGAAGCTGATATTCCGAACAACTGGCCCCCTGAAAACACAAGGGATGTTCTGGAGTTTTTCAAGGAAAAAATTACTGAAAGCAGCAATAACCCTGGCTGGTACACATGGTATGTTATTCTTGTTGCGCCAGGGGAAAAAGTGTTAATAGGCAGTATTGGGTTCTTTGGACCACCGGACTCCAATTCATGCGTTGAAACCGGATACTCACTTCTGCCCCAGTTTGAGGGATTGGGCTATGCCACTGAAATGTTAAAGGGTTTAACGGAACATCTTAAATCATCAAATGTTAAAAGTATAAAAGCAAGAACCGATAAAGATAATATAAAGTCGCAAAATGTATTGAAAAATAATTCTTTTGAATTAACGGGGGTTGATGAAGAAGATAAATTTATTTTTATAAAAACTCTTTAATTACTAACTAATATTCTATTTATTACCGTTAAACAAAACCGTATTTATACGGTCAATCAATTCACTTCTGTTATATGGCTTAACAAGAATTTCATCAAAACCGCATTCTGTAAAATCTTTTTTATTTCTTGTTGAAGCATAGCCTGTTATTGCAATAGCCGGGACATATTCGTAACCTTCTATCTTACGAATTTCCTTCAGGGTTTCAATTCCATTAAACCCGCCCCCTAAATTAATATCCAGCATCAGAACGTCATATTTTTGTTCTTTTGCCATCTTAATTGCCGTAGCTCCGTCAAGCGAACTCGAAAGTTTAAAACTATCCTGTAAATAATGCGCGGCAACCTCAATATTAATATTATTATCTTCAACCAATAAAACACGCGGAACCGTATTGACATCCAAAACAATGTTCATAGCGTTCTTTTCTTCCAACACAATTCCATTTTCAACATCTTTTAAAGGCAGAGTAATTGTAAAAACAGAGCCCTGATTCAATTTGCTTTCTACAAATATAGTCCCCTCCATAAGATTTACCATTTTGTTTGCAAGCGAAAGGCCCAGCCCCAGGCCTTCATAAGCGCGGCTGTATCCTTCGCTTACCTGTTTAAACTCATTAAATATTATTTTTTGGTTTTCCGGACTTATTCCAATTCCCGTATCAATTACTTTAATTGATACAGTTTGAATGTTATCCGTCACACCCTTTTCCAGGACAATTCTTATGCTCCCAGTATTTGTGTACTTGATAGCGTTTTCAATAATAGCCGAAAGAGCTCTTGTAAGCAGAGTCTCATCGGTTATTGTCCATATTTTTTCGTTAGGCAACGATGTGTAATATTCAAGTTTTTTTGCAACAACGGTTGTTTTATAATTGTTTCTCATCCTTCTGATAAAACCTGTAAGTTCAATTTTATCTTCAGACAAAACAAAAGTCCTGTTCTCAATTTCTGTTAAAAACAAAACTGAGTTTAACGTATTCAGCAGCCTGTTGCCGGAAGAATTGATTTTCTCCGCCATTTCAATAATCGATTTATCGGTAACGGAACTGGTTAGTATCTGGGCATATCCAAGAATTCCGTTTAAAGGAGTTCTGAATTCATGACTGACATTTGAAAGCAAAGAGGTTTTTACCCTGTTCGCCTGTTCCGCTTCTTCTTTTGCTTTTATCAGCTCTTCCATCATTTTCTTTGCAGCCGTAATATCCTCTTTCATCGCCACAAAATGAGTTATACCGCCTTTACTGTTTTTTATTGTTGATATTATCTCCTTGCCCCAAAACGTTTCTCCGCTTTTTTTCCTGTTTAACAGTTCTCCGCTCCATGTCTGCCCAGCGTAAAGAATACTTCTCATTTTTTCATAAATACTATCAGGAATTCTCTCGGCTAACAATATACCTACTTTTTGCCCTAAAACTTCCCCGCTTTTATAGCCGGTTATTTCTTCAAACTTCGGATTGACATATTCAATTACCGAATGAATGTTTGTAATATACATGGCAACAGAGCTCTGCTCCACGGCTCTTGAAAGTTTAAGCAACTCAATTTCGGCTTCTTTAGCCTTTGTTATGTCTCTTACTATTGTCTGCACAGCTTTTATCTTTCCATAAGTTACGGGTACGCTTGATACTTCAACATCAATTATTTCTCCCGTATATTTTTTGATTTTTATTTCCTGCGCGAATAGTATTTTTTTCTCGTTAACAATTTCTTCACATCTGGTTTTGGAAATTTGCAGATATTCCGGTAAGATAAAATCAAAAACATTTCTGTTTATGGCTACGCAATTATACGTACCGTCAATTATTTTAGCGTTGGCATTGGAATACAGGACTTCTCCTCTATCATGGACTATTATTCCGTCAGGAGAATATTCAATTAGCGTACGGTATCTTTTTTCAATTTCAAGCAAATCGCCCTTTATTTTTGCAGTATCAAAAACATTATCGTAATTCCGCTTTGTTACAATAATTACAAAAACAGAGAGGCCTATAATTTCCAGGAAAGGCATATTTATTATTCTCATAAATATCAACAGCAAGTCAAGCCATATTGAAATAATGGTCAAGCCTATTGCAATAATTAAAAAGACGCCTAGCGCTTTATCCCCTTTTTTAACTATCACATTCCATAATGTACTTGCAATAAAGTACACTAAATAAGCAAGGTAACCTTCAACAAAGTAATTGGCTATTGAAGGCTCTCCGTTAATTAAATTACCATAAATTGCTATTTTAGAGCCTTCTATACTTATGATTTTTGAATACGCTATTCCATAAGGGCTCAATATATTAACTATAAAAAAAACCGATAGAATTATTAAATGCGGCAGGATTTTTTTTTGTGAATAATTTTTTGTAAGAAATGCAAAGAAATAAATAAACGCATAACCTATAAGAATTAGGGATGTATTCTGGAATTTTTCGTAAGCTATCCATTGGCTTAAACTTGAAGCGTTATACCTCAAAACAGCCGACCACACATCGGCAATTAAAAAAATAGATAGGAAAAAGTAACTGACATTAAAAGGTTTTTCGTAGTTCTTAAATGCAAGGAAAAGACTTAATACTCCGCTTAGTAATAATGCGCCGGTCATAATCCCCATGACTACCAGTATCATATCCATATTATAAAGACCTGCTTCTTATATTTCGTTGAAAATAGCGCAATGATAAAATATAATGCCAAGAATAAACCATTTTAAGTTGTTTTTCTTAACAATAAATAATCGTTTTTATTTATAAAAGTTTAGCAAACAGTTGAAATAATCCCAAAAGAAATAGTAAGTTTTACCCTATTAATAAACCTGTTACATAGCAGGCTTTCTTTTCGCACAAATTTCAAGTGGCAATTATAAGAATATTTAGTTTTAAAACAAATAACCGGATATTAAATACTGATTAATTAATTAGCATTAATACCCGGCCATAAATTACAACCTTTTGTTTTTAGGAAACTTAAGTGGTCTTTCTATATCCTATAATTGCAACGGCATTTAATACCAGAGCAAATGCCGTTATTACCATAAAGTGGTTCCTCAGATCGTATAAGGAACTGCCTTTGAGAATAACCATTCTCAATACATCTATAAAATAACTTACAGGATTTATATATGTAATATATTGCGCCCAGCGGGGCATGTTGTCAATTGAAGCAAAAAGCCCCCCAAGCAGAATTGCCGTTGACATGAAGAAGTACGCAATAAACATTGCCTGTTGCTGCGTATCCGAATTGGAAGACGCAATTAGTCCGAGTCCAAGTAAAGCAATCAGATAAATTGCGGCAAACGCGTAAACAATCAGTATGTTCCCTTCGGGAACTATTCCGTATAGTAAAAAACTGATTAATAAACCTATTGAAAGCACAAATAAACCGAGTATCCAAAACGGAATAAGCTTTGCGAGTATGAATTGATAACGTTTAATTGGTGTAACATTAAGCTGCTCTATTGTTCCGGCTTCTTTTTCTCTTACAATATTCAGAGATGAAAGGATAAAACCCACGAGCGTAACAAGAATTGCCATAACACCAGGAACCATAAAGTATTTATAATTCATTAAGGGGTTAAACCAGTTTGATGAAGTAATATTTATCATTGGCCTGGGGTTCAACCTTGGGTTTTGAATCCATTGTACCCGGATCTCGTTATTAAAATCCTTGATTATGGAATTTGCGTACGAAACGGATAAACCCGAGGTTTGACCGTTAATAGCATTAGCCGTAACCATCATTTTTATTTCATTTTCTTTTATTAAATCCGTTTCAAACCCGCGGGGTATTTCAATTATCAAATCGGCTTCATCGTTTTCAAGAGATTTAAGCGCGGCATTGTAATTATTTGGAGCTTCCTTTAGAAGAAAATATTTTGATGAGGTTATTTTATTAATAAACCTTTGAGATGTCAGGGAGTGATCCATATCAACAATACTTAACGATATATTCTTCATTTCGTAATTTGCCGCGAAAGGCAAAATAATCAGCTGAAATATAGGCATAACAAAAATTATTGGCAGAATACTTTTATTACGCGATATTTGCAAAAATTCTTTTCTTAATAAAAATAGTATGGTTCTCATTTCAACCTTATTTTAAATCTTTTAATACTTAATAAAATAAGCAAGGCTGTCATTCCCAATAATACAAGAGTCTCTTTCCAAATACCGGAAAACCCCAGCCCTTTAATCATCACTTGTTTAACAATAATTATGTACCATTTTGCGGGAAGAACATTGGATAGCATTTGCAATATCCAGGGCATGTTTGCTATTGGGAACATATATCCGCTAAGCATCATAATTGGAAGCATCAACCCTATAAGCGACACCATCATTGCCGCCTGCTGAGTTGATACGCTTGTGGAAATAAATAATCCGAGAGCAAGCGAGCAAAATATATACAGCACACACATAACAAAAAGGAGTATAATGCTTCCTTCTATTGGCATACCAAGCACATAGACGGCAAGCAGCAGTATTGAAGTAACATTTATAAACGACAGAATGAAATAAGGCACGGCTTTACTAATAACTATCAGCCATGGTTTTATTGGGGAGACAAGCAGTATCTCCATTGTGCCGGTTTCCTTTTCCTTTACTATCGCAATGGAAGTCATCATTGCTGAGATAAGCATTAATATCAGCGCCATTACGCCCGGAACAGATGAGTATATTCCCTTCAGTTCAGGGTTATATAGCATTTTTACTTCCGTGTTTATTGTATATGGAAGCTTATTAGGCCCCATCAGGCTGTTCTGATAATCAAGTATAATAGAACTTGCGTAGTTAATAAGCGTAGTTGCATTGTTTGGATCGGAAGCATCGGCAATAAGCTGAACAGACGCGCTATTAGTATGAGTCAATTCATTTTGAAAATTCGGCTGAAATATTATGGCAAGCTTTATTTTACCCGTTTTAAAAGCCTCGTCTATCTGTTCATTAGTTACAAGAGAGCGTTCTATGTTAAAATATGTGCTGCCCGCTATTTTATTAATAATTTTTTGAGTCTGTTCATCTTTTGAATTATCAAGTATTGCTATATTCGCGTTTTTTATTTCGTTAGTAATTGCAAAACCAAACAGAATAACCTGTACAACAGGCATACCAAGCAAAATAAGCATTGATCGCGGATCTCGCAGTATGTGGAAAAATTCCTTTTTTATAAATACCAGTAATTGTTTCATCTTAATTCTCTTTTTAATTATCAGAGCGTTTTGCTTTGCGTGCAAGTTTAAGAAACACTTCATCCATTGAGGAAGCGTTGAATGTTTTTTTAAGGTTTGCGGGAGTATCAAGAGCTTCAATAACGCCATCTACCATAATGGAAACACGGTTACAGTATTCGGCCTCGTCCATATAGTGAGTGGTGACAAATACGGTTATTCCATTATACGCGGCTTCATAAATCAAATCCCAAAACTGCCGCCGTGTTACCGGATCAACTCCTCCGGTAGGTTCATCAAGAAAGACTATTTGCGGTTTGTGAACTATTGCAATGCTAAACGAAAGCTTCTGTTTCCACCCAAGCGGCAAAGAACCGACAAGAACGTTTTGCTCGTTTTTTAACCCGAGCCTGTTAATAAGCTCATCGCATTTTTCATTTATTAGTTTTGATGAAAGACCGTAGATGCCGGCATATAATACTATGTTCTCTTTTACGGTTAAATCTTCGTATAGCGAAAATTTCTGACTCATGTATCCAATATTCTTCTTTATCTTCTCTGTTTCCTTATATACATCATATCCGGCAACGCGAGCCTTTCCCGAAGTGGGCTTTGAAATTCCAATCAACATCTTCATGGCGGTTGTTTTACCCGCGCCATTGGCTCCAAGAAATCCGAATATTTCGCCTTTCTTAACTTCAAAAGATATTTTGTTAACCGCAGTAAAATCTCCGAATCTTTTGGTCAGTTCTTCAGTTTTAATTACCGTTTCCTGTAAATTCATTTCAGTTGCTTTTCATTAGTTGCATAAAACTATCTTCAATACCGGGTTCAATTATTTTAACCACGGGTTCTTTATGTCCGGCATTTTGAAGATATATTTTTATATCTTCAACGCCAACGCTATCATCCTTAAGAGTAAGGTGATGGTTTTCTCCAAAGCCAAAACAGGTTTCGGTATATGTAAAAGCGCGCAAATCGGAAAGCAGCTTGTACATATCTTCCGAATGCACCGCGAACAGCTTTTTCCCAAATTCGCTGTTTATTTTTTCGGGAGTGTTTATGTTTAATATTTTGCCGTTCTGTATAAGGGCTATCCGGTCGCAAAGTTTGGCTTCATCCATATAAGGAGTTGAAACAAGAATTGTAATGCCTTCATTTTTCAATCTTGCAAGCATATCCCAAAATTCTTTTCTTGATACAGGATCAACACCGGTAGTAGGCTCATCAAGAAAAAGTATTTGCGGCTTGTGTATTAAAGCACAGCATAAGGCAAGCTTCTGCTTCATACCACCCGACAGCTTTCCCGCGCGGCGCTTTTTAAAAGGTACAAGCTGTTTATAAATATCTTCAACAAGTCCGTAATTTTCTTTGATTGACGAATTGAATATTGTGGCAAAAAACTCAAGGTTCTCTTCAACCGACAAATCCTGATATAAAGAAAAACGCCCAGGCATATAACCTGTAATCTGTCTGATCTTTTTATAATCCTTAACAATTTCAAATCCGCAAACATTCGCTTTTCCGCTATCAGGAATCAACAGCGTTGTAAGTATACGGAACAATGAAGTCTTACCCGAACCATCCGGGCCAATAAGGCCGAATACCTCGCCTTTTTCCACTTCAAACGAAACGTCATCAACAGCTATTGTTTTGCCTTTTTTGTTTTCGTAAGACAATACGATATTTTCTACATTTACTGCTTTCATGGCATTAATTAAATTTAATTTCTCCGTACATTCCTATTTTCAAATAACCATCGTTTTTAACCCTTACTTTAACGGCATAAACAAGGTTCGCGCGTTCGTCTTTTGTTTGTATTGTCTTTGGGGTAAATTCGGATTTATCGGATATCCAGTATATTTCTCCGTTTGTTTCCTTAAAACCGTTGTAACCGTCATCAACAAAAACGCGTACCTTCTGGCCAAGTTTAACTTGCGCAAGCTGGTTTCCTGAAATATATGCCCGCAGTATCAATGAGGACAAATTTCCTATTTTGTAAAGAGCTTTTCCGTTAGTTGCAAGTTCGCTTTGCTTGGAGTATTTTGTTATTACTGTTCCGTCAATAGGGTTTTTAATAATGCTTCTTTTTAGCTGATCGTTTATTTGCTCAACCTGCGCCATTAAGGGGTAGGTATCGCTTTGCAATCCTTCCGTTGTAGTTTTCAGAGTCGATTGCGTTGCCTTATATTGTTTATTAAGCACAGCCAGTTGGTTATTCAAATCATCAAGTTGTTTTTGTGTAGCGGAATTTGTTTTCACCAGATTTTCGAATCTCTTTTTTTCTGAGTTTGTTGTTTCAATTTGTTTTTGGATAGTGGCAAGCTGCGCCGGAATATCCGGTTTTTTGCTTTCAAGCGCCTTAACTGAAGCGAGCAGTTGCTTTTTCTTAAGATAAAGCTGTAATGTATCCACAAACCCAACAACCTGGTCCTTCTTTAATACGTCTCCTTCTTCAACTTCAAATTTTTCAAGAGAACCGGTTGCTTCGGAAGAAACAATAACCTCGTCTGTTTCAAATGTTCCGGTAGCATCAAATTTGTTTTTATCGCCGCTGCATCCGGTTAATAAACATGCAGCAAATAATACCGATACCGCTGTTTTTAAGTTTTTAAAATTTTTCATGATATTATCTTTTCTTTAGTTAATTGCTTACTGTTAATTTATATGTTTCTTCCGCTTTTAATAACTGTACCATGTGTATAAGCAGATTTTGTTTAGCCTGATCCTCGGCATCCAGCTCGGTAATAAAATCGCTTGAAGTTATTATACCGTTTTCGAGCTGGTATTTTGCATTTTCTTTTACTTTTGTTCTTATTTCAATTATGTTTTTATCTTTTTCAATCAGTTCTTTTAATTTTTCAATTTCTCTTAACTGCTGTTTTACTGTCATGTTTACGTTTAATAAAAATGCTTCTTTCTGCGCGTCAATATTGTTTTTGCTGACTTCAAGAATCTCTTTTTCGTTTCCATAAGTGTATAAATTTGAAAGAGCCCAGTTAAAGCGAATACCCGTTGTATAGTACCAAACAAAATCATTTTTCAATTGGTTTAATCCGGGTTTGCCATAGCCTCCGGTAAAGAAAAGACTTGCCTTGGGAATTATTTTTGAGTCAACAAGCCCAGCCTGTTCTTTTGCAAGTTGTTGCTGAGCGGCATACATCTTTAACTCAGCGCGGCTCACCGGCTGCTCAAAACTCATATCTTCATAATCAGGATTTACAAGTTCGGCGGAATAATCAATTTTGGTATTCATCAATAAACCAAGCATATCCAGATAAGCTTTTTTAGCTGAAATCTGTTCAATTTTCCTTTGCTCGTTTTTTAGGTATTCCGCGTCCAGCACATCAATATTGGACTTTATTGCCGTTCCGTTTTTAACCGCTCCGGCAAGTTTCTGTCGGCTTGCGTCAATATCCTTTTGCGTCAGGTCAATTTGTACCAACTGTTCGTTTACAAGCAGAATTCCGAAATAAATTTGAGCGACCTGTTCTTTTATTTTATGAAGCTCCATCTCGTTTTTATTTTGGTCAACCAGTGCGCTTGCCGAATACATATCCGCCTGGCTTCTGATTGCGCCTCCGTCATAAATAGTCTGCGATACATCCGCAAACGCTCTGTACTGGTCTTTAGTTAACGCGTCTATTTTCAGGTTGGGTAAAGTAATAGGCATTTTGGTAACTTCGGACTGATAGCTTGCCTGCCCTGTTATGGTGAGCTGCGGATAATATCCTTTCCATGCGTTTGCAATATTATATTCCCTGCTCTTTTCTATAAGGTCTTTTTGTTTTATCAACGGGTAATTTTTTACAGCAACTTGCTGACAGCCCTGCAATGTGAGCTTTTCTGTATTCTGCGCGAATGCCCTACCGAATACAAAAACGCTGGCTGCAATTAAAAATACTATTTGGATTCTTATTGTTTTCATAGATATTAACTAATTAATTTATTTAATATGTTTAACTTTTCTGTTAAATTTTAAGCAAAAAAAACTATGGGCGCAGCCCATCAATAATAAAACGTATCAATTCTTCCTTTCTTGCGGCGGCAATTCCTACAAACGAGCTTTTATCAAATCCTAAAATTGATTGTATTAATCCTCTCGCGGCAAAAGGCCAAACACACAGCCCCATGATAGAAAGCAACAGCGAAAAAGCCGAAATCTCCTTAATATTTCCCTTTTGTATTTCTTCTTTTAGCTGATTATCAAGGTTTTCAACCATCAACTTTCTTCTTTGAAGGTCGACTTGTAAAATATCAGCCAGTTTGTTAGGATCTCTGGTTAATTCGGCAATCACAAACAGAGGTAAATCAGGGTTTTTTGCCATCGTATCAATCTCGTGACTGACAATACCGGCAATTTTCTCATTCAAGGCAAGTTTGGAGCTTAATATTTCCTGTATACCGGAGAACATACCACGAAAAACATCTTCGAAAACAAGCCCAAACATTTTTTCTTTACTACGGAAATAATAGTGCAACAGCGCCCTGTTTATTCCGGCTTCTTCGGCAATATCTTCCATGCGCGTAGCGGCATACCCTTTTTGTGTGAATATCTTGTGTGCCGCTTTTAATATTAATTCTTCTGTAACCTGTGTCATTATTATCTCTACGTTTAATCTTACAAGTTTAACTTTCGTGTTAAACTTACATGTAAAATTAATAAGTTTTTCCTTGCTTGTCAAGTTATTAATAAAAAAAACTGATTTTTATATATTTTCAGTTAAAACAATGTCTCCAACTCACGAGTTGAAATTACCCGGTATGAGGGACCATAAGCTTTTTCATAAACTTTGCTGTGATGAACCGCCGGGTAACCAAGCTTTTTCATTTTATCCATATATTCGCGCAGCTCTTTTTTAGTAAAAGGTATTCGTTTACCCATATCTTCGGCAAAGCTCCATAATTTAAGGAAGGCCCTTTTATCGCCCTTATAGTTTTGAGCTGTTTTAACAAACGCGCGTACAAGTTTTTCTTTACTTAACCCCTTTAGCTTATATGGGCGTATATTTACCCGCACCATTTTACCAACCGGACTAATAGTATCCACCAGGTTTTCGTTAACAACAGAACCGTTAGCGCTGTCCCATTCGGAGTTCATCCATTCCGCAGCCATAGCGGAATCCAACCCGGCATGAGCGCTTCCAAACTCCGCCTGATAAAGAAATTTATATAAGTCACATATTTCCATAAGAGGGTGAAGTTTTACTTCCTTTTCAATAATTTTCTGGGTTTTAGTTCTTTCTGCTTCTTTCCCCTTGCCCCAAACAAAAGTAAAACATAATACTGCAATAAAAAGAGTTGTATATTTAAGCATATCCACTGAAGTTTATTTATAATAAAATAAATATATGCTTTTATTATTAAAAATGCAGTCAACCATTTTTTTAATTTTCATTTATTCACAAAGACAAAAAGAGAAATATATGGAGCAGATAATTCTTATCATCAATTCACTAAAACATAACATCGTAACATTATTATCTGCCCCTTAATTATTCGGCTTGAACAGGAAGCGATATTTTTATTGTTGTACCCTCGCCCACTTTAGAATCTATTGAAAACAATCCGTTATGCCTTTCCGTAATTTCGCGGCAGAGCATAATTCCAAGCCCGGTTCCCAGTTCACCGTTTGTACCTTTTGTAGTATGTTTACAACCCGGCTCCAATATTTTTTTCAGATTCTCTTTGCTTATTCCAACACCGTTATCCTTAACAAATATGTGTATAAATAACTCATCCGTTTCAGAGTATAACCTGATTTGTCCGTTATGGTTTGTAAACTTAATTGCATTGGCTATTAAATTCTGGAACAAAGAGCGCATAAGGTTTTCGTCTGCATAAATCAGCATATTCTGATTAATTTTGTTATTTATCTCTGTGCCTTTTTTTGCGGCATTAGCAGAAAGCGTACTTATAGCTTCGTTTGCCAATGCAAACAAGTTAATTTCCTGAAGATTGATAACAACAGCGTCTTTTTGCATTTGCGCCCAATTTAACAAATTTTGTAAGAGATCATACTGGCTTTTTATCAGCGTATGCAAATAGCCAATACGTCTGGTTTTATCTTCTTCCGTTTGCTCCGAATCAGGATCTGTAAGAATTTCGCTAATACCAAGCATTCCCTGGAATGGGCTTCGTAAATCGTGCGCTACAATAGAAAAAAGCTTGTCCTTGGTTGCGTTAAGTCCTTTCAATTCCCTATTCATTTTTTTAATTTCCTCGAGCGCGTTTTTCCTTTCGGTGATATTTTCTACCATGCCAATAGCGTGCAAAAAAGTACCGGTTTCATCTCTAACAGCCGTAATTGTAATAAGCGCCCAGAGAGCCGAACCATTTTTTGAGAATACCTTTTTCTCTGTTTGGTAGCTTTCTTTACTACCGTTTAAGACACTGCCGTATTCTTCTTTTGTAATTAATGGCTGCCCGCTTGCAATAAAGGAGTTAAAAGAACACTCAAGCAATTCATTCTTTTTATACGAAAGCATTTTTTGTAAAGCTTTATTACTTTTTTTAATAACCATGTTTTCATCAGAAAGGAATATTCCTATCCACGCGTTTTCAAAAACCTTCCTGAATTTTTCTTCACTTTGCTTCAGTTCCATTTCCGCATTTACTTTAGCTGTTATGTTCATATCAACGCCTCTGTAACCCAACATCTTTCCATCTTCATCATAGAAAGGAGTTCCGTTAGAGTCGAGAACCACAATTTCCCCTTTTTTACTAAGGGAATATTTTGTAAAGTTTTTAAATGTCTTTTTACAATTGACTATTTCCTGAATTAATTTACGGTATTCAGCCACAATACTTTTAGGAAACAGATCGTAAACACTTTTTTTACCAATCAGTTCTTCCGGTTTAAAGCCAAGTATTTTTTCAACCACGGAGCTTGAATAAGTGAATACGCCCTTCATGTCTGTTTCCCATACCCATTCCTCCGCGCATTCGGCTACTTGCCTGAATCTTTCTTCACTCTTTTTATATGCAAGGTTCGCTTTTTTAACCTCTGTAATATCTCTTATTATGCCTATTACTTTAACAGGCATGTTATTTTCATCTTTTTCCAGTTCCCATTTATGATATACATAACGTATTTCATTATTATCCTTTTTTATAATTCTGTATTCGCATTCGTTTTTTTTATCTTTATATAACGATTTATCAAATATTTCACGGAGACTGTCTTTATCATCAGGATGGACATTTGCCACTAATTCTTCTTTGTCGTAAAATCCGCCCCTGCTATCAATGCCATATATGTTGGCAAATATTTTTGACCACTTTGCCGTTTTTTTAATTAAATCATATTCCCAATTCCCAATCTTTGCAATCTCCTGAGCTTTTTCAAGTTGCGCTTGAATTTCGCTTCGTTTCATTCTTTCATTAACGGTTTCAATAATGTACTCTTTCAAATGCAACACAAACTCAATATGATTCAGAAATTCTTCTTTGGATATTACGGATATTTCATTTAGGTAACCGGCAGCATCTTTTTCGGATAAATTCGCTGTGTTTTTTTCCCAATAAAACTTTTTTAATTCGGCGCCATCACTTTTTACCGGGCCAAGCAATACTGCGCCAATTTTACTTTTGCCTAAAAATATTGGTATGTAAGCGTATTTAAGAGAATACTTTCCCTGGAATAATTTGTAATCCACACAACTATAATCTTCGTTTTTGTTTTTTTTGTTTTCTTCAGATACTAAATATTTTATTACCGGATTTTGATACCCTGAGCTATACATAATCTCTCCGATATTGTTACACATGGTAGCATTAACACCGGATACTTTAAAATAGCTTGAAAATATTTTTTCAATCTTATCTATATTTAGCGTTATATATTTCATTTTGTCCATTATGGCAACCTTATTCCTTTTCCGCACTATAATTATTGTTGCTCTTCTGTTTATCCGTTTTTTCAATGACCCTGTTTAACAAAGCCAGTATCTCGGCTTTTAGAAACGGCTTCAGTATATATTCCTCGCAAATATTTTTTCTGAACTCCTGACTAATGCTTGTGGGCGTGTAGCCTGTAACTGCAATTATAGGAGTATTGCTGTTAATTGTATTTTTTTTAATCTCCTTGGAAGTTGTAATGCCGTCCATTCCATGTCCCAGGTTTATATCCATTAAAATAGCAGCGTATTTTTTACTATTTGCTTTTATTAATGCAGCGGTTCCATCCGTAGCGCAATCCACCAGGTAGTTTTTATATAAATATATGTTTATAATTTCCTGGTTAACAACATTATCTTCCACAAGTAAAATTGGCGGTTTATTCATAGTGTATTTTTGATTTTCAGGAAAAGCTGATTTGTTATGCGCAACCCCGTTTTCTGTTTTTACTTTTATACCAATTAGTTTTAACGTAAATACAGCTCCCTCGCCATACACACTTTCAACGCTTATGCTTCCGCCAAGTAATTCGGCAGTCTTTTTTGCAACCGTTAAGCCCAGTCCATTTCCCTCATAGCGTCTGCTAAAACCTTCGCTAAGCTGTCTGAATTCTTTAAATATTTCAGTAAAATATTCGGGTTTTATTCCTATTCCGGAATCGCTGACTTTTACCACCGCATATAGTTTATCACCCTCCTCTATTGAGCCTACTTCAACTTTAATATATCCTTTTGAAGTAAATTTAATCGCATTATCAATCAGGTTGCCAAATATTCTTTTATATAATTCCTCATCGGCAAGGCAGGATATATTTTCATCGGACGCCTCATATACAAGTTTTATATTTTTTATGCCGGCTTTGGTTTCATAGGGCCCAAGTAATTTTTTTGTGTATTCTACAAAGTCCAATATTCCCGGCGTATACCTGACCGAACCGGATTCAAGTTCCGCAAGTTGTAGTATCGAATCGAATGTGTGCATTAGTCTTTTGCTCGACTCGTGGATTTTCTCCGCCATCTTGGCAATTTCTATTTCTCGAGATTCTGTCTTTATCAGGCTTGCAAATCCAATAATGCCATTCATTGGCGTTCTCAGCTCATGACTCATATTTGCAAGCAATACTGATTTTAATTTATTTGCTTCTTCTGCCTCTATCAACGCTTTTTCCATTTCTTCTTCATGTAATTTCTTTTCTGTAATATCTTCACACATAATCAGGTAATGACTTGTCTTTTCATCCGCATCTACTATTGGCGTAATAGTCAGCAAAGCTTTAAACTCAGTTCCGCTTTTTTTATGGTTTAATAATTCGGTTCTGTATATGTTTCCGCTATTTACTGTTTCGCTGATAGCCGTAAATTCCATTGGCGTTATATCTGCAATATTCAATTCGTTGTACTGCTTGCCTGTAATTTCGGATGAATCATATTCGTATAATTCAAAGAATTTGGGATTCGCATATTCAATTATCCCTTCTTTGTTGATAATAATAATTGATATTGGACTTTGCTCTACTGCAAGAGTCAACTGCCTTAATACCTTTTCCGCTTCTTTTTTTTGAGTTATATCAAAGCCAAGAGTTAATAGGCCGGCTTTTTCTCCTTTTTCATCGTACATTTTATTTAAATTCCAGGAAATGATTTTCTGATCTCCATTTTTGCAATTTATGATTGTTTCGTAGTCTTTTACATCTTTATTGTTTTCAAGTACATCTTTTGTTTTCAGAATAATATTCTTCCTGTATTCTTCATCAGGATACAACAATTCCAGTATTTTGCTATTTCCAATTGTATCTTCTTTCTTATATCCCGATATATTTTCGGCAGCCTTGTTCCACATGGTAACATTGTTATTTTCATCAAACATGTTTATCCATACCAGTATGGAATCGAGCATTTTATCTTTGAATGTAATAAGCGAAAGTATTTCGTCCCTTTTCATAATCTGTTCGGTAACATCAATATTAATTCCGGTCAATACTTTATTTTCGTTATTTATGTTTTTAGATACTGCGAACATTGTTTCAAGATGTCTGATTGTTCCATTAGGTAAAACTATTCTATATTTTATATAATTTGTTTTTTCTCCATCGAGCGCTTTTTGTATTGAGCTTTTGAATAACTCCTTTTCTTCCGGATGCACATATTCCAATATTGTGTTATAGCTTAGTTCCTTATTTGCCTGTATACCATAAATATCATTCATCGATTTATTTGTTCGGATATAATCTTCATTATTGTTCCATTCCCAGTAGCCTATTTTTGCAAGTTGTGTAACAAAAGAGAAATTCCTATATGAATTAATCAGCGCTTCAATGGATCTTATTAATTCTTTAAGCTCGTCATTTTGCTTGATTTTAGGCATATCTTCAACTTTGCCCGAGCTGAATGCTCTTACCGCTTTCGTAATTTTTCCCAAAGGTTTTAATGATATTCCTGCAATTGCCATACAAAGAAACATTCCAAGGCCTATTGCTATAACAGAAACAATTTCAAATTTCTTCAAACTGCTTATTTTGTTTGCGTCTTCAGTATGCTTTACAACAACAGCAACTGTTATTTTTAGTTTTGAGCTTTTCACACCAATTATGTGAAAGCCTTTATAAGTACCAATACTTTTTTTCTGCTCATAACCCGGCTCGCTTTCGGTATATGAATGCTTGTTAATATATTCATATATTTCGCCAGGTTCAGTTCCGCCTAACCATTTAAAGTAATCCTTATCGGCTGTATAATTGTAAATATTCCTGCCAAGGCTATCATATATAAATATGCTGCCGATTTTAGCGGAAGGGATACCGCTAAAATCGGACATAAGATATTCATTTACGTTTTTTGAAAGAATATTGTTCTTTTCTTTTAATTCTTCGTAAACGCTAATTCTATCGCGTATTTTTTCTTCATCATACGAAAGCTGTTTTTCGTCTTCCCTTATTATTTCGTTTTTCGATTCACCATGTACATAAACCAACACAACAACCAATATTGGTAAAAACGACATAGCAATTACTGATATTGCTTTAGTCAAGAGGTTCCAGTCGTTGTATTTTTTAATTTTCATCTTATTGATCTTTAATTGTTTTGTTTATAGTTACAGAAAAACGCGTTTTAATTGGCATAAAATGTCAATCGTGCTATTTATTTTAATAAACGTAAAAACTGTTTTTTGTATTAATAATTTCAATTTTTATAAGCTGCGGATTTTATTTCCGCAGCTTATGTTTTATTCAATATTATCCAGCTGAGCTTTTTCTTCCGTTGATAATACTTTTTCAAGTTCAAGCAGTATTATTAACCTGTCTTCAAGTTTTGCCACGGAGGTAATGTAGCTTGAATCAATACCTTGAGTAAGCAGCGGCGGCGGTTCGGTTATGTTTGCAGGAATTCTCAGCACTTCGCTGACGGAATCAACCACAAACCCGACTGTTTTGCCTTCGAGCTCAACAACAATTATTCTTGTATCTTTATCATGTTTTTTTCTTTCAATACCAATTCTTGTTCTCAAATCAATAATTGGTATTACCTTACCACGTAAGTTTATAACACCTTCAACATAATTAGGAGAATTTGGTACCTGCGTAATATTTACCATCCTGTTGATTTCCTGCACCTTAAGAATATCCACACCGAATTCTTCCTCTCCTATGGCAAAGCTTACCAATTGCAAAAGCGATTCGCCTTTACCGTCTTGTTTTTTCTGTTCGCTCATTAATGACTCCTTTGTTTAACTGTGATATTTTTATAGATATTAATTCAATCAGGTTGCTCTTATAATTCCCGCAGCAGCTTTTAATTTCCACTGCGGGTTTCTTTATTTATACAATAGCCCTCTATTGTAATGTTTTTGTTTTCCCTATGCGGGTAATTCGTTCTTTTTATTCTTTATGTTTCCGCCATGTTTTTGCGTATCCAAAGTAAATCTGCTTATAAGATTTTCAAGATTCAGTGTAAGCCTGTTTAGGTCTTCTGACGCCTTTGCAATTTGCTGAGTACCGGAGGCGCTTTCCTGAGATACCGTATTTATAGCTTCCAGGTTTTTACTTATCAACTCCGCCGTAGTGGATTGTTCTTCGCTTGCAGCCGCAACCTGCGCCACAATATCCAGCACTTTTTCTGAAGCGCTTACAATCTCTTTCAACGAGTCTCCTGCCCTGTTCGCCAATACCTTTCCCTTCTCTACTTCTTCAGTACCTTGTTCCATGGAAACAACCGCGTTGTTAGTATCCTGTTGAATCTGTTTAATCATCGCGGCAATTTCTTTAGTCGCTTTTGTAGTTCTTTCGGCAAGCTTCCTTACTTCGTCTGCAACAACTGCAAAGCCACGGCCCTGTTCACCGGCACGGGCAGCCTCAATAGCGGCATTAAGAGCCAGCAGGTTTGTCTGGTCTGCAATGTCATTTATTACCTGCACAATTTCGCCAATCTGATCGCTGCTTTTTCCAAGTTCCTGTACTGTTTCGGCAGATTTTTTTACAACTTCGGAAATTTTATTCATTCCGTTAATTGTTTCAGAAACAACTTTTCCACCTTCTTTTGCTTTATCGCCGGCAGCTTTGGCAGCGTCCGCAGCGAATGTAGCATTCTTTGTATTTTCGAGAATAGTCTTCGTCATTTCCTCAACCGCGCTTGCAACTTCCGTTGTTTGTTGCGTCTGTTCCTGAGAGCCTGCAGCCATTTCTTCTGTGCTCGAGGTAATCTGGTTACTTGCGCTTGCCGTTGCATCAACTGCTTCGCTGACTTCTTCAAGCGCCTTGTTTAAAGAATTTGCCACTGTATTTATACTGTTCTTAATTAGCGCGTGTTCGCCTTTAAATTCGCTGTTTATTCTTTCTGTCAGGTTGCCGGTAGCCATTAGTTGCAATACTTTTACCCCCTCGTTTATTGGAACAGTCACGGAATCGAGTATTTTATTTATACCCAATACCATTTCTCTGAAACTGTATTGATACTTTGTGAAGTCGGCTCGTTTAGTAAGATTTCCATCGACAGCCGCCTGTGAAAGGTCTGTAATTTCCTCGTTCAGTTTACGCAGGCTGTTTTTCACTTTATCAATTGATTCGGTAATCATTGCTTTCTTTCCCGGCAGGCGGTCCATATCTACAGAAAAATCGCCTATAGAATATCTGCTGACCACTTCAACAATTTTCATTTTTACCGCAATATGGCTCTTTACAAGAACGTTAATACTGTCTGCCATCTGTCCGTATATTCCGGGGAATTGGTCAGCAGAAATTTCATCATCAATCCAGCCCTGGTTATGTTTACTGGCCATCTCACGCTGAGCCGCCACAAACGAATCAAATGTATTTATTAATGAATTGAGGTTGTTTTTTATATTATTAAAATCGTCTTTATATTCGTCCTTTATCAGTTCCGGTATTACTCCTTTACTAAGACTATCAACATGCTGCGCGGCAACATTCAACGGATTTATAACGGAATCGAGAGTATTATTTACTCCTTCCATAATTTTAGCGAAATCTCCCTGATGCTTTTTTGTATCAGAGCGCACATTCAGCTTTCCATTTACCGTTGCGGAAGAAAGATTGTCAACATCTTCAATAAGGCTTGTTACCGCCGTAATACACATGTTCAGATTGTTTTTTATTTCATTAAAATCTCCCGGATATTCTATGTTAATAATTTCAGGCATATCTCCTTTTGAAATTCTTTCAACATATTTTGCGGCAACAGATAGCGGGTTAATTACGGCGTCAAGAGTGTTATTTACGCCATTTATTATTTTTGCATAATCGCCCTGATGTTTTGAAGCATCGGCTCTTGCGGATAAATTTCCTTTTACGGCGGCTTCCGATAAATTGTTCGCATCCGTGACCAAAAGGTTAATGGCGTCAATACAGGTATTAAGATTATTTTTCAGCGTGTTAAAATCGCCTCTGTAATTTTCCGTAATCTTTTCGGGTATTGCTCCTTTAGAAATTCTATCTATGTATTCCGCCGCTGAATTAAGCGGCTTAATTACCGCGTCAAGAGTATCGTTAATTCCGTTTACTATAAGCCTGAAATCTCCATGATGCTGTGTAATATCCGCCCTAATGGACAAATTTCCTTCAAGAGCTTCACGCGATAGATTCTTCGTATCTTTTATAAGCAAATCAATTGCATCTATACATGAATTAAGATTGTTCTTTATCTTGTTAAAATCTCCATTGTAGTTTTCCTTTATTTTCTCCGGTATATCTCCTTTGCCAATCCGGTCTACATAGTCAGCGGCCGTATTTAACGGATAAATAATTGCGTCAAGAGTTTTGTTCAGTCCTTCAATAATATCTACAAAGCCACCGGTGAAATTTTGAGAGTTTCCTCTTGCCGAAAGGTTTCCCTTTAACGCGGATTCCATAACTTTATCAATTTCCTGCACAAGTTGCACAACAGTGCTGATTACAGTATTTACCGATGATACGCTTGCCTGTGTTCTGTCAATAATATTATTCAAGGTTTCGCTTAACTTTCCGGTTTCATCTTTTGATACCACATCAAGTTTTTGTGTTCCTGTCTGTAATTTAACTTCCAGGTTCCCTTTTGAAAACTCTTCCGCGCCTTTTTGTAAATTTGCAAGACATACATTATTAAGCGATTCAAGTCTTTGGGAAACCATATTGATAGGTTTGCTAATCATTTTAGATATGTATACACCAAGAGCAATCGCTATCAATATCGCAAGAATCATTACTGAAAGGATAATATTCTTTGATTGACTAACAAGCTCTTTATTCTTTTCAAAAATAGCCTTGGCGCTTACAACATTGTTGTCCACAACCTTATCCAGATTGTTTCTTGAAAGCACAGCCAAGGGTTTTGTTGCCGAGTTCATATAATTCAACGCTTCATCTTTTTTTCCTTCAAGAATAAGGCTTCTTATATGCAGGAGCTGGTTCATATATTTATTATACGAATCATAAAACTCACCCCAGTACTGTCTGTCTTTTTCATTTATAAATACCTGAGAATACAGACCTGATAAAACTTTAATACTATCCATTTGTTTATCTATGGATTTTGAAAAAGTCATCATGTCTTTTTCTGTTTTTGCCGTAAACATTTCGCGTATTCTTATCCTGATAACTCCAAACGTAGCTGTAATTCTTTGTAATTGTACAATAGGCACACTTGATTCCTGATACATTTTGTCTTCCTGCTGACTAATCTTTTCGATATTCAGATAGCTCACAAGACCAATTGTACCCACTAAAAGCGCGACAAACAAAAAACTGATAAGTAGCTTTGTTTTTATCATAAGATTATTAAACCAATTCATAATTTTACCCTCATATTTATTTTTTTATGTTCCCAGCCACAGCGTCATAAATCATTTTGGCATCAAAAGGTTTGCTTATATACTCCATTACCATGTTTTGTACACAGAACTGTAATATTGAACTTTCGGGCTTTGCAGAAAGAACAATTACTGGAATTGTTTTAAGGTCTTCATTCTCTTTTAGCTTATTTAAGAATTCAATCCCATCCATTACCGGCATCATAATATCGGTAATAATTAAGTCCACCTTGAAGTTTTTCAGAACATCAAGAGCTTCAACTCCATTACCGGCATATAAAACCTGATAATCTTTCATCATTAAAAGGTCACATAGGTTTTCTCTGACTGTCTGTTCATCTTCAACTACCAATATCACATTCATTTTTGCCTCCACATGTTTTTGTTCACGGTGGCAAAATAAATTCGGGTGGTGTTTTTTGGTATGTTTTTGTTTTAAGCGAGATGAATTTGTGGTGAATGAGCTTTTTATGTTGTGAGTTTTGTTATTTGCAAATTGAATGATAAAATAATACTAACATATAGGGTTTAATTGCCCGAAATTGCAATATAAAAAAGATATTTCCGGGATAAAATTACATGGCGCCGGTTTTAAAATTAGATTTGTATTTATCGCTCACATTAAACTCCATGTTAACATTGCACATTAATATTTTGTAATTCCCGTTTTTCATTTTTTTTATGGTTGCAATAAACACAGTGTTAACAATAACGCTTCTGCTAATACGCAAAAAGGTATTAGGCAAAATACTTTGCCACTTCTTCAGTGTTCGGCGAACCGGAATATTTAAACCGTTTTTTGAATAAACCAAAGAATAAACATTATCCGCTGAAATTAAAACTATATCTTCTATCTTTACAAAACCAGCCTCAGTTTTGTTCTCAAGAAACAAAGTGCCATTTTCATTTAATTTGCAGCTTTCATTTTTTGTAATATTGACAAGTTTATTTTTCAGCCTCTCTTTTTTTTCAAGTTTTCGCTTAATCACGTCAAGTAACTCAGGCACATCATAAGGTTTGGTTATATAATCATCGGCCCCAAGCATCATTCCTTTTCTGAAGTCGTCCATCTCTGCAAGAGCGGTTAAAAAAATAAAAGGAATAACCGCCGTCTCAGTTTTTTTACTTAAGCTCCTCAGTACCCGCAATCCGTCTGTTTGCGGCATCATTATATCGCAAATTATTAAGTCCGGCATATTTTTATTGGCAATAGCTATGCCTCTTTTTCCATTTTCAGCCAACCAGACCTGATAATCGTTTTCCTCAAGCAAATCCTTAAGATTTTCCCGAACGGAAGGATCATCTTCTATTACAAGAATTTTCATACAGTTCTATATTCCGTTTTGAATAGGAATAATAACGGTAAATACCGAACCTTTATCAACTTCGCTTTCTATAAGCAATTTGCCTCCATGAAGTTCTATTGCGTTTTTTACTATTGCAAGTCCGAGTCCCGTACCGGGAATATTTGACACATTGCGTCCACGGTAAAATGGAGTAGTGATTTTTGCAAGCTCAGTTTGGGGAATGCCTATACCCTGGTCTTTAATAATAAATACAAGACACCCTTCTTTTTCGTCTACATTAATGGATATATGCCCCCCGGCGGGAGAATACTTAATTGAGTTATTGACTATATTTGATAGAATCTGCGTCATAAGTTTTTCGTCCACGCAATACTCTTTTCTGCCGGAATGGAAATTAAACTCAAGAGTATGCGTATCTTTTATTTTGTTTTTAATATTTTCCAGGTTTTCAACACACAAATCGTATATACTGGTAATACCGGGAGAAAACGTAACTTTCCCCGTCTCAACTCTACCCATTGCAAGCACATCCTCCAGCAGCTCCGTCATGTATTTTACCGAGCGCCTGATCTGACCCGTATGCTTCCTGTTTTTTTCATCGCTCCATTTTTTTCCGTACAGTTCAAGTAAATCGGCGGAAGAAAGAATAGCCGTCAGGGGAGTTCTGAACTCATGAGACGTCATGGAAATGAATCTTGTTTTCATTTCGTTGAGTTCCTTTTCGTGCTCAAGTGCGCTCAAAACTTTTTCTTCAGCCGTTTTAACTTTTTCAATTTCCGAATGTAAAAGCCTGTTTACTTCTTCAAGCTCTTTTGTTCTTTCTTTAATTAAATCTTCAAGGCGGTATCTGTATGTTTCAAGCTCCAGTTCATTATTTTTCCTTACTGTTACATCCGAAGCAATAACGGCAACCATGCATTCGGCATGTTTAAAGGCAAGTACATCAAAATGTTTGTTTAATTCCGGCATATACTGATTTACAACAACTGTCGTATCCGTTAGCGCAATGTCTCCTATCCTCTTGATGATATCCCTGTCAAACGCCGGATTGACTTCAAGCACGGTTTTACCAACAATGCTTTCGTGCTGATGCAGAAATAAATTTTTAAAAGCGGAATTGTATTCCACAAATCTGAAGTCAAACGGTTTGTAATCGTTATCGAGCAAAACCTCAAACAAACCAAAACCCGCGGTCATATTTTCAAAAAGCAATCGGTATTTTTGTTCGCTTTTTTCAAGTTCTTTTTTAGCGTTTATCCGCTCCGTAATATTCCTCCCTGAAACCAGCACATCTATATTGTTACCCTGACTGACAATTGGATGAAACAAAAATTCTATAACGCCGCCGCTTTCTTCAAGAGCGTACTCTATCTTAAACGGGCCGCTCAGTAAAGACCTCTTATAAAACTCATACCAGTTATCAACCCAGGCAGAAGGTAAAAATTCATCTATTTTCATTCTCTGTTTCAGTATTATTCCGTATTCATTTAAGAGAAATTCGCTGAATGAAGAATTAAAAGATTTAATGGTATAATTTTGCGCGCTGATTATCCAGATCATATCGTTGGTATTTTCAATTACAGCCGAAAAATTGCTAAGAGAATCGTAAAGTTTGTTTTCTATTGTCTTTCTTGCAGAAATATCGCGCGTGGAAGATTGAATTTCGAATTTTTCGCCGTTTTCAGCGGGTATTACTTTGCTGGTTGTTTCGCACCAGATATACCGGCCATCTTTCTTTCTGATTCTGAACGTAATGCTGATATTTATTGGGCGTGAATAATTGATAGAATAAGCCTGTTTTGTTTTAGCAATGTCATCGGGATGAATAAATTCCAAAAAGTTTTTACCAAGGACTTCATCAATTTTGTATCCTAAAACTCTTGTACATACAGGCGATATGAATGTACATATACCGCTGCTTGTATGCAAAGATATTATGTCAAGAGAGTTTTCAGTTAAAAGCCGGAATCTTTTTTCGCTGGAAATAAAAGCTTTTTGCGTTTCTTTTATCTGCGAAATATCCGTCATCATTCCAAACGAGCCCATAAAATTATGCTTCGCGTCATAAATGGGAGAAGCTGAAGTTAAACACCATAGATATGCATCGGGAGAAGTTATTAAACGGCACTCATAGGTTTCTCTTAATCCCTGCCGTCGAGAGCTTGTTCTTTGGGCAACATCAGCCCTATCTTCCTTCCAAATAAAAGAAAGCCGTTTTTGCCCAATAATCTGTTCTTTGGGAAGTTTGAGCATACTGCTCAAACGATCGTTGCAAAACGTGATCGTATCTTCCGTATCTATTATGAATATGCCCTCGTTTGAAGTATCTACAAGCAACCGGTATTTTGCAGATTCCGTTATTGCAGAAACCTTCATTCTGTTTTTATTTTTCTGCATCATTAATTTTTTTTATTTGTTAATAACTTACAGCAGAAGAATATCTCAGAAGCCGAATAAACTTGGTAATAAAGATAATGAGAAAATTAAATTTTCAAAACGTATAAATTGAAAATCGGGAAGGAAATATTTACTAAATACTATATTGGGGATAAAACAAAAAGCAGAAGCCTGCATAAAGCGCGGCTTCTGCTTTAATAGTTTTCATAAAAGTTTAATTAAAACGCTTTAACGTTATAAATAAAACTTACCTGATAATACCTGCCAAGTACATTTGTTCTTGAGTCGTCAATGTAATAATCGTTAGCGGTTCTTGTAGTGTTATTGTTTTTGTTGAGAATGTCATAAATGGAAAAACGTATTTCGCCCTGGCTTTTGTTAAAGATTTTTTTACCCAGATACGCATTCCATAAATATGAGTTTGGATCGTAACCACTGCCAAGCCCCCCCTGATAACGATGATCAAGATCGGTCTGTAATACAAATCCATCAAAAAACATCCAGAAAAACTTAAGCCGGTCTCTCCAATTCATATAATTCTGGTTATTGCTGGTTTGCCTGGTATTTTTCAGAATGTTATATGTAGCGTTAACCGAAACATTAAAATCGAGTTCTCTGCTTATGTTGCTGCTGATAACCAAACCGCCGCCCAAACCCGTATTTTTTGCATAATTGGTCACGCTGTTCAAAACACCCGGAGTATGCGAATAATTAACATTCAGATTAAAATTGAGAATTGACTCTATTAAATCGAAAGGCATACTATATGTAATAAACGAAGACAGATTATAATAATCATCGAGGTTCATAGGCGTTTTTAACTGCGTCCCCGGATTTAACACTATTGAACTATCTCTGTAAAACACAATTGGGGTATTCTGCGCAATTATGGTATTATAGCCTATGTAGTTGTTTGTATATGTGCCATTAAAAATAACAAACAACGAGGTCATACTTTCAAAATCGCTAAGAGAATATCTGAACGATAAGGAGTGTTTAAAATCCTGAGACAAATTAGGGTTGCCTATACTTAATTGCAAAGCGTTTGTATTATCAAGGTAATTTTGCAACTGGTCAACCGAAGGCATAGTATTGCTTGCCCGGTAACGTACCATAAGGTTATTACCCTTGCTCATTGTCCATCGGAACATAAAATTAGGTAAAAACGAATAATACTTCTTTTCCGTACCAATATCGTGAGGAAATGTCTGATTGTTATTCAACTCCGATACATTATAGCTTACGCCAAAATCAAACATCGTTTTATCTTTGCGGTACATATATCCGATGCCGGCGCTTTTAACATTTGTATTTTTATCATAGACATTACTTTTAAGGCTATCGAGATCATCGTATAAATCGGTAAAGTAATCTCTGTTATAAGTTTTTTGGTCACTCTTGTCCTTGGTTTTTGTAAAACCCACATTCATTTGCAGCATACTATTATCCGCAATCGGTTCGGTATACATCAAGTTCGAAGAAATTGAATAGCCGTTTTTATCAAGATTGGCCTGTTGATCGGTAGTATCCGAAAGGCTTGCATTTTTATAATACTCAATTAACGAATTAAGATTTTTATTCCCATCGTTTTTAGAATACGAACCGTTAAGGAACAGTGAAAGCGTGCGGCCTCTTGCCGCGAATCTGTGCCTGAACAACAAGCCTGACGAAGCGCTTATAGCTTCAAGCTTTGTATCATACTGGTAATTTGTGGAATTTATATCTTCGGCTAAAGAAGAAGTTTTTCCAATAATGTTGCTGTTTCCTTCGTTTTTCTGGTACGAAATACGAGGTTGAAACAGGAATGAGTTATTAGTATCAGCTTTATAATCGAATTTCATGTTAAAACGATGGTTTGTATTCCATGTATTGGTGTTATCAAACTCAGTATAATTTTGCGCCGCTGTAGTTGTTGTTGCAAAATAATTCTTAATATCAGATGAAATAACAGCGTTTTTTGAATTATTAAAGAAATAACTGGTTGTAAAGTCAAGTTTTTGAGCATATTCATTGGTGTAGTTAAAACCAGCCGCCTTAGTATCCGTGAGCCCTGTTTTTGAACTCACAAGAAAATCGGAAGCGCTGTTACCGCCTCCAAAACCGCCACCGGCTCCGCCGCCTCCAGGGCCTCTGCCGCCGCCGCCGCCGCCACGCATACCGCCACCGCCAGGACCTCTGCCCCCACCGCTTCCGCTGCTCATAACACCAAGCAGATCCTCGTTGGAGAAGTTTTGCTCATTTGTATTATTAATCTGCCCAAGCAGTGAAAGTTTTTCCTTATTATTGAAAAAGTTCATATTACCTCCGGTTGAATACCGGTCGTCATCTCCATAACCGCCGGCAAGCTTGCCAAAGGTGCCGTTTCTGAACCTGGGTCTTGTTACAATGTTTATTGTCTTGGCAGTATTGCCATCATCAAAGCCTGTAAACTCTGCCTGGTCGCTTTGCTTATCATAAACCTGAATTTTCTCTATAACTTCGGCGGGAATGTTTTTAAGCACCGCGTTTGGGTCGCTGCCAAAAAAAGGTTTGCCGTCAACAAAAACATTTTGTACGGTTTCACCATGAGCCGTAACAGTTCCGTCCTGTACTGTTATCCCCGGCATTTTGGATACAAGGTCTTCGGCTGTCGCGTCCACATTTGTTTTAACGGCATCGGCCATGTATTCTGTTGTATCTTCTTTCTGAACAACAACAGGAGCTTTATCAACAATTTCAACTTCGTTAACCGAATACTGCCCCGGAGCCATGTTTATTGTTTTAAGATTAATAGAACTTTTAGTAACTTCAATTTTTTTAACGTAGGACTTATACCCCAAAAAGCTTATCTTAAATGTATATGTGCCCGGTTTTACTCCGGTAATATTGAACCGTCCCTTCAAGTCTGTTGAAGAACCGGCTATTATCGTTTTTTTTGAACTTATAACTGCATTGGCGCCAATAAGCGGCCTATTATCAAGGGAATCCACGGCAATTCCTGTTATTGAATAGTTCTGCGCAAAAACAGAAACAGAAAATAGCAGAAAAAACAACCCTGGTATAAACTTCTTCATGAATTATCCGTAAATTAATTTATATATTAGAGCTTGAAAACGATGAAAAGGTTTAATGTTATAGCACAATTAATCGTAATACTACACCTTAGAAGCCAAAAGCCGCCAAATCTTGCGTAATTACGCTTTGGCGGCTTCTGTAATGCTATTTAAATTAAAACGGATTAATTAAATTCTTTTTGAACTACAGTTATTTCTCCCGGGTATGATAAATCGCCTAAAGGAGTGCCAATAACAGGATGCGCTACCAACTTAACGTCAACCGGTTTTCCGCTGCTGCCCGCAAGCCTAAGCGCAAGGTCTATAACTTCCTTATAACCGTTCGATCCAAAGAAATGATATAAGTCAATTTCAACAGCAATAGGAAATGCTGTTGTTTCCCCTACTCCCGGCACAAAAACAGGCTTTTCTATATTCCCTGTTACAATTTCATTGCCGTCAATAATCAGTCGCCATGGAAAAGAATTAAGAGTCAGGTCAGTCCTCGGGTAACCGCCTTTCCCATTATTTGGATTTTCGACATCTATATTTATAACAAACTTAACCGGCATTTTTTTGTTTGAAAAAGCCTGAACAAATTTTAACCCTTCAAGAGCGGAAAAATCTTCTATGCGGTTTTTCCCTTTTAACGAAATACCATCAAGCTGAATATTTGTTATACCATTCTGCCTGAATTTCAATCTTTTTACATTTTCCAGCGTTTTTAGTATGGCACAACCTGAAACAAAAAAAGCCAAAAAGAAAAAGGCCACTATTGAATATATCTTTACATTTTTCATTTACCATTATCTCCAAAATAGTTGCAACCAGTTTATTATAGCCGCAAACAAATACTTCATTCTAAAATTACTTTTTTTCTAAACAAAAGGAAATTTTACTGTTAAATTCAGTTTTTTCGAAACCCATCGCCTGCAGATAGTTGTCGTGTCTCGAGTTTCCCGGTTCAGTATATATTTTTGATATTTTTTTTACGTCAAATATATTGTCATAAACATATTTACCAACTTTCATATCTCTGTATCCAGGTATCACATAATCGAGCGTAATAAACATTTCTTTATTATTTAAAGACTCCGCGCAAATCAATCCGGCGGGAACAGAATTCCTCAATATAAAAAATACAATGGATTTTTCCGAAAGCGCAAAATTAAAATGCGGCATAAATTTTTTAATATCATCCGCATGAAAATTCAGAAAATAATTTAAATAGGCCGAATCTTTCACTTCAAGTATCTTAAAATATTCTTTGGCTTTGAACATGTCGTACAAATAATAAATATTCACAAAACATATTACGCCATTAACAAAAGCAACCGGATACGCGTTAATAATGAATCCGTAAATTGTAAAAACAGCCGAACCAATAAGGTTAATAATTCTGAGTTTTACAATTCCCTTCATCATTAATGAAACGGCAATCATTACAGAAGCAATATAACCGATAATTTCTATTATATTAATAACCAACTCCTTTTTTTAAAGTTTTAAATTTACTCATTTTTCAGATGCGTTTGTATATAATTTTTTTTACTGGAAAATAAAAAAAATCCCACGGCCTGGCAGCCGTGAGATTCCTCTCTCCTCGTTCCGCATAGTGAACAAAGAATGACACAATTTTTATATTAGTATTTGTTGTTAACCAGTTTTTTACTTCCATCCTTGCCGGCAATTAAACCGGAGCCGGTATTATTAAACCGCTGCGATAGTTTAAACCGGGAAATTAAATTCTCAAGATTAAGCGTTAATCTGTTCAGGTCTTCAGCGGCGGTTGCAATTTGCTGAATACCCGTTGCGGTCTCCTGCGATACCGAATTAATAGACTCAATGCTGCGGCTTATTGTTTCAGCCGAAGAGGATTGTTCCTCGCTTGCGGCCGCAACCTGAGTAATAATATCCACAACTTTCTGCGAACCATCAACAATTTCGTTTAATGCGCCGCCGGCGCGGTCTGTAAGCTTTTTACCTTTTTCAACTTCCTCAATTCCTTCGGACATTGAATTAACCGCATTATCGGTATCCTTTTGAATCTGCTTTATCATAGAAGCAATTTCTTTTGTAGCTTTTGTGGTTCTTTCAGCAAGTTTCCTTACTTCATCGGCAACAACCGCAAAACCGCGTCCCTGTTCCCCGGCGCGGGCGGCTTCAATAGCCGCGTTAAGGGCAAGCAGGTTTGTCTGGTCCGCTATATCGTCAATTACCTGCACTATTTCGCCAATCTGATCGCTGTTTTTGCCAAGTTCCTGAACCATTTCTGCGGATTTCTTTACAACGGAAGCTATTCTGTTCATACCGTCAATTGTTTCCTCAACAACATGCCCGCCTTCTTTGGCTTTTTCGCCCGCGTTTCTCGCGGTTTCGGAAGCAAATGAAGTGTTTTTGGTATTGTCGAGTATTGTCTTGGTCATCTCCTCAATGCTATGGGCAACTTCCCGAGTTTGCTGGGTTTGTTCCTGAGAGCCGGCGGCCATTTCCTCAGTGCTCGAAGAAATCTGGTTGCTTGCGCTTGCAGTAGCCGCAATTGCTTCGCTAACTTCGCTTAAAGCCTTGTTCAATGAATCGGCCACGGCGTTAATGTTGTTCTTAATCAGCTGGTGATCGCCATTATACTCGCTTTCTACCCGAATGGAAAGATTACCCTTGCCCATCTCTTTAAGAACCTCAACCCCTTCCGTTATAGGAGCTATTACAGCATCGAGTATTTTGTTAAGCCCGTCAACAATAGTAAACCAGCCGCCTGAATATTCATCCGAGTTTGATCTGAAACTTAATTTTCCGTTAACCGCCGAATCCGTAAGTTTTGCTATTTCGCCCAAAATTCCGTAAAGAATATCCACACACGTATTAATGTTGTTTTTTATTACATTAAAATCGCCTTTATAATTATCTGTTATCTTGGAAAGTTCCGAACCCTTTGCAACTTTATCAAGAAAATCCGCGGCCATATTCAGCGGAATAACAAACGAGTCCATCGTGTTATTTATGCCCTCAATTATTTTTCTGAAATCGCCTTCATGTTTTGTAGCGTCCGCGCGCTGATTCAACCGGCCGTCAACAACCGCATCGGAAAGCTTATAAATATCATTTATAGTATTCTGCAAAGAAGCGGTCATATTTTTCAGCGCTTTCATCAGCTTGTCGTTTTCGGAACGTATGGTAATGTTATTATTAAGGTTTCCATGAGAAATTTCTTCGGCCGTATTAGCCGCTATCGTCATTGCTTCAATAAGTATATTAAGGTTGTTTTTTATTTTATTGAAATCTCCGTTATAGGCGTCTGTTATTTTTGGTGGTATATCTCCTTTTGAAATTTTATCGACATATTCGGCGGCAACATTCAGCGGATTAATAACAGAATCCAGAGTGTTATTTACGCCTTCAACAATTTTCCTGAAATCTCCCGAGTGTTTTGTAACATCTGCCCGCACAGCCAAGTTACCGTCAACAGCGGCTTTTACCAGGACTCCCGCATCCGCTATTAAAAGATTAATGGCTCCTATACACTGATTTATATTTTCCCTCATAGGGCCATATTTACCAGGCCATTCTTCTGAAATCTCAGGCGGAATATCGCCCTTCGATATTCTTTCAAAATTATCGGCCAATAACATCAAGCGTGTTAGCAATCCCTCTATAATACTGTTTATTTGTTTAACAAATTCCTGCCAATCTCCCCTGAACAATTCAGCTCTGCCCCGGTCGTCCGTGAGCCCCGCAGCCATATTTCCGGAAAGCCTTTTTACGCCTTTCATTATTATGCTGATTGTTGAAATAAGATCGTTGATATTGTTTTTTATTTTGTTAAAATCGCCTTTATATTCTTCAGTAATTTTTTCCGGAATATGTCCGTCCGAAATCAATTCAACATAATTTGCGGCAACGGAAAGAGGCCCTATAACAGCGTCAAGAGTATCGTTTATGCCCTGAACAATTTTTCTGTAATCGCCGTTGTGTTTCGAAGCATCGGCCCGAACGGACAGGTTGCCCGCTATTCCTGCCTGAACCAGCATATCAGTATCGGCAACCATACTGTTGATAGAGTCTATACAAGTATTAAGATTGTTTTTTATTTCGTTAAAATCGCCTTTGTATTCTTCGGTAATTTTAGCGGGAATATTGCCCTTGGCTATTTGCGAGATATATCTTGCAGATTCGTTGAGAGGATTAATAACCGCATCGAGCATACTGTTAATGCTTTCAACAATTTTCCTGAAGTCGCCATTAAATTTATCCGTATTTCCTCTTGTGGATAAACTGCCTTCCTTACTGGCGGTGATCAAAGTGGCAACCTCGCTTTCAAGTTCTTTTACAGTATACGAAAGAGAATTGAAAGCCATGGCAAGTTTGCCTATTTCATCTTCCTGCTTAAGCGTAAAATCGCTTGTAAAGTTTCCGTTCGAAATATCTGTTGCAAGCTGTGTTATTTGTCTAAGCGGATTGGTGATTTTTCTTGAAAGCCAGAAACCGATAGCTAAAATCAAAATAATTGTTATTATAAGAACAATGTAAAGCCGGAGCTCATAACTCTGAATTTCCGATTCAATATCATCCGTATATAACCCTGTGCCTATTATCCAGCCCCAGGGTTCAAATAGTTTTACAAAAGCCTCTTTGGGTAAAGGCTCCGTTCCTCCTAACTTAGGATAGTAATAGGTAATAAACCCTTCCCCTTTTTCTTTTCCTATTTTAATAAACTCCTGTATAAACCTGAAACCCTTTTTATCTTCATAGTTCCATCTATTCTTGCCCAAAATGGAAGGATCTGATCCAAGAATCTTAATAACTCCATTCATATCGTAGGCAAAGAAGTATTCGTTGCCATGGTACCGCAGTTTGTTGACTTCATCGGCAGCAAGTTTTTGCGCTTCCTCCAGTGGTAATTGTCCGTTTTCAACTTTTTGATTATATGTTTTTAATACGCTATAGGCTACGTTTATTGTATTTTTAATAATTTCCTTTTTAGTATCCTTAACTTTTCCAACAAACTCAGGAATTATATAGAGAGTAATTATCAGGAAAAACGGCAATATGGAAATAAGCGTAAAAATAAGAATCTTCCCCGATATTGGAATGTCGTTGTATTTCTTCATATTCATGTTGCGCCTTTTTTAATCCTTCGTTACCAAATCTATTCTTAATTACCTTGTTTTTTGCTCCCGGCAATAGTATTAACTTCAACTATTTTACGTTTGAAATATTTAATTATATAAATCTTATTTTGTTAAAAAAACGTAATAATAATAAGAACATTATTGATAGAATTTATATACCTATTTATTGGTATTTTTTACACGCGTGTCTCCTGTCACATCTTACAAATCCTTTTTATATAAAGCTTTATCGTTAACTTAATTTTTAAGGCTTGCCAAACTTAAATATTCACATTGCTTTTTGTTGTTTATGTTCTTATAATATTTAAGCATTATTTATATTAGATGAGGGCAAAATGGCGCTAATTAACTGGTCTAACAGTTATAGTGTTGGTATAAGCATCTTTGATGAACATCATAAAAAACTCGTATCTCTTATAAACACTCTGCACGACTCAATGAAACAGGGAAAAGCCAAGGAAGTTCAGGAAGAAATTCTATCCGAACTTATCAAATACACAAAGAACCATTTTGCGGAAGAAGAGAAGTATTTTGCAAAATACAATTACCCTGACGAGAAGTTACATAAAAATGAACACGCTTTGCTGACAAACAAAGTCATCGATTTTTCAAAAGCGTTAAAATCGGGACAAGTGTTAATTTCCACTGAATTGATGAATTTTTTAAGAGATTGGTTAATAAACCATATAGCAAACTCCGATAAGAAATATTCACAGTTCTTCTTGTCGAAAGGTATGAAGTAGTTTTTTGGGCAGCTTTGGCAAACGCTAACGCATGTAAATACTTATTAGAAGCTTTCCGGTTTGGGAAATGAGACTGTGAATACAGTCCCCTTTTTTAGCTGGCTAAAAGCGCTTATACTGCCGTTATTTTTTTCAATCATTTCTTTAACAATAAGCAGGCCTAATCCCGTGCCCTGTTCTCCGTTTGTGCCTACTCCTCTTATTCGCTTATCAAGCTTGAATAGCTTTGCAAGATTTTCTTCATCCATACCTATTCCGGAGTCTTTTACACAGAAAGAGATTTTCCCGTTTTCTTCACTGCTTTCAAGAATAACCTGCGCGCCGGTATAAGAAAATTTTATAGCGTTTGAAACAAGATTATGCATTATGGATTTTATCATTACCAGATCCATTAACACAAAACTCTCATGGCTAATGTTGTTAATCAATTGTATTTTTTTATTTTCGGCCATTGCCTTGTTTAGCTTAATTATTTCTTCAGCTATAATAAAAAGGTCAACCTTCCTGGGGAAATTGTCAAATCTACCGGTTTGCATTCTCGCCCACTGTAATAAATCGGTCATCATTCCGTAAATGTTTTTCATACCCTGGTAAATTGCGGAATTAAACTCAAACAGGTCTTCCTCGGTCAGTTTCTCCGTTTTTTCCGTCATCAATTCAAACATTGTCAAAATACCGGCCATGGGGTTTTTAAGATCGTGAGCAACTATGCTTAAAAGCTTATCACGGGCTAATACAAGTTCCTGTAAATTTTCGTTTTGGCGGTTAAGAAGTTCCTTTTGCTTTTTTAACTGAATATGAGTGTTAACCCTGCTAAGCAGCTCATCCGCGTTGAACGGTTTTGTTATATAATCCACGGCTCCGGTTTCAAACCCTTTTATAATTTCTTCCTTGTCAGTCCTTGCCGTTAAAAAAATAACAGGAATATCCTTTGTAGTCTCGGAGTTTTTTAAACGACGACAGACTTCATAGCCATCCATACCCGGCATCATAATATCAAGCAGTATAAGATCCGGTAAATGACTTTGTATAACCTTAAAAACATGTTCCCCGTCCTGTGCAACGGAAATCTTATATCCTTTGGTTCTTAAAAAGGATCCCAAGACCTTAATATTATTTATAGAATCATCCGCAATTAGAATAAGAGGATTGCTTTCCATTTGCATACTTCCATTTTTGTGAATTGTTTATGACACAACCGAAGGAGGAAAAGAATTAACACTTTCTTAATATACTAAGATTAATTTTGAATATTAAATTAAGAATAGGAAAATTATATTTAAAATAAAAAAACCCGGTATTGGGGGAACACCGGGCCCGACTCATTTTGCATCAAAGGGCAGGGGAGAACCCTTTGAAAGAGTCGCTTCAAATATAACATAACTTATATGAACAGGCAAGTATTTTTTTTATTTTTAAAATATTTCTTGTCATTTTTTTTACTCATTTTTATGTAAAAACAGGATTCCTCCTTTAATTACAAAGACTTAGCGGCAATCCAATGAACTTTTCTATCAAAAACGAAACCAAGTTTTTTCACAAGATTTAATGATTTTATGTTGGTTTCTTCAATATGAACAAAAGGAATTCTCCCCTTCTGCCGGGTACGCGTTATCATATATTTCATAATTTCCGTACCAAGTCCGCGTTCTCTGAACTCATCCAGCACATGTAAAAAACCAATTGCTCCATCATCGTGAGATAAAGCCCAAGCCGCAAGAACGCCGTTTTTCCTGATACCGCCGCTTATTCCGTTTTGCATACAATTGTGTATGTAATCTGTTGACGTATATTCCTTATATAACGAATGCTCATAAATAAATTCCATTTCTGTCGGTTTCAGTTCAGAAACAAGTTGATGTTCATTTGGTAATACAGGCGTATCTTCAGGCAAATACATTCGTAAAGCGCTAAAATTCCAAAGTAGTTCGCGTTTTTCGAGTAAAACAGGCAGCATCCAGTCTTCAGCAACGGCAAAAAAACAATCGCCATCCGAAACCAGCTCTAAAAGAATTTTTAATCCTTCTTCATTATAAGCGCTTATAAAATTCCATATATTATCACTTTCCCCTTTCATAATTACGTTATTCCCAAGTTTCAGCATGAGATATATCCGGTTATTCTCAAGAAAATACAGCATATTCATATTTTTAATAATATCTTTTTTTAGAAACTCAGCAATCTCAAAATATTTATTCAAGTCAGTTTCCATCAGGTGTTCCAGGAAAAAATAGGAGAAAATATAAACGAGTAAATAATTAAAAAATATCAACCATGGGTAAAGTGAACGAAAAAGTAGTGCCCTCGTTAATTTTGCTTTTAACCTTAAGGATGCCCTTATGCTTTTCAATTATCTCTTTGCAAATAATTAAGCCAAGCCCGGAGCCTTTTTCATTCTCGGTACCTTCGGTCGTGTATTTAAAGTCCATCTTAAAAAGCTTGTCCAGATCGTCTTCAGCAATTCCTATTCCGTTGTCCTTAACAAAAACCTCAACAAAGTTTTCGGATGGAATCATAAAGATACTAACCATGCCGTTTCTGTTTGTAAATTTAATACTATTTGAAATAAGATTTCTTAAAACAGTACTTAACATTGCAAGGTCTGTAAAAACCTTTAATGTATTATCATCTTCATAAGCTATGGAAATATCCTTCTGTTTGGCGTTAAGTTCAAGAGCGCCCAATACATTTTTTATCACGTCATTTAATAAAAGCTGTTGCGGTTTAAGCACAAACGAACCTGATTGCAAACGAGTCCAGCTAAGCAAATCGTTAAGCAGCTCGTATTGTCTTTGCAGAGATGAATTGAGCTCGGAGCTCATACGTTTAATTTCATCTCTCGGAATGGAGTCACTCTCGCTTGATAAGTATTCTGAAACGCCTAAAAATCCCTGGAATGGACCTCGTAAATCGTGAGCGAGAATAGAAATAAACTTATCTTTTGTAGAATTAAGGAGTTTTAATTCCTCGGCGTATTTTTCTTTCTGAAGCTCCGCGTTTTTCCTTTCCGTCAAATCAATATCAATGCAAAAAAGTTCTTTATCATGACCAGGGATATTAATAACAGTATGATTTGAATATACAGGGAATAACGACCCGTCTTTCTTCATAAGGAATAATTCTTCAGGAGGATTCCCTTCTCCGTTCTCTATCATTTTAAGAATATCTTTCCTAACCATTTCACGCATTTGAGGCGGTATTATCAAATCCACCAGATTTTTACCCATTGCTTCCCCGGCAGAATACCCATAAAGACGTTCGCTTGCCTTATTCCAGTAAATAACCGTTCCATCCGGTGCGTACCCCTGAACAGCAATGTTTGCCACTTTATCAAGCAGATTGCGAAACCGCTCGGCGCTTTCTTTTAATGCAAGCTCATCGTTTACTTTATCGGTTACGTCTTTTGATATGACTACGGCTCTTAAAATCCCGGGAGACTTCTCATAAAAAAAACTCGAACACTCAAACCATCTGTAACTGCCGTTTTTATGCCGAATACGCCACCGGTCTTTTGATGTGGAGCCGTGCCTAAGTATGGCGTTATATTTTACGGTAGCAGAAATAATATCTTCAGGATGCACAAATTCAATTGCCTGCTGTCCTATCAGTTCGGAAGGCCTGTATCCGAGCGTTTTATAATATGAAAAAGACGCGAAACAAAATATTCCAAGGTTATCCACTTCGCATATAAGTTCATTAAGGTTTTCAAGCAGCAGTCTCAAATTCAACGTATCGTTGTAATATAGCGCGGGGCTTTTTTTATTGTGCAAACGAATAGAGTTTTCTATAATTGCGCATAATAATTTTTTTGAAATGTTTTTGCCTATATAACCGTAACATATTATTTCTTTAAATCTCTCATCCGCAAAAAAGCCGGCATCTTCTCCGCTGATTATTATTGGAATATTCTTTACATGTGAGAGAATATGCGCTATTTCCAGAATATCGGATTTATTTCTTAAAGAAACATCCATTATTACCAAATCGGTTTTTATGTACGCAGCAACAATAAAATCTACCATCCTTTGCCCTTCTGTAAAATGGATGGTATTATAACCGGCATCGTTTAGGAATAAGAGAATTTCAGCGGAATTATCAGCGCCGTCTTCTACAAATAAAACCGTTTTTTTGCTTTCTTCCATATTCTAAATTATTTTATTGTGCAAAATTAAATTTTCCCCTTAATTAAACGCAAAAAATATTACACACAATACATAATAAGAAAACAAGTTTTGTATAATTTTGCAATAGCCTTAATTTTTAAAGAACCAGAAAACTATAGAATAAATACAAATGGAAAATATTTCTGAAAAGGGTATTTATATACTTAAATTAAAATTAACAAAAGATATGATAATTTCCATAGGAAAACTTGGAAATTATTCTTTTAAACGCGGCGTTTATCTTTATGTTGGCAGCGCTTTTGGCCCGGGAGGTATATCAGGAAGATTGAAACATCACAGAGATAAAAACGCCAGACAACACTGGCATATCGATTATTTAAACAGGAACTGCGCTCTTAAAGATATTTTTTATTTTTGCACACCTGCAAAAAGTTTTGAACATAAGACTGCCTTGTTATTAAGCGCTGTTTTTTGTGAACCGGTAAAAGGGTTTGGTTCTTCGGACTGTAGTTGTTTTTCGCACCTTTTTTATTCGCCGACAGATTGTTCAGGAGAAGATATTATTAGAATTACAAAGCTCGGGTTTAACCCTTACTTGTAAAATTTATATGGTTAAAAATATAATCGGAAATGTTTAAATACACAGGGCGCAAAAACTGCGCCCTGTCTTCCATTAATTTTGCAATAAAAAAATAAGGTTTATTGTTTTACTTGATAATCATCATTTTTTTTGAATTGATAAAACCGCCCGCTTTTAGCCTGTATATATATACTCCCGAGGAGAGCGATCCGGCATTAAAATTCACCTGATGTTCCCCCGCCGGTTCTTCTTTATTAACCAGAGCGGCCACTTCTCTTCCAAGCATATCATAAATTTTCAATTCAACATGCTGCTGAACAGGAATGCTGTATTTTATCACCGTGGAAGGATTAAACGGATTGGGATAATTATTCTTCAAATCGTATTTGTGAGGCAGCTCATTTTTTGCATTTTCGTTTACAGTTGTTACAACAATATTGCCAACAGTAAAAGCCGGTTCAAGAGTCCACTCGGTAGCAACATTGTACTTGTTGCCAACAACAATACGTAAATCTATAAAAGCCGAATCGATGAAGGTAAGGCTATCCAAAGCGGCAGTAAAAAACATTCCCTTAGTCTGATCGCCGGTTCTATCAATTATGTTAAGCGGAAGCCAGCTTTTCGTCCCGTTTTTACGGGCGTATACTTTTGTTGCCGCCGTATCCAGCGTTATATACAGATGCTCGCTTATAGCCGAAAAAACGACTATCCCCTTTTCTCCCTTAACAAATTTATTTACCGGAACTCCTTTTGCGTTTAGTATTTTCAACGAAGTTATGATAGGTGGCACAGTCCTGGTTTTAGTAAAATCAAAATCAGCCTGCAGAGTACCTTTTCCCGCGAAACCATTTACAAAATAGTTAGTATCCGTACATACAAACCGGTACTTATTTGAGCCAACCGTAAAAGGCAGTATATTTTCAAGAGTTCCGCTAGTAAGCGCCCTGTTTAAGGTATCAAGTATCTGATATTTTGCGCCATAAATATCCGCGCCGCGCAATTCATTTAGCTGACCGCTGAAAGTTGTTCCGCAGTTAAAAGCATAGCCGGTACCGCTTAACATGGACCAGAAATCCGCGTTGGGATATACAGGGCTTTCTCCGAAAGACATTGAGCCATTATCCGGAGAGAGATAAATATCTGCCGTTGGGTTTATGCTGCTGAAACATGCCATACTATCGCCCACATTACGGAATATATCCGTTTCGAACCACGGATGAGGCGCAGAATAATCCGCCGAAATGAACGGCGCATAGAAAAACTGGTTCTCACCCGAAGGCGAAAAATAGAGAATCCCCTCCCATTTATTTTGTGTGATGTAATTACCCGAAGGATAATTTTTTATCAGGTTAACAGCTCTGTTTTGAGTATAGCAATAAGCTTTACCGAACAGTGTATTTTTTGTTCTGCCATCCGCCAGAAGCTTCAGACTTATATTTTGTTTTAAATAATCGGTAGTCCCGTTTTTTAATGATAAATTATCCTGAAGACCTTTTACATTGGGAAACTGGACAAAACGATATTTCATTTCGTCATTAGTCGAATTCTGACTTTGTGCAGCAACGAGCATACATTTTGAAGAAAAAGACGAGCTTTTAATATCAATTTGGGAAGAAAAAGAACCATTAAAAACTGTAAAGTTGGATTGTGTAACCGAATCCGTATAAACAAAAGCGAGATTGTTATCGCAGCCGGAAAGAGACGTTAATAGCTGCCCCGTTTCGTTTATTCCGTTAAAACCTATTTTATAAGGCGCGTCCGAAGGGCCAACTGTTAATTTTTTATACCCGTCTACCTGATAATCCTCTTTATGCACAAAAGATATTGATGAAGTATCCGTGTTTAAAAATGCAAAAAACATATTATACTTGCCCTTGGGCAACAAAATTTCAGACGAGTAGAAATCGCTCGAATTTACGGCATCGGAAAGCTTATAATTTGTTTTGCTTGTAAAGATAATATAGTTCTGTACTGGCTTTTCGAACGTAAAAATCATCACGCTTGTTTTTACAAAGGCCCATGGAATATGCATTTTATCTACAGATCCGTTTATATTAACCATTCCTCCGTAGGAAAGCGAGTTGGTGTATACATAAGGCAACACCGTATTATCAACATTTAGATTAAATATTATTTTTTGGGAGGTTCCCGGCGCAAGAGTAAAAGCGCCTGGAGTAACAGATAAAGTAATGCCCTGAACAAGTCCCGCAATATCCGCGGAATAATTTTGCGTTACGGAAGCCGTATTGGTAATAATAACAGTATCGCTTTTCAACCATTGAGCTTCAGAACCCATGTCCATTCCAAAATTCAACTGCGAGGGGTAAACAAAAGATGAAACCGCCATTGTTTTTAACGCGTCTACCCTGCCCGCTCCCTGCGTCATTACATCCAGCCCCAAATCTTTTGAGGACGTCATAATTGCAGATTTTATCATTTCGGGAGTCCAGTCCTTATGTTTGTGTTTAATTAAAGCGCATACTCCCGCTACGTGCGGGGCGGCCATCGATGTTCCATCTGCCGCAGCCGTAGCATTATGCAAGTAGGTTGAGACAATTCCTATTCCAGGCGCAAGTATTTCCGGTTTAATATAATAGTTCTTCCTGTTTGGTCCCCTTGAACTGAGATAGCCAATTTTGTCGCTTTTATCAGAAGCTCCAACAGTAATTGCTTTTTCGGCCATACCGGGGCTATTAACAGTATTGTACCCGCCGTCATTTCCCGAAGCCACACAACAAACAACCCCCAGCTCAACAGCATTATTAATTGCCGTACACAGCGGATCATCAGGAGAACCCGTTCCACCGAGACTCATATTTATCACATCGACTTTATCGTCATAATTATTATCTCCGTTTGGGTCAACAGAATACTCAATTCCGCTTAACACATCGGAATCAGATCCGTTTCCGTCAGATTTTATAACTTTTACTGCAAGCAATAATGCCTTGGGCGCAACTCCCTTTATGGAATCTCCATTTGCGGCAACAATACCGGAAACATGCGTACCATGCCAATGGTCATCCATTGGGTCGGCATCTTTATTTGCAAAATCGTAGCCGCCAATAACTTTATACCCCGGCCCGAATCCGCCTCCCAGCGCCGGGTTTAAATAATCTATACCCGTATCAAGTATGGCTACTATAACGCTGTCCCCTTCATCATTATAATTTGTCCACACCGAGTCGGCTTTTATTAAAGGGACGCTGTCTTTCAGGTCTATTTTTACTTTATTATCCGGATGGATTTTTTTTACATAATCAAAAGACGCTATACCCGAAAGCAACACCTTGGGGATTTTTATACTGACTCCGTTAAATAGTTTATAATACGCCGTTTTCTTTTGGTATAGTTGAAAATCCACTCCAAAAGTTTGCGAAACTTTTTTCTGAAGCGTTTTAATATCCGCGTCAAACTTTTGGTGTACGGCTGTTATTGAAGCAAGAGATTGCATTTTTTGAAGAGCGTTGTTTTTATTGGAAAACAGCGGAGCATCCTTAAACTCAACAATAACATCTATCATTTCCGTAAGATCGTCCGTATCAGAATTTACGCCATCCTGTAATACCGTAGTCGATACCACTTTTCCAGGAGCCGATTTAATTTTAGTTATTTTTTTATTTAAATTATCGTTGTTCGCGGAATAAAGCGCGCTATTATAAAACAGTATCCCCAGGAATATAGCTGTCAGTAATGGTAAGTTTTTCTTCATGGTTTTTCCATAGTATACTTTAGAAATTGAGCTTAATATTTTGATAAAATATTTAATTTTGTCACATGTTACCGCTCCCTTTCGGTAAAAGCAAAAAAAGTATATTTTGTATACAAATTTAACTCAATGTGCGCTATAACGCAAAGCCATTAAAAAGACATACCCGCAAAACAGATTTATATTGCTTCTTTTATTAAAATATACCATTTTAAAAATACTAAAAGATGGCTTTTGAAATTTCACAGATTCTTTTCTATAGAGGGTTTGGTAATTTCATAATTCTCACATGAACTCTTATTAATACTAAAACACTTTGTTGCGCTTGTTTGAGATGTGTAAATAACTCAAGCATGAACGCTTTTGTTATAATATTGTAAAGACATTTACCATAGATTAAAAAAGATATTTATAAATTAGTGTAGTTAACGGTTAAAACCGCTAAAGATGCTAAGAACCAAGAGCAAAGCGAGACTTTTCGCTACGAAAAGAGAGAAGCCTCGTTTTTGTTTATTTTTTCATGGCAATTCGCATTCGGAAAATGCCACTCATCCCTAAAAATGCCCGGCCTTATAATTCTCTTTCCAAATGATTTTTTAATACTTATATTGGCTCGTGTTAAATAATCGTGAGGTTTAAATGAACGAAAATAAAGTAAATATAAATAGTGTTTCCGAATTCATTGACAGGAGCAACTATCTTCGCGGTTTGTTATTACTGATACGTAAAGATAAGAACGTGTGGGATTATGAACACGTCTTTTTTCTTGAAGAAAGCGCTTCGCTCGGGTTCGATAAAGAATTCAGCGTAACCGCGCTTAGAGAGCTAATTGGGAATAAGTATATAGATAATACTCCTCCCTTATTCAGTAATAAGAATTATGCTGTCCGGCTTATCATACGCGGTGTCAGTTTAATAAGGCAAAACATAAGAATTCATCCCGATGAAGTCAATTTCCTGATTGCAACAGCAAGGGTTAACGGACTTTCGGACAAATGGGTTAATAAAATTGTACCGCAAGCTGTAAAAGCATAACCAACAAAACGGATACAGCCATAAATTTTGTATTAATTCCTACATATCCACATTTATATAATTTATGCATGTACCCCAACTAAAAAGGCTGAGAAATCAGCCTTTTTTAGTTTAAATCTCAAAATAATTCAATTGTCCCGCATCACATTGTAAAAAATAGTCTGTTGCTTTAATACACTCTTTACTATATGTTATATTTAAGAATTAAGTTATATTATAAAACAGGTTTCCGGTTTTTAAGCTTTGGCTGTAAGTATGATTTGATTAATTTCGAAAAGGAATTGAAATGAAAATGAATAAAAAATTTTATATGATGTTGTTTTTATCTCTGCCGGTTATGGGCGGCATTCTTTTGAGTGGTTGCTATACTGAATTTGCCAATAACAATCAAAATACAAGAGAAGAATACACAGATAATCAGGAATACAATGTTTCGGAGTTAAATGCCAACGGCGAATGGATCAATACGCCTGAGTATGGAAGAGTCTGGAAACCTTATGTCGATTCCAACTGGCAGCCTTACCAAAACGGACACTGGACTTATGACGGATATAACTGGATATGGGTAACGGATGAGCCTTATGGCTGGGTAGTATATCATTACGGCTATTGGACGTACAATAATTATGAAGGCTGGATATGGATTCCTTCGGATAATGAATGGTCTCCTGCCAGAGTAAAGTGGATTCAATACGGAGATTATATCGCATGGGCTCCCCTGCCGTATAAAAATGAGCAGCTCCCTGATCCATGGTCTGTTAATAACAGGCAGTGGGTTGCTGTCCGGGTTGAAAATTTCAACAGAGGCAATATTAATCAATACAGATACCGTGACAGAATTGAACAGACATCCATAGATAAATCGAGAGTTGTAAGAACTCAGCCGAACGTAACAACAATAGAAAGAGTTACAAACAGAACTGTACCTGTTTATAAAATCGATAGATCCTCTGTAAATACAAACAGAAGCTCCGGCGCTGTAAAAGGAAAAACCATAGAAAAATTCCGGGTTAGAAGCAATGAAACAAAAAACACTACGCCCCGCTCTCCAAGGGCAGTACCCGCAACGCCCGGAAATGTTACAAGACCTTCAAACGGGACAAGTACTCCCGCGAACGGAACTCCCGTAACAAAAGAACGCCAACAAACGGACCGTCAGACTCCGACAAAACAGGATGGAAATCAACAACAACAGCCAACAAAGGATAGACAAAGAGTAAATACCGACAGCAGACAAAATAGCGATTCTCCCAAAGAGCGAACTATGGAAAGGAACAGAAACGAACAGCCAAGAGATACACAGGATAAAGACAGACAGAGATAATTTTTCCTAAATATTTTATTAAGGTTGCATTTTGAACCGTATTGAATGGACAGATTTGATGAGCGTTGGCATTAAACAATTTGATGACCAGCATAAAATATTGTTTTCGCTTTTAAATAAGCTTTATACGGCAATTGCGGTAAACGATGAATATGAAATTCAGGAAAAGAGAATTACAGATCTTGTAATATATATAGAGACTCATTTTAGTGAGGAGGAGAAGTATTTTGCGCAGTTTAATTATCCTTTAAGAGAAGAACACATAAGAGAGCATAAGTATTTTTATAATAAGGTAAAAGGATATGCCACAGATTTCTATAGCGGCCGGGTTGTAAAAAACATTGAACTGTGGGATTTTTTAATTGACTGGCTGAAAGCTCACATATTAAAAAGCGACAACAAGTATAAAGAATTTTTCCTTTCCAAAGGGCTGAAATAAATTTTGTTATTTTAATAGCTATATTCTTTCCGAATAGAAATTATCGCGGAAAGTAATAATACACGTTACCCCATTGTCATTATAATAATTCACGTCCCCTTGCAATTGCCCTTCGGCCAGCGTATATAAAAGTTTACAACCCAGTGTTTCAGAGGTTGATGCGTCAAAACCTATCGGCAAGCCAATGCCATTATCCGATACCTTCAACTCTATTATATCATCTTTTATCTTTTTTATGGAAATTATCACATCACCCTTTTTATCATCCGGGAAAGCGTATTTAAAAGCATTCGACACCAATTCATTTATCAATAAACCGCAGGGAATCGCCGTATCTATAAGTACGGTAATATCATCCACGTTAAGGGTCATATTGATTTTTTCCGAAGAAATATTGTAACTCATATACAAAAGATATGTCAAATCCGAAATATATTCGCGCATATTTATTTTTGAAAGATTCTGCGATTGATACAATTTCTGATGAACAAGCGCCATTGTTTGTATTCTGTTCTCCATAGCCTTAAATATACTTACAACATTTTCGTCTTTTGTGCTCAGAGATTCCAAGCCAAGCATGGCGCAAATAACCTGCATGTTGTTTTTCGTTCTATGATACAATTCTCTCAGAAGCATTTCTTTTTCGCTGAGAGAAGCCTTTAGTTTCTCCTCGGCTTCTTTTTTATCTGTAAAATCCTGCACGTATGTTATAAAATAATCCGGTTCATTCTTTGAGTCCCTTAATAATGTGCTGCTTATAAACACCCATATAGGCCGCCCATTCTTATGCAAATACCTCTTGTTCAGGATAAAATTATCCCTTTCCCCTTTAAGCATCTGTTCAAACTCAGCAGCGCCAACCCCAATATCATCCGGATGCGAAAGTTCGTCAAAAGAACGCCCAAGAAGCTGCGATTCCTCATATCCAAGCATGTTTGCAAAGGTGGCATTAACACGCATAATTCTTTTATCCAGTCCCTCAATAACCGCGCCCACGTTGCTATACTGAAACGCGAGCCGGAATTTTTCCTGTGTTTCAATCGCTTCTTTTACAGCCTGTATTCTTCTAAGCCCAAGAGCATAAACAGAGGCAAGCCTTTCCAAAATCAATTGGTCATGCTCGTCATAAGGTTCATCGGAATTTGCAAGAGCAATTTGCCCTACAAGCTGTTGGTTATGCATCGCCGGCACCGAGAGGAAATTCTCAATATGCATGTGTCCTGGCGGCAGACCGTTCGATCTGTAGTCCTTTAAAGGTTCGTTTGTTAAAAGGGGTTTTTTATAAATAAGTACCCAGCCCCATAATCCTGTAAATTTTTCAAATACATATTTCTTATCATAAATACGGCAATCATTCCATATCTCTGCCGTTAATGTTGGAATAACAAGGTAACCGGTTTTAGTATCAATATAACCCACAAAACCGAATTTGCTATTTGTAAGCATTCGCGCTTTTTCAAGCGTAATGATGGTTATTTCTTCTATGCTTTTCGCTTTTAGAATATCACTTGCAAGTTCAGCCATTTGAGCGTTCAGTTCCGATTCTTTTTTTAACTGTTCTTCCGCTTTCTTCTTTTCCGTTATGTTTTCAACAAATCCTTCATAGTATTCAACTTCCCCCTTTTCATTTATTTGTTTCCGAATGGAAAGAGTTCCCAGCATTTTTGATCCGTTTTTTCTTTTGAACAATACTTCACAAAAGTACCAGTCCTTACTTTTTTCCAGCTCCTTTAATATTTCATCTCTCCTGCCCGGCTCATAATAAATAGATTCGGCTGCATTCTTAACAATTGTTATCAACTCCTCCTTCGAGGAATAACCGAACATCATTGCGAATGAATTATTCGTGTCCAGAAAATTCCCCTGTCTGTTTGTATGAAAAACACCCAGCGTTGAATAATGATAAAACCTTTTATATTTTTCATCGAATATTTTTTCTTTTGGGAGGAACTTGTTCTCTTTGTTAACGCCCCGTATATTTATCTGAAACGCAGGTGAGTTTTTATACTGAACCCGGAATATTTCAATATCCGCATTTATTTCTCCCCGGTTCGGGAGGAAGAGTGTTTTTTTGCAGGAAAAATTTGCATCTATTTCATTTTTTTTAACGGATACTTCTATAGCCTCTTTTATTTCCGCAAGATTGTAGTCGTTAATATCCCGGCCAATAAACTCACTCTTGCTTTTAACTCCATATAGAATTGCGGCGCTTTCATTAGCATATACAATTTTACCTTCCGTACAAATAAAAACCGCGTCCTGTAAATAATCCAAAGACCGGATATACTGGTTTTCGAGTCTGCTTAAGCTATTCAGTAATTCGTTCCGTTCGGCGGCAAGTTTTATTTTATTGATTAATGCTGCTCCCCCGGCTTTTTCTTTGACAATAAAATCGTACGCGCTGCTTTTCAAATAAGCTTCAGCAAGGTTTTGGTTTTCGCCATCGGCCAATACAATAACGGGCGTGTTTTTTACTATATCCATCAGTAATTTAAAATTTGCAAACCCATTGTCTTTTTTTAAGGAAAGACTATATATTATAACATCGCACTGTAAATCAATAACACGAACTAAGTCGCTTTCTGCAGATACAAATAAGAATTGCAAAGAGTATTTATTCTCAGGATTTAGTAATTCCTCTATTGCCAAAAATTCCGATTCGATTTCCGTTACTACAAGTATAGCAAATTTGTTTCTATCCATTAATTTCACTTTTTAGTCAGGCAGTTTTACAACAGTAAACCAAAACTGTTCTATATTCTGGACTATTTGGATGAACTGTTCAAAATCGAGAGGTTTTGTAATATAGCAGTTTGCATGTAAATTATAGCTGCGAACAATATCCTCTTCTGCCTTTGAAGAGGTAAGTATTACAACGGGAATTCTCTTCAGGCTTTCATCCTGTTTAATAATATCAAGCACTTCCCTTCCGTCCTTAATAGGCAGGTTCAGATCGAGAATAATAATATCCGGCCTTGGAGCATTCTGATATTGATTTTTTTTAAACAGGAAATTTACAGCCTCCAAACCATTTTCAGTTATAAAAAGGTTAGTTAAAATTTTGGTTTCCGCAAGAGCTTCCTTTGTAAGCTGTATGTCTCCTGGATTATCTTCAACAAGCAAAATATCAACGGGTAATGCTGTTTGGTTATTGATCTGCATTGGTTATTTCCCTTTTCATTATTGTAAAATAAAATGTAACTCCTTTTTCAGGATTAGGCTCAACCCATATTTTACCGCCATGTCTTTCAACTATTTTTTTGCAAATAGCCAACCCTATGCCGGTTCCCGGGTATTTGCTTGAAGAGTGTAATCTTTCAAATATCTCAAAAATTCTATCTTTATATTCAGGATCTATACCAATTCCATTATCTTTAACAGAGAACTTCCATTCTTCCGAAAGTTCTTCAGAAGAAACTATAATAACCGGCCAATCGGCGCTTTTATATTTCAGGGCATTATCAATAAGGTTTTGGAAAATACGCGTTATCTGAAGCTCGTCCGCAACAATTTCCGGCAATTCGGAATTTGAAACAATTGCCCTGGTTTCCTCAATTTTCTTTCTTAAATTGGCAACAGCCTGCCCTAATGCTGAATTCGAATCCGTTTTTGAAAATGGCTTCCCTTTCCTTGTTACACGGGAGTATTCAAGCAGATCGTTAATAAGCGTTTGCATTCTTGTAGCGCCATCAACGGCATAGTTTATATAACCATCAGCCTCTTCGCTAAGCTGCCCTTTGTATTTTTTTGCAAGAAGCTGTGTAAAACTGGATACCATTCTTAGCGGTTCCTGTAAATCGTGCGAAGCAACATAAGCGAACTGTTCGAGTTCCTTGTTGGATTGTTCCAGATTCTCAACAAATTTCTTTAGTTGTTCCTCGTGTAACTTTGCTTCCGTAATATCAAGAAATATAGTCGCAAACATATCCTCTCCCGGGCAGGTAACTGATATTCTAAAATGTCTTTTGAGAGGCGGAAAATAAGTTTCAAAATCGCACTCAACGCCGCTTTTTGCAACGCCGGTATATATATCCAGATACGGCGGCACCGGCATATCGTACAATTTACTTGCAAGCGTACCTTTAGCCTGCTCAATTGATATCCCTGTATTTTTTTCAAAAGAGCTGTTAATATCAGTCACATAATAATCAATTGCCTCGCCATTTTCATTATAAACAAGCTTATGTATAGCCACTCCTTCCTTCATGGAATTGAACAGGGCCTGGAATTTCAATTCCGAAGCTTTTATTTCCGCATCGGCTTTTTTCTTTTCCAGTTCGTTTTCAAGTAAGAGGGTATACTCCTTCTTCTTTACATTTTTCATGTAATACCAAAAGGCCGTAGAAGAACTAAATATCAGGATTACAATTACAATATTAATTATCCAGAATCTGTTTTTAACTTCTTCAAGCACTTCTTGTTTGTCTATTTTAGTAACAAGAAACCAATTTGTATCCGGCACTTTAATTACCGCGCCTAAAACTTTCACACCCCGGTAATCCACCCCCTCATCCACTCCCCTAAAACCCATAACAGCTCTAACAGCCAAAACATTTTTAGATGTAAGCGGAATATATAATTTCCCGGCTGTATTTTGACTGTGACGCAATTCGTTCAGGAATAAAACCGAATCACCCCTCTGTTCACATATAAGCGTTTCAGCCGTCCGGCTTTTTATAGGCCAGGTGGAAATAAAGGGATAAACAAACGGTTTGGGATCAATTTTTAAAAGAATAAAGCCCGATTGTTCGCCATTATAAAAACAAGGAATTGCAACCCCAATATGCAATTTTGTAGTATCATGCTCAAAGTGCAAATCTGAAATCACGAATTTTTTCTGTTTCAGAGCTTCCTTCATCAGTCCGGATTCATGGTCGGCCAGTCTATCATTTCCTCCGCTGGAGTACAGAACTTTATAGTCCTTATCAATAAGAAAAACATCATAATAATCTTTTTCCTTGAAAGAAATAAGAATATGTTTTAATCTGTTCTCAATTGTTTTATCATTCTTATCTTTCATATAAGAATTGATATCCCTTTGAAAAGAAAGATTATTCATTATGCTGTTAGCATCACTTTTCCTTTCATCCATCCAGGAATTAATTCGATCAATTTTAAGATTTGCAATACTCAATAATTGTTCTTTAGACAAGTCTTCTACGGATTTCATCTCGAAAACCTGAATAAAAATACCAACGACAATTACACACAGCATCAGGAGGAAGAAGATTATTATTGGTAATGCATGATTTTTACTTTTTGCTCTCTCATGCGTATCCATTATAACCCGGTTTTTTGTTATATGCTATAATATATAAAAAAAAAACAATATTGTGGATTTTATTTTTATTAAGCAGAAAAAATAAATAAAGGATAACAATAGATGAGGAATTGATAAGAAATAAAAGAGGAAGAGCCAAGGCTCCCCCTCTTAACTTTCTTCTTCTTTTTCTTCCGCGGCAAATTCAGGATGCAGCATAAAAACAAGTTTTTTATCATCTTCCCTGAAAATCAGGAAAAACACCCCGATCAATATTTCGAACGCTGTTGATAGAAAGAAGTTGAGAACTCCATTTCTAAGATCGAACACATAAAATAAAAGTTTAATTATAGTAGAAGATTCCAACAGTACAAGAACAATATGGAAGAAATTAATTCCCGATGTATCCCGCGCAAATATAGCCGCATGTATAAATACTCCCAAAAGAATAACCAGGTGAATTGCGGCAAGAATAATTCTTAAAGCCGAAGGAGGTATCCTCAGCAATACGTAACAGATTATTATATTGCACGGTAAAGCATAAAAGAACAATTTTGAAAAACCTGCTGGTTTTAACATTGCCACAGCCAAAAAAGAAGCGCAAAATATATGCGCAACCATTGCAGAAAGACCAAAGTTCTGAACCACATAATAAGAGAAAGGATCTTCAAGCGCCATTATATAAAAATAATAGAACAATCTGCTTTTATATTGCCTGAACGGCAAAAACAGAAAAACGCCCATAGATAACAGAACTATGTATTTTGCAATGTGCATGTGCTTTGCCTATTAACTACAAATAGGAGGGCAATCTACTGCAACTTCCATAGTTTGTACTTTTGTTGAAACAGAGACAACTTCTTTACGTTGTTCAACAACTACAGCGTCATCCCCATCTGTTACGCCAGCGCTTTCAGCTCCGGAAACTAATTCATCTACAACGGACATACTGTAATTTTTTAGTACGTCAGAAGACTGGAAAGAACGATTCGGGGTTTCAGGATAAATGATATTTCGTTTATTATCGAAGATGTACAATTCTTCCCCTTCGAACCTAAACATCACATTTGATTTTGTTTTTGCAATTATATTTTTGAAATCGCTAAAACTGAATTTTACCGAAAATAAAACAGGACCATAAAGCTTATCAGCTTCATCTTTAGAAAAGATTTTTCCATGAACGCTATCAGAAGCCATAACATCACCTTTTTGTTGTTAAATAAATGATTGAAATGGTAAATATTAGCTTTTACCCTTGTTTTAACTTACTAAATAAAAGAATAAAATGCACAATTAATTTGGTTTGCGGTAACTATATATTCATATAACATCAGGAGAAAGCGTTATCTGTTATTCAAAATCTTTTTCTTTTATTATGTAAATCAGCGTTCTGTTACTTTCTCTAAAAAACAGGAAAAACACTCCTATAAGTATTTCGATAGCGGTTGTAAAATGGAAAAAATATACTCCATACGTATAATCAAGCACGTATGATATTAGCTTTGTAACTATTGTGCTTTCATAAAAAACAAGTACAATTTGAAATATATTTATTCCATGCGAATCCCTTAAAAAAATGAATGCTATTTTAATTATGGATAAAAGTATAATTATATGAATAAAAGCTATTATTGTACAAAGAGCCGGCTTAGGCAATAATGCAAAAACAAAAGAGGAAGCTATTAAGAATGGCAGCATTATCAATGCTTTTTTCTTTATGTCCTTTTGAAAATTCACGGACACAAATAGCAAAATTGCAAACTCCACATGTATAAGCATAGGCTGCAAAGAGAATAACTTTGTTAGTATAAAGGCAACAGGGTCCTCTATTGCAAGCGTCAGGAAATAATAAAACCATCTGCTTTTTTGCTGCCTGAATGGCAGAAGCATAAAAATAAACATGGATAGCGATGTAATAATAAGTGCTATTCGCATATCTTCTATTTTTCCAAATCCGTTTTATTGTTTATTTTATGTAGGGTTAAAATCGTACTATAGATTTTTTTTCTACTTGTATGCATAAAGATAAGTAAAAATTCCGATCTATCAATTAATAATTTTACCAAGCAGTATACTTTTCAACAATAAATGGAAAGAAATCTTAATAACCAAAACAAATGAACCCGTTTTAGTTATTTTTTATTATTAAAACGGGTTCCTTATTTTATAGCTATTAGTTTTAACTAAGCCGGCTCGCCCGAAAGCCCGGCATTCTGAAGTTTTTCTTCCTTCAAATCATCGGAATCGGTTTCAGATGAATTGTTCGGCCTTATTCTTTCATCACCAAGAAAATAACCTATTGCAACACCCGCAAGAGCTGTAAAACCGGCAATAAAAAACACAAGGTGCAAAGAATCAGCCAAAGCGTATTTTAGGGGAACAAGTAAAAGTCTGCGCGTAGAGTCGTTTAAGCTGTTCAGTAATTCGGGTTTCAAAAGAATGTTAAAGAGACTTTGCGGGTTGGAGTGCGCCTTTTCTATTGAATGGCCAAGTACTCCCTGAGCAAGTTCTTTTACTCCCTGTATTTTAGGAAACAGACTGTTCTGTAAAATACTGATTGATTTGAGATTCATAATTGCGCCAAAGGCGGCCATACCAATTGTTGCTCCAATACTCCTGAAAAACTGTGTAGACGATGTTGCAACGCCTCTTTGTTCGGCAGGGAAAGCATTTTGTATTGCTACCGTTGTAGAAGGCATCATAACGCCAATTCCCATACCTATACAAACAATAATCAATACCGTAACCGTTTTTGTTGTTGACTGGTCAATTGTACCCAATAAAAACAATCCGAGAGACATTAAGAGCATTCCGGCAATAAAGAAAACCCTGAATTGGAATTTCCTGATAAGCCGGCCTCCGGCAATACTGGCAACAATAATTGATAGTATCATCGGGATCATGATGCTTCCCGAACTTGTCGCGCTGAAGCTCTGAACGCCTTGCAAATACAAGGGTAAAAACATCATTGTTCCGAACATCCCCATGCCGGCAAGAAAACCTACTATATTAATAATTGTAAAGCTTTTGTTTTTAAAGAAGCTAAGGCTTAAAATAGGCTCCTTTGTAGCGGATTCTATATAAACAAACGTTACGGCTGCAAGAGCAAAGATAGTTAACAATATAAATACCTGCCACGAAGTCCAGGCAAATTCCTTACCGCCAACAGTCAATGCAAGCATTAAAGAAACAACGCTTATAATTAACGAAAAAGCGCCCGCGTAATCTATCTTGACATCTTTTTTAATCGGTTTTTCGCCATATAAGCCCAGATATATTCCCGCAATTGCCAACGCGCCAAAAGGCAGATTAATATAAAATACCCATCTCCATACCGCATGATCAACAATATAACCGCCCATGATAGGACCTACAATTGCCGATAGACCGTATAAAGCGCCCATTATTCCCATCCATTTGCCTCTTTTTTCAGGTGGAAAATAATCTCCGACAATAGTCATGGCAAGTGGCATCATAATGCCAGCGCCTATGCCCTGAATACCCCTGAACAAAATAAGCTGCCCCATATTCTGGCTTAAACCACACAATGCCGATCCAATCATAAAGATTGCAATTCCGGTAATATATATATTTCTTCTTCCTAAAATATCAGCCAGCTTGCCGGCAACCGGCACTATTGAAGTAGAACTTAACATATACGCTATGGAAACCCACGTCAGTATATCCAAACCGCCTAAATCTCCTATTATGCGCGGCATGGCAGTCCCTACTACTGTTTGATCCATAGACGAAAAAAACATTCCCAGCATCAACCCTGCAAGCAAAAACCTGCGTTTTTCATCCTTTCGTGTCATCACTTATTATCTCCCATATAAAAATCATGTATTATCGAGACGGTTTTTACAAATTCCAAACTTCTTTCTTCCCCAAGCAATTCAACCAGCTCTGTTGTTTTTTCTTTAATTTTTCCCCTGATTTTTTTAACTATCTGTACTCCCTTTGCCGATGGTTCAACATTTATTACTCTTCTGTCTGCAAAATCCGGTTTCCTTTTTACATAACCTTTTGTTTCAAGCATGTTAATGATGTGGGTAACCGCGCCGGGAGTGACATTAAGCGCCGCGCCAAGCTCCGAGACTTTCATTGAACCCTTTCCGTTTTCAATTTTATTCAGTAACAATGAAAGCAGAGAAAACTCGCTCGGCCGAATTGTTTTTATCTGTTTACTCTCCCAATTTATTTTTTTTAGATTTGATATAGACATTACCAATTCTTTTGCTGTTTTTTCTTTCTTATCAGTATTCACTTTTTTATCCGTTTTCCCAACAAATTGTCAGCGTTTAAATATTCTGTATTATTACAAATCAAATTTAACTGTTATTAACAGACTCAATTTGCGAATGCAAAAATATCACCTTACTTATATCTAATCAGCAAATAATCGGTTAACTAAAGAATTTTACCGGTAAAACTAACAAATGGTAATTTATTAACGTATTACTGAATATATATGCATATAAACGTTTGAAACTGGAGACTTGCGAACTTTGTTTTTTTGACCATTTTCCACTAATTTGCAGTTATATTTTTTGAGGATTTGTTATATTAAGTGTTTATAAATTATTTTGCGCTCATCAGGAAAAAATCATTTCCCCTTTTGCGCTTCCCTGATAAAATAGTAAAATCACTCCTTTTACTTGTTATAAATTTTTATTATTCGGTTTTATTAAAAAGTTTCTTCTGCTCATATTCAACTGTAAGGGGTTCTTTTTAAGATGAGTACGGGAGAAATAATATTAATAGCCATAGGGCTTGCATTGGATGCTTTTGCCGTTTCGCTTGGGGCAGGCGCCGGAAGAAAAATTGCCAACCGCCGCGGAGCTGTAAGACTCGCTTTCCATTTCGGGCTTTTCCAGTTTCTTATGCCGGTTATTGGTTGGTACATAGGTATTAAAGTTGCGCCCTTAGTTGAGTTTATTGATCATTGGATTGCATTTGCGCTTTTAACTTACGTTGGCGCAAAAATGATTAAAGAAGCTTACAATAAAGATGAAGATTTTAAAGTCGATCCCTCCAAAGGCAAAACCATGGTCGCCCTTTCCATTGCAACAAGTATTGACGCGCTCGTGGTTGGTTTTAGTCTTGCCATGATAGGCATTGACATCTGGCGGCCAGGCATTATTATTGGCGTTATTACAGCGTTGCTTTCCATTACAGGAATTTATATTGGCAAGTTTTTGGGTGATAGATTTGGTAAAAAAACGGAATTTGCCGGAGGCATAATTATTATAGCCCTTGGGTTAAAAATTCTTTTACAGCATGTGTTGGGGTTATAACCATTTACACACAATGAACCGGCTTTCTCGAATTTTTCAAATCATATACAATCTAAAAAAAAGGATTACGCGCTTAAACGATGGTATACTGTATGCAATTATTTAAAAGCTAATACTTTTCCGGATGAATTGATTTAATATAATTGTAAATCTTTCCTGATAATTCTTTCATTTTGGGAATAGCCTGTTCTTCTGGAACGGGTACAAAACATGAGACTATATAACATATTTTACCATCCTCAACAATTCCCACATCGTTAGTCCAGTAAGAAAACCAGCCGGTTTTATGTGAATACATGACATTTGCGGGAAGACCGGCCGCGAGCTTGCTTTTATCAAGCTGCCTTGCCAGCAGCGCTTTCATTTGCAAGCTTACCCATGGGTTTACAAGCGTATTTGTTTGTACTCTCAACATAAATTCGGCCGCGTGTTGAGCGCATGTAACCGTTCCTCTCACTTTATCGTAACCGGGGTCTTCATATTTGCGGCTTAAAAACTTGCGGGTTACTTCACTGCCAAACCAGCCGTATTGATGCAATAGATTGTTTACATTTTCCCGTCTGGTAAGGTCAATAAGACAATTGGCCGCTGAGTTATCGCTGCGGGTAATCATCAAATCGAGCAGATAATTGACTGTAACAGTATCATTTTCTTTTAATAACGGACGCGGATCCGTTTTTATTTCTTTTGTATTATCAACCGCGTTGGGAGCTTTTACTATAAAATCCGAATACAAAGAATATTTACCTTGTGAAACCTGTTCAAGCGCTTCGGCAGCCACATACATTTTATAAACTGACGCAGGATATATGAAATTATACGGATAAACGCCTCCCATTACGGGTTCTTTGCCTGTTAAATCTATTACCGCAAGCGAAATAGTTTCCATTCCGTCATCACCCGTATCAAACTCCTTATCGAGTCCGCCTTCTTTTACGAATCTCTGTAAAGTATGGGATAGTGTGGTATCGGTTTTAACAACCCCGCCATTAACAGGGTTTTGCGCATGAATTGAAAAGCATAAAACAATAATAAGAAAAAGCATTTTTTTCATTTCAGTTTCCCATCATATTAAAAAATGTATAAGCAAAATAATACACCCTGGGCTTAAAAACACTTCTTTTATAACAACTAAAGTTTTGAGTTTGCATTATGCACTGGATTTTTTTAGAAATAAACGTATCTTAATTAAGCTATTAGCAGAAAATAAATAGGAGATACCAATGAATTATTTTCACTCCGTTAGATTATCAGAAGAACCAACAGATGCGTTTTACGCCTGTGTTTTTTATAAAAACGAACTTGTTGTTAAAATTACAGATAACAAAGCCGAATTGCCCGTAATTAAAGATTATTTTGAGCTTAATATTATTTCGAATAGGATTCATTATCTTGGCAGATTCAATAACCTTGATTGCTATGCTGTTGAAATAACAGACAACTCGGGAATTGCAAAGCCATATCAGCTAAAAAATCTTCGTTCTCTTTTACCAATTCTTGACGCGGAATCATTCTCGGTTGCAGGGAAAGCATTCCAGATACTTTCCTGGGATATTAATAATAAGTTTTGCGGCAGATGCGGTGCGGAAACTATCAGCAAGCCAGATGAGCGAGCCAAAGTGTGCCCCAAATGCGGATTAATAAACTATCCGCACATTTCGCCCGCTGTTATTGTGGCAGTCTTAAAAGACGGGAAAATACTGTTGGAAAACGCAAAACGTCTGCATTCAAATATGTATACTGTTTTATCCGGTTTTCTTGAAGCCGGAGAAACATTTGAAGAGTGTATAAAAAGAGAGGCTAAAGAAGAAGTAGCAATAACTGTAAAAAATATAAAATATTTTGGCAACCAGCCCTGGCCTTTCCCCGATTCTCTGATGGTTGCATTTACAGCCGAATATGAATCCGGAGAGGTTACCCCCGATGGAGATGAAATATTAGATGCGGGATGGTTTGCGCCTAATGAAATCCCTCAAATACCGGGGAAATGGAGCATTGCAAGAAAACTAATAGACGCGTTTGTTGAAAAAAGCAAATAATAAAAAGCCCCCGGTATCACACAAAACTACCGGAGGCTCTCCTTATATAGCACACACACTCTTTACTTAAGCGTAGTTGTTCTTTAAAAGTTTAAGATTTGAATTTCTGATAGAGCTTACATTGCTTATCTTAAACTGTCCTATTAACGTTTCAAGGTTAAGTGTCAGCCGGTTCAAATCTTCAGCGGCATGAGCAATCTGCTGCGTAGCTCCGGCGCTTTCCTGAGTTACAGTACTGATGGCTTCCACATTCTTGCTTATTACTTCAGCCGAAGATGACTGCTCCTCGCTTGCGGCAGCCACCTGGTTTACAATATCCACAACACGCTGCGATTCTTCAACAATTTCCTGAAGAGCAATACCGGCTTTATTTGCCATTTCCTTACCGCTTGTCACTTCAGATGTTCCCAATTCCATAGAATTGACCGCTTCGGAAGTATCCTGCTGTATCTGTTTTATCATAGCGGCAATTTCTTTTGTAGCCTTTGTAGTTCTTTCCGCCAGTTTTCTTACTTCATCGGCAACAACCGCAAAACCGCGGCCCTGCTCGCCCGCGCGGGCAGCTTCAATTGCCGCGTTTAAGGCTAACAGATTTGTCTGATCCGCAATATCATCAATCACCTGAGCAATTTCCCCTATTTGCTCGCTGCTTTTACCAAGCTGCTGAACAGTGTGGGCGGAACGCTGAACAACGCCTTCAATTCTCGTCATACCTTCAATTGTTTCCGAAACAACTTTTCCGCCTTCAATAGCTTTTTCACCGGCAAGTCTTGCCGCTTCGGCGGCAAAGGCGGTATTTTTTGTATTATCAAGAATTGTTTTCGTCATTTCATCCACGCCAATTGCAACCTCATTGGTTTGCTGAATATTATGACAAAGTCAATCTTAGAAATAAATAACTTGTAAAAATTTATGCAGATTTTATAAAAACAGGATTAACTGAACAATAACCTTGTATGTAAGGAGTCCTGTTTGAGATTAC
>Ga0268357_100233_pt1 | contig 88053 bp, 80 predicted proteins | sample BioMet10_FD_192466 | JGI IMG/M metagenome (GOLD analysis project Ga0268357, IMG submission 192466) | Sewage microbial communities from Oakland, California, United States - Biofuel 10 (Illumina Assembly) | ecosystem: Engineered > Wastewater > Sewage > Unclassified | place: USA: California... | reverse complement strand
CTCCATTTGCTAGTATTCAATTGTTTGTGATGATTCAATTTTACTACAAGTGGAGAGAAAATTTATATATAAAATGTAGGAGACCCCACAAAATCAAGGGGTTTGGCAATTAACAATTGCCTATAAACTCGATATCAAAGGAGAATACAAACAACATGGCGACTCATGATTTTAGTAGTATTACTAATCATTTTATTAATCAATTAATTGAAAAGCTTGAAAATGATGGTTATGCAACTGAAGGTGATTTTATTGAAATTTATTCTGTTCAATATGATGAATTTCTGTACATAATCAATCAAAAATTAAAATCGGCGGGTTATTCTGGAGAAGTATTGTCTCTCGGAAGTACTTATTCCGGTATAGCTGTGTATGGTTTATTTGATCCAACACGAATAAACTATGATGATGCAAAACAATATTTAAACAAGGAGGGATTCCGACAGGTACTGGAAGCCGCAAAATAATATCATTTACATAATTCATCCAATCAGATAAATCACGCAGTCAATGATTAATTATTAACAAATTCATAGGGTAATTATTAATATAGTATTGAACAACTTATTTATACACAATCATTTGATTAATTATACTTTTAAACCATATGAATAATTATTGTGCCTTATTTAATCCTGCTATCTTCAAAGCCTTCTTCCAGGAACCAAAACGTCTGATATACGTTGTCCCCGATGGCATCTCCTCTCTTGTGTTCATATCCAAAATCCGTGGTATTCGGCCTTCCTCCCTTGCAACGGCAACCAGGAAGGCCAGTAATTCCTCATCCGTATAACGCGGCTTACAGGGATGAATTCCCGCCTTTCGCAGGGCGTTGCCCCAGGTCCCGAATTGTTTGCAGAAAATGTAAGCACAGGGATCCTGTTGATTCTCGTAGATGGGCGGCTCACCGGTCTGTTCATATTCGTCTTGTAAAATCTCTAGCAGATCTCTTTCGGTATATGTCTTGGTCAGCCCCGCATAATCCAATGCCTTCTGCCATGACCCGAAGCTGATGATATAGGCACTTACCCCCGGATTCTCCATCTCAATGCCAATAGGAACGCGCCCCAATTCCTTTGCCCGGACATTCAGCCGTTCCACCAGTTCCGCCTTTTCATAGCGCCTGGTCCTCCTGGACAAAGGCGTCAATTCCGCCGCCTCCAAGGCCTCATTAAAAGTCCCAAAATAATGGGCATAGGTCGATGAGCAGGGAGTTTTTACCTCATAACTCTTTGGTACCCTTCCCAGGGTTTTCTGATAGGTCTTTAACCGTTCAATAAGTTCATCTTTCGTGTACTTCTTTCTCATATCTGTTTCTTTCTTAAAACAACTGAATTTTAATGAATTAGAAAAGCCACAATCGCCAACCAAGAAAAACACAATTTGCATCATTCGCAAATTGTGCTTCCGCTTTTATACATAGTGATTAGTTTTACACACTCTAAATATTTTGTCTGGCGAATTGTCAAGTCAAGTGCAACGCAACTAAAAAAAAGACCTCAAATGGTGTTTTGTATCCCGGACATTTTCTTGGCCGTTTGTTAAGCTCATCGAATTTTTCTTGGATATAAGATTCAGAGAGCGTCGTAATATCTTTTCCCTTCGGGAAGTATTCCCGAAGTAAACCATTGGTGTTTTCATTAGTTCCGCGTTCCCAGGGATGATGGAGTAACGGGAAATAAAACTGGACATTGTCCAATGCCTTAGTTACTACGGCATGCTTTGCAAATTCTTTCCCCCTGTCTGGCGTGATTGACCGCACGGCTTCGCCCTTAAGTAAGTGGATGATCACATCATTGACAAAGTCTGCCCTTTTGGCTTCGGCCCTGCCTCCTATCAGATAGCGGCTTTTCCGGTCTACAAGGGTAACCAGGCATGACTTACCGGTGATACCGGCAACGGTGTCTGCTTCCCAGTGTCCGCGTCTTGAACGGTTTGTGGCCCCAATCGGCCGCTCGGAAATCTCATGATTGATGCAGATCTTACCACGTCGTTCCTCATAATTCTTTGTGTGTCTGGATTTCCCGCGGTGCCTCAGCTTGCGAATCGCACCGCGATGACCATGTGATCGCGACACGTCATCGAATTTTCCGTCGTAGATGCCGCGGTATATTGTATTATAACTGATGATTGTTCTTCCGTGCTCCAAGGACAACCAGCCATCAATTTCCTCTGGTGACCATTGATGGTTTAAGAAACAATCCTTAACCATGTTGAAAAGTTTCGGATCATCCAGTCGCTTGTGTGGCCTGCAAACCAAACGTCGTTTTTTATACTGTTGCTGTGCTGTGACCGGCTGGTAAAAATGGCCTTCCCGATTTCGCTTTAACTCTCTGGAAATCGTAGACTTATGACGGCCAAGTTCATTGGCGATGGCTGTGATTGAATAATGTTGGGCTTGAAAAAACAGTATCTTTTCGCGTTCGATTAGTGTAAGATGTTTATATTGGCACATAGATCCTCCTGATGGATATTGTCTTCGCAAACATCATTCTATCAGAAATCTGTGTGTCATTCTATTTTATCTCATGTTTGTTGCACTTATATTTTAAATCCGCCCTATAATTTTTATAACTTATACTTATTGCCAGAAAAATCTGTATGGGAAAGTCATAGCCCAAGTAGAATATCTTAATGAAAAAAGTCCATAAAACAAAAAAAAAGTTCCAATTGAAAAGGCAATTAATTGAACGTCCTTTGTTTTCATTCTACTTCGCATATCAACTAATACTTCTGGTAATAACAATATTAAATACACCATATAAAAATAGCCGATTCTTGTTGCAATAATATTTAAGCCACCCATTGCTTGAATTGCACATACTACCCAAAATAGATTTATTAATCCATTCGTCTCATCGTTTTTTCTGTTACCAAAAATAACACAAAATATATACACCAAAGTAAAAAAAATAAATAATTTTACTGCTCCATTATTATCTGTACCGCCATAACCTAGTATCATAGTGAAAAATAAAAATACTTGAAATTTCATCAGCCAAATCAGAAGAAGAAGAACAATACTTCCATAGGAAACTATTCGATTATATTTCAATGTATACAAGGGATATGCAAAAATAAATATAAAAGCCGACCAATGAAATGCAGATGCTAAAACCGTTAAGATTAAAAAAGGGAAGAATCTTCTTTTTTTTATAAAAAAATAAGATAATACAGTGATTCCAATCGCAATTGCTTGTCTCAATGCCGAAAAAGAGGCCAAAAAAAAAGGCAAACCTAAAAAAATCAATGAAGATAGTAATGGCATTTTTGATTCCTTGAGAATAAGAATATTAATTGGAAGGATAGAAAAAGCAGCACAAACAAACAAGAAAAAATTTTCATTTAAAACAATAGAACCTACAATTTTATTAAAAATTCTGTATCCAACATCATAATTCAGATAATTTCTTTCTATCACTTGACTCCATGATTGCTTACTAATGATTTTAAACGCTGGTAAATACCCTTGCAAATCATAGCCCATGCTCTGATTTCTCAATCCAACAATCAACACAAGAAGTATCAAAACAAAAAAAACAAACCATCGACCTTTAGGTTTCTCTGACTTTACACTTTTTAATAACCCCAAATCATTTAAAAAAACCTTTTCTGATTGTTGCCTACTCTTTCTGCATTTCCTATCGATTTTACTTCTTCTAATTGCACAGTAACCAAGTAGAAGAAAAGTATAGTATAGGATGTATACTGTCATTCTTTTTCTCCATTTTCAATTATCCTTTTAGCTCCAAATTCCGTTCATCAATGAGTTTCTTATATATTCTTATATAATCATTTGTCATTCTTGTTTTAGAATAATGTCGTTTTGCCTCTCTAGCAATTTCTTTTGTTTTTATATCTCTAACTAACATTCTTAATACTGCATTTTTCAAAGCATTTATATCACCAAATTTCACAAATTCACTATAAGCGCATAATGCAATCATTTCTGGCGCTCCTGCCTCAAAACCAACAATTGGTGTACCACAGCATAACGTTTCAGCTGTAACCATCGAAAATGTCTCTATTCTACTTGTTAAAACAGTAAGATTAGCCAAAGAATACAAAGATGCCAACCTCCTTTGATTTGAGACCTTTCCAAGTAAAATCATATTTGTTGGAACTTTCAAATCGTCCGCGTGAGTCCCTGCAACAATAAATTTTACATTGGGCATTTGTTTCGCCAATTCAATGAGATAATATCCACCTTTTATGTGATTTGGATCACTATTGAATTCGGGTGTAGCATGAAAAATAACTTTTTCATTACTTAAACCTATTTCTTTTTTCAATTGGGATAAAGTACTCTCTCCATAAGGATGGAATATGCCACCTATATCTACTCCGTTTAATATTACACACTGATTCTTTCCAGCAAATATCGGAGATTTTATTGCCCTTTCATATAGCCATGGAGATACTGATGTGATGACAAGCCCATCATCAAATCCATTAAATGCATTTTTCATGCGCTCCCACATAGCGTGGGTCCTATCTCGAAAAAGAGAATGAGTTTCTTGTTTCCATCGGGGACACTTTTGAAAGAATCCACATCCATTATGAGTACTCCACTGAATGCAAGTAAAAGAGTGGCCACACCCACCTGTGTACATAAATTCAGCATGTAAGGTAACTACAGTCAAAATATGATGTTGTTTCAACCAAGTTATTAGTCTGTATATATTAACAAAATAACCGTTTATACACTGCAAATGAACGACATCTGGCTTCTCTTTTTTAATGATTCTTATTAACTTATTAGTTGAGAAAAAACATTCACCATACATAATTCCTTCTAAATTTGCCAATAAATGATTTGCGTGTGAATATAAATCACTGCATATTCTATACACATTTGGCTCTTTATATAACTCACCTCGGCCGTAACAAACTATTGAATCAATTTCTCGACATAGTAGTCCATCATGTATATCAGCTACAATTTTACCAGTACTCCCATCTCTAAATACGTTATTCACTTGAAGTATTTTCATGATAATCCTCTATATACAATAATGCTAATTAATAATTTCTGAAGATGCATTTTCTACTGCATTTCTAACTTGTTCCTTAATCTTATTGATATCATGGTATTCAAGCGCCAGCTCCCGTGCTTTGATTTGAAATTCAGATCGAAGTTTCGAATCAAGAAGTAATCCTTCTACGCTTTTTTTTAGTTTGGATAAATCATCAACTACACAAGATGCTCCTTTTAAATGCTCCATAGATGCAAGATCCCTTGGTCCGATTGCCAATATACACTTTCCTGCTCCTAAATAATCTGCGATTTTAGTAGATACTGATAACCACGTACGATTTTTAATTTCATAATCAAAAGATTCAACATGAACAGTTATATCTGCAGACTGAAGCAAACAAGCATACTCGTCACCAGCAACATATCCCTTGAACGTGCAGCAATTTGGAATTGTTAATGCCTCAATAGCTTCAGGATTTTCTTCAGCTGAATAAACTTCAAGAATTGCTTTTTTATTTTTCACATTAATTGTCTGAAGAGTTTTTCCTAATTTTTCAAGAATTTCCCACCTTCCTAAACTCATATTTCCAAAATAACGAATCACTAATTTTCTTTTACTTTGTTTATGAAGTGGCAATGATAGATAGTATTCTGTCGTTGGTGTATATACAGTTTCACATTTTCCGCATATATTCAAACAATTTCTAAAGAATATTGTCGCATAATTTGAACACCCAAGTATAACTTTTACTCTTTTCGCTAATCTTTTGTCTAACTTTTGCCTTGTCTTATAATAATTCTTTCTAAATATATTATTGCTCTTTAAAGGATCATTATAATAATCATCAGTCACAAAAAGCACAATGAAACAGTTTGTATAATCCGCAATCCAATCAACAGCCTTTATTAAACTATTAATATCTTGCAAAGTTGTAAAAATCACATTCGGCTTCACTTCATCAAGCCATTGCTTTAGACTATTATTTTTCCAAGCTGTCCTATCCCAAAGAAATTCTCTTATTAGCCGAACTGGTAATGAATTCTTATATTTTGTCAAATTATATGAATTACCAATCATATTTTTAGTTGACAATATCGGATATACTTCTCCTCCACATTCTTTTTTTCTAAGTCCAAAACAACTCTTTATTATCTGCTTTTCATTGACGCGATAATATTTTGTAGCAAAATCTACATTAGGCAAAATAGGATTAAAATAAAGCTCTGCTAATTCACTTTTCTTAAATCCCGATAACATTGCGATTAAAGTCTTGCCTATGTTATTATTTGACCTTATTGGAGCAGATGTAATTATCAAAACCTTTGGTATTTTTTTTTCCACTTATTATGACATTCCTATTCAAAAAAAATCTCTTTCTATTAAATATTCCGCACATTCTAAATCTTAATAACTTTCTTCTTGATTAATAATCAAAACAACTTCACTATATCAATACGATATTAAAATTAATAACTAATATCAGTGTCTTCCTACACATTAAACCATTTTCAGATATAGTGATTAATTATTGATATTCAACGAGCTTACTTTTCTAAGATATACAACACTTAGATGGCTACATTTACGACTGACTTTAATTACTCAATTAGCATATATCTTCGCAACTGTCACGGCTTCATCTGCATATGAATAAGCTTTAAGTCATGACCACCACTTTAAGTGGTGGTTAAATTTAGCGCTGAAAGGGCTTTTTTGCCTGTACGCCTAGAAGGCGGTGTTGTAAGCAATTATTATCAACTGCCGCTAAAAAGCGGCTCCATTACTTTCTTCTTTTCTCGATTCTTCTGACTGTTCTCTAATATATTTCTTAATCGCTTCTTCTGTTATATTGCCTACTGTTGCAACATAGTATCCGCTTGCCCAAAATGACTTATTCCATTTGTTTTGTAATTCTGGATGTTTGTCATAAACCATTAGTGCACTCTGCCCTTTCAAATATCCCATAAAACTGGACACGCTTATTTTAGGTGGTATGCATACACACATATGAACATGGTCGCCGCATACCACACCTTCTACTATTTCAACATTTTTGTACTGACATAATGTTGTGAGTATCTCTTTTATGTCTTGACGAATTCTGCCATATAGTTGTTTCTTTCGATATTTCGGAATAATCACAATATGATATTGGTATTTCCATTTGCTATGTGATAAACTCTTACTATCCATTGTGACTGCCTCCTGTGTTTGAGATTGGCTTACGACACCTTTCCCATTTTATCACAGGAGGCTTTTTTGCCGTCCTTCACGCTTCCGTTTACTCTATTCTCCCCAGCTTAGCTGGGGGATTAGGTTTTTCATTCATTATGATGGTCATGTTTCTTTTTATTTATCAGGACCACACTCAAGCATCCAGCAAGGACAAGGAGCGCTGCAATCAGATAAAGCGTATTGTTATTCCCCAATACACCCGTTAACGGAGAATTGGTCCCAGTCGTACTATTGACAGAGGCAGATCCATCCGTACTCGCACTTCCGGCAGCCTCAAACATCCATGTACCGGTAAAAGCAATATCCGATCCATCAATGGTTTTGCTTTCAGCGTCATAATTGATGAATTTCCATGTCCCATCGGAGACTGTCACGGTTGTTTGCGAAGGCTGGCTCGCTGTCACAGTGGTCCCATCATCTGCCTGAACCGATGCAGGCAGGAGTGCTGTAACCTCTGACGGCAGTTCTTTTCCATTTGTAGCGCTTATAAAGCTGTAGTTTACCGCGTATTGTCTGGCTTTATACAGAACCGTTGCTGATATGGTATCCTGGGAATCATCGCCAACCGTTCCAAGCGTGGTATCAGTGGAATTTTCCGGATCCCCTTGAATCCCCTTCATATTGATAGTATAATCCCGGGTCCCGCTTGCGTTCTTATAATTGATATCCCCAGCAAATGAAATCTTTGCGCGGCCATAACCCGCTGTTTTCATGGCGTCTGTAACCGTGGATGTATTATCGTTCTTGGAAATGGCGTACAGCCCAGAATTCAGCAATTTTGCCAGTTCTGTGCCGGTTATTCCCTCGGTCGCGTACTTGTCCCGGACCTTTGCCTGATAAGTAATGGTGTTTGTTGCTGAATCATAGGATGGGACAGCTGTCAATTCAAAAAGCTGCACCGCATCCCCTTCAAAATAATCATTGATATCCGAAGACTGGTTGGCATTCTCCGAAGGCTTCAATGCGGAACTCATGGCCACCGTCATCGTGTAATTGCCGGAAAGATAACCGGTCGTACTGCCATAGCCTCCGGCAATTGCTGCGATTTGAGACATGTCAATCGTCATTTTGTAATAAATCTTGTCTCCGATATAAGCCTCACAGGGACCATTAAAAAATATCGTATTGCTTCCATTATTCTCCAAAACATCAATTGGTATGGCGATATTCTGACTGAGAGAAGTGGACGCAGTGGAATAATCATCCGCCGCACTGGCTGCAAATGCCGTGGTGCCCGCAATATTGAACAATGAATAAATCAATATAAAGCTGATGACTCCAATGAGTAGTTGAATTTGAATCTTTCCTTTTACCATTTGTTCTCCTTTTTAAGGTTACACTTATATTTAAAAAAGCCAGCCACCTGATTACTACATGAAAAAATGGTACTTACAATTATCTAAATATAATGAAAAATTACGTATATTTACTGGATTATACCTTTTCCTAAATTCTAGGCAGCGCACATTCTTATATTACTTTTGTGTTATCTTGTTCCAAAAAAGTCTTTATCTCTTTCTCCATAATATCTGCTACAACCCGTGCCTGGGTTTCACTTTCCGCACATATACTCAGGTATACCTTCAGCTTGGGTTCTGTCCCTGAGGGCCTTACCACAGTTGAGCAATTATCCTCAAGCAGGAATTTTATCACATTAGACGGTGGCAGCCCTTCCAGGCCTTGGCTGTAATCCAGACACTTAATCACCTTCTTACCACCAAAATCCGCTACACCACCCCGTAACCTGGACATAATAGACTTCATACGCGCTATCCCTTCCGCTCCCTCAAACCTTTTGGAAATCTGGGTATTGAACTGATAGCCGTATTCTGCATAAAGGTTTCTAAGCTTTTCACACAGTCTGATTCCCTGAGTCTTGTACCAGGCAAACATATCGCAAATCATCAGGGCCGCATTGACCCCATCATTATCTCGGACATAAGCCCCACTTAAAAAACCACAGCTTTCTTCAAAACCGAAAATGTAATCTTCATCCCGGTCTGCTTCCTCCAGCCGACCAATCTGTTCTCCGATGAATTTGAATCCTGGCAGGGTGTTCACTGTTTGTACCCCATAGTGACTGGCAATACGTTGCGCAATATCAGTAGTTACAATGGTCTTGCAAAACACTGGATATTTTGGCATCTTCCCCAAAGCAACGCGCCGCTCGCAGATATAGTTTAACAGTAGCACTCCGACCTCATTGGCTGAAAGGAGTCGGTATTCTCCTGGCTCATCTTTCAACGCAATACCCATCCGGCCACAATCCGGGTCTGTGGCCAACAAAAGATCCGCATCATGACGCTGGGCGTACTGGAGCCCCAAGGCCAGAGCCTCCGCGTCCTCAGGATTGGGGTTGGGACAAGTAGAGAATTGCCCATCTTGTATTGTCTGTTCCTCTACCATGGTAATATGGGAATAGCCACATTCCTTCAAAATTCGGCACACAAGCTTCATTCCTGCACCGTTGAGAGGTGAATAGACAATCCGTATATCTTTATCTACCAAAGTATTTCTTAATAAGGACTCATTTTTCACCGAATCAATGTACCCATCAATTACTGTTTCCGGAATCCATTGAATCTTTCCTTCTATCACCGCCTGATTAAAGTCCATCTGTTTTACATCTTCAAAATAGTCCAGAACATTAATACATTGCTGGATAACCTTAGTTGCTTCTATAGTAACCTGACAGCCATCGGAACCATATATTTTGTAGCCATTGTATTCAGCTGGGTTATGAGACGCCGTGATGACAATCCCTGCTGCACAGCCCAAAACCCGTACAGCGTAAGATAAACATGGCGAGGGCATGGACTCTTGATAAAGATAAACTGGAATTCCATTCGCAGCAAACACCTCCGCAGCTATCCGGGCAAATTCATCGGACTTAATCCGGGTGTCATAGGCAATAGCAATCCGCCGAGCATCCTCTTTAAAATTTGTCGTCACAAAGTCTGCAAGCCCCTGGCTAGCCCTGGCTATCACGTACACGTTCATCCGGTTGATCCCAGCTCCTATCACGCCCCTCAAACCACTGGTACCAAAAGATAGATGCTGGTAAAATGCATCCCTGCGCAAAGCATTATAATGATGCATCATTGCCAATCCAGCCTGTACATCAACATCAACAACTCCTTGATGAACCCATGCCTTATATATTTTGTCAATTAACTTCTGATCCATTATTTCTTTACTGCCAACCATTTAACTATTCCTCAACATCCTGCTTTCAAAACCGTACTTTCATATTTCTCATATTATTTTCTTCTATTTGTACTACTCAACATATTTTGTCTGGCTTTATACAGAACTACTTCTGATATGATATTTGGGCAAATTATCCCAATTTAAGGCTGCACTTACGTTTTAAAAAACCGGCCAGCCAATTTAGGCCAGCCGTTTTGACTCCATCTTAATGGAATGAAGGATTAAATCCGTTTAGTGCGTTTTCTTCATCTGATGCCGTGCAACGAGGATGAATCCAGCGGTTCCAACGAGGATCATGATTCCTTCAATAGCACCCATTGTCTGATAAACGCCGGTATCCACATTGGCATTGGCTAAGACCACTTTATTGTTATCAAAGCTGACTGTGGCATCTTTAACCAAATCACTGTTGATCTGGCCGCTTGCATTTGTAATATAACCATCCGTATTCGCTTCTTTTTCTGTTACGGTAAACTGCGTATGCGGTGCGAAATACTTGACTTCGATACTCTGGCCATGTTTCAGCGTAATCACGGCCTGTCCGTTGGCGTCAAAATTCAACGTGCCGTCTGCCGGTTTGACCACGCCATCAATCGCTGTTCCCTGGTAATCATATTTTCCTGTCAAAGGCTTTCCGTCTTTATCTTTTGCTGTCAGTGTAAATTGGAAATAACGATCCTTTTCACCTGCGTTGCCGCTGACCGTCTTGGAAACGGTGATGTTGAACAGTTTGGTATTCATGACTTTATAATGACTCAATAAAGCCGGTTCCGTGATCATCGTATCCTTGGCAAAATCGCCAAAGCCTGTCATGGTGATTGTGTTGTCGCTGGCCACATGGAGCACGATATAACTCTTGTCCGCCAACTTCTGATAGCCCGTCGGTACCGTTGTTTCAACCATGATGTAATCTTTATTGGTGATGACATCGGGAATCGTCACTGTGCCGTCTGCCGTACTCTTGACTTCCTGATAGGCCGGATTGGTGGCATCCCAGGTGCAGTCTGTACCATGCTGGTGTCCTTCTGTGGTATTGGTGCATTCGTAAAGCGTGAAGCCTGCACCTTCCACTGCATCTTTGTTCTGGTCAATCTTATCGAACACCACATCGGTCTTGGTCCGGGTGTTAACAAAAGCTGCTGTCATATTCTGGGTTAAATCCAAACACGTATCATCTGATGCGGTTGTGATGTACCCTTCAGTGTTGGCTTCTTTTTCTGTAACCGTGTATTGGGTATGGGGTACAAAATCCTTGATGTCAATGCTCTGTCCATGTTTCAGACTAATAACAGCTTGTCCGTTTGCGTCCAGGGTCAATGTACCATCATCTGGAGCTGTTACCCCGTCAATGGCTGAGCCAGAATAATTGTATTCTCCTGTTACAGGATTTCCATCTTTATCTTTTACAGATATCGTGAAATTGAAAGCCCGATTCTGTTCACCAGCATTGCCGTTAACGGTATTACTGATGGTTATGTTAAATAATTTCGTATTCGCCACTTTATAGGACGAACCTGACTTCGTAACCATATCGTTGGCAAAATCGCCAAAGCCCGTCATGGTAATCGTGTTCTCGCTGGCTACATGAAGCACGATGTAACTCTTATCCGCTAACTTCTTATAACCTGACGGTACTGTTGTTTCGACCATGATGTAATCTTTATTGGTGATGACACCGGGAATCGTCACTTTACCATCTGCATCGCTTTTCACTTCCTGATACACCGGCTTGGTGGTATCCCAAGTGCAGTCCGCACCATGCTGGTGTCCATCTGTGGTATTGGTGCATGCGTAAAGCGTAAAGCCGGCACCAACCACGGCATCTTTGTTTTGATCGATCTTATCGAATGTCACATCCGTCTTGGTCCGGGTATTTGTGAATGCCGCTGTCATATTTTGAGTCAAATCTGAGCTTGCTGCATCCGTAGAAGCCGTAATATATCCGTCAGTATTGGCTTCCTTTTCTGTGACGGAATATTGGGTATGAGGCGCAAAACCCTTTATGTCAATGCTTTGTCCATGTTTCAGACTAATAACAGCTTGTCCGCTTGCATCCAGGGTCAATGTCCCACCGGTTGGTGCCGTTACCCCGTCAATGGCTGAACCAGAATAAGTGTATTCTCCTGTTACCGGGGTTTCATTTTTATCTTTTACAGAAATCGTGAAGTGGAAATCCCGATCCTGTTCGCCAGCGTTGCCCGCAACTGTTTTACTGATGGCTATATCAAACAATTTTGTATCCGTTACTTTATAGGATGAATCTGATTTTGTAACCATATCGCTGGCGAAATCACCAAAGCCTGTCATGGTAATCGTACCATTGCTGTCTACGTGAAGCACGATGTAACTCTTGTCCGCCAACTTCTGGTAGCCCGAAGGCACCGTTGTTTCGACCATGATGTAATCTTTATTGGTGATGACACCGGGGATCGTCACTTTACCATCTGCATCACTTTTCACTTCCTGATACACCGGCTTGGTGGCATCCCATGTGCAGTCCGCACCGTGCTGGTGCCCTTCTGTGGTATTGGTGCATGCATAAAGCGTAAAGCCGGCACCGACCACGGCATCTTTGTTTTGATCGATCTTATCGAATGTCACATCCGTCTTGGTCCGGGTATTCGTAAAGGCTGCTGTCGCGTCCCCGGTTATTCCTAAAGATGACCCGCCTGTGGATGTTGTAACATATCCATCTGTATTGGCTTCTTTTTCCACGACAGTGTACTGTGTACCCTGCGCCAAATCACTAATCTTGATACTTTGGCCATGCTTCAGGGTAACGGTTCCCTGACCACTGCTGTCCAATGTCAATGTTCCATCTGCCGGTGCTGTTACGCCTTCTATGGCAGAACCCGTATAAGCATAACTGCCTGTCAGTGCATTTCCCTCTTTGTCTTTGAGCGTTACCGTAAAGGTAAAATCACGATCTTTTTCCCCAGCATTCCCTGCAACTGTTTTTGACACTGTCAGCGAATGGGTCCGCGTATTGACCACCTGATAATTTGTACTGGTTGCTGTTGGCGCAACGATTCTTTCATCTTCAGCGAACGTTCCGTGCCCTGTCATTGTTGTCACATTTCCTGTGCTGCCAATGGCGACATGGATATAACTTCCGTCTTCCGGTGCTTTAATCGATCCTGGCGTGGTTGTTTCAACCAGAACATAGTCCGATTCAACCGTCACACCAGAAAAGCTGACTGAACCATCTGTACCAGACTTGACTTCAGTCTTATATAGGGTTGTTGGATCCAATATGCAATTGCCACTGCTGTCAACGGTATATTTATATAAGGTAAAACCTGCTCCTTCTACGGCGTTGCCATATTGGTCAATTTTATTAAAGGTTAAATCGGTTATGCCTTTGGCGTGATGGTATGTTTTTGTTGTTGGAATAATTAGATGTTGATTCGGACTTGTTGTATCCTGACCTGTACGTTCCAAAGTTGCTTGATTAATATAATCTTTTACTGTAGCTGTAGTAATCGGATCAACCTTAACGGTAAAGGAATAAGTACCTGTGGTATGGCCATCATCTAATTTAACATCCCAGCTGACTGTCTTTTTGTCATCGGATATTTTCATTCCTGCTGTATAAGTGCTGCTATCCTCAACTAATGTCAAACCATCAGGAATTGTATCTGAAATGGTTGCCGGTCCATCGTAATTTTCGCTGCCCTGCTGTGTTCCCCATTGTGTCGTATCAATGGTATATTTAATTGTATCATTGGCTGAAACAGGGATTTTATTATCACTTGTACCAGTTTGTGCATCTCCACCATTTACTGAAGCCGTTTTGGAAAGTTTTCCAAAATATACCAAGGTATAAATCTGAGTAGGATTTATATCAATACTTTCATCAGAAGGAGGCTTAACATATGTAGATGTTGACCAGGCGTCTGAACCGCTGCTCATTCCTTGACGAACTACAGATAACCAGCCTGTATCAGGTGTGGCCACTATGTTTGACGTTGTGCGAGTTGCGTTATATCGATTATAATAATCCTTGCCACAACCAATACCGGGCATTTGATCATCTGCTTTTCCACCGCCATCATAACCAATTGCTTGTACAATTGTATCACCACCACTTATGACAATATTTGAAATGGATAAATCAGTAGCTGGGAAACTGGCAGGATCACCAACTAAAGAGCCTGTTCCTATCCCGGGTGATCCCTTCCCACCAGTTGCAATTACATGAGCTCCACCACTAATATAGAGTCCGTCAATAGGAGACCCATAACCTGTACCTATCCCAGCGCAACAATCTGATCCTGTAGCATTAATGGTACCACCTGTAATATGTACATCACTAAAATACTGTTTAACCGGATTCTTATTCAATATTCCTAAATCTTCAGCCCTGCACATTGCACCAATACCGGGACTGTGGAGCCCTGCAATAGCATTAATAGTTCCTGACTCTATCGTAAAATGAGAAAATCCTCCCTGTCCAATTGCATCTTTATGAAAGGAGGAACCAATCGCACCAGAATGCAATACATTTGTATTACCTGATGCATTGAGCGTTCCATTTCCCTTAATAACACATGATCCATCCATTCCGCTTTTTTCTAATGCACATCCTCCTGTACCTGTACCGTAAGTATCTCCACCTAAACACTTTAAATCATTTATCCCTTCAAGGATAATCGTGGAATTTGCTCCTGAAACGTCAATACAACTTCCTGCATTTGGACCAGCCTCACTAATATTTGTAATACTAAGATCTTTTAAATAAATAGTTGCTGTAACACCCTCTTTTACATCAATGGCATTATAGGATGTTGTTCCCGTAAAACGATAACCATTTGGATTATAATCAAAAATTTTCGTCGATGAAGGAAGAATATTTCCAGACGAATCTATTAATCCAATATATACTCCATCTTCCTGAACAATAATTGTATTGCCATCATGATAATTATTACTCACATCAACAGTAGTAGGTTCCCCAACAGCATCAGATGCATAAGCAACATCGTTAAATATTCCCAATGAATTATCTAAGTTCATTGTGTCAATAAAACTGATTAATCCAATAATAAAACATAAAGACAGAAAAATCAAAAGGCCTTTATGCAAAGCTTTATAAATATTCATTCTCAATCCTCCTATAAATATTTTTACATAAAAACAAACCATCCAAACAAATGACTTTTATATTAAATAGATAAAAATGATGGGTCATTATCCTTTTTAGGTTATTTACCTGCATTAATCTCCAATCCTCCTTTTCTTACTTATTTTGTTTCTAAAAAGATTAATATTTATTCCAAATCATTTTATCTACTAAACCTGTATAGCTTTGAACAATCTTTACTACCTTCAAAGAAATGTTAGTATCTATATAGTCAGGTACTGGATTGCCATTATCACCATTTTGATACATATTAACCGCCATATCAATAGCCATCAATACTTGATGCTTCGAAATTCCACCAATTATAAAAACACCTTTATCAATTGCCTCCGGACGTTCTGTACTTGTCCGTATAGAAACAGCCGGGAACCCATAATAAGATGCTTCCTCAGGGATAGTACCACTATCTGAAACTACACAATATGCATTTTTCTGAAGTTTATTATAATCAAAAAAACCTAAAGGTTGATGTTGTATAATTCTTTTATCAAATACAAATTTTCTTTTTTTAATATATTTTTTGCTTCTCGGATGACAAGAATATAAAATAGGCATGTCGTATCTTTGTGATATTTCGTTAACGGAATTCATAATAGCCAAAAAATTCTTTTCAATATCAATATTCTCTTCTCGGTGAGCAGACAATAAAATATAATGGCGTTTTTTTAAATTCAATTTCTCTAATATTGTGCTTTTTTCTATTTGTTCATTATATTTATTCAATACTTCCGCCATTGGAGATCCGACAACGAACGTATACTCTGGACGAACTCCTGAATCTAATAGATATCGGCGTGCGTAATTCGAATAGCAAAGATTAACATCGCTTGTAACATCAACAATACGACGTATTACTTCTTCAGGAAGATTTTCATCTTTACATCGATTTCCAGCTTCCATATGAAATGTTGGAATTTTTAATCGTTTTGCAGAAATAACAGACAAGCAGGAGTTTGTATCACCCAGTACAATAACAGCATCTGGTTTTAACTTTGTCATTATCTCATAAGATTTTGATAATACATTCCCCATTGTTTGACCTAAATTATCACCTGCAACTTCTAAATAATAATCTGGTGGTCGTAATTCTAATTCATCAAAAAAAACTTCATTTAAAGTATAATCATAATTTTGACCTGTATGAACTAAAACATGGTCAAAATAACAATCACACTTTTTAATTACTTCTGACATTTTGATAATCTCAGGCCTTGTTCCAACTATTGTCATTACTTTTAATTTACACATTAATACCCTCTCTTTAGAAACTACAGCTAATACTAATTTTTTCCTAAATAATAATGCGGATACAATTGATAATGAATTTTCAGCCATTGAGCTAATTCAGCCATCATTATTTCGTAATCAGGAACTAAATAATTAAAATTAAAATTTGTTCGAATTAATGTTTTGTTTAATACATAATCACAATAAGGATGTATAATTACTTCATCATTTCTAATATAATGATTAAAAAGGACTAAAAGGTCATATTTGCTTATACCACGTTTGTAAACCATGTTTATAAGTCCACATGCTTTATGAAAAGCAGCTGCTTCAATTATCTTTGCAAGCTGTAATGTTGTTAGCCCTGTCCACATTACATGAGTATAACCATTTACTTCACTCTGCTGCATAAACCAATTGAATAGTCCTATTCCATTTTTATTCATATCTGGTCCTATAATGCTATTCCTTAAAGTTAAATTCTTATCATCCTCCAATTCACCGATTGCTTTTGAACGATCATAAAATGATTCACCATCACGTATTGCATTTTCTTCATAAGGTCCAGAACTTCCTGAGAATACACAGTCAGTACTTATATGAATGATTTGAGTTTGCATATTCTTTGTGATTTTTGCTAAAAAATGCGGCAAATAACCATTGATAAAGACAGCAGACTCTTTATCATTTTCCGCAAATTGATTTAATAATCCCACAGCATTTATTACAACATCATAATTATTTGATTGGATAATCTTTTGAAGTTTCTTTGTCTCCCTTACATTTCCAATGATTGATTCAACAAAATCAACTTTTCTTCGACTATATCCAACAACACTATGGCCTTGTTCCTTTAAATATATACAAATCATATGTCCAGCCATACCAGTAGCTCCTAAAACCAAAAACCGCATCAATATACCTCCACGCCATTTTCATAAATAATTTGCATTATCAATCAAACATTCAATCCTCAATTGTTATTTTTCCATGATTTTAATTGATCTTGAATATATTTTAAAGACAAAAGTTTGTTTTTCACCTCATCAACATTCAATATATCAGTATTATTAGAATTAAACTCCTTTAATGTATTACGGTTTTCATCACCTTTTATAAAATAATTATCATAGTTCAAATCTCTTTTGTCAGATGGAACTTTAAAAAACCCCCCCATATCAATTGCATGCGCACACTCTTCATTAGTTAATAAAGTTTCATACATTTTTTCCCCGTGACGAATACCAATAATTTTAATGGGATTATTCACTTCAAAAATATCTCTCACTGCAACTGCCAATGTCCCAATAGTACTCGCAGGTGACTTTTGAACCATAATATCTCCACTATTTCCATGTTCAAAAGCAAAAAGAACCAATTCAACAGCTTCTTCTAAGCTCATAATGAAACGTGTCATTTGGGGTTCTGTCACTGTTAATGCTTGGCCTTTCTTAATCTGCTCAATAAACAATGGAACGACAGATCCTCTAGAACATAAAACATTTCCATAACGTGTACCGCATATAGTTGTTCTTTGACAATCAACGGTCCTGCTTTTTGCAATAAATACTTTTTCCATCATCGCCTTACTTGTCCCCATTGCATTAATAGGATAAGCCGCTTTATCTGTTGACAAACAAATAACTTTCTTTATCCCTTCCTCGATAGCAGCAGTAAGTACATTATTTGTGCCTAATACATTAGTCTTCACTGCCTCAATCGGAAAGAACTCACAAGACGGAACCTGTTTCAAAGCTGCAGCATGAAAAATATAATCCACTCCATACATAGCATCCCTAACGCTTCTAATATCTCTCACATCTCCAATGTAATATTGTATTTTTTCATAAAGTTTAGGATAACATGTTTGATAATAATGACGCATATCATCCTGTTTTTTCTCATCTCTTGACAAAATACGAATTTCTTTAATATCTGTAGATAAGAATCGATTTAAGACAGCATGACCAAAAGAACCAGTTCCACCACTAATCATCAAAGTTTGATTTTTAAAAATACTCATTTTTACTCCTTAATTATTGATTACATTTTTTATTCAAATACATATTTATATCTATATGTTGGAATATACAATATGGCACCAAAATAATTGCATTACTCCATACAACTAATGACCAATCATTTATTACCTTTGAAAATAAATACACCAATAAAAATTTAACTATTACTCCGAACGAATAACTAATTGCCTGTAATTTCATTCTTTCCAAACCACAAACAATTGTAGACAAAATACTGCTATATACAAATGCACTTTCAAAACAAGAAAAAGCAAGTGCCGTAAAGTAATTTACTGTAATACTGTCTTTTCCAAGCCAAATATTTAAAATAGGTTGCAAAAAAGGAATCAGTACGAATTGTAAGACTATTGCACAAAAACCAATATATTTTAAATACCGATAAAGTTTTCTTAGCCAAATATAATCATTTTCGGCCATTGCTTTTGTCACGATAGACCATATTGGATCTAAAGCTAATGCAATCAATGTCGAAATTAAACTCATCAATTTATAATAAAAAGAATAATCCGTTGTAAATTGAGGACCAAATTGATTAGTAATTAAAAATTCATTTGTATTCATAATTAACATATATAGTATTTGACAATAAAAAAACATAACGCCAATATTTATTATTTTTTTTATATTCTTTTTATCAACATATTTTATGTTTGGCTTACAATCCTTCAAACTTCTAGTAAAAAGAATCACACCTGCAATAATTAATGGAACATTCGATATGATTAAATAGGCTATTGATAATGCCAATAAACTTTTTGCAGGTGTTTCGTAATGAAAAACTTGTACAAAAATCAATTGAAAAATGCTAATACATAATGCAATAAAATTATTTATTGAAGATTTTTGCATAGCATAAAATATTGAAGTTATTGTACTCAGAAAAAATCTAAGCATAACTGCAAAAAACACATATAGAGTTGACCAAAACAAAATAATATATGGGATATCAACACTATGTAAATTAAATACATCAAAAAGATTTATTTTTGTTATAAAAAATATTCCTACTCCAGTCAACACAACACTGATTATTCCAGCAGAAAAAAATCCGGATGAAATTGTTTTCTTGACTTTCACTCTATCATTGCAAGCAAAATCTTTTACGAGATTATTTCTAATTCCATTGCCAATTCCTAAATCAAAATTTAAAAACCAAATTAATATTGATAACATAGTATACCAAATTCCAAGTACAGAATTGTTATTAAAGAATCTAATGAAAGCAGGTGTTGTGAAAAATGATACAATCAATGCACCCCCTTTTATTAAAAATGCTGCAATAGTATTTATAATAATAATATTTTTATTAGAATCATTTGCTTCAGTTATAAAATTTGGTTTTTTAAAATATTTCATTAAGCACATCCATTGTTAAAACAACTGCATTTGAAATCTCAGTAATATTCCAATATTTCTTAACACTACCTTTTGAATTAACAATTCTATTTTTTAATCTAGTCAAAAAGGGGCAAAGAATTATTTGAGGTATATTTCTGAGTAAATCATTTTTAGAAATGCCAAACTGACCCGCATGTTTAAGTATAATACTTCTAAATTGAGGGTATTTCCAAAAGCATATACTATCAAGCATTTTGACATTAAATTTTTCATAAAATTGTTTTTGATTACAATTTATTAATGCTTTTAACAAAGTTTCAGCCCAAATACTTTCAACGCTATAAATTCGAGGTACTTTTTTATCCCAGCTATAATTTTTGTGACCAATAAAATGTGGTGCATCTTTCAACTCACCTGTATGTCTACCAGTGGCCGAACTAGAAGAACCGCTTTTTTCACACATGCCTGAAATTGTAACAGGATATCCAAGGCGATATACTCTTTTACATGAAAAGCAAAGTAAAATAGTAATATAAATATCAGGAGATAAACCATCAAAATATTTACTTGTAAATTTTTTTATTCTATTCAGTGCACTACGATGAATTATCCCATGATATAGTCTTGGTAAATCATATAATTGATAATTCTGACCACCATTTTTTAATAATTTTATCAATCCATTTATTGGGTCAACTCTATATTTGACATTTTTTAAATACGATAAGCATAAATAACCATTTTGAGCATTTTTGACAAATGGCTTAGAGGATGGCCAACAATACGTACAATTTAAACTTGGAATAACAGCATCACAATTTAATCTTTTCATTAATTCAATTACATTCATAATATTTGGTAGTATAGCATCATCATCTCCAATAATACACAAATATTCTCCACTCGCATGTTCAAGTGCATCATTAAAATTATCAACAAAGGAAACATTATTCCCATGATAATAATATTTTATTTGGTTTGATTGTAATATACTAATTTTTTCTTTTAAATTTGAATTCACACTATTATCTTGTACGACGATTTCTATTCTTTCATCATTTAATTGTACAATTGTTTCAATTGCTTTTAAACAGTACTGATTTCTATTTTTGGTGGGTATAATTATTGATAATAAATATTGCATTTATATAAATATCTCCTGCTTTATAATGTGTGAAAAAAAACTCCATCGGTCTGCTAAATCCTCATTCAACCTTTTGGCGAAATATAAAAAAATTAAATCGGTATTATGTTTATCTACTTTACATAGTGCACTTAATAAAATCAATCATTTAAGACTTTCGATTTAAATAGATTGAACTTGCCAGTATATCCTCTTATCCTACTTCAACTTAAGCTTTTATAGCAACCTTAAACAGCACTCAGACGAATTGTCTTCAGACTTGATTGATAATGAAGCACCTCCACCATAATTCTTGATTACACTCACAAGTATATATGCCTCTGCTATTCTCACAATTTCAATCATGTTCTTGATACAGATAGAATCAGCACCAAGGCTTGTCATAATTTCAGGCTGTTACACGATTTTTTTCCGTGCGTTTAAGACTATTCGTTCCTGAGGTTTAATTACCGCACTCTATTGTAAACCTATCTCAACTTTAAGATTATTAATGTCATTCAAAACTTCAAAATCTTGATAATATCAATGCCATTTAATACTGTGCTCCAACAATACTTTCGAACCACATTTTCCGGATAACCCAAGATATTCTAACCACGCAATAGAATCCAAGTTTGTTGTTTGGCATTGCAGAACGCGTCTTTATAAATTTTTCACAAATCCTCCTACTTTATTCTTTAGCCTTTGTGACTAATATACAGTTTCACAAATCCAATTGGTGTAACCATAAAAGACTTAATCAAATTACTAAGTACAGCACAATACTTTCCTGAAGTCTTGTTAGCAACTGCAAGGACGGCATAGTGTCTCATCTTTATAAACCTGACTTCGCTTTTATCAACCTGATCAAAGAATGCTTGCTTCTTCTTATAGAGCTCATTTTCCCCATTAATTTTATTTTCACTGGTAGACAATCCACCATTCTTACTATGCACATATGCTTTCACATCGCAATCTGGTAAGTAAACTAACTTACAACCATTCTCGATTGCTCTAAGAACAAGATAAAATTCATCTCCAACATCAATAGGGGGAAAACCTCCAATCTGCTGAAGGAACTTTGTCTTGAACATTAATGTATCTGTTCCAGTCATATGGTATAGTAGATGATATGTAAGCAACGACTTTTTATCAGTTTTCTTTATGTAATTTCTGATACGTTTATCAATTTGCACGTCTTTTTCATTATATAAGTAAAGATCTGTCAGGCAAAAATCCGCTTCTACCTCAGAGATACATTTGACCTGCTTCTCGATTTTTCTAGACAGATAAATATCATCATCGTCTAAAAAAGTAATATATTCCCCTTTAGCCCCAAAAATACCCTCATTACGTGCATTCGCTGAACCTTTGTTAAGATTGTCAACAATCAATCTCAAATTCAAACTGGGAAAGCTATTAACTATACTCTTTACCCTTGTATTCCACTCAGCATTACCATTATCGTCAACGAGGATTATCTCCAAATTGTCATATGTTTGTCTAGAAAGAGACTGTAATGCATTTTTCAGCGCACCCTCTCTTCGATATGTAGCTACAACTACACTTACCATCGGATTACTCATATTTTTACTTTTCTTTCTTCTTTAGCTCAAATGTTCCGCCTTCAACTACACCATCACTTGCTGCCATATACTTTGGAATATTTTCTGCTACTTGACGATCAATAAAATGAAAATACGAAGTTATTTCCTTATCAGTTACTTCTTTTTGCATCTCTTTTTTATATCGTCCATCCCCAATAATATTAAATCGAACTTTCAATTGTTGTTTTTTAGCATTTCAGCTGTTTCAATAAGAATATTCAAGCCTTGTACATAACCAGTATTCCTAGCAAAAATGATGTTAAAAATATCATCTTGCATAATGGCTGTCTTTGATTCCGTATCTTTTGCAAAAGAGATTTTGTACGGCTTATAATAATTCTCCACATATTGTGGCCAATAAGTTATTTTCTCTTCACTTACTCCGCGTTCAACTAACTTTTCAACAAAACTTTTCGAAGACGTGAATATATCATTACAATTCTTATAGATATAATTCACCATAATATTAATAGCGCCAGTAAACTGTTTATTGTGAATATCTGTAACAATTTCTACATTATCAGGCCAAAGATCTGTCACATAAAGATTTCCAGGAATTTTAATACCAAACACCAACCAAAGCTTTAGTCATTGGCGATACTTCATAAATAAAAACATAATCTGCTTCGATATGAGTTGTTAAGTCCCCAAAAAGCCCGGAAAGAACAAAGGATCCATAATTTGCAAACATTCCTAATGAATTATGTCCACGCGGAATTAAGGGAATTCTAATAATATCTATACCTTTCCATATTTCCTTCCGATAATGGGTATAATTGTATCCTTCATAAAATTCACCGTTTGGATAATTGGGAATGCCTGTAAGAACTATCACTTTATATCCACGCTTGACACATTCCTGAGCTATATCATTAACACGAAATTGCTCTGGGTAAAAGTATTGGAATATTATCAAAATATGTTTTTCATTTAAGGCTGTCCCTTTTTTCTAAAAGAGACTACTTTACTATCAAGAGAATCTTCTGTTTTCTCGATAGATTTTTCAAAATTATTAATATTGTATTCAACGCCATCATATCGACTTATCTCCTGTTCATAGCACATACTCCCAAATACCTTATCGACCACCCCTCCTATTTTACCTTGGATATTCGACGCCATTGCTACAGTCGGATTATATAACTTTATTGTCCGCATGCTTTTACCAGCCACTTTACTTACAGCTTTAACCATTTCTGCTGTCCTGGTATATTCTGCATTTTGTGGAAAATAAATCCCACCTTTTCCATTTAATATCAGTTTGCATAAGATACCAATATAAAGCATAGAGCGCTGATTATCCATATAATGTAGCTTCCCGCTCCTGTAATCAACACTCGTTTATTGTTATTGGTGCTTAAATCAATGTCGAAATGTTTTCGAAACCCGTAGTCTTCAAACCCTGCATCCTCTGAGGTGATTTCAACACCGTCTCTGAGAACAGCATGCTTATTGAGCTCACCGGTTCCACCTTCAACCACGCCATCTGCCTGAAATACAGACTTGATAGTTCCTCCAAAACATTGAGCGTCCATAGTTAATACCTTCAAGGAACTGGCTTCTTCTGCGCTTACATAGTCCTCACCAAGTTTTACATTTACTGGGATCTCCAATCCATCTCTACCATTAATTTGCGCCCATCCCGTTAAACCAAGTGCGAGAGCATTGGCCTTGTATTTATCTCGTTCCGCTACTAAATCTTCCTAGCTCCAAAGAGCTGGCCGTGGACCGATGATACTCATATTACCGATGAAGATATCCCAGATTTGAGGCAGCTCATCCAGACTGGTCTTTCTCAGGATTTTTCCAACCCGCGTGATGTACTGATCCGGATTGTATAGCTGACGAGTCGGTACATCATGGGGCGTACTCATCTTCATAGACTTGAATTTGTGCGGCTTACAAAAGTGTTTGTCCTTCCCCACTCTTTTCTGGGTAAACAACACCGACTCAGGATCATCGATGATGATGACTAGGTTGTACTAGCTGGTTACTTCTAAACCATGATGTCTCCACTGTTTCCATGTTCAAAAGTAAAAAGAACGAGTTCTACTGCTTCTTCCAAGCTCATAATAAAACGTGCCATATTTGGTTCTGTCACAGTAAGTGGTTGTTCCGTTTTTATCTGTTCAATAAAAAGCGGTACAACTGACCCCCTCGAACAAAGCACATTGCCATAGCGAGTTCCACAAATGGTCGTCTTTTCTGGACTTACAGTCCGGCTTTTTTCCACAAGTACTTTTTCCATCATGGTCTTACTGGTCCCCGTGGCATTTATACGCCTTCTTCGATGGCTGCTGTCAACACATTATTGGTACCCAACACATTGGTCTTAATTACCTCAATCGGAAAAAATTCACAAGTAGGGACTTGCTTCAAAGCTGCTGCGTGAAAGATATAATCCACTCCGTACATAGTGTTTTTTACACTTTGAATGTCCCGTACATCTCCAATGTGGTATTTAATCTTATCGCTCAATTCTGGGAATCGTGACTGATAATCATGGCGCATGTCATCTTTTTTTTTCATCCCGGGAGAAAATCCGAATTTCTTCAATATCTTTTTCCAGGAAGCGATTCAAAACAGCATGGCCAAAGGTGTTCCTACTGAAATCATGAGCATTTTATCTTTAAACATCGAATTGCGATTCATTTCTTCCTCCCAAGTATGTATCTAATTCATCCAGTAATGTCTTTTGGTTAAAATGACTATCGGAATAAAGTTCGGCATTCGCTCTCATCAAATCTAGTTCTTGTTGTAATTTTTTAGAAATCTTGCTTATATTTCTCGTTAATGCCTCGGCATCACCTGCTTCGCTGCACAATCCAGCTTTACCTTTTTCAATTATCCGGGCACTTTCCCCAGATACAGCCCCTACAATAGGTTTCCCACAAGCCATATAAGACTTTAATTTTGCTGGTATTGTCATCGCGAACAATGTTTTTTTGCCAAACAAAGCAATACCACATCAAAATCTGCTAAAATAATCTAAATCTCTTTGGGGGCTTTCGACCCAAAAACACAAAATAATCTTTTACATTATACTGTTGAATTTCTTTTTTTAAAACTTCCAAATATCGTCCATCGCCTACTATCTGAAACAAGACTTTGTTTTCATTTTCCATCTGGTTCAAATACATAGCCATTTTAGGTAAAATATCTAAAACCTGACTATACCCAATATTTCCAGTAAATGTAATAATAAAGGAATCTATTCTTTTATTTGATTTTATCGGTTGGTAAAATTTTTCAGCATATTGAGGCCAATATATTAACTTTCCCTTCTCTACATTTCTTTTTTCAATAGTTTCAAGGTAGCTTTTTGACGTGGCCAGAATGTAATTACAGTTTTTATAAATCTAATTCATTACTTTTCCAATTGTTTTGATGACAATCGGATTGTGAATTCCTGTTACACTTTCAACGCTTTCTGGCCATAAATCCTGGACATAATAAAGGCATGGATTTTTTCTTTTTTGCATACCATACACCAGACAATGCGAGGGTCGCAGGTAAGAGTCCAAAAACAAAAAATGAATCACCATTAACCTTTGTACTTATTTTCCAGAAATAACCTGAAACAATAAAAGAAAAATAATTCAAAAGTAATGTAGCTGCATTGGATCCTCTAGGTATAATTTTTAATCGAATAATGTCGATCCCATTCCACGTTTCCCTGCGTTTTTTCATAAATCCATAACATTGATATAATTTTCCCCGTGGATAATTGGGAATGGCTGTTATTACTGTCACATCATAACCTCTATTTATCCATTCAACACAAATATCGTTAATTCGAAAATTCTCAGGAAAAAAATATTGACTAACTACTACGATGTGTTTGTTTAAGCTGTCTCCACTCATTGTGTTATAAGTTCACTTTCGAGATAATGATCTTCTCCCAATGCGATAACTCCAATTGTACGAATTAAAATCTTAATATCCAATAATAGACTAAAATGTTCCACATAATAAACATCGTACTTGTAACGATCTTGAAGTGTCAGGTAAATATTGCCACACACCTGTGCTAAGCCTGTCATTCCAGGCCTTATTTCCAACCGTTTGGATATCTCATCATCATATTCTGCTAATGATGCAACCCGTTCAGGTCTTGGACCTATTAAACTCATCTCACCTTTTAGTACATTAAGAACCTGAGGAATTTCATCTAATTTTGTCCGTCGTAGGATTTTTCCAATTGGTGTGATACGATTGTCATCTTTCATCACTTCTTGCCCTTTGACCATTTTTTCCGAACCTTGATCCATGGTCCGAAATTTATAAATATTAAACAACTTTTTATCTTTTCCAGGTCTTTTTTGTAAAAATAAAATTGGTCCAGGCGATGTTAATTTTATCAAAAGTGCAATTGTAAACCACACTGGAAAAAATGGTATCAATATAATAACTGATATAAATACATCAAACCATCTTTTGATTGCTTTTTGTAATGCCACTTTTTTTACTCCTTATTAATATATTCAAAATCAATTGGCACCAAATATCCATCCGCTAATTGAATCATTCCATTATCTTTATTTGTGCACGCGGACCAAATTCGAATAATCTGATCATCATCATTATAAAATGCGCCTGGATATGGATGAGTTACGCCACGTACCATTCGATCAGCTTCTTTCATAGTCATTGTGTTAAATATCTCACCATCTTCAGGTCTCCTTCCTGGCCAAATTTCAGCTTTTGTTTCATCTTGTTTTGATAGAGTGATATGATTATTAATAATATCATTCCAATATTTTTCAATAAGATTAACTTGAACTTCATCGACTTTTTGATACATCTCCGTAGCCGTTGTTTTATCTGTCAATGGGATTTCTATTTGTCCAATTATCTCGCCAGTATCAGTTCCTTCATCCAGTTTAAACATAGTTACACCTGTTTTTTTTAATCCTTTGATAATTGGCCATGGAATAGGTGCTCGGCCTCTACCAACAGGTAGTAAAGTCGGATGCATACCAATACAACCATAATTTGGAGCTTTCAATACCGCTCTGTGAGCAATCTGGGACCATCCAATAATAAACAACCAATCAATATCTCTTTTTTTAAGAGTGTCCACTACAATTTGTTCATTAATGTTCCAGACCTTTAACAGCGGAATATGATATTGATTTGCAATATCATCAAGGTATACCCTGCCTGACTTTTTTTTCTCTTTTTCGTCAACCAATGTAATCATCAATTCTAATTGACCGCCAATTTTATATATTTCTTCAATACAACTTTTTCCAAGCTGTACACAAGTGGCAAATGCTATCTTCTTTTCCATAATGATCAAAATCCTCTCCGAAAAACTGATTCAAATGCTTCAGCATATTTAAGTCCTGCTTGTCCGCCACGATATGCTGCTAAACCTGTTAACACTTCTTTGCTTCTTGGGTGCGGATAACTCCGCATTACACCACGATATTGTGATAATGCTTCTATTTTTTTATTTACTGCATCTATACCCACTTCAATGTAAGTATTCGGGCTAAAGGAATCCATAGCCTTATTTAAAGACCATTCAGAAGCAGATGGCACTTCCATAAAAAGTAATTCCTTGAGTGGTGTCACATCTGGCTTGCGCTGAAAAAGCCGTACGGCTTCTTGACAGCACAAACTCGTATGCAGATGATCGTTATTCAAATCCGCTGGATGGTGAGTAATGACAACTTGAGCGTTCGTTTTCTCAATAGCTTTTTCAATGAATTGAACCATTTGTAAATGGGGCACTGTATTAAACTGGATATTGGGAAAATCCCCTTTGTAAATATGCTTGACTCCTAAGATATCCATGGAACTATCTACATCATCATCCAATTCTTTAGTTTCAGGTCTGAAATTTCGGGCAGCAGCCTTGCCGCATAGAATACATACATTGACCTCATCCCCGTCTTTTCCTAATTTATACATGGTGGCTCCTGCCCCCAAAACTTCATCATCAGGATGGGCAACTACAATTAAGTAATTCATATTTCTTCCTTTTTCTTGTCATTCATTATTACAATCAGACAAATAGTACTATTTCATATTTAGAGCGTGCTTCGCCATTCACAGACCCGGTTCTTTAAAAAACCGCTGCCTGTGTTTTAGCTCACATCTGTTCCCCACCTTCCCCCCGCTGCCCCATAGCATACGGTGTTCCAGTGACTACTTGTCTCTAAATCTCAACCTTGCTTTTCTTTTTCTTCTTGCTTTTGCACAATCTCAATCCCCACATGAATCACACTGTTCCCTAGCATCTCCGACCGGATCATGGCCTTCCGCTTATGGAAGTTGAATCCGATGATCTCGCCTTCAAAATCCTTGAGGTCCCCGGACACAATAATCACATGGTCCCCTTTCTTGTAGGGCACGTCGGATTTCATCATCACCTGGCTGACACCGAAGGTGTGGTCGCCGCGGTTTCCGCCAATCCTACGGATGAAGGTCTCTTCTTCAGGGGTCAGGGCGTTATAATTCACTTCCTGATCCCCCAGCAGTCTGGCAAACATGGGGATGGCTTTCAGGGCGTAAAAAAAGGCGGTGACGTCCGGTGTTTCCACAAACAGATACCCGGGGAACAGGATCTCTTCCTGCTTGTTCCAGGCGCCTTTGTAGCGCTTTAAGACCTCACGCTTGGGCAGGAACACCTCGGTGATGAGCCCCGGCTCGGCGAGCTGGTCCATATAGCGGATCAGGTTGCTCTCCTTCCGGGTGGTGGTCTGGATGGCTACAATCGCCATTACGCCATCCCGCGGCATGAGGGGATGATGGCCCCCAGCCTTTCCTGCTGCACCGGGCTGAGCTTGCCCTGGCTGGCGGCTTTCTTCTGCCGATCCAGCCACAGGCGCATGCGCCTGCCTTCCCTCGTGGGGATGTCCTTGGGGATATCGGCCTGGCCAGTGGTCCTCACGTAATGCTCCACGGCCTGATACTGGTTTTCCCAGGCCCGCTCACTGGCGGTGCGCCAGTCCATGCCGGCGGCTTCCAGTTTTTTTACCTGCTCGGCAGTCAAATGCTTGTTCCGGACCTTGCCTCTGTAAATGCGGCGCTGTTCGTTGAGCCATCGGGCCAGCCAGACGCTGTCGGCCTTGTAGTCCGCTGGCGGGTTCAGATGGCCGTGTTCCCTGAAGTAATCCCGGCACAAAGCCAGGTGGGTTTCAAAGGAATCCGGCGGGTTGAAGTCGTAGCCGATGGCTTCCAGGGCGGCCCGTCGTTTTTCGGGCTGCTCGATTTTGCGCTGGCGCACCAGCCATTTGTATAGGTTAAAACCCTGGGGGCTGGTGTAGCTTACCGGAGGGTTCAGGTGCCCGTTGGCTTCGTAATAGGCCCTGGCCTGTTCGTAGCCGTACTGCCAGCGCCTTGTGTAGGCGTCCTCCCAGATGAAGTGGATGGCGTCCAGCCGGTCGATCTGGTCCGGAGTCAGGTCCGCACACTGGGGCATCTGGCCGCTGCGTATGGCCCGGATGCGTCTCACCCAGGCCCCGGTCTTGAGGCCGTCCGCGGTGATGTAATCCTTGGGGATGTCGCAATCCCCGTGGGTGTCGTAATACTGGACACAGGCCAGATACTGCTGCTCCCAGTTCAGTGAAAACTTATCCCAGATCATGCCGATGGCGTTAAGCTGCTCTATACGCTCTGGCGTCAAAGTAGCGGAGCGCTGGCCCCGGCGCTTGATCTGCCTTTGATTTTCGATCCAGCCCCCCAGGGCGATGCCGGTTTCGGTGGTGTAGCCCACCGGGATGTCCAGGCTGCCGTGTTCCTGATAGTAGGCTTTGGCTGCCTGAAAGTTTTTGACCCACTGCCGTTCGGTGTGGGGCTCCCACACCATGCCGATGGCATCCAGCTTCCTGATCCGGTTTTCGCTTAAATTGCCGTACCGGGTGCCGGCCCGGACCTTGCGCTGGGTGGCGATCCAGCCTCCCAGCGCGTAGCCCTCGGGGGTGGTGTAGCGTACAGGGATTTCCAGATTGCCGTGCGCTTCGTAATAAAGCTGTGCGTGTCGGTACATCTGGTTCCAGCTGGCTCCCAGGACCTCATTGAGCTCGGAGAAGAGCCTGCGGCAGTCCTGGACCTCGTCGATGAGGGTGAAGCTTTCCTCCACAATCTGGTCCTTCTCTCCCCGTTCCTTGTACAGGCACAGGGCATCCCGCATTTCGTTCTGGATGGTCTGGATGCTGTACAGGTTGTCGAAGTTGTTGATGATGTCGAAGATGACGGGTTCTGTGCCCTTTCCGGCAGACAGGGCCCGGCCGATCTGCTGCTTGTAGATAATCGGCGACACGGTGGGACGGAAGAGGATGACTCCGGCCACGTCGTCCACGTGGATGCCTTCGTTGAACATGTCGATGCAGTAGAGCAGCTTCAGGTGGCTGCTGTAATCGGCCTTGAAGGCGGCAAAGGCTTTATCCGTCAAGGGGTCTTCGGAGTAGGCGGTGTACAGATGGGGTTCGGCGTCTACCTTGTGGAACCATTTGTCCGCCTGGTCCTTCATCGCCGCCATGTGTTCGGCGTTGGCGCAGAAGACCAGATACTTGCCATTTCTGTCTGGGATATGCCGTGCAAAGATATCGTCCAGGCCGTCGGCCTTTTCCAGGGCCCGGCGCAGCTTTTCCAGCAGGTCTTCGGCGGCGTCCCGGGTGGCGGGGCTTTTGGCTTTGCGGATGCGCTTTTCGTATTTGTTCAGTTCCTTCTTATATTTATAAACAGTGGTGATGTATTTGGGTGCGGCCAGAATGCCCCGGGAGATGGCTTCTCCCAGGGTCATTTCCGACGCGATGTGGTTGTCAAAGAGTTCATCGGCCATGTCCCGCTGGTTGTCCAGGTAGCGGATGTTGGTGGCGGAGAGGCCGAGGATGGGCACGTCGGAGTAGGTTTTTAAGAGGGCGTCCACGCCCTTCCCCCATTGTTCGGCGCCGCAGCGGTGGAATTCATCGAGGATGATATATTTTGGCCTGATTCCATTAAGCTCTTCTACCGTTAACCCCATCAGCCGGGCGTATGTCAAAAATGTTATATTCTCAAGTTCTTCCCCTCTGGCAGCCTGGAGGTTCTCAATTTGGGTTTTGAAGATGGCCTCGCTGGGCCCAAGCCAGCAGATCCGATCCTTTGGATGGTCTGATGCCAGCTTAAAACCGATGAAGGATTTACCCGTACCGGTGGGATGGATAACGGCGGCTTTGCCGCATTCTCCCATCATGGCCCGGGCTGCTTTGTATGCTTTCTGATTATGTGGATATAATTCAAATGTCATATTCATTTCCTCTGCTTTATCCGTATTGGGCATCTGCCGCATCTATTTCTCTTTTGTCGGAGTGTGAATAAAAATTAGGTGATATGGTCGTTTTGATGCGGGTCCTTGTCTCCATGATTAAAACCACAAAAGCCTTCATAATTTTTAACCTTGGAATGACATATCATCAGGAGGACGGTAAAAGTCACAATAAGGCCGATCAGGATAAAAAACAAAATCCAATGCAGCTGCATCTCGTCATCCTCCATAGAGCTTTTTCAAAGCACTGATTTTTTTCCGTCTGTACCATTTAAAGACGTTCATATACGGCCATAGTGCGGCTATTCCCGCAGCCGTCACGGCTATGCAGCTCCCGCCAAGCGCGATATCGATGGTGTCCGGCTTCCAGGCTTCTGTTTTTTTAATATTACTTTGACTGCCTGCGACCTGAATGTTTGATCCACCAATGTCAGCAACTGCTGCAGCTGCGTCCTGGGACGTCGTTTTTTGTTCTGTTGTCACTGCTTGTTCCGTTTCCTCAAACTGTGGACTCAGAATAGAAGCAGCGTGTAAAGGCGTTGTCGTGTCCATTTGCACATCTTCATTTCCATTTACAGTCACATTGTCGTCAGACGAAGTGGACGCTGTGATCTTTTGTTCACCCAAAGCAGGCAAAGTTTCAACCAACTTATAATCACACCGGGTGCAGGTGGTGATGCGCGTCCCTTCTTTTTTCTCGGTTGGAAGGATCTCCGAAACCGTCAGATGATGTCCGAGGGCCGGCAGGGTTTCCACAATCTGTTCTTTTCCGCAGCGGGTACAGGTTTCGACCTTTTTTCCGTCTGCCGTACATGTCGGCTGGATGACTGACGCCACAAAGTCATGACCCAATGCTGGAAGACTTTCCACTTTTTCTTTTCCGCACCGGGTGCAGCTGTACAATTGATACCCATCCTCCGTACACGTGGGATCCTGTTTAATGCCCAACTGCCAGTCGTGACCCAATGCCGGAATCACGTCTTGTACGACCATGCCGCAGTACAAACAGGTATTGGTGCGCAGCCCGTCCGTTTCACAGCCGGCCTCCTGCACCGTCACCCATCCCTGAAAGGAATGACCCTCCGGCAATTCAGCAGTTCCATAAACCCGGGAGATAGTAATTAACAGGATAAAGGCGGTGAATACCGCCACCTGTTTTCTTTTTTTAATCATTGGCGACTCCATTTGCTTTCAGGTTTTACCTGCTTCTTCTTTTCCGATTATCCGCACAACCCCTGTCCCCCAAACTCCAGATCACCTTAGCCTTCGCAATTAACTCTATATTTAAACATACACTGGGGAGCAACTACTGATCTTCCTTCGTCTGGGGAACAGCGATTCTACAGACTCTTTTGGACCCTTGCGCATTTCATGGCAGATGATAGTGCTTCCGGATCTCATACACCATCTGCCTCTTGGCGCGATTAATTTCCTTAACCCGCCGCAGGATGACCTTGATGCGAGCGTCCACCTCTTCCATCGTGAAAGGGGCGCTCAAATAGTCGTCTGCGCCGTTTTCCAGGAACCAGACCCGGGTCTTGACGTCATTCTTCCTGTCCAGCATGATGACCGGGACATTGCTGACCGCACGAATCCTCCCGAGGACCTCTTCGTCGTTTTGATCCGGCCCTTTTCTTTCCATCAGGATGATTTCGATATTCTTGATATCCGGACCGGCCATATCGATCCCATTCAAAGCCGTCACATTGTAATCGTGTTTCATTAAGTATTGGGAGACGATGCGAACCATCTTTTCATCATCTGCGATCATCAGCAATTTTTTCATTGTTCACCTTATATAGGATCTGTCTCTATTTATATTGACTTTTCTGTTGTGTGCCCCTCACACACCAACTGTACAAACGCGCCATCGGTTCATCACGGTCACGACGAGGGCATCTGATCGTAATAAATAAAATCGTCAATCTTCTGCTTTTCTGTGGGAAGATCGTAGACCAAGTAATAAACGCCGTCGATCATCTGGCCCTGGGCATCGGCATCCAGCGGGAAGCGTTCTTCCTGGATTCCATGCTTGGCATCATTGCCGTAGACCGTTGCCAGATTGATAATGGCGTCTGCCGACAAACTTGTGGTTGTATAAGACGCCAGCTGACTAAGAAGCTGCGGATAACTTGTGATGGGCTGCTTAACCACCTTGGATGCCAAAGCCATCAGCACCGTCCGCTGCCTCTCCGTCCGGGTGTAGTCATTGCCTGTGGCGTAACGGATCCGGCTATAAGCCAGAGCCTGTTCGCCATTTAAGGTCTGGCTCCCGGCCACTGTAACCCCGGAGATACTTCCCGTGTTCACTTCCTCCTGAGTCAGGGTAATCTCTACCCCACCAAGCTGATCAATGATCTTGGGCATGGAATCAAAATCAACTGAAGCGAAATCCGTGATATTCAGGCCGAAGTTCTGATTAAGCGTTTTGATGGCCAGCTCTGGCCCTCCAAAGGCGTAGGCGTGATTAATCTTGTCCATGCCGTGGCCATCAATGGCCACATAAGAATCCCGCATGATGGAGGTCAGCTTGACCTTTCCCCGATTTTTATCCAGAGTCACAATCATAATGGCATCAGACCGCCCTTCTCCGCTGGCACTGTCAATGCCAAACAAAGCAATATTAATGATGCTGTCGTGGTTGTCGGACGCTGCCAGGTTATTTTTATCAACATCCACCTGGTTTGTCTGGTTCATTATCCGGTGGATGTACAGGTACCCTCCCAATCCAGCTGTCAGTAAGAACACGACAAAAATAATCAGGATATTACGCATCCCCTTCCAATGCTTCATCCTGCTCCACATGGTTTGGTTCAAATCCACCATCTTCCTCGAATCGGAATGGTGTTTTCTTTTTCTACTCACTCTATTAATCACCTTTTATGCGAATGTTTCTTTCTTGTCAGCATTTTGACCAAACGGTCTGAAAATGGCTTTTTGCTGATTCCAGCCGATTCCTTCCTGTAATCATAATAATCGTTATAATAATAGCTTTTGCGTTTGGTCATGGGCTCATTATTGGCTACGACGCCGATGACTTTCCCTCCTACATTAGCCAAATTATCCAGAACAAGCTTCAGTTCCTCTTTCTCCGTTACGCCCAATGCGGCGACGACGATAAATCCATCGGTTATTCCCACCAGGGCAGCGGCGTCCGTAAACATGCCCAAAGGCGGGGCATCGATGAGCACGCAATCATAGGCCGATTTCAAAGTGTTTATCGTAGCAGCCATCTGCCTGCTTCCAATGATTTCCGCCGGATTGGGGGGGATGCGGCCCGCTGTAATCAGGTGGAGATTGGCCACCTTTGTCGTCCGGATAACCTTGGATAATTCGTATTCACCGATCAGGACGTTCGTCAATCCTGGCTGGTTCCTTGTTCCGAAAATCTCTTGGAGACGAGGGCGTCTCAAATCACCATCGATAAGGATAACCCTCCTGCCCGACTGTGCCAGTGCCACCGCATAATTCGATAGTATGGTGCTCTTTCCTTCTGCCTTATCGGCACTCGTCACTGTAAGCACCTGCATTTTCTCATCGATATCCGAATACAAAATATTGGTCCGCATGTTCCGGAACGCTTCTGATATCGGATCCTTGGGGGATGCATACGTAATAATGCTTTTCTTCATATTCATTCACCTTTTCCTGTTTTGCTATCTCTTTCTGCTGCTATCTAAAAAGGAAGAATCAATTCCCTTCAAATAATCAACTTTTGATTAAGGACCATTTGCAAATCCTTCCTGTATTTACGCCCCACATGCAGTATCCGACCATCGTCCATTTCCACCTGGCTGATACTTCCCTTCTGAATCCGCTTTACATTGACCAAAAGGGATCGGTGGATGCGCAGGAATCCCTTGGGTATCATGGCCGTTTCCAGCTTTTCCAAGGAAGAATAAAACTCGAACCTTTCATCATCGCCATAATGGACGGTAACAATCCGCTGTGTGACTTCAAAATAAGCGATATCACCCACAGGAATATTCCGGTATTCCCCAATTCCCTTGAACAAAACATGCTCTCTGCTGTTTTGCTCAGCTCTGACCAGCGCGTGCTCCAGAATCTCGTCAATTTTCTGTTCATCAGTCACTTTCTTGATGATGTAATGAAAGGCTGATACATCAAAGGCGGACAATATATAACCGGCGGAGATGGTGATGAAGATAATCTCCCCAGTGTATGCGATGGGCTCCTCCCTCAGTTTTCGGGCCACAGTTATGCCATTGCTCTCCGGGAAGTGGATATCCAACAGGATGATATCTACCGGTCTCTGGGAATCCGCAATACGGAAAAGAAGTTGGTCCGTGGTATCGAAAGTTTCAATGCTGATTTTTTTTCCCGTCCGGGCGGCGGCCATGGCCATACGATTTTTAATATATCCCTGGTCTTGGGCTTTATCGTCGCACACTAGAACGTTCAGCATGATCTCCTTCCTTTCCGTCTATTTTTTTAACAGATTTCTAGCCTCAACACAGGCGATAGCCGATTCCCCACACGGTTTCGATGTAGTCCTTCTTTCCGAATTTTTTTAGGGTCCGTCGAAGGTTGCCGATATGGGTATTGATGACATGTTCCTCATCAAAATATTCACTATTCCACACACTCTCATACAGGTTGGCTTTGGAAAATATTTTTACATTATTGCGTACCATGAGTTCAAGGATGGCATATTCCTTCTTGGGAAGGTTGACCTTCTGGTCTCCCAGGAATACCGACCGGCTTTCCGGATAAATGGTTATATTCTTATACGTCAGCTCCCGTTCGATATTGTCGATATTGCTGCATCTGCGCAGGGCTGCGCCGATACGGGCTCCCAACTCCTCCAGGTCGAAAGGAAAAGTCATGTAGTCATCCGCTCCCTGTTCCAGGAAGCGAACCTTAGTTTTAATGTCCTCATCCTTGTCCAAAATGATGACAGGGATATTGCTGACGCTGCGAATCTCCTGGAGCACTTCCTCACCATTTTTGTACGGCAGACTCCTCCCCAGCAGGATCAGTTCATAATCCCGATTGGCGTGGACAGCTTTCTCCGCACCGTCTACGCCATTATCCACAGTGGTAATGTTGTAGTTATGGTCCTTTAAATATCTGGAGACGATGCGGACCATTTTTTTGTCGCCTTCGATCATCAGTATATTTCTCATCGTTTCTCACCTCTTCTTTGTACCTTTTGCCCAGTGAGTTTTCTTTCATTATTTTGAAACGCTTTTTTTATGCTGGCGGTATTTCCACTTTATTCCCAATGCCGACAAAATACTTGCGCTGCCGATGCCAATCAGCACCCAGGCGCTGCTGTCGGAGCCGGTGGCTACGCCAGTGACTGGGATATCAATTTTATTGTTGGTATATGCCAAAGTGGTATTTCCCACTGCCTTGGTGCCTGTAACAGTAATGCCATCACCATTCTTAACCGGTGTTTCTGTGCCGCCTGCCGGCGCCGTGGCGGTTACGGAGCCGGTGTATCCGGCCGCTGCAGTTTCTGTAACGGTATAGGCCGTACCAACGGGAATGGAAAACGTCTGGCTCCCGCCATCGGCAATGTCGCAGGTCCTGGTCACCACTGTCCCTCCGGCAGTGGTGTATGACGCGCTTATGGTAAAGGTTTTGGTTTTGTCAGCGTATGTCCCGGTCGCCGTTTTAGTGACGATGATGTGGCCGTCATCAAAGTATATTTTCGATTCATGGGTCACATCTCCAGCTGTGGTACCGTTGGCTGCAATGGCCAGGTTTGGTGAAATATCGTCATGAAAATATCCGACAGCGGCAGTAGCTGTTGCCGAACTTGGTGTCTGACCATCCGAAGCGTAACCTAAGGCGAAATCGTGCCCGGAGACATGTTCTTTATCTGTTGATATCTCTAACACATTGACGCCGATATATGATCCTGGACTCAGACCGCCGATGACGCCAATGGTCCCGGTGGGATTGACGAGGCCCACGTTGGCCGCATTTCCCGAAGCGTTGGTGTTATCCTTCACGATGACCTTACCGGTGACGGTAAGGCCTGTTTGAGACATGATGACCACCGCTCCAGGAGTATATGCGGGATTTGGCAATGTAGCACTATTTCCCGTGATGTTGGTTCCATCAGTCAGGTTGACCTTTCCAGTCGATTCACAGACAATGGCCCCTGCAAGCTTGCCCTGACAGCTCGTAATCGTGGCACCGCTGTTCAGGGTTCCGGATACATCGATACCCCCAATCGTTCCAACACTTCCATTGGCAGTTGTCCCAGTTCCGTTCTTAACCGTCACGCTATTCCTTAAGGTCAGGGCACCTCCTTGTGACACCGAAATTAAAGGATTATCACTCGCCACAGACTTGCCATCCAAAATCAAATTGGACACGGTGGCTTCGCCGCTTACCGTAAGCAGTGTACTGGTGGTATCTGACGTTCCCCTAGAGACGGTGGCCGTTGTATTTTCGCCGGATGCCGGAAGAAATGTCCGCGAATTGCTGACCGTCGGCGTCTCAGTAGGCGCTGTTTTTATGGTGACGCCTGTCTTGCCGGATGCCAATACGGCTGCCGTGCTGACATGGCTCTTAAAAACTTCAATGGCATCCCCCGTTTGAGCTGCCGTACATGCATCAGCAAGGGTGGCGTAAATACCGACTAAGGTCGGCGTACCGTTAACAGTCCGTATGATCTGGCAGGTTCCTGTTCCCCAGATAACAGCATTGTTTGTTCCGGCCATACCGTACAGACCGGTATTTCGATCATTATAAAGATGGTACAAACCGCTTACCGAAGATGCTTGCGTCGCTGTAGTAATACCGAACTGAGTTCCTTGGGTGTAATTTGACGTATTCCAAATCCCGACAACGGCGTCACCCGTCAAATCTCCTGTGATTTTCAAGTTACTATTAGTTGGTGCGAAAATATTTTTTTCTGTCGTCCCATCATTCTGAAAATTCCCTTTGACAACTGGCTGACCCTGGATTTCAATGGTACTGGAATACTGAAAAACCGCACTTCCATCATAACTGCCTTGTGCCGAGGATTTCCGATTACCCTCAATGACCGCCTGATCCTTGATCCGAATGACGCAATTGCTGATCCCACCTCCGTGAACGAAAGTTCCATTGGCTCCGCAGCTGTTTCCCGTCCCTTGAAAATCACCACCAAGTTCTGTTACAATATTGGATCCGGCTGGAGCCTGCATAATTGCTCCGCCAGATCCTCCTGCTATATAAATACTGTTATTTGTAAGGCTTCCTCCGGTTGCAACAAAAGTGGTATTGCTTTCCTGATACAGAAATCCACCGTAGAATCCGGACATACATCCTGTTCCGGAAGCACCGTCTTTCATGTAAAACGAAGTCCCTGTCCCGGTCAGTAATACAGCGCCGCCATGATCATAATATGTTAAGTCATTGCGAGCATTACAAATGGTCGAACCGGAATCCATGGTTAATGTACTGCCTCCGCTGGCGTAGATAATCGAACCGTTCGCTCCATAATAACTCGTGCTTCCAGACGCCACTTGCCATCGCCCGTCCAATGTAATATTTGTCAGCTTCAGACCACCTTTACTTAATGTAAAGAGATTCCCTCCGTTAAACTGACGGTTGATGACACAGTTAGTTCCAACGGAACTCGCCGTTGTCAGGGTGATGGTATGTCCACCTGTGTTCCCGATGGGAATGCTGGCTGTCATGTTATATGACTGCACCAGCATTTCGATGGTCACATCAGACGTTGACGCATTAGCTGCTGTAACTGCCTCTGCCAACGTGGCGTACGGAGTTGTCCCGATCCGGCAGACATAATCCACCGCCTCGATTCTTGACATCCCTGACAATCCGGTCAAAAGGAGAAGAACCCACACGATGATGCTGACTGTGAACCTGTTCCAGATTCTGTCCTTCATGTATTCCTCTCCTTTCTTGTTATTTCTCCTGCCTATTCGTCTGTTTCTTTTTTCTTTTTTCACGGTATCTTTTGATGATCCAAAGAAGGATGAACAGCAGGATCAGCCAGATAAAGGCCCATCCCTGCCAGGGAATCCGCATCAGCCACCCCCTTATGGCGTCTGCTCCATTTCCGGTATTGTCGCTGCTTCCTCCAAAGGTATCGGGGTAGGTCTGATCCGTTATCCGGGCGACCAAAATATACCGTCCATTGGTGACATCTTCACTGCAGGTGCTCATCAGAAGCAAATGGTCCGCCGTGGTCACGCCAACCTCACGCTTGATTTTGGCACCGCTCAGGATGCTGTTAAGATAGGCTTCCTTGGCTGATGGTTCGGTCAGCCCCACATCGTAAACATTGGTATTGTAGGCATCCACCGTATCAAAAGCGAAGATCTGGACGCCATAGTTCCGTCCGTTTACGAACAAATTGCCATAAGGGTGAGCGTCAAAAAAGGCCTGTTCCTCAAAATCACTTATCTGACCGAACATCTCGTTCTTTTCCATGTGATGGCCATAAATGACGCTGTTGAAATCCGAAAAATCCCGATGGTTCTTGCCATCCAGGAAAATGGCGCCGGATATGGCATAATCCCCTTTAGCGTTGGTATTCAGGTATTTTGTATCATCCGCCCCCTGAACCACGGGATAATCAATATGGGTGCCGTAAATGGTCAGCCAGGCAAAGACATCAGGATTGATGGCCCTCAGCTCATCGAAGGACGGGGAGGTGTCAGTGGTCGGCTTGTAGGCCTTATACTGGCTGGCGTCCGCTTCCTGGTAAACCATGTGGGAATCCCAGAGGGCGTAAACCCCGAAGAGCAGCATGAAGATGAGGACGACGGCAACCGATTTATTGATGGTGCCGTCCAGTATCCTCACAATCCGCTTGCCCCGCACTTCCTGGCAATCCCTCATTTATGAACGGGCGCCTTTCTTCTTCTTGCTTGCCATGTAGAACCCGAAGGCCATAAGCGGCACGGCAATCATCAGAATATAGGGCAGGTTGTCGATGAACAGGCCGGTGACTGTAACAGTCTGATATTCATTGGTTACAATCGTCTTGTTAGCTGCTGTTTCACCAACAGCTGTTTTGGCAGCAGTTGTTCCATCTCCTGTTTGATTGACTGTAATGCTTGCTCCTGTAGCTGGTGTGGCATCTGTACCAGTCGCGGCTATAGCTGTTTTGTTATCATATTGGACAGTTGCGGTTGCCTTATAATTTGAAAAAGCTGTATTACCTGTCAAATTTTCTGTGACCGTATAAGTCGTTCCAACCGGCAATGCAGAAAAATGCAAGTATTCGCCGTCCTTCAATTGGTAAGTGTTTGTATATGCAGGGGATGACGTAGAATTAAAAATCACATCGGTTGAACCAGTTACTTTTGCTCCATCCTTCCAAATTTCTGCTGTATAGCTAGTAGTTGCACTGTTAGTCGACGGCAGGGTTAAAGTCGTAGTGAATGGGAATTCCCTGGACTTATCCCCATTGTTGCCAGTCACTGTTTTTTGAATATCCAATGTCTGTGATTTGGTAAAGGTATTGGTAAAAACAAAAGCTGACTGCTTTTTAGTCTCACTCGTTGTGGGATCAACCTTTGGCGTATTTTCTACAGCTGTACCATTATCATCCAAATCATTTTGGATAGTAACTCCGGATATAATCAATCCATTTACTGATCCAGTAACTGTTGAGTTATCAACATATACCCGCATTGTATATTTTGCTTTACTGGATGTAACAGTTCCGTTATCCGGAGCTGAATCCGATGTACTTGTTTCTGTCACGGTGTAAACATAAACCCCTGCGTGGGTAAACTGTGTACCTTCTGTTACCCCAAGTGAAGGAAGAAGTTTTCCATCTGTTTCACTTCGTGTTGCTCCTTCCGTCCCCTTTAATTGCTCGTACACTATTTTTGTGTCACCGGTTATGGTTGTTGTCGTTGGGTCTACCGATGTATACGTAAGGGTTTTCGTATATTGTACTGGCATATTCGTTGAACTTGCTGCATCTTCATTGACTTTCACGGGCACAAACGTGAATGTGAATTTTTCAGCCGGTGTTGTCAGATTCGTATCCATCTTAAAATCTTTTTCAAGAGTCGTATCCGCTGCTGAATATCTTGTCTCATCTGCAAACACACTCCCTCCCAGCCCAATCAACAGGGCCACTGACAGACATGCTGTCAGAAGCAGCATCTTTAAACCGCTTCTTGTTCTTTGCATCTTTCTTACCTCTTTCTTCTTTAAATTATTTTTCTAACGAACATCCTGATTTCTTTACACACTCCGGCGCCGGATCAGGCCGATGATCTTGCCCTTGGTATCTGCAACATTGATGCATCCCATAATCCGGCTGTCCGTGGCATGGGTCCGGTTATCTCCCAATACGAAGATCTGTCCGTCTCCCACGGTCAGCGGAAAGGTGACGCCGCCAGTGAATTGGGTGGTTTCTTCATAAATGCTGTCCTCCTGCTGATAAGCACCGTTGACCATAAGGCCTTGGGGCCCGATGTCCACCGTATCCCCAGCCACAGCCACCACCCTTCCTGCCAGAAGCCGGCCCTGATATTCAAACAGGGTGACATCCATGGCGCTGTAGCGCTTATCCACCCGGTAGACCACCAGCAGATCGCCATCCCGGATGGCCGGTTTCATCCCCGGATCCGCATAGCGATACACACCAAACACGAAGGTGAAGATCAGGCCGCCCGCCACCACGACGCAAATTATCTTGATGACCAGCCGCTTGACGTCCTGACTTAAGGTGGTATTTCCTTGAATTTCCTGTTTTTGACTGTTTTCATTCAATCCTTTCTCCTTTTTAATCAAATATTTTCATTTCTTTTGCGAATCACGAAATATTTCTGTGCAAAATATAAAGATATAATAAAAATTATGTCCTTTTAGTAAGGTAAATAAAAAGCAGTCCTTTGCGTTTACACAAAGGACTGTCAAGATTGTATGGATGAATAAACAAAATTGTTATATTTTGATGTTGAATTATTTGTATCAAAAAAAAAACAATTCTAAAGAATTGTTAAGTTTCCAGATGAATTATTTATATGATATAATAAAAATTTACTTTATTTTTTGATAGTATTTACTATTGCCTTTATAAAGACTTTATGGTATAGTAAAATAGAGAATTAAAGTGTTTAATACGAGAGAACCATAAAAGAATCTCAGAAAAAACGAAGTTCATTTTAAGAAAATCGCTGTATTTTTTAAGGAATGGTGGAATTTGATGAACAAATGTATTAAAACATCATCATCCAAAGTAAAATAAATACATAATTTTTATTATGTCATAAGAAAAGCAAATCGAGATTATTTAATATTTTTTTACACTCCCATCCCGTTGTTTTCGTATAAATACGCGTCGTTTCTATATTGCTGTGCCCCAGCAAGTCTGCTAATTTGATGATATCTTTCTCTGTTTCATAAAAGGTCCGTGCGAACAAGTGTCTCAGATTGTGTGGAAATACCTTTTTCATGGATATGCCAGACAACCTGGCCATGCGTTTCATCATCGTCCATATATTCCCCCGTGCCACTGGTTTATTATTACGCGTAACGAAGACTGGTCCTTCTGTTATCTGTTTTTTGCCCATATAAGTCTTCAGCGCCTTCCTCAATTTGTCCGGAAGAAAGACGGTTCGGATCTTCCCTTTGTTATAAACCTCGGTCTGTCCATCCCGTACAGCCTCTGCGGTAATATCCTTCAACTCACTTACCCGGATTCCCGTTGAACAGATGGTTTCCATGATTAACGCAATTTTTTCATACCCTTTTTGAAAAGCTGTCTGAACCAATCTCCCGTATTCCTGTTTGCTGAGAAGACTGCCTTCCTCAGCAAAAATTCGGTGCTGAACCCGCAGGGGCTTAAGACATAATCCAAATTCACCCTTATATTTAAGAAAATGGTTTATCCCTGCAATCATGGTATTCACGCTGGTTGATTTGTATCTTTCCATCAGCTGTTCTTTGTATGCAATACAGTTTTCCTTGCTCAGGTCCTCCCCCCTAAGTTCTATATATTCCAAGAAGCGCCGGACGTCAAGCACGTATTTATCAATGGTCGCCTGACTTTTTTCTTCCTCTATCAACTGGACCTTGAAGCCATCAAGATCATGCTGATATACAATAAGTTGTTTGGTTGAACTCATTATTCCCTCCTGTTCATAATCGATACATTTTAATTATGACACGAATCTAAAAAAAGTTAAACCAAAACTTAATGTTCTATTTGTCTTATTATACGATAAAATTTCCACCTATGTTCTTTTTTGTCACAAACAGCAGATTTCATGTCATAAACGGCTGATTATGCTGTCTTGAGACATTGCGCGAATTTTTATAAGCTTTGATTACCTCTAGAATATAGTACAATTCGGATTCGTTGAAATCATTGAGCATCCCTTTGATTGCATTCTTTGTCATCACACCTTCTTTTTCCAGGCCAGAGTCCCCTTCGCCGCTGATCAGCCACGCACTATTGATGTTAAGTTCATTGCAGATGGCTTCCAGGTAAACTTGCTTTGGGTTTTCAATCAATCCGCCTTCAATGTTTGTGATAACTCCTCTGGAAACACCAACTGAGCTGGCCAATCGAACTTGTGAATAATTCCTTTTCAAGCGGGCTTCTTTCAGCCTTTCCCCCATGGTCGACATGTTCTTCACCACCTTAGTTAAAGTTTTAAATACAATGCTTCGTTCTGACTCGCCAAAACATTGCTAGAATCATTATAAAAGATAGATATCAATGATCTCTCAAGTAAATATATTATCTTTATCAAATTTCGCGATTTTCGCCAATTCTTTACAAAAACTTTTATTTATTCATACGAAACTAGTGATTTCACTCTATAAAAATTATATCGGACGATTACATTTTAAAGAAAAGAAAAACCCAATTCACTCCACTTGCAAATCAGGTTTCTGTTATCTAACCAATCCAACACGTTTATTGGTTTTTATCATTTCGATATATTTTTTTATCCGGACGATGCTTCCATTTCGTTCCCATTGCTAATAATGTGCTTCCAAAACCAATGCTTATCAACATCCAGGCGCCACTGTCGGAGCCGGTGGCTACGCCAGTGACTGGGATATCAATTTTGCTGTTGGTGTATGCAAGGGTGGTATTTCCCACTGCCTTGGTGCCTGTAACAGTAATGCCATCACCATTCTTAACCGATGTTTCTGTACTGCCTGCCGGCACCGTGGCGGTTACGGAGCCGGTGTATCCGGCCGCTGCTGTTTCTGTAACGGTATAGGCAGCGCCAACGGGAATGGAAAACGTCTGGCTCCCGCCATCAGCAATATTGCAGGTCCTGGTCACCACCGTCCCTCCGGCGGCAGTGTAAGAAACGCTCATTGTAAAGGTTTTGCTTTTGTCAGCGTATGTCCCGGTCGCCGTTTTAGTGACGATGATGTGGCCGTCATCAAAGTAAATTTTCGATTCATGGGTCACATCTCCAGCGGTGGTACCATTGGCTGTAATGGCCAGGTTCGGTGAGATATCATCGTGGAAATAACCAACAGCGGCAGTGGCTGTTGCTGAACTTGGTGTCTGACCATCGGCAGAGTATCCCACAGCAAAGTCATGACCAGAGACATGGTCCTTCGCGTTTGATGTCTGGACAGTAACGCCGATATATGAGTTCTGACCCAGGCTGTCAATGACACCAATGGTACCGTTGGCGTCATTGAGGCCGACATTGGCCGCACCTCCTGAAGCGTTGGTGTTATTTTGTACGATAACACTGCCCTTGACGGTCAGGCCTGCCTGGGGCTTGATGAACACCGCTCCAGGAGTATATGCAGCAGCATTTACCAATGTAGCGCTATTTCCCGTGATGTTAGTTCCATCAGTCAGGTTGACCTTCCCAGTCGATTCACAAGCAATGGCCCCTGCAAGCTTGCCCTGACAGCCCGTAATCGTAGCACCACTGTTCAGGGTTCCGGATACATCAATGCCCCCAATCGTTCCAACACTTCCACTTGCTGTTGTCCCCACTCCATTCCTGACAATGAACGTTGGTTCCAAGGTCAAGGTACCTCCTTGTGACACCGAAATTAAAGGGTTATTACTCGCCACAGACTTGCCATCCAAAATCAAATTTGACACGGTGGCTTCGCCGCTTACCGTAAGCAGGGTACTGGTGGTGTCTGACGTTCCTCTGGAGACGGTGGCCGTTGTACTTTCGCCGGATGCCGGCAGGAAGGTACGTGAATTACTGACCGTCGGCGTCCCAGTAGGCGCTGTTTTTATGGTGACGCCAGTCTTGCCGGATGCCAATACGGCTGCCGGACTGACATGGCTCTTAAAAACCTCAATGGTATCGCCGCTCTGAGCTGTTGCACATGCAGCGGCCAGAGTGTCATAGGTGGCAATCCACACGCCATTCCTAATGATCTGGCAGGTTCCTTTCCCCCAGACTACCTCATTAGAAATCCCCGCCACGCCGTACAGACTGGCATTGGTATCATTGGTAAAATGATACAATCCATCCACACTGGACGCGGATGCTGATATGGTGACCCCGAACTGATTGGTTTCAGCCAGACGGTCGGTCGCGGTGACGCCGATATTGGCATCACTGGCCAAGGACCCAATTACATTGATATTATTTGTATTTGCATCCAGGTAAACATTCCGATTTGAACTCCCGGCCATATTGCCATAAACTTTCGAATTCCCCGAGATGTTCATGACAGGGAAAGTACTAAGTCTACGATCTTTAAAAACATAAATCCCTCCACCACCTTTGGCTCCGCTAGTGTTTCCTGTCAAAGTACCGCCAGTCAGGTTTAATGTTACACCAGAAGCCACAAGCACAGCAGCACCGGTTCCATTGGTATTAACATTACTGCTGATGACAGCACTTTCTCCAATGTTGATTGTACCAGCATCATGATGGGAGGCAATGGTACAGGCTTCATTCGATCCTCCGTTGCTGGTGTTTCCACTCAACTTCGAACTACCTCTAATGTTCAAAACAGATGCAGGTCCGCTGTATCTGAGAAAGATAGCAGAGGACGTACCATAACTGCCTCCCGTGTTATTGATCACACTGGCATTGCCCTGAATGGTCGCGGTAGATCCACCACTAATATCGATAACGCCAGCATTAATGCCGGTACAGCCAGTAATGGCACTGCTTCCTTCCATGGTAAAGGTACTGGCGTTAGTCAAGTAAACGGCAGCCCCCTGATAGCCAGTGCAACCATTAATGGCGCTATTGTCTTCCATGTTTAGTACACCGCCACTCAGCGAGACACCCATTCCATTGTTATTTCCGGATCGAATCATATTCTCAATAATGGTACTGCCCGTTAGGCTGACAGTACCGCTGTCCTGAATGGCCGGTGCAGACGCGCTTGTCAACCCACCTGCGGCATCGTTTAAGGTTATGTCCCTCAGTGTCAATGTCCCACCGCTGTTGACAATGAAATAATTGTTATTCCCAGAGGATCGAGCCAATATTGTGTTGCCGCTTACGGTTGATGCCGGTTTGATGATGATATTTTTCCCTGTGGGTACGGTGATGGCCGCTGGCAATGTATAAGCGGTCAACATCTCAATCGTTGTCTGCGCATTATTTGTAGGAACTGCGGTCACAGCGTCACTCAACGTGGTATATGTTTGGTTTCCAATTTGACAAACATTGCCTGCTGCTTTTACTTTTGATATTCCAAGAAAGGCAATCAAAAGGAGAAGAAATAACACGATAATGGTTACCGTGAGCATATTCCAGTTTGTGTCTTTCATCCATTTCTTTTCTTTTTCGCTTTTTTCTATGTTTTTCTCCATATCTCTTTTTTCCATTCTCACAACATCCCTTAATGATCCATTTGATTCATAATATTCAGAAAGGTCCGCCAAATCATACAAAATCTTTCTTGACATTGGCAGTCAGGCAGGTATTTTTTCCTTGACTGCGCCCTTAACCTCTAAGTAATCATTATGGCTGCCATCAGCATTAATCCTGTGTTATTGTCTGACAATCCAAAATATTATTTATTTATTATAAAAGAAAGACATCAAAGAGATGTCAAGAAAATCTATTATCTTTATCAAATTATATGGTTTTGCCATTTCTTTTTGAAAAAGTCATGACCACCACTTCAAGTGGTGGTTTGAATTTAGCACTGAAAGGTCTTTTTTGCTTGCACGCCTAAAAGGCGGTGTTGTAAGCAATTATTATCAACTGCCGCTAAAAAGCGGCTCCATCACTTTCTTCTTTTCTACTATTATTCGCCGCGCACCAGAGTGTACAGCATACATCCTGCCAAAGCTCCCAGGGTATTCATCACTAAATCGTCAACTTGAAACATCCCCCGACTGGTAATTAATTGAGTCACCTCAATTGCCAAGCTGCCAATGAAGCCAAGGCCCCCAACACAAATAAACCGAAAAATCCCCTTACCCCCTCGTCGAGGCAGTACGGTGGGAAGCATCACACCTAAAGGCATAAAGAGCAAAACATTTTCAATGAGTTCGGCAAGATAACTGGTAGTTAAGCCAATTCCCACCAAAAACTGAAGGTCCACTGCATCCTCACTGCCTGGTGCCCGATTCAGTATGGTAATAAATGCCACGGCAACACCGTACACCGCCAATATAAACATCCGAAACAGCTCGGATCCCCGCAAACCACCATCCAGCCATGTTATTTTTTTTATAATAGCATAGGCCACACAAAACAGTCCCCCAAAAATTACTGCGATTGGCAAATACTGGATAACGTACCGAATTACATCGTGATAGGTGTAGTATGCTGCCGTTATGATTGCATTGAATACTTGTGTCATTTTCAGCTTCCTTTTAAAAAAATCCCACCTTACGATGGGACCATCAATACTGTTTATAATAATTTTTACCTTACAATTCGTGTCTGAACTCCGGCACCATATTCTTGATACCCCGGAGGATTCCATGGCTGTCATCCATCTCGGCGGCCTCCCATAGGGGCTTCAATTCTGCTTCCACTGCCACCAATTCCAGACGTACCGGCTTTTCAATGAAAATACTGTCAAAGGTTGTGTGGTCAAAATCATCCAGGTTGTAGGAAAGTTCTTCATAGAGCTTTTCCCCTGGACGCAGGCCCACAAACTCAATGGGGATTTCCGTATAGGGCTCATATCCAGCCAGACTGATCATCTTTTCGGCCAAATCGGTGATTTTTTCCGGCTTGCCCATATCCAACACAAAGATTTCCCCGCCCCGGGCCATACTGGCGGCCTGAAGCACCAATTGGGTTGCCTCTGGAATGGTCATAAAGAAACGGGTGATGTCCTTGTGGGTAACGGTCACCGGTCCCCCGCCTTCAATCTGCTTTTTAAAAATCGGGATGACAGACCCGTTGGAACCTAATACGTTGCCGAAGCGTACAGCCACAAACTCTGTATCGTAGGCACGATTGTAAGCCTGGACCATAATTTCGCAGATACGCTTGGTCGCTCCCATCACATTGGTCGGGTTAACAGCTTTGTCTGTGGAAATTTGCACAAAGCGTCGCACTCCCGCTGATACACAAGCATCCAATACGTTTTTTGTGCCAAAGACGTTATTGCGAACGGCCTCTGCCGGCGTACGTTCCATAAGCGGAACATGTTTGTGGGCAGCGGCGTGGAAGACAATCTCCGGTTTATAAATGGAGAAGAGATTCTTGAGCACATCAGCCTCACGGATACTGGCAATTTTTGTTGTTAAAGTGATATCAATTCCCTGGGGCTTCAATGTCGTTTTAATGTATTTATTCAGTTCAAGTTCGAGATAATACAAATCATTCTCGTTAATATCAAGAATAAACAATTCTTTGGGGTGAAAGCGCACGATTTGACGACAAAGCTCGCTGCCAATGGAACCGGCACCTCCAGTAACCAACACCCGCCTGCCTGCGATGGTCTGACTAATGGCATCCTTATCCAGCACCACTTCATCCCTGTCAAGAAGGTCTTCAATCTGCAAATCCCGCAATTTAAGCTGGGAAATATCGTAATTCAGAATGTCTTTAATAGTGGGAAGCACCTTGACCGGCACCCCGGTTTTCTCGCAGATGCGTGCAATAGCCACCCGATCCGCCTTCAATGCGGTGGGCATAGCAATAATGATTTCTGTCACGGGGTTTGATGTTACAATATCCGGTATGTCTTTACGTCCACCCATAACTCTGACACCGCTGATCAACCGATGTTGTTTGTAAGGATCATCGTCAATGAAGCCGAACGGTCGGTAACCCGAGCTGTTTTGAAGTTCACGCAGCATCTTGATTCCCGCTTCTCCGGCTCCTACAATAAGGGCATTGCCACCGCCTTTTTCGCTGGCGTTATGCATACTACGGAGAGTTCGGTAAGCGATACGGATACCACCGACAAAGAAAACATCAAAAATGATATTCATCACCAAAACAGGCGTTGGAAATCGAAGGCCCATTACAATGAAAAAGATAATGGATGCAAAATTTGCCATACATGCTGAGGCAATAACCAGCCAAAGTTCCTCTACACTGGCGTACCGCCATAAAGTCTGGTACATCCGCAATAAAGCGAAGACGGCAATTTTGATAATAATAGCAGCAGCCATGTACCAACCGTATCTGACAATGGCGTCAAAGGGAATATGCAAACTGTACACGATCCACCAAGCAAAAAAATAAGACAGAAACAGCACAATGATGTCCATCAGGACAAGCAACGCGATACGAGCCGATTTCTGTCTATCAGAATGATTATTTTCTTTCATTATTATTATTCTTTTCCTTTGTCAATTATTTACCCATTTCTATTTTTAGATCTTTCCCACTAATAATGTCTATATTACCCTAACAATTTCTCACCTGACAATAGTGTGAATTATACATCAATTAGTTGTTTTCTTCAATTGACTTTATAGTTATTTTAGATATATTAATTAATACTCACTAATGCAGCTTAGTTATTCCAAGAAGGCTTATCCTTTGGATAACGCCTGTATCGAATCATTCCATACGTTAAATAACTCAATTGATTTAAAATCCACGATATGAATCATGCTCATCTGCTTGTCTTTGAATACATAGAAGCCTTCTATAATACGACGCGAATACACGGGCATTGTGATTATCAATCACCAAATAACTATGAAAATAAGTACAAAAAATTCATGAAAGCTAATGTCCCTTTGGCCGGATGATGAAATACTGAAATTTCTCATTTTATTTTGTACTTTTTCTTGACATAGGATTACTTCCTGCTTTCAAGCGCGTAGTGGACTTTCACCACCTAGTCATCGCCCATGCCGGGCGCACCCTCAAAAAAAAACTGGTACTCATTTAAGTACCAGTTTTCTTGCTCAGCTGAGCCGCATCTCGGGAACATATTTCCTATACTCCCGGTTCTAGTGTGAAGCCGAACTGATTAACCGTCGTTAACCACCCACTCCACTAATAATTATATTATACAGCTATTTCAAGATTCTTGCAATCAAAAGTTTTTCTAGTCAATTTTCACGTTTGTTCAATCTATTTAAGTGAAATAATAAAATCAATATATAATTATTTTATTCTATCAGGATCCAATAAAATATTCAGAAGTGGCTCATATGAGCCACTTAGCAAGCGATAATTTTTCCAATGATATCCAATGAACAGGCATCTGCTTTTCCCGCTTATTCTAAAAAGGAATTGGACATTTTCAAATACATGTCGGCTTCTTCTCCGGAAAGAACATGTTCATCCTCAACAATCGGATTATCAACTTCAGGTTTGACTTTGTTCCCCTGCGTTTTTTTAATTTGAGGCAATACTTTTTTTTCAGAAGTATGCTTCTCAGCCTCACCCTTGTTTTTCTTTTTGTACGTCAGCTTGACGTATTTAAGTTCATCCACTTCAGGGCTATTCATAAATGCTTCAATGCATTTTTTTGTCACCAGGTTTTTTTTCCTCTGAAATTGGGAAAGCCATTCATTTATCTCCCTATCCCGCTCATCCGTCAAGTCAAATACAATCTTAAAGCTTGTTTTGTCTTTATCCTTTTGCATATTGACTTACATCTTTTTTATTTTCATTTCGGCCAACATTACATAACCAAGGACGTTAGCTTTGATATTTTCTTCTACATATAATTTTTGAACGCCATTGTCTTTTGTAAAGTACTGTTTGACGAATCGCGCTCCGCCACCTGTTAGAAAAACGCGCCAAATGCGGGGATCCATTCCAAATTCCCGTGCCTTGTCAATAAAAGAAATGGCCTTCCTACGATACATATCCTGAATCGCATCTTTAATCTCGTCGTACAGTAAACTTTCCCTTCCCATCATCACTGCGTTAATATCACTTTCTCTAACATCCAGATCAAATTGATTGGATATGAATTGGCTGATATCATTGGCGATTGTCATTGTCCCTTCCGGAAGGGAACGGCATTGTTTTGGATCCATTTTCCCTTGGACGATACCAAGATATTCGACCGTACCTGCGCCAATATCCATGGTCACAAATTTGTTGACATTTGGCTTAAGGATACCGCAGTCCGTATAAGCCATGGCGCCAATACCCTGGGGGAAAACCATCACATCCTCAAGAGGGATTCAATATTGGATTCCCTTATACTTAAAAACGATCGGATTACGCTGTTTCAGGTAGTCACTGAATTTAATGGACGTTCTCTTGTTCAAATGTCCCGGAGGAAGTCCGACAGCAAGCATGACAGGATTAGTCTGCCGAGGCGATGCCTGCATTTCTATCGCCAAGGCAAAAAGCGTCAGAATGTAATACCGTTCATTTTGAGTTTTATCCCTCAGATAATCGTCATGTGAAACGGCCAAAGAATAATACTGCCCATCAAATTCCAGAATGTTGTCCTGTCCGGGATCCGTTTCTCCGTGACAAATGACGCCGGAAGGAAATACTGCTTGCTTTGTTTTAATCTGACCGTTGCCATGATCGATTCCAATAATATGTAATTTTGACATTGTAATGCCCCTTTCTTTGATTTCGAAAAGATTATAAAGGATTATTTACGACATCCTGATGACAAAACCTCAAAAATTACATTTTTTTCAATTTTTATTTTTTCTTAAGGTAATTCATAGGAGCCACTTACCAACCCAATGGTATTGATTTAACTTAAAATAAATGTTAATAATTTCCATTTTAACTTGAAATTAATGTTGAATTGTTCAGGCTTTAACTACAATTAATTCCGTTATTCGTCGAATTCAAGGGAGCCTTGACCGAACAATATGTCCTTCAACAGTTGATAAGTGATACCCCTTATACACCCTATTACTATTCCATCAACTCAGCCAGTGAAATTGACTTTATGATTCAAAAAGAACGCAACATCGTCCCAATCGAAGTGGAAGCAGAGGAAAATCTCCGGGCAAAGAGTCTTCACAATTATTGCGAAAAGTACCATCCTAAGGAGGCGATCCGTACATCCATGTCCGATTATCGCAAACAGGAATGGATGACAAATCTTCCACTTTATGCCATCCATACAATATGAATGACATCTTTTCATTTTCTTAAAGTGGCTCATATGAGCCACTTTACTTCTTAAATTCTTTTAGCCTCGAAAAAATACAACTAAAGACAATCATCTTATAATATATGTTCTTATAAATCAATCCATTCATTTTTATAAAGATAAAATACTATATTAATAAATGCCTCTCCAATCCCAATAATATAATTCAGTATCGATTCATATTCCAATTCTTCAAATAAATTGACCATCATACATTTTCAAATTTTAAAACCATAAAGTCAAAACCGTTTAGTCGAGAATTTTTCCTACGAAAAATCTCTCCTAAACTCCTCGGATTTTTTTGCATAGATGGCTTGATTTAGCCATTTATCAGCCTTTTTTTATTGCCAAAACCGCCATTTTTTTCAATTGATGTTTTGGCAATACTTTTCGCACTTTTTGGCAATGTTTTTTGTTTTTATAATATGAGTATAAAGTGCTTTTTTCCATTGAATTTGATTGTTTTTCCCTTCAAAACAATGGATTCTGATTGAATTATCTTGGTTTTGTACTGACTAAGGTGACATTTTTTATGTTATACAGCGATTATACGCCCAACTCCGTGTATAAAATCACTTTTTTGTATGAGCAAAACATTTTTGCGTCATATAAAAAGCTCTTTATACATTGAGTATAAATTTTTACGGTACGCAAAAATGTGTTTCTTCATTTATACATCAACTATAAAGCTTACTACATCCATAACGTTGATCTTATACATTGGATATGAAATTTTACGGTACGCAAAAATGCGTTTCTTCTTTTATACATCGACTATAAAGCTTACTACATCCATAAGCTGATCTTGTACATTATGTATAAAATTTTACGGTACGCAAAAATGCGTTTCTTCTTTTATACATCAACTATAAAGCTTACTACATCTATAACGTTAATCTTATACATTGAGTATAAAATTTTACGGTACATAAAAATGCGTTTCTTCTCTTATACCTCGAGTATAAAGCTTACTTCACGCATAAAGTTGATCTTATACATTGAGTATAAAATTTTACGGCACGTAAAAATTCGTTCCTTCTTTTATACATCAACTATAAAGCTTACTACATCCATAACGTTGATCTTACACATTGGATATAAAATTTTACGGTACGCAAAAATGCGTTTCTTCTTTTATACATTAACTATAAAGCTTACTACATCCATAACGTTGATCTTACACATTGAGTATAAAATTTTATGGTACGCAAAAATTCGTTCCTTCTTTTATACCTTGAGTATAAAGCTTACTGCATCCATAACGTTGATCTTATACTTTTTGTATATAATTTTACGGTACGTAAAAATGCATTTCTCCTTTTATACCTCGACTATAAAGCTTACTAAATCCATAAAATTAATCTTATACATTGAGTATAAAATTTACGTCATATACCCCCCATATGGAATACTATCTTTCTCAGACAATCTTCCCTAAAGTTTCATGATTATGATATAATTAAGCAAAAACAAAATTTGAATTTAAAAAGGAAGGTTGTTCATGAAAATCACAATATTGAACGGAAGCCCGAGGATTGGCGGAAATACGGAAATTATGGCAAAGGCTTTTGAAAATGGGGCTGTGGAAGCGGGCCACGATGTTTCCCTTATCAACCTTGCCGGCAAAAATATTTCTGGCTGTCTGGGATGCCAGTACTGCTTTACGCACGATGGAGAGTGTGTCCAAAAGGATGATATGGCTGATATTTTAACGATTATCGACCACACGGATCTGCTTGTATTTGCCTCCCCCATTTACTGGTTCGACATTACCTCTCAGCTTAAGGCCGTAATTGACCGGATGTATGCCAGAGCAAAGATTGGATTTCATTTTACCAAAACGGCGTTGCTGATCGATTCTGGCGCGGATGGCGTATACAGCGCTGCATCCGCACAGTACAAAGCGATGTGCTCCTATCTGAATTGGGAAAGCATTGGGGAAGTTTATATCCCTGACATGACCGAAAAAGGGAGCATGAACGACTCTGCATTCCTTCTGCAAGTATATTCACTGGGGAAATCAATTTGTTAAAGCCCACAGGGATTATTTGATTTTCTGAATCGGAAGTGGCTCATATGAGCCACTTTTCTTTCCAACAAAGGGCATTTTCCCGATGCTCCACAGCGTGGATGGCAATTCATTTATACTTCACCTTTCCATTGACAACAGGTTTTGTCAAATCCAGCGGGTCCTTTTTGAATCCGCCGTCAAATTTTCCAATGATCCCAAATTTATTCGAAAATTCAATAAATGAACCAAAAATCCTCGCCAAGCGGTTGGAATTAAGCGGTCAAAAAAAACTGGCACTCGTAAAAGTACCAGCTTCTCGCTCAGCTGAGCCGCATCCCGGGAACATATTTCCTATCCTCCCGGTCATATCTAGTGTGAAGCCGAACTGATTAACCGTCGTTAACCACCACTCCACTAATAGCTATATTATACAGCTATTTCAAGAGTTTTGCAATCAAAAGTTTTTCCAGTCAATACCGCGGGTTTTCTCGGTTACGAAAAATCTTGTCCTCCAGAATGCGTTCCGGATAATGGCCGGTCCGTCAGTAATAGCTTTCAACAGCGTTCTTTCATTCATCCGCTTCATTGCATGCGTCAAATCAAAGCGCTTGATGCGTGAATACCCGTCCGTTACACTGAGATGAAGCTTCGATCCGAATTTGGTTTTAGCGATGACCTTATCCCGAATGATGGGACGGACCCAATACTGACTGAGGCTGACGATTCGATCCAGGATGGTCTGGCTTTTGGCATCATACATGGGCGTTGTTGCGCGTCGGGTTCCAGCATTGTCTCCAGACATTGCTGCTGCCGTGGTCCAAGGTTCGTGCCTTCTTCAAGGTAATCTGCGATGATGGTGATGTCCCGCCGGAGGTAACCCAGCTGCCTGCGGATGCCTTTTGGGATTTTCTTACTGCCCTTCCTGCGGTTCTTGCTGATGAATTGAAAAGCTTTCAGTACTTATTTGCAGTAATCGCGAGGTTTGATTTTAACAATGGTCTGTTCGTGGGGACTGCCCATGATGGCTTCCCACGGAATCAGACCCGCTAATGAGATCCATTCGTTGTTTTGATCAAGTTTCTCATGGGGGAAGATAAAATCATCAATACTGGCTAAAGCCTGAAAAAATTGGCACTTGTTGAAGTGCCAGCTTTTCGCCCTTAAGAGCCGCATCCCGGAAACAGACTTCTTTTTTTCCGGTTTATGGTGTGAAGCCAATCCAGTTAATCGTCATTAACCGCCACTTTACTTGTGAGAACATTATACACGTTTTTTTACTAGTGCAAGCAAAATTTTAAAATAAAAAACTGGCACCTTTTAATGTACCAGCTTTTTGCTCAATCGAGCCTGTAGCGGGATAAGATTTCCTCTTTCCCGAATAAATGTGAAGCAGAAACTTCGCAAACTTCACTCGTGGCTACATTGTACAGCCATTATAAAAGTTTGTCAAGCTATTCAACATATTTTTCCCCTATAAAATATAGGTAGGGTCAAAAGAGCCACTTAAATCGGCCAGCCGAAAAATCGCCACAAAAAGACGGCCAGCCTTTTGTGCAGGTTCAATACGATGACGGATAAACAGATGACCGTTACGGAGGTTTCTTCCAGCCTTGCTTTGATTCAATCCATACCATAAGATCGTTTGGCTGTGCCGAAGCATCCATCGATGGTGTTGCGTTCACACAGATTGCAGTAAGCCTGCTTTTTGTCAACTTGGTCATTCCTCGATGGCCGGACCGGTGATGGCAATCTGTTTTTCTTTGCAATACCGCAGGTTTTCGCGGTTACGATAGATCTTGTCCGCCTGGATCAGATGGCCCTTTAAATTGCCTTTTTTGAAGGGTTTTACGGTTGAGAAGGATGCTCCACCTACCCCCACCAATGCAGAGATATCCAGCCTTTAGCACTGATGAACGTCAACTGATCAATAGGCAAACAGCTGCGCTCAATAATAACCGTATCCTGAATGGGCATATGACATGGAAAGTCCCATGTACTTGGCTGAGGCATTGAGGATATTGGCGCGGTGCCCGGCGGAATGCATCCAGCCATCGACAACCGCTTCCGCGCTGGGATACCCGGCAGCAACGTTTTCACCGCACAAGGATTGTTCCAGCCCAACCTGTTTTCCAACAGTAAAGCAGGAGGATCCATCCGAGCGGGTATGGCTGAAGGCTTGCAGCAATTCATCCGACCGGATGGCCACTGCCTAGTGCAGTTTGGGAAGCCCTGTCACATAGGCCAATCCATTTTCCCTCCGGTTTCTGTTCACGGCATACATGACGCCTGCTTCATAGCTGTCAAAAGTCTGGATGACTGGGGTATCTGTTGCTCCGGGAGCCGGCCCATTTTTCGCAACCAGGCAGATTTGAATGCCTTCCAGATGGAAGCCATGTCCTGTGGTTCCGGCGATGCTGCCGTTCTTCGCCCAGTCCAGCCAGCCGTAGTTCTGCGCGTGGACCCGGTAATAAACGTCATAATGGTTTGCCATTTCCCCAGTTAATTCGATCTGGATGGCTTCCAGACGAAGGGATTGCCCCTGGGTCCTTGACATCACGTCATCGGCCTTCCACTGCGATTCCCATCCTTTGTTTTGGATGTGGGTCTTGTAACGGGCGCCGCCCGAATAACTGGCATTGTCCACCGCATTTACAAAGTGGAGCACATTGACAAACCATTGGACAATTATCGCGATATTGATGTCTTCAAGATTTATGTGTCGGATTTGGGATTGCTCTGTTCCAAAAAAGGAATCGTCGCCGATGATATTTTATTTTCCTCACCGGATTTAGATGATTTCAAGGGAGGCCTGGTTGAAAATTACGTTGATTTCCATCTGACGGTCAATGGCTATTGCGACTATTATTGGGTATCAGAAAGGGACGCTGAGGTGGATTTCATCATCCAGCGTGGTCAGGATATCATTTCAATCGAGGTAAAAAGCGCAGATAATGTCCGATCTAAAAGCTTGAATCAATATTTCCGTTAATATTCCTTATTTTTATGTGTTAAATAATGTAATTATTCTTATTGATTTCACATTGTTTTACGTGTATAATGGTGATAAATTGGAGGAAATGCCCATGTACCGTAAAATCGAATCGTATTTGACCCAATGGCAGAAAAGCCCTTATCGCAAGCCACTCATCCTTCAGGGAGCCCGCCAGGTTGGAAAAACCTATTCCTTGCTTGCCTTCGGACGTGAACACTATGACAATGTCGCCTACTTTAATTTCGAAACGGATCCCCATCTTTCAGAGGCTTTCTCTGAGAATATCCAACCGGCTTACCTGCTGCCCCTTTTATCCCACTTATCCCGGCAAACCATCGTCCGAGAAAAGACACTGGTTATCTTTGACGAAATCCAGCTGTGTGAACGGGCTCTGACCTCTTTAAAATATTTCTGTGAAGAAGCCCCGGATATCCATGTCATCGCCGCTGGAAGTCTGCTGGGTGTCGCGGTCAACCGTGAAACTTTCTCCTTTCCTGTGGGCAAAGTCGACATCAAGACCCTTTATCCCATGGATATGGAAGAATTTTTACTGGCATTGGGCGAAGAAACCCTGGTCGGACGTATCCGGGACTGCTTTGACACAAATACACCCCTTCCCAAAATCCTGCACGATGCTGCCATGACCCATTATCGCGAATACCTCGTGGTGGGCGGGATGCCGGAATGTGTGAAGCAATTCGTTGAAACCCGGGACTATCTGCTGATCCGCAATACCCAATCCGTAATGCTTCAATGCTATTTGAACGATATGAGCAAATATAATACGGCCAGGGAAACCCAGAAAACACGGTTGACCTATGACAATATCACTGTCCAGCTTTCTAAAAAAAATACGCGTTTCCAGTACAAGCTCTTAAAAAAGGGCGGCCGTGCTGCCGAATTTGAGAATGCCATTGAATGGCTGATCCTGTCTGGCATCGTCCACCGCATTTACAAGGTGGAGCACATTGTCAAACCGCTGGATAATTACCGCGATATCGATGCCTTCAAGATTTATGTGTCGGATTTGGGATTGCTCTGTGCCAAAAAAGGGATCGTCGCCGGTGATATATTATTTTCCTCACCGGATTTAGATGATTTCAAGGGAGGCCTGGTTGAAAATTACGTTGATTTCCATCTGACGGTCAATGGCTATTGCGACTATTATTGGGTATCGCAAAGGGGCGCTGAGGTGGATTTTATCATCCAGTATGGCCAGGATATCATTCCAATTGAGGTGAAAAGTGCGGATAATATCCGGTCCAAAAGCCTGAATCAATACATCAGCCGTTTCAAGCCGGCTTATGCAGTCAAGCTTTCAAGCCGTAATTTCGGTTTTGAGGATGGGAAGAAGACGGTGCCGCTGTATGCGGCCTTTTGTATCTGAAGGTATGAGAATCTCTATGATGATATATTATTAAATACTATTGTTCGATTTTTCAAAGTGGCTCATATGAGCCACTTTAATGTCAACTATTGATTTTCCTTTTTGTATACTTCTTTTTGATGTCCAATGGAAAGTGCCAAAATAATTAACTCATCATCTTCAATGACACAAATTAACCGATAATCCCCAATCCGATATCGCCATTGACCTTTTCTATTGGCTGATAATGCCTTACCGTGCTGCCGGGGATTTTGGCAACTCTCCAGATTCTTAGTAATCCACGCTTTTAAAATCCGCTTAGTATAATGGTCGAGCTTCTTAAATTCCTTATCAAATCGACTGGTTGTCCGGATATGATATGTCATATTTTCAGTTCATCCCACAATTCATTAATCGATTTGCTTTTCTTTCCATCATCAAGGTATTCCTGATAAGCTTCATCTGCAACTTGAAGATCATATTCATCTTCTATTTTTTCAAACAAAGCCCTCTTAAATGCTTCTCCCAGAGACATTGAATGAAGTTTGGCGTAACTGCTTGCCAAACTTTTCTCTTCTGGTGTAAGTCTGATTGAAAATGCCATCCTTATCGCCTCCTTTATAGTTCATTGTACTACCCATTATTATTTTCGCCAAATGATTTTATATTATGATGATGTCGGGGTCCAGTAGCCCCTAATAGCGCCTTAAAAATCACGTACAACAATAAAAATCTCCATTTTTTTGTATAATAGACTAAAGGTAAGGACAGTCCCGACAGATATGGGGATCGCTCTTGTATTCACGGTAGCCTTCCCGGCTGGTGGTGGAATAGGAGCAGAGGTATTGGATAATTGGCAGCTTGATGAGTACGACCGGGTCGATACTGGGCCTGCCGTTATCCAGACAGTATTTATCTTCCAACAGATCGTATATGAAATCAAAGTCGATGGCTTCATCGATCATCCGCAGGATATAGAAAAAAGCCAGGAAACCCATGCAGATTTTCCTGGCTTTGTCGATAGTTTGAAGTGGCTCATATGAGCCACTTTAACACAATTGAATTTTTCCTGCAAGACATCTGCGATGCCTAATTGGACATCCACAAACGTCAAATCAATCATCCTCAAATTAATAAAAATTGCCAAGAATTCGATAGACCCAATATTATTCATTCTCGTATTCCGTAATCCTGGCCACCTTCGGCATGGAACGGGACGCCGGATCAAAGGTCACGCCCAGGTATTCCTTTACCAGGCACTTGGCCGACTCAATCCCCGTCACCTGGGCCCCCATGGTCATGATATTGGCATTGTTGCTGAGCTGGGCCCTCTGTGCCTGATAAATATCCGTCACCAGCGCCGCGTAAGCTCCCTTGACCTTATTGGCCGAAATGCACACACCGATCCCCGTTCCGCAAATCAGGATCCCCCGGTCGTACTGACGCGCCGCCACTGCTTCCGCGACCTTGATGGCCGTGTTGGCGTAAATGGGATCCTCACTGCCGAAATCTTCACAACTGTGGCCCAACGCTTCAATAAAAGGAATTAACACCTTCTTGTACGCTGCCGCATTGGGATCACATCCGATTGCGATTCTCATATCCGCATCCTCCTTCGTTAATTGAGTTCTTTATAATATTGAATGACTTTTTCTGCAATCTTATCAGCAGAGAGCCCATAATGGTTCAAAAGCTCCGCTGGCTTGCCGGAACAGCCAAAACGGTCTTCAATCCCGATAATCTTCAGACGCGCCGGCTGTTTCTGGCTGAGCACTTCCGCCACAGCGCTGCCGAGGCCTCCCAGCACATTGCTTTCCTCCACCGTCACAATCCCCTTTGTTTCCCGCGCCGCTTTGACGATGATGTCTTCATCAATGGGTTTGATGGTATGCAGGTCGATGACCCGGGCATGGATCCCGGATTCTTTGAGAATTCCAGCAGCCTTCAGGGTTTCCTGAACCATGAGGCCGGAAGTGATGAGGGTCAGGTCGAACCCTTCCTTCAGCACAACGCCCTTGCCCAGTTCAAAAACCTGCCCTGCCTTATAAACGGGTTCAACAGCCAGACGCCCAAGCCGCAAATAAAATGGGCCATCGGTTTCCAAGGCTGCTTTGACGGCCCAATGGGTCGATACAGCGTCACAAGGCTGGAGTACGTGCATGTTGGGTATAGCCCGCATCACTGCCACATCTTCCACCGCCTGATGTGAAGCTCCGTCCTCCCCGACAGAAATCCCCGCGTGGGTCGCCCCAATCTTCACATTCAGATTGGGATAACAGATGGAATTGCGGATCTGCTCGCATCCCCGGCAGGCTGCGAAGACGGCGAAGGTACTGGCGAAGCACGGTACGCCAGTGGAAGCGATGCCCGCCGCCACTGCCATCATGTTGCCTTCCGCGATTCCCATATTGAAGTGACGTTTGGGAAAGGCTTCCTTGAATTTTATGGTCATCGTCGACTTGGTCAGGTCAGCGTCCAGGACGTAGAAATCATGGTCCTTCCCCAGCTCGGCCAGGGCCTCCCCGTAAGCGGCACGGGTTGCTGTTTTCTTTGGCTCATCCATATCATTCCACCTCCAATGCTTTCAACGCCAAATCCAATTCGTCCATGGCCTGCTCGTACTGTTCCTGATCAGGAGCCTTACCATGCCAGGTATAATCCCCTTCCATGAAGGACACGCCTTTTCCCTTGATGGTATGGCCGATGATGATGGAAGGTCCGTTCGTCCAGTTTTGAGCTTCTTGCAAAGCCGTAATTAATTCGCCAATGTTATTGCCGTCGCATTCGATGACGTGCCAGCCAAAGGATTTGAATTTGGACGCCAGGCTCTTGGTATTCATGACATCTGAGGTCTTCCCATCAATCTGCAGGCCATTGTAATCCAAAAAGGCACAAAGATTGTTCAAACCATAATGGGCGGCGCACATGGAAGCCTCCCAGACCTGTCCTTCATCGCATTCGCCGTCGCCCAATACGGCGTAGATCCGATTTTCATATCCTTGATCCCGGCAGGCCAGAGCCATGCCAACCGCGGCAGAGATTCCCTGCCCCAGGGACCCGGTGGACATATCCACTCCCGGAACGGTATTCATATTAGGATGGCCCTGGAGATAGCTGTCTGTCTGACGCAGGGTCTTCAGATCCTCTGTGGGAAAGAATCCCTTGAGTGCGAGGACGGCGTACAAGGCCGGGGCGCAATGTCCTTTGGACAAAACCAGACGGTCCCGATCTTTCTTCCCGGGTTCCTCCGGATCGATGTGCATATAATTTTCATAAACCGTGGCCAGAAAATCCGTACAGGAAAGGGATCCGCCAGGATGGCCGCTCTGGGCCGTGTAGACTTCTTCGACGATCCATTTCCGCATCCGGGCCGCCAGGATCCGCGTCTTCTTTTCATTCATCATCCAGCTTCCTCCTTTAGTGCAGAAATTCCATAACCTGATGGATGATGCCGTCGGCATTCAGGTTGTAAAAATCGAGGATCTCTTCGTAACTGCCCGTGGTGGCATAAAGCTTGGGAATCCCCATGCGCCTTACCCGGACATTTTCCATGTCACTGACGCACTCGGCGACCATGGTCCCCAGTCCTCCATCCACATAATGCTCTTCCACGGTGAGGATCTTCCCGGTTTTGGCTGCGGCCTCCCTTACCATCTTCTCATCCAATGGACAGACGGTAGGCATGCCGATCAGCCCGACATCGTAGCCCTTCTTCCTCAGACTCCCTGCGGCTTCCATGGCGGCGCCGGTCATGGAACCGGTGGAGATGATGGTGACGTCCTTACCGTCATGGATTTCCCGGCCCTTGCCGATTTCAAAGGGCCCTTCCTCAAAGAGCACAGGGATTTGGGGATTGCCGATGCGCATGTAGACAGGTCCTTCGTAATCGATCATGGCCTTGACGGCTTCCACGATTTCCGCCGGGTCCTGGGGTGCCAGTACGACGACCCCCGGGATCATCCGGATGATGGCGAAGTCTTCCAGGCTCTGATGGGTGACGCCCAGGTCCGCGTAGGTGATGCCGCTGTTGCGCCCCACCACCTTAACATTCTGCTTCATGTACCCCAGGTCGTTGCGGAACATTTCGTAGGGCCGGCAGGTGACGAAGGGGGCGATGGCGCAGAATACCGGGATGTTGCCCGCGGTGGCCATGCCGGAAGCCATGCCCATGGCGGCCTGTTCCATGATGCCGCATTCGAAGTAGCGTTCCGGGTATTGCTCGATGAAATCACCGAAGCCTGAGCTTTTGCCGCTGTCTGCCGAAAAGACGACGACCTTTTCGTTGTTCCCGGCCAGCCCCGTCACGGCCTTCCCAAAGGTTTTTCTTGGATCGTATTTTTCCCCGATCTTCATGCTGTCACCTCACTGACTTCCTGCAGGTATGCAACCTGTTTTTCCAGAATGGTTTCCACTTCGTCCAGATCCTTCATGTCCGGTTTCCAGAAATGGAAGGACGCATCCCCTTCCCCCATGACGAGCCCCTTGGCCTTGACGGTGCTGCACAGGATCATGTTGGGCCTGCCTTCCGCCAGGGGGATCCGGTCCAGGGCCCCCACGATTTCACCCATGTCATTGCCGTCGATCCGGGTGACCGCCCAGCCGAAGGCTTCGAATTTCTTGTCGATGGGACGCATGTCCATGACGTCGGTGACCTTGCCGCTGATCTGCAGGCCGTTGTTGTCCACAAAGAGGACCAAATTGTCCAGTCCGAATTTGGCGGCCTGGGCGGCGGCTTCCCAATTGGATCCTTCCGGCAGTTCCCCGTCACCCATGATGACGTAGACCCTGTAATCCTGCTTGTGCAGTTTGGCGGATGCGGCCATGCCGTTGGCGATGGCCAGGCCGTGGCCCAGGGCCCCGGTGTTGGCTTCGATCCCCGGCAGCTTGTGCATGTCCGGATGGCCGGGGATGGGGGATTTAAGATGCCCGTAGGTATCCAGGACGGCCTTGTCAAAGAATCCCTTTTCCGCCAGCACGGCGTACTGGGCAAGGCATTTGTGCCCGGCTGAGAGCAGGAAGCGGTCCCGATCCTGCCATTGGGGATTTTCTGGATCCACCCGCATGGTGTCAAAATACAAGGCGGTGACGATGTCGATGGCGGACAGGGCCCCACCCACATGGCCATGGCCGCTGGCCCGCAGCATCCGTACGACGTTGAGGCGGCACCGGGCGGCTTCCAGTTCCAGTCTGTTTATTCGTTTATCCATTGTGTTTCTCCTGTATGTTTATTCCAACCCGTTCAGACGACATCGTTACTTTTCACCGTTGGCCGCGTTCATGAACCGTCTCTGGTAGGAGACCACCTGATTGGCACTGGTGAACTGCGCCAGGTAATTGGGTTCCGCGGTGAGGACCACCCGTCCCGCCATATCCCCGTATTCATCGGAGGAGAGCAGCCGGTCGATGTCGGAATAGTTGTTGTCCCCTTCCATGCTGCAGATGATCAGCCGGGTGTCTTCCAGGTTGGACTGGCGCAGCAGCCGCAGGTTCTGACGGACGCTGTCCAGGCCATCGGATCCTTCTTCGTTCAAGAAGTTGCGGTGCTTGAGCAGGTTTTCCGCCTTCGCCTTGACTTCCAGCAGGTCCACGCCGTCATCCTTTGATGAATAATAATCCTTGGCAATCATGAATTCACGCAGATGTTTGAGATAAGCCGCGTCCCCGGTGGTCCGGTACAGCGTCAGGTCCTTGTCCATGGCTTCGGACTGCATCAGACGGTGACGGATGAAGCTGTTGATGAAATAGGGCCGTGCCTGAAGGGCCAGGGCGGACTGCCAGGGTTCGAACATAAGGGTGAAGTTGACCCGGAACCCGTGTTCGTGGAGCATCAGGGCCAGATTATGTCCCCGAAAGGCGTCTTTGGTCGCCACTTCGTTATAGCGCTTGGAGAAACGTTTGTCCCCGGTCAGGAGCTCCTCCACGTTCAGTGCATTGACGGGCCCCGTCATGGGGACCTTGATGACGACCCGGTATTCGGTCAGCATTTCCCGGAATTTTTCGGCTTCTTCCAGGATTTCTGCATCGCTCTTCCCGAAGGGATCGTTGAGTTCGACGCTGATATCCGAGCCAGGTCCCAGGATCCGGCCGATTTCCCCCATGACTTCGTCACGGGTATTGAATTTGTGGCCGATGTTGGCCTTGGGGTTATTGATGAACAGATCGTAAATGATCCCCGGATTGCAGGTCAGGTTGGCGATGAAGTCCTTGATGGGGGCTACTTCATAGGGGTTGGCGCTGTCTGCGGAAAAAAGCAGGTTGGTCGGACGCTTTTGTCCGTTCTTGTCATAAGAAATATCCCGCTTCAAGTTGGCGCGAAGCACCTGGCCATCCAGCTCGTATTCCACCTTGAACCCTGCCGGCGTTTCCCCTGCTGGTACTTTAAAGGTGTCAATGACCTTTTTAAATTCCTTTGTCACGCCGATGTATTTGGCCATTCCCTGGATCTGTGCCATTTCTGCGGCTTCCATGGGGAAATCCAGGATCCGTTCCACATAACCTTCTTCACCCCTTGCTGTTTCAAGGCCGATATTCCTGACTTTTGTGTTTAACATTTTGCTCTCCTTTATTATGATTAATCCTTCTCTGTTATTACTGGATAGTACTACATGTAATAAAAAATTTAGCGCATTTGCGCTGAACTATTTCCCTTATAAAATTCGTGTATGCGGAACATCGTCGATAAAAATCTATCATCGTAATCATAAGCGGTTATGACTAGTCATGAAAATATTATAGGCCGCATATGTTTTAATGTCAAGGCTTTTCTATGCAATATCCATAATTCACACTAATATGCAACGTGTTTCATAAAGATGGAACTGTCTCTTTTGACGTCAAATTCCAAGGCCAGTGGATCACATTTCACCCGAAAAAGGTCAAAAACACGTTCATTAAATGATTCGGATCCATAAACATTTTCGTGATTGGCCACGCCCTTTGCAAGAATGATATCTGAATTTCTAAGGACTTCAAGGGCCGTTTCAGACACATGATTCATATCCAATCCGATATACGAAGATCCCGATTCCACAATGTCACCACGCAAATCACACCCTGCTTCAAGCGCGTCCTCGCCCATGGCATCATTAAACATAGGACCGCCTTTCACAATAAATGAAACGTGCAGGTTTTTCAAATTCCTACTGTTTCGCCATTGCTGAAGATAATCAATTGACAAGGCATCAATGACGATCTCCCCGGCGTTGTCGGCCAAAACAGCCAGGCTTTGTGCAATTTCCAATCTTTCCAGAAATTCTTCGTAAAAGGATACAGCAAATTTCTGGACCATCGCCTTTTTGACCGCTTCTTTCAGGCTGAAAGAAGCGCACAAGGCAACATCAATGATATTGCCATTGGCTGCAGCCAATAAGGCTGTATATAAAGGATCCTCCGACTGGTCGATGATTTCCTTGATTAACGGTAATAATTGTTTAGCCGTTTGATTTTCCCGTCTTTTTTCTTCATAAAAAAAATCCTCTGCATCAACAGCTTTAGAAAATACATCGTACATCTGCGTGCACGTATTCCCCGAATTTAAAAACAAATCGTGATGACAGGCAAGATCAATCAATTGATTAGTGATTTCCAGCTTCTTCTTAGAAGATATATTCATTTCTTTCAGAAGCCGCTGATAAAAAGGCAGCTGGCACCGCGCTATACATGCATAATCTGTTTTTTCCATTATTCCGATCCCCCAAAAAATATTTTAAAAGGGTTCGTGGTTATCACGCACCCTGTACAAAATTTCCAAACAGCATCAACTGACCTTTTTATGGGCAGCAATACGTTTTTTTCCATAAACATCGGCGGCTTTCATCGCGTTAAACAAATCCTTCGCCCCAACAGGAAAGCTGTGATTATTGGTAAAAGATCCCGGCTGTGTATTGGCTTCACAAAAATCCATCAACCGCTCATCGGTAACATCACCCATCTTCAAGGCCTCCAAAGTGACCGGCAGCCGATGTTCAACCATAAAATCCATGACCTGATTGACTTCATCCATTGGCATATCCTGATCCAGCATCAATTGGGTAACCAATCCAAATGTAACTTTTTCGCCATGCATGGCTGAGTGAGTTTCTGAAAATGTGGACAAATTATTGCCCAGGGTGTGAGCCGTTGCCAATCCTCCACTTTCCCAGCCAATACCTGAAAGCAGGATACAGGCTTCAATAAGCCGTTCATAGGCCGGTGTGACGACGCCTGCTTCAACCGCAGATAACGCTGCATCTGTATCTTTGATTAATGTCTTATAGCATAATTCTGCCAAAGCCATCACGCTCATTGTCGGTGCACCTCCGGAACAGGTAATGGCATGGGACCGGTTAGATGCTTCCGCTTCAAAATAAGTGGCCATTGCATCCCCGATGCCTGCCATCAACATCCTTTTCGGGGAATGGATGGTAATGCCCGTATCCACCAGGATAACATCCGGGTTAGACGGCCACAAATCAAAACCTGTGCATGCACCATTTTCATCATACCAAACAGTACACGCGGATGTGGGGGCATCGCTGGCGCAAATGGTCGGACAAACGACAATTCGAAGGCCAAGATGAGCCGCGACGGCTTTCGAAATATCCAAACATTTACCGCCACCTAAACCGATGATGATGTCGCACCTATTTTCTATCACGCTATCTTCTATATTCCGGGATTCATTCTCCGTGCATTCTCCAACAAACACCCATTCGCTATGATCCAAACTCCTTGTATCCAATGCCGATAAGACGATCTCATTGGTTACAGCCCGGGCATGATTCCCCCAAATCAGCATCGGCTTTCCTAAACCGAAGGATTGAATGATGTCACCTATATCTGCCAATACGCCTTCTCCCTGCACGTATTTGGCGGGGAAAACAATTGCTTTTTTCACGTTAATTTCCTTTCTTTTATGCCGTCATTTCACTCAAATCAGTGCATCCTTATATCTCATTTGCTGATTTGATTCAACGCTGTATAAATCTTATTATCATCCAAAACCCGGTACACATCTTTATAAATTTTGAATAATTGGTCATAAAAGCCGACATTATCCTGGTTTGGATGTATGATTTCTTCGTCATAATGGACCATGTTTTTAACCACATCCTTGACATCCCGGAAAAGTCCGGCACCAATAGCTGCCAATCCGGCGACGCCAATGACAGGAGCGTCAGATACCTTCAATGTCTTTATATCCGCATTTAGCATATCCGCAACGATTTGCCGCCATACTTGGGATTTCATCGAACCGCCGGTTACAGTAATGGTTTTTTTTGTTTCCACACCTGTCTGCTGAATGGATTCAAGCATATACCGGGTTTCCATTGTGATTCCCTCCATAACAGCGCGCAAAATATCTCCCAATGTATTGGTTGCCTTTAATCCAACAATGGCTGCGCTTGCCTGGTTATTCCATGTCGGATAAGCTGTTCCGAATAATGCTGCGTTAAATACTACCCCGTTGGCGCCCGGCTTGCTTTGTTCCACCAATTGATTCATCAAATTATAAGAATCCATGCCAAATGCATCCGCGAATTGCTTTTGCATGGAGAAAAATGTGTCTCTGGCCCAGCGATAGCAGGTTGCTCCGCTGTTTTGGATGCCTTCGACTTCAAAAACTCCCAGGTTAGGCGTACTCGGAACCATCAGACCCTTCAGCTCACCAAAATTCGGTTTTGCCAAACCAACAATCACAAACCCACCGGTACCGATGGTAAGCGAAACATCACCATCTGATATGACGCCTGCACCCAATGCCCCGGCCTGCTGATCCTCGGATCCCCCGACAATCAAGGTATCCTCAGGCAGCCCGGTCCTGGCGGCGATTTCTCTTGAAATCTTCCCTACGACTTCCCCAGGCTTAATCAATTTTGGGAAAAGTCTTTCACTGATTTCCAGATTTTCAAGCATTTCGGTGCACAGCGTCATCGTCTGAACGTCGATGAATCCACAGGCATTCATACTGGTAATCTCATTGCAAAATTCAGCGGCACCAAAGCACTTCATCAGATAGCCATCCACCGTCGACATGTATTTTGCTTTTCCCACGAGATCCGGTCTTTTTTGCAGGTACCAATAAAGCTTCTGCGCTCCAAAAATCGGAGATGAAGGCATCCCCGTTAGCCTTTCGAAATAATCTGGGTCAATCTTACTCTCAAATTCATCCATTATTTCGTCTGCCCGCATATCGAGCCAAACCATAAACCGGTCTTCCAGCGCGTCACTATTTTCATCGACCAATGCGATGGTGGATCGCTGGACAGAAAAGCTAAGTGACGCAATCTCATCCCTTGGGACCTTTGAATCCTTTACCGCTTCTGCAACGGCTTCAACTACCTGATTTGCAAGATTGGAAGCATTTAACTCCACCCACCCCGACTGAGGATACAACAGCGGGTATTCCCGATAGGCTTTTCCTTTAATATTCCCCTTTAAATCAACGACCATCGCTTTGGTGCCGGTGGTTCCCGCATCAATTCCAATTACATATTTCTTCATCGTATTTATCATTTCCGGATATTCAGCAGCCGAAAATCCTCCCCTTTAAATTCTCATATATTCTTCATTCCAATTGTACACATAATAAAGATAAGGCAAAATGTCGGTCGTCCACACAGACATTAATCAACTATCCTTCGTATTTGGGAACCATTCCGATTTCACGCATCATGTCCAAGTGATCCACGATATCCGGAACCGCCCTGGATCCGATCAGATCAGCTCCTGCCAGAATGAATGCATAGGCATTCTGCGGACGAGGGAATTTGACCCCGGCAACCTTTGTCTTGCACGGAGTTCCTGCAACGGCATTCTTCATAATTAAGAACTGATCCATTGTCGGTCCATCAAACTGTCCTGATGATGTTTTGACATAATCAATACCAGCTTCTGCCACCATCTGAGCGGCAATTTTGATTTCTTCGTCTGTTAGAAAGTTCACTTCCAAAATACATTTGGTCAAAGCATCACCAGCTGCGTCTTTAAAAACCCGCAGTTCTTCTTTAACATCATCATACAATTTTGAGCGTAACGCGCCAATATTCATGACGATGTCAAGAGAATTTGCTCCAAGACGGACAGCTTCTTCTGTAAACTTTCCCTTCATATAAGCGGTGCTGGTTCCAAATGGGAAATCCAAGCCCACACCAATCCGGATATCTGTTCCTTTCATTTGTTCAGCAACGATGGGGATCCAGTAATTGGTTGCTACATAAAAAGCCGCACAATTATATTCTTTCGCTTCTTCACAGCCTTTTAACACATCTTCCTTCGGTGTATTCTTCGGTAACACTGAATAATCAAAGAACTTCCCCATATCCTTCTTTGTCATTTTAGATAAATCTGCCATTTTCTCTCTCCTGTTCTAAAAAAATTCTTCACATTGTGGACGACAACCGACAAATTGAGTCCCTGAGGCTTTTACTTGAACCTTATCTTTATTAAGTGCACAATTGTTATTTTCTTTCATTACCTCCTTTCATTTGACTTTTAATGAGGCTGGCTGTAAAATTATTAATAAGTTTGTTATACTGTTGGAGGAAAACACAATGGATATTACACAGATGCGCTATTACATAAAAGCATATGACGAGAAGAAAATTTCAAGTGCTGCTGAAATGATGTATATTAGTCCGCAATATATGAGTAAAACCATCAAAAAGATTGAGGATGAATTGGGTGTACAATTATTTTTCAGAAATAAAAAGGGGTTGCAGCCAACAAAAAATGGTTCCCTTGTCTACCAATCTTTTAAAAAGATTGTTGATGAATACTTGACCTTAAATAACGAGATTAATTCCCAAGTTGACCTTCAAACCCTTCCTTCAAAAATCACCATTGTCATGGATGCGGGGCTTCCTCAATTTCTACCTTCAGATGGTTTATTAACCTTTGTAGAAAAAAATCCACAAAAAGAAATTTTTTACGACGAGCACCGGAATGCAAACTGCATGACACATCTTTTAGAAAACAAAGCCGATTTTGGTGTCACCATTTGTAACAGACCCGATCCCCGATTCACATATTTTACTGTATGCAAAATATCTGGTGAAATCCTTGTTGCCAACAGCCATCCATTGTCAAAACGTGCAACCATATCCATTGAAGATCTTTCAAAGGAAAAACTCGTTTTTTGCGAACAATTATCATACTATTTATTCTTAAATGAATTTAATAATATGAATTTGCTTCCCAATATCACCTATTCAATTAATGATTCTAAAATCGCCATGGATTTTATCAAACATCAATCCGGTGTCCGCCCGATCATTAAAACCCGTGGTAATGGCACAACAATCTTTGGCAAGGGTATTCAAAGCATTCCATATTCTTCTGAAAACACCTGGACCCTTTGCGTTTACTGTGTAAAGAATAAAGAGTCCAATCCATTCATACCTCTTTTTTTAAAAAACATACAGTCTTATTATTAATTATTTTGTTGTTCAACCTCCTCTTTCGTTCTATTTAATTGTAATAAAATATATTTAAAAAGTAAAGCAACTGGTTATTGTTACTAGTCATATCCAATTGGTTGATGAAAGAATTTCATCTTTATTTTCGTTTTTCATGACAAAAAATCGTCGACAAAATAAGCGGTTTATATACCATGATATACGTAGCATTTTATCGACGATTTTATTGAATTTACATTTGATTATCTATTTTTCAATACCAATATAATGGTTCACTTTGGAAGTTTAAATCCTTCCTCAATAACCGAATTCCTCGCACAGTTTCTCAGATAATGGTTCCAGGATGTTTAATGCCTCAGCTACCCATAAACCGTTGTAGCGGCCCGTTCTGGATTCTTTTGCGTAATAAAGGCTTTCGATGAATTCTTCGCGGTTGATATGAAATTCCTTGGGATTAATGGGCGCACCTGCCAGCTCCAGTTTTCGCCTGATGTCATCAGAGGATGGCAATGTGCTCATTTTTCTTTTGAAATCAGTGCGATGATCCACAATTGCTTCTATTTCTTTTTTTCGGATTCCCGGATCAAAATAATGATTGGTCTGTTGCAGTTCGATGATTTCCTGGGCACCATTTCCATATGCCTTTTGTACACCCTTCATCCACTGCTCCCATGTTATCATTTCTGAAACAGTGCGGTCTATATCAAAACTATCCCAATCCATGTTTAAAATGAATTCCCAAATTTTCATATTGACAATTGCGCCTACACCAACCAGATGTCCATGCATGGACGGATGCCGCCCCTTGTTATCCTGACACATAACCCAAAAGTGATTGAGCTGGTGTTCTGCACCGGATCCGCAGGCTGACAAGCCGTACCAGGCCATGGCGACAGCACTCCTGTACAAGGCGTCCGCTAAACTTCCGATGCTGTCAATATCGCCCTTTGAAATGCCGGCAGCGACATCGTCGCTGCTGCCGATTTCTATACAGGAAGCCATCATTTTTTCTGTTTCGTCACAATAATAAATGTCTTTTACCAATTTTGCAGCATACCAATCAATGGCCGCACTTATTTTTGAAACAACCTCACCAACCCCAGCAGCATTCATGATTGATGGTGCATTGGCGATGATATTTGTATCTGCCAAAATAAGTGAAGGATAGGTCAAATAATGTGTCTTCTGAAATTCGTCGATAATGATAACCGACATGTTTGTAAAAAAACCATCCATCGTCATGGCTGATGGCAAAACCACACAGGGAATTTTCTGTTTATACGCCACATATCGAACAACATCGGTAACCGTTCCTCCGCCGATTGAAACAAGATAATCTGTTTTATCATTCATATGGCAGAGGATACGGCCGATTGCACATTCATCCGGCTTGCTGTCCGGAGGGAGGACATAGACATCAATGGAATATCCCATTCCATTCCATTTTTCTATCAAATCGATACAGATCGAATGATAAATACGTTCGTCCGTAATCAGCAGTCCATTTCTTCCAAGTTTGAGTTTCTCTATCTGGACCGGCAGCATTTGTGCCGCTCCAGGTTGGATAGCAACCGCGCCGATTGGCATGGTATGATGTTTGCCGCAAGGACACTCGAATTCATGCTTTTTATATATGTCTACATCCATCGTGTATTTCCTTTTCTAAGAACTTTGAATATTAAAAGATTTTTCCATTCAACGCATCATAAACATCGTTGAAACGCTTGTAAGCTTTATCGTATGCCGCATAATTATCCGGGTTCGGCTGGAAAGATGCCTTTATCTGAACGGCCTTATCCGATGCTTCATGGGCGTCTTTATACGCTCCAACACCGATTCCCGCATACAATGCCGCTCCCAGACAGCCCGTTTCACTTGCAGACAACAGGTAAATCGGTTGTTTGCAAATATCTGCGAGCATCTGGCTCCAAAGCGGTGATTTAGCAGCGCCGCCCGTCAGACGGATGCCGTTCAATTTGATGCCAGCTGCCAATTCCGCATTGATGATATCGTACATTTCATAACAAATACCTTCCATGACGGCTCTGGCGATGTCAGCCTTCGTCGTTCCCAGCGACATGCCGATGAAGGTTGCCCGTGCCTGGTCATTCAATTTGGCACCGGATACCCCTTGCAGATAGGGAAGGAATGTAATGCCATTCGCTCCAATTGGTACGCCTGCGATTTGTTCATTAATCAAATTATATGGATCAACGCCCGCCAATTTTGCGGCGTATTTTTCAATGTCTCCAAAGGTATCCCGGTACCAACGATAGCTGGACGCGGAAGTGTTGGAGAAGGCTTCAATAGTGAAATTGCCAACGCCATGATTTCCTTTTACCACCAATTTGCCGTTGGGATCCCGGATATCCTTGTCGGAAATGACGAAGCAGGATCCGAAAGTCCCCATGACCATGACCGCCGTTCCATCGTCGATTCCACCTGATCCAAAAGTGTTGCAATTCTGATCATGGGCACCCATGCATATCGGTGTTCCCTGTGCCAATCCCGTTTCTTCAGCGATTTCATCGTTGATGTAGCCAACTACTTTACCCGGTTCTGAAATGACTTTGGGACGTTTACTCAACGGAATGCCCAGTAATTCATGGTGTTTGACGGACCATTCCTTCTTATTGATATCCATCATGCCTTCCCGGCTGGCAGACGAAAAGTCTGTATAATAATCATCGGCGCCCAAGGCTTTAAGGAAATAATCCTGGTGGGTCGAGAACATCTCGGTTTTCGCCCAATTATCCGGTTCATTTTCTTTAAGCCAAACCAACTTGGCTATGCTGAAACACATTCCCAGCGGGTCTCCAGTAATCTTGTAGTGTTCTTCACGGGGAATCGATTTTGTAATCCATTCGATTTCCTTTTGACCGCCTCTCAAATCCTGCCATCCCACAAAGGGCCGCAGCAGTTTTCCGTCTTTATCCAACAAACCAATGACGGATCCCTGCGAAGAAAGTCCAATCCCTAGAATATCTTTGGGATCTACCTTGGATTTTTGGATAGCTGTTTTACAGGTTTTAAATAATGCCGGAGTCATATCTTCCGGAAGTTGTTCCACCCATCCTTCTTTAGGATAGTAACATGGATATTCGCGGTAATCGCTTCCCATCAGGTTTCCCTGTAAATCAAACACACACACCTTACAACCAGTCGTACCGGCATCCATACCAACCAAATATTTACCCATAGTAATCTCCTAGTCTCCTGTTATTGAATCATCATTGCAAGAAAGGCTATTTTTCTTCTTTGTCGCCTGTATATGCAGGACAAAGACCACATTTTCTCATGTCATCTACAGCATCCAAGATTTCTTTTGCTCCCTGGGTTCCGATCAATTCTGCTCCAGCAGCAAAGAACGCAAAGGCATTTTGCGGTCTGGGAGCCTTCACTCCGGCAACCTTGACTCTGGTATTGGATCCCTTTAACGCATCGACCATCATCATGACATCCGATACCGATGGCCCCGCATATTGTCCTGTTGAGGTTTTAACCCAATCAATACCCGCTTCGGCAACAAGCTTGGTTGCCGTGACGATTTCTTCTTTTGTCAGCATGCATGTTTCAATAATCATTTTCGTCATGGCCGGACCGGCAGCTTTTTTATAATCCTTAAAATGCTGAAGAATTTTATCGTATTTCTTGTCCTTGAATTCACCAACATTCATAACACTGTCGATAACCGTTGCGCCCAATCGAACCGCTTCTTCCGCTTCAAAAATCTTGACTGTATCAGATTGCTGGCCAAACGGAAAACTCACTGCAGCGCCGATCATCAGGTCCGTCCCCTTTAATTCTTCCACTACAACAGGAGTCCAGTAGGTTGACGAAAAGCAAAAGGCCTTTGCGTTGTACTTAATAGCTTCACGGCAGCCTTTACGAATCATTTCTTCTGTTGAATCCTTCGGCAGCACCGAATAATCAAACAGCTTGCCCATATCCCACTTCGTCATCTTCGATAAATCAATCATAAAACATCCTCCTCATAAAATATTTGTTTACTTTTCTTCATATTCCGGAATCATGCCGATTCGCCGCATCGTATCCAGTGAGTCGATGATCTGGGGTGCAGCTCTTGTCCCGATTAATTCCGCTCCTGCCAAAAGGAAAACATAAGCATTCTGTGGGCGCGGGAATTTAACCCCTGATACCTTAACCTTGGTCTTGGCGTCTTTTAACGTATCGACCATCACCAACACCTGTTCCAGGCTCATGCCGTTAAATTGTCCGGATGACGATTTGGCCCAATCAATTTCTGCTTCTGCAATGAGTTTGCAAGCCGTCGCGATTTCTTCATCTGTCAGCATTTCCGCTTCGATGATCATTTTCGTCATAGCCGGACCGGCAGCTTTTTTATAATCTTTAAATTCCTGGAGAACCTCTTTGTATTTTTTGTCTTTCAATGCACCGACATTCATGCAATTGTCAAGAACGGTCGCTCCCTGCCTGACAGCTTCTTCCGCTTCAAAACACTTCACTGCACTGCTCTGCTGCCCAAATGGGAAGCCAATTCCTGCTCCGACCAGAAGATCTGTTCCTTGGAGCTCTTCAGCAACCACCTTCGTCCAATAGGATGATGAGAAGCAAAAAGCCTTGCAATTGTACTTAATGGCAACTTTGCATTCCCTGCGGATCACTTCCTCGGTTGTGTCTTTTGGTAAGATGGCATAATCAAAACATTTTCCCATATCCCACTTCGTCATATGTTTAAAATCAATCATAATACCCTCCTCGTATATTTCCCACCTGGCACCTGTTCCTCCTTCCAAACGAATAATCATCCGATGCCATTATGTGTGGTCATGACTAGTTCTTGTTTTTTATTATAACTAGATATGACTAGTAAGTCAATATGAAAATTGTTTTCTTGTTTGCATTCTTTTGTCCATTTACATTTAAATATTATTTTCAACAACTTACTAAAAATAAAAAATCAGCCATAAATTAATATGACTGATCCAAGATACTTATTTTTAATAAAATAGAATTCGTAATTTAACTTTTATATTCGTATTTCAGCTTGATTTTATCTCCCCGGAAGACAACCTTTGAGTATTCATAGGGCATATCCTTCTGATCATATAAAATATCTTCCAATATGAGCAATGGATAGCCCGGGTCCACATTAAACAGCGTGCTTTCATTTTCCCTTGCCCTGGCTGATTCCAGCGTTTCAACCACCCGCATCGGCTTGAGCCCGTGATTATGCTCGAGAAGAACACAGAGTTGTTCCTCTTCAAGCTGCTTTTCTGATATGCGGTCAGAAAATTCCAAGGGGATATAGGAATAATGCAGGCTGATGGGTTCTCCCTTGACAAAGCGAAGCCTTTGTATTTCAATAATGGGCGTACCTTCTTGGCGATCCAGTTTTCTCGCTATATGCCTTGATGCGTCCTGCTTTTCAACTCCAAGCAGTTCTGTGGAAATTTCATAGCCCATTCGTTCCAGCTGTTCACGAAATCCCATATACGCAAGGGATTTAGTCATAATTTTTGCATCTGCAACAAAAGTTCCCTTTCCTGGGACCCTGTATAGCAAACCCTCCTGAACCAGCTGCGAACAGGCAGAACGCACTGTCATACGGCTAACATCAAACATTCGGTTTAATTCAGCTTCTGAAGGAATGGCAGTATTTGGCCGCCATTCCCCTTCTTCAATCTTATTTCGAATCAATTCCTCCAATTGCTGATACAAAGGTTTGGGGTTTTCTCTTCTGATTTTTTCCATTTTTTCATTTATCCTCATTCATCATTAATTGTAATGGTATGACTAGTATAGTATAACAGAAATAATTTGAAAAGAAAACTTCAAGTTTATAAAATGAGCTGCTGCATTTCTGTGATATTGTCAATGACATACGCCGGTTTAAGGCCCTCTATTACCGAAGGTTCTCCATACCCATAGGTTACGCCACAGACAGCAACACCCGCATTTGCCCCCGTCAGATAATCGGTTTTCGTGTCCCCGATGAGGATTGCGTCTTCCGACCCGCATTGATATTGGCCCAAAATGGCGTTAATACAATCCGGTGCCGGCTTAGGATTTTTCACATCATCAGCCGTAACGATGACATCAAAATAGCCCATCATTCCAAAGTCGTTAAAAATCCTTTCCGTGGCAGATCTTATCTTAAAGGTTGCGACTGAAAGCGCGGTTCCCTTTTGTTTATAGTAATCCAGAACGGCCTTCACCCCCGGATAGACCTTTGAACGAACCGAACAGTTTTCAGAATAATACGCTGTGAAATATGCCATCAATTCATTGTCAATGAGCGCTTCATTCTCCGCTCCCAAACAGCGCAGCAACAGATTCCTCGCTCCGCCTCCTATGCAGCTTCGGACAAATTCTTCCGACTTTTCTTCAAATCCGTATTTCTTCATAATCTGCAAAACCGTTCCGACCAAATCCGGCAGGGTGTCGACCAAGGTTCCGTCCAGATCAAAAATAATGTGGGAATAGGCTTTTGGTTCTTGATTCATTATTATCATAATTGATTACAACCTCGCTAAAATTGGATTGTTGATGAAATAATCATAGGTGATGCCACATTCTCCGATTCCGCGCACCTTCTTGTCCGTCTTCTTATAATCAGCGTGATAATCCGATCCACCGGAAATAACAGCCACTTTTCCGCTGTAATCCTTACGTACCTTTTCGATGATATCTTCTTTAGACATCGGTCCGTTGTACGTTGTTTTATCATAGGTATAGGAAGCTTCAATGCCATCCAGCCCGGCATCAATCAGCATTTGGATGAAAGAATCCCTGTTCATTTCACCGCTGCCCGTGGACACTTTCTCATCAATCAAATAGGGATGGGCCAGGATGACGATGCCGCCGGTATCATGGGCCAGTTTGATAATGGTCAAAGCATCCGGTTTTACCCGTTTGACACTGTATTCCGGATTGTTCCGGCACAGAAGTTTTGCGTCACTCCAGGTTTCGGTATAACCCTTATCCGCCATCAGGTTGAAAATGAGTTTCTTCTGGACATCTTCGGGTTTTCTCGGGATCCCGCCATAATTCAGGACTTCTTCCCACCCGATGGGCATCCCCTTGCTGGTCAGCTTTTCTGTGAGCTGGCGGTAAGAGTGAATTTTACTCTCGACGATTTGGCGATTCATATCCAGAAGACGATGGTCTGAAAAATCACAGCCAAATACCACCAGATGAACATCCTCTACCTTCGTTTCGCAGGAGAATTCAATGCCTGGAACCAACTTGACTCCTTGTTGCCTGGCATAAGCCACCGGATCGACCATGACACCATTGACTTCGATTTTTTCCGGAGGCAAAACATCGTGATCCGTGATGGCAACGACCTTTACGCCCCGTTTCTTTGCGTGATCGATCAATTCCTTTGGCGTATCTGCTCCATCGGAACGAGTGGTATGGCAGTGGAGATCCACTTCATAATTGGCTTTGTTCCTGTCCATCAGACTGAAAAACCGGATATGCTTGCCCACGACTTCCTTCACCCGATCCTTAACGAAGGCATCCAGCTTCAGAGGATCGTTTTGATCGGGATTTGCCTGCATATAAATGCTCATACCCTGGCAATAGGCGATTTTGATGGCCGTCGAGATATTGACTTTGGACGCACCCAAATCGATCAGACGGTAAAACATCTCATCAGACAGACCCGTCCCACCATGGAGGACCAATGGACAGGGTGAAAATCCGTTGATATTTTTGAATAAGTCATAATTGATATTGATCTCGCCCTTATAGACACCATGCGCCGTTCCAACTGCCGGGGCAAAAGCATCGACGCCCGTTTCTTTTAAAAATCGACGGCAATCATCCGGGTTCGCGTGGGCTCCAGCCCCTTCTTTGACGAAAATATCATCTTCCACCCCGACGATCGCACCCAATTCTCCTTCAACCGTCACGTTTTTCGGATGGGCGTAATCCACAATTTTCCTCGTATTGGCAATGTTGTCATTCAAGGGCAGCTGTGAGCCATCGTACATGACAGACGACCATCCCGCATCAACACAGGCCTTGGTAAAATCAATGTCTCTGGAATGATCCAGGTGGATTGCCACATTAACTTTGGCATTTTCTGCGATAGGTCTCAAATACCCCATCATTTCCTGGATACCGAAGGCTTTGACGGTTTTCACTGATGTTTGCAGGATGATGTTCTGTCCCAGTTCTTCAGCCGCTTCCACTGCTGCTTTTGCTGTCAGATAATTTACAATATTAAAAGCCCCCACCGCATAATGCCCTTTACGCGCATCTTTTAATAATGCGTCCATATTTACGTATGCCATTTTTTCCCTCCTACTTTTTAAAATATTCATCCGTGTAATTAGCATTACTAGTCATTACCTGTATTATATAGCTTTTTTTCTTCGCTGTCAAGAACAATTCACTGTTTCCATTTTACATGAGCACAAAAAAAACAGTAGACAATAAAAAAGTAGAACCCTGATTGCCTCGTTTGCAAATCAAGCCCCTGCTTTTACTTCATCATGTACTTTCCGGATTTTGGCATTCACGGCACTAGCCGGTCCAGCAGTTCCGGCTGCCGGTTGGCCGGCAGACCCAGGTAATGCTCAAAAAGACATTCCATATAAAGATACGGGTCCAGGCCATCAGCCTTCGCCGTTTGTATATGATACACTAAAAATACCCAAAAGGGGGTGCGGACGAAAAGTTGGACATCTAAATCAAAAAGGAGTAGGCTGTGTATTCACCTGAAGATCGTCTCAAAGCTGTACAACTTTTAATAAAATATGACTTTGCCTATACGACTGTCATACAGGAATTAGGTTATCCATCCTCCGTTAAATCGCTTAAAAGCTGGTTTGCAGAGTATCATTGTCATGGAGAACTTCACAAAAAATGTTCAAATAAAAATTTCTATAGTGACCATGAGCGTCAGAATGCAGTTGCTTACTATTTGGAACATGGCAGATCCATTTCCAAAACTTGTCGAAAACTTGGCTACCCAAGCCGAACGACACTTGACCATTGGATAAACGAATTGGCTCCAGATGAAAAGAAACGTTGTCGTTCCAGCAACATTGTGATAAGCTATCCTCAGAACATGAAAGAGCAGGCTGTTATTGAATTATGTTCCCGAAATGGAACTGCCGACACGATTGCCGAATCATATGGTATCCAACGAGGAACACTGTATAACTGGAAGAGGCAGCTGCTCAGCAAGGAGGTGCCTTGTAGTATGCCTGAAATGAAAGAAGCAACCCTGTCCGATCAAAAAGATGAGTTATTATCAGAAATTGAACGCCTTCAAGCCAAAGTATCTGAACTGAAGAGGGATGCCTATTGCCTTCAAATGCAGAAGGATATTCTGGAAAAGGCGGCTGAAATCATAAAAAAAGATCCGGGCATCAATCTAAAGAATCTGTCGAATCGCGAGAAAACGGCTCTGATTGATGCCCTAAGAAGGAAATACCCACTATCGAATTTATTCTTACAGGTAAAAATTGCAAGAAGCACCTATTATTACGAGCATAGAATCCTAACGATGCCAGATAAGTACGCAGATCTGCGTAAACATATCTACGATTTGTTTTATGACCTCAAAAGCCGGTACGGTTACCGTCGGATTCACGCCGTCCTTAAAAATGAAGCCATCATTGTTTCAGAAAAGGTGGTCAGACGCCTGATGTCCGAAATGGGGCTCATCGTCCCCCATAAAACAATGCGGAAATACAATTCATATAAAGGGGAGATAACGCCTGCTGTTCCTAACCTCATCGAACGTAACTTCCACGCAGATGCCCCCAACAAAAAGTGGCTTACAGACATCACAGAATTCTCAATTCCAGCAGGCAAGGTCTATTTATCGCCAATCGTCGATTGCTTTGACGGTGCATTACCCAGTTGGACCATCAGTACCAGCCCAAACGCAGAACTCGTCAACACCATGCTTGATAACGGGATCGCCTCTCTTGAAGAAGGTGATGCACCAATAATCCATTCGGATCGCGGATGCCACTACCGATGGCCAGGCTGGATTGCCAGAACGGATGAAGCTGGGTTGAGCCGCTCCATGTCGAGGAAAGGTTGCTCCCCGGACAATTCGGCATGTGAAGGTCTATTTGGCCGTATCAAAAATGAACTGTTTTACTTCCGAGACTGGAAAAATGTAACGATTGATGAATTTATAATGGTTCTCAATGATTATCTGATATGGTATAACGAAAAAAGGATTAAAGAAACACTGGGGTGGCGGAGTCCATTGCAATATCGACAATCGCTTGGTTATTCGATGTAAATGATGAACCATTTGACTAAAACATTTATATTCAGAGTATTGTCATGTCCAAGAAAATGTCCGCACCCCCTTTTTAGGATTTTTGCTTGACAAAAAACAGCCGTTTCAACGATGGAACAAATTACTGCACTTTCGCTAACCGACATAAATGTTTGTTTTACCAGGTTTTCCGTTTTATATGGACCAATACTGTATCCAATGATTTCTCGATTGAAGAGATCCACGAGTACACAAAGATAATTCCAATTTAGTTAGTAGTTGCTGGTTTTGTTGTCTCCAATGATTTCACTGTATTCCGGCCCATATCACTTTTAGCTACTGCCGGACATGTCCGCAAAAATGCTCAATGCTGTTCTTTCTAATACAATATGAATAAATATTCTAAAAAAAGATAATGGAGATGCGGAATTCGGCACGCAATCGGCACGAATTTTGAAAAATGTTATACAATTTTACGCGATTTTGAGCGATGTTATAAAATCGATTAACCGTCCTATCTACGCAATTCTATGCGTTTACATTATATCCGAAAGGTCGGGGGGTCGAATCCCTCTTGGCACGCCATAACCCGCTTAGATACAGGCTTTCAGGCCTGTTATTTTTTTACCACAAATCCGTTTGAAGTGAATTTGAAGTGAGATTTCCATCACCCTCCAGCTCGTACAGTCCATCACTCTTGGATGTCACAACGTCCTTAAGTGAAAAGATCACATGAATATAGGTCTTTTCCGTGATGGCCATTGTACTGTTGCCAATGAATGGGGTGACAAGTCCCCTCCCTGAGATGCCTTCATTCTTTTTCCTTACCACGCCGCCATCCATAACGCCGCTTTTCCGGTACTTCTTGATAAATGCCGCCACACATCCATCGTGGACCTGTTTCCGGACGAGGTTCATGAGCTGTTCATGGCCAATTATAAAGATATTTTTAAAATATATGTTAATTTTTTATTTTAATTGCAATTCCAGGTGTATCCCTTTATACTGAAATAAGAAGGAACAGAATCTGGAACATAACATTACCTGTTATTAGGAAGAGAAAGTGAGGTTGGGAAAACAGATTAAGAAGGTGAGATTATGAAAGGAAAGGGCAAAAGAAACAGCGGCTTTACTTTAATTGAAATTATTGTGGTTTTGGTGATTCTTGCCATTCTGGCGGCTTTCACCATTCCGGCGATGCTGGGATTCATCACCAATGCACGGGAAAAGGAATGCATCAGCATCCGGGGCACCCTTGCCCGTGGTTACACGGCAGAGTATGTTGCAGCCCATCCAGAGGGCAGTGATGTCACGCTGGATGAAGCGACTGTCCTGCTGAAAATCTCCGCTATTAAAAGCTATGGGGCCTCCACTACCTTGGGGAATCTGTGTCCCTCTGGCGGCACGTATACTGTAAAATCCGTCGATCAGGCACATGTCGTCATTGTCTGTTCAAAACATGATAGTGACACGAATGCCAATGCGTACGATGCGAATAAATCGTACAAAAAAGATGATATCGTGATTAAAAACCATATTAAATACCTCTGCACCAATGCGTGTACAGGAATTGATCCGGAAAGTGGCAATAATGCTAGTAGTTATTGGCTGGTTATTGGAACCGATGATGAATCCATTCCAAAATATTTTTATAAGTCTCATTACCAAAAGGACGTTGTTGTTATCTACAACGGGAAACAGTACAGAGCCAAAGTAAAAGGTGCACAAGGAACCCCCTCGTCACCCAGCACATACTGGGAAGCTGTAACCTGATACCGTTTTTTATTACTTCAATTAATTATCTTGTACCCCTTTAACTTCTCTTCATTTGTTGTTGAAATGACGATGTCAATTATTTTTTGGGGGACCTATCTCCCTAACATTTTAATTTCTTTAGCTGGCTTCGAAAGTTGCCAGCTTTTTTCATAAAAAAATAAAGTGGCTCACATGAGCCACTTAGAAAAAAATCACAATGATATACACTGGCCGGTCATTTTTTAAGCCTGGTCGATGTGCATCATCACTGTTTCAATTCGTTTAATAATGATAAAACAATGAATAATGACACAAAGACTTGGTTCCATAACGTTGGTACAATTAGTTTACGACTCCTTTATAACCATTCTTCGCCATTTGCACCCTTTCCACCTGTGTTATCTGCCTGAAAGGTGTGTCTGTATTTCCAGACACGGGATTATTTAAATTAATATGGATACCTTCCCATCGCTTCGCCTGTCCGACAGTCCCGCTCGTTCCGCCATCCATGGCGTTGTCCTGCCAGCCATAATCCTGAACATGGGTATTGAACGATGCTTTGTAATCATTTCTTATCTCTGAGTATAGAACTCAAACATTGTTTCGTCAATTACAAATGTGTTTTTGATGCTTTACCGCCAAATGGTTCTTCAACGAGGCCTGCCTTTCCCATCCCGACTTCCAAACAGCAAAAAAGTCAACCTAACGGCCACTACCATCACCCGGCAACGGCGTTATTTTAACAATTGCACCAGCCCGCCGTACCCCTCCGCTTCCATCTCTTCAACTGGAATAAAACGAAGGGACGCGCTGTTGATGCAATAACGCAGGCCGCTGGGCGATTCCGGATCCCCCTCGAAGACATGGCCCAAATGGGAATCCCCTGTCCGGCTGCGCACCTCCGTCCGGACCATGTGATGGCTGGTATCCATCCGCTCCACCACCGCCGGTTTTTCGATGGGCGCCGCGAAGGCCGGCCATCCACAGCTGCTGTCGTATTTATCCGCCGAAGAAAACAGCGGCTCCCCCGTCACCACATCCACATAGATCCCTTTGGCGTGATGGTTCCAGTAAGCGTTGGAAAAGGGCCTTTCCGTCCCGTTTTCCTGGGTCACCCGGTACTGCTCCCCATCCAATTTTTCCGCGATGACTGCCGCCGCGGGCTTGGGATACTTCCCCGGATCAACCAATGGTTGGGAGAAAAGGGTCATGGCGTCCAGCGGGATATGGCAGTAGCCGCCGGGATGCTTATCCAGATAATGCTGGTGATATTCCTCCGCAGGATAAAAATTCTGAAGGGGCCCGGTTTCCACCGAAAACCGTTTGGCACGCCCCGCCTCGATGGCGGCGATCCGCGCCACCGTCTTTGCAGACGCGTCATCCACGGTGTAAATGCCCGTTTGGTACTGGCTGCCGAAATCATTCCCCTGACGGTTGCGGACCGACGGATTGATGACGTAAAAATAGGCCAGCAGCAGCGCGTCCAGACTCACCTGTTCCGGGGCGTAGGTGACCTCCACCGTTTCACGGAAGCCGGTGGTCCCGCTGCAGACCTTCTCGTAATGCGCATCCCCTTCCCCGGTACCGTTGGCATAACCGCTCACCACCTTGATGACCCCGGGAATGCCGCCCATCAGCTTTTCCATTCCCCAAAAGCAGCCACCTGCCAGATAGATTTTTCTTTCAGCTTGCGTTTCCATGAGAAACTCCTTTCATCTATTATCGCATCGGTTTATTCCTATCATTATAATATGCTATTTGGCTTTCATCAAATGGTTTCTGCGATCATTAAGGTATTCCCCGGTTTCCCAGGTTTTTAGCTCAAGTCCTCCATCCGTTTGACCGGAACCACGACCGTCCCGCCTTCCACCATCGGCTTGCCGTTATAGCCCCGGTGGGTTGCTGCCAAGGTCTTATTATCGACCTCGATGGGTTTATCGGCTTTCACGAACCAGCTTCCATCCAATCCCACGCTGAACACTTTTCCGGTCTTCCCATTGACCTTGATCAGAATGAGCCCCTTGCCGGCCCGGTTCTGGGGCTTCAGCCGGGATACCGGTATTTCCTTCACATAGCCCTCTTCCGTGATCACCTCCAGATACCTGGCCTCGGTTTCCAGATAAAAGGCGCCAATCAGGCGGCTGTCCGCCAGCTTCATCCCGGTTACCCCGGCCGCCTGTTTCTTCATGTTCCGGAGCGACTTGGCCGGGAACATCAGGCCATAGCCGTCGCTGCTGACCAGCACCAGATTCTTGTCCTCATAAGGCAGCACCGCAATGACTTCATCCTCCTTTTTCAGCCTGATTCCCGAGACGCACGGCCTGGAAATGGCCTTTAGTTCTTCCCAGGGCATCCGTTTGACCAGACCCCCGCTGGTCACCATGACGATCCCCTTTCCGCCCTTTTCCGGCTGGGAGAAGGCACTGACCAAGGGCCCGGCAAAGCCGCTGAAATAGGACCCGATATGGGAGGCTTTCCGGTTGCCGCCGTCGGCGATGCCCATATCCTCCAGCAGCCGCTTGCATATCTGACCGGTATTCGTGAAGGCCAACAAGTAATCGCCCGTATTGGCGATGAACTGGTCTGTGATGAAGTCATCGGAGCGGATGGTGTTGATCCCGGTCTTCTTCCTGGGATCACAGGCATCGATGTAGCCGTGGTATGTGATTTCCACCCGCACATCCTTCTGGACGGCTTTCTGGATATCCACGACGGCGGCTTCCCGTTTGCGGATGACGGTCCGCCGTTTGTCCCCGTACTGGTCCTTGACGGCGGCCAGTTCTTTTTTGATCAGGTTGTCCATCTTACGCTTGGATTTGAGGATGCCTTCAATCCGCGCCGCCTCCTTGCGCGCCTGGGCCAGCTCCTTCTTCGTCTTTTCCATTTCCATGTTGGTCAGCTTTTGCAGCCTCATGTCCAGCACGGCCTGGGCCTGGCGTTCATTGAGCTCAAAGGCGTCCATCAGGTTCTTCCTGGCTTCCGCCGTATTCTTTGACTGCCGGATGATCCGGATGGCCAGGTCGATTTGGTCTAAAATTTTAACCAGGGCTTCCAGGATTTCAATCCGGTCCCGCAGCTTTTGAAGGTCGAATGCCAGCCGCCGTCCCGTCGTCTCGTGCTTGAAGACCAGATAATGCTTGAGATACTGGACGATTCCGAGCTGCCGGGGTACGCCGTCCACCAGGGCCAGCATGTTATAACCAAAGGTGGTTTCCAGATCCGTGTACTTGTACAGGGCGTCCTCGATGACCTTGGGATCGTAGTCCTTCTTGACCTCCACCACGATGCGGATGCCATTGCGCCCGGATTCGTCCCGGACATCGGCGATCCCCTGGCCGACCTTGCGTTCTTTGGCCACGGCGGCAATCTTCTCCACCGTCTTGGCCTTGTTGGTCATATAGGGGACTTCGGTGATAACCAGGTCCGTCTTGCCCCGGTTGCCGGCTTCCCGCTTCATCCTGCACCGGACCTTGAGCTTGCCCTTCCCAGTTTCGTAGGCTTCCCTGATGGCTTCAGCGCCGTTGATGATCCCCGCCGTCGGAAAATCCGGCCCCGGCATGACGGTCAGGATATCGTCGACCGATGCATCCGGGTTATTTAGCACCATCAGGGTGGCGTCGATGGCTTCCCCCAGGTTGTGGGGCGGGATATTGCAGGCCATCCCGACGGCGATGCCCGATGAGCCATTGACGATCAGGTTGG
>Ga0268357_100230_pt1 | contig 88823 bp, 87 predicted proteins | sample BioMet10_FD_192466 | JGI IMG/M metagenome (GOLD analysis project Ga0268357, IMG submission 192466) | Sewage microbial communities from Oakland, California, United States - Biofuel 10 (Illumina Assembly) | ecosystem: Engineered > Wastewater > Sewage > Unclassified | place: USA: California... | reverse complement strand
AAGGTGTTATTGACATATCTATTTTTATTAAATATATTAAAACAAGGTGAGGCAGTATTTTAAACCTACCTCACACTAACAAATTCTATCATAGAAAACTAATTTACAGAGAAAATTTCACACTCTCTTATTATTCTTCTAATTTTAATAATTTTGCAACATATTTGGCAGTACTTGCCTGAAAGCTTAAAGTAATTATTATAGCCATGAAGGTTACAGCTGATATAATCTGTGCATTTTGTATCCCCATGGAAACAAGCATTCCAGCAAGAGCAGCGGGTATTACCCCGGTTTCTCTTGTCCACATAAGATATAGCATCTCTCTAATACTCCATTTTGCTTTTTTATCAATTATTATAGAAAAGAATACGGAAATTGGTCTTGCGATAAATACAAATAATACAACAACCAGCAGTGCTCCTTTCCAATATTGACCAAGAATTTCAAAGCTCATTTGTGTACCTAGAAGTGTAAAGATCATTATTCTTAATAATGTTATAAGTACTTCCTTAAAGCTTAAATGAAGATTATAGCCTTCTTTGTGAATAGTTAATTTGAACATAGATTTATTTCCACATACTATGCCTACTACAAATACAGCCATAAAACCGCTGAATCCAAAGAAATTTGCAGTAACATATGAAAGCAGAACTGTAGCAACTGCTATCTCTCCTGGGTGCTCAGATAATAAGGCATATTTACTTTCAGAAACTATAAGTGTTGCTATATAACCCGCTATTATTCCAACAAGTATACCGCCACCTGCAGTTTTAAACAGTTCAAACAAGCTACCCATTGCAGAGAAGGATCCGCCGGATAATAAGCCCACTACTGTAAAAGTCATGATTGCTCCGGCAGCATCATTAAATGCTGATTCTGAAATAATTGTTTGTTTTAGCTTAGGACTGATATTCATATTTTTAAAAAGTGGTACTAAAACAGATGGATCTGTGGATGATATAACTGAGCCCAAAAGAAGAGCATACATAAAACTTAAATTTAGTATTTTATATGCAAAGAAAGCGGTTACAAAAGCCGATATAATAATCCCAATTGTAGACAAAAGAGTAACGGAAAGTTTAACTTTATTTAATACCTTCAGTTGTATTTCTCTACCCCCGTCATACAAAATATATGCAGCTCCAAATGTTAAAACCAATTGATTTGCCATTGCAAAATCTTTGAAATCAACTATACCTAAAACTTCAGGTCCAATCATTATTCCCATAATGATAAATAGAACTGTGTCAGGCAAAGGTATTTTTTTACTCGATTTTACGCAAATAATTCCGCAAATAATGATAATTCCTATATATCGCATTATCAATTCAGTTAATGCCGTAATATTTCCTTCCATAGTAAATCCTCCTAGTTGCAAATTGTGTAAATATATCATATACTTATATCATATGAAGAAGTATTGTTTCTTTATATGATACAACCGAATATGTATATTGTCAATATAATTTTAAGGAGCGATTATTTATGGAAAAAGAAAAAATAACTGACTTACGGTCAGCACTTCAGCTATTAAAGGTTGTGCCCGGGCAACTGATTGAAACAGATGAACCAGTAGATCCTAAAGCAGAATTGTCAGGAGTTTACCGCTATGTAGGAGCAGGTGGAACAGTAATGCGTCCTACAAGAATAGGGCCCGCTATGATTTTTAATAATGTTAAAGGCCATGAAGATTCTAGAGTGGTTATAGGGGTTTTAGCAAGTCGTGAAAGGGTAGCTCTTATGCTTGGTGTAAAATCTGAAAAGCTTGGCTTTCTATTAAATGAGGCGGTTAAAAACCCAATTGCACCGGTAACAATACCTCAAGAAAAAGCCCGTTGCCAGGAAGTTGTACATTATGCAGATGAGCCTGATTTTGATATAAGAAAATTGGTTCCTGCACCTACGAATACAGAAGAAGATGCAGGACCTTATATTACTATGGGCATGTGTTATGCATCCGATACGGAGACAAATGAATCTGACATTACAATACATCGCTTATGCCTGCAGAGCAAAGATGAAATTTCCATGTACTTTGTACCAGGAGCTCGTCATATAGAGGCTTTCCGAAAAAAAGCAGAGGAATTAGGGAGAGCATTACCAATTTCTATAAGCATAGGTGTGGATCCTGCTGTTGAAATTGCTGCTTGCTTTGAACCACCAACAACACCAGTTGGTTATAATGAATTAGGAGCAGCAGGAGGTATTAGAAATCAAGCAGTTGAACTTGTTCAATGTTTGACGATTAATGAAAGGGCGATTGCAAATGCGGAATATGTTATTGAAGGGGAACTAATTCCTGGTGTGCGTGTGAGAGAAGATCAAAACACAAATACAGGAAAGGCTATGCCAGAATTCCCAGGATACACAGGACCGGCTTGTGCCCAATTGCCAATAATTAAAGTAAAAGCTGTTACACATCGCCTAAATCCAATTATGCAAACATGTATCGGACCAAGTGAAGAGCATGTTAATTTGGCAGGTATACCTACAGAAGCAAGTATACTGCAAATGGTTGAAAAAGCTATGCCAGGGCGTCTGTTAAATGTTTATGCACACACCTCAGGGGGCGGTAAATATATGGCTGTTTTACAATTCAAGAAAAGTCAGCCAAGTGATGAGGGCCGTCAGAGGCAGGCAGCATTGCTGGCATTTTCAGCTTTTTCCGAACTTAAACATGTAATCCTTGTGGATGAGGATGTAGATCCATTTGACAGCAATGATGTATTATGGGCTTTAAATACTCGATATCAAGGAGATGTGGATACAGTTTTTATTCCAGGGGTAAGATGTCATCCATTAGATCCGTCACAAACTCTTGAGTATAATCCATTACTTAAGGATAAAGGTATTTCCTGCAAGGTGATTTTTGATTGTACAGTGCCATATCACTTGAAAGATCATTTTCAAAGAGCAAAGTTTAAAGAAGTAGATCCTAATCGTTTTGTATAGATAAAGCAGGATTAATTCCCTAAAGAAGGTTGTATTATGATAAATAAAAAAATAGCAGCGATTATTGTAGCTGAGGGATTCGCTTCAAGAATGAAGGCGTTCAAGCCATTACTCCCCATGGGTAAATCCACAATAATTGAAACAGCCATAGATACATTTAAAAGTGTTGGTATTAAAGATATAATTATTGTAACTGGAAAAAATGTTGAAGAATTAGAAGCTCATATTGAGCAAACAGGAGTAATTTGTCTGCGTTCAGATTATACCAAAAATAAAATGTTTGATTCAACCTGCTTAGCATTAAACTACCTTAAAGATAAGTGTGATATGGCTTTTTTTACACCTGTGGACTCTCCTCTTTTTACAAAATATAGTCTTAAGCAAATGATTTTAAAAATGAATTCTTTAAACAGAGAAGTATTATGTCCATGCTATCTTAAAGAAAAGGGGCATCCATTGCTCATAAAAAAATAGTTGCTTTAAAGATATTTTATCTTATGAAGGTACCAGCGGAATGAAAGGCGCAATCAGAAGATTAAAAGATGTGGAAATTACAGATCTGCCTGATCCTGCATTAATCATGGATGCAGACACTACTGAAGGTTATGAAGCTATGAAGCTATGAAGTCATATGAACAAGACAGAGCCGTGCCATCAAATAAAATATGTATGGAAATACACGAACATTTTAAGACTCCTGTGAAAATAAAAAGACATTGTGAGAAGGTTGCATCTGTGGCGGTATCAATGGCAGATGTGCTTATAAAAAAGGGTTGTTCTCTTGATGTTAAAAAAATTAAATCTGCAGCACTATTACATGATATTGTGAGATATAAAAAAAATCATGCAGCAGAGGGAGCAATACTGCTTGATGATTTAGGCTTTACAGGAATATCCCTTATAGTTAAAGCCCATATGGAGCCTGATGAATATGATATGTTTAATATCACAGAGAAATCAATTGTATATTTAGCTGATAAATTGGTAAGTGGAGATTCAATAATTTCATTGGAAGAGCGTTTTTATGAAAAAACAGAGATATATCAAATTGGTGGGCAAGCTTATAAGGCTGTTGAAAAAAGGTACAAGCAGGCACAGCAGGTGGAGAATATGATAAAACAGTTGATTAATGGTGAAAGTTATTTGGATAAATTGTAAAGGGTGAAAATGGTGAGGATATATTAAATCAGGTAATCTGCTAATCCATCTATCCCCGACCAGATCAAGAGAGTTGAAATGAAAACTATGGGAGGTGATTATATCACTATCATCAACCAGTATAACAGGTGATTTTCAGTTCACTTTATTTACCTCATGATTGATTATCTAAAGCTTGAAAAGGAGTTTTGGGGATGGGATGAGGGGGAATAACTGTATATTTAAGGTACGCCAACACCTCCCTCGGGGATTACACTATAAGTCCCTTTTATGATGTCATTTAATAGTTTTAATAGCATTTCAGGGTTTTCAAGTTTCTGTCTCAAATTCAACTTTAGCCCTAATAATCGAAGCAGGTATACCTGGTGGTGAATTGCTTATAAATAAATCTTGCGAAGTTGCTTTAGTAAATCCAGTTTTATCTGCTTGGAATCTTATGATTTTAGTAAGTAGATTCGCATTAAATAACGAAATCAAAATTCTGTGTGGGGAATAATAGTCTTATTGCTGGGTTTGCAATTGGAGCTATTCTAGCTTATTCTCATTTCATTTATTTCTTTAAAGAGCATTATGAGACCTTTTCGTATTTTATCAACCTGAAGATTGGATATGCATATCCTGAAGCTGTTGTCCTCAAAAGGATTCACCATATAAAAATCTTTAGCAATATTAATGTATATGTTCTTTTCGATAAGTCTCTTTTCTAGAAGGTTAACGGGTAGCTTCGGGGGAAGCTTTATCCAGATAAAAAAACCTGTTGAGGGCAGCATGTATTCTATACCTTCTTTTTGAAGTACCTTAAGACATTCCTTTAAACATAGCATCTTTTTGCTATATTCTCTTTGTATTTTCCGTATATGGTTCTTATACATGCCACTGTTAATAAATATTTCCAAAGCCCCCTGGGCCAATACCGATGTGCTTTGATCATGACACCTTTTGCGCTTCAGAAACTCATCCTTAACAGTATTATTAAGGATTACGGCACCTATCCTTATTCCAGGCATGAAGGCTTTTGAGAAACTCTTAACATAAATCACCCTTCCAGTAGTATCGTAATAGTACAAGGGAAGTACCTTTCTGTTCATTTCAATATCTGCAAAGTAATCATCTTCAACGATATAAACATCATATTTTTCGGCCAGTTCTACGATTTTTTGTTTTTCCTTTTCAGAATAACTTGTGCCTAGAGGATTATGGAATCTTGGTATAGTAAAGAAAAACTTAATGTTCTCGTTTTTGAAGATATGTTCAAGTTCCTTTAAGTTAATACCATTTAAATCTCTTTTTATCCCGATAAGCTTTACACCATTAAGAAGCGCCATATCCTGAAAGAGGCGGTAAGATGGTTGTTCTACAAGTACATTTTTCTTTCTGTTTGGGAAAGGCATGTTTATCATAAGACTAAGGGCTTGCTGCGACCCAGAGGTTATGAATATATTATCCTTTGGTGCAAATACTTGATATTCTTGGAAATATAATGACAATACCTTCCTTAAGGACAGCAGGCCCTGTGCCTCTGTACACATGAAAAGGTTATTCTTATATAGTTCTACTGCTTTGTTTATGCAATGATTGAATTCCTTGTAGGGAAGTAGTCTAGGATCAGGTATAGCTTTTGAAAAATCGAAAAGATCGGATATACCGCAATCTTCATGTTTCTTTTCCATTAGATAATATCCGCTTTTAGGAATCGTATATAGTCTATGATTCATAACGAGCTCATCATAAGCCCTGATAACAGTTGCCTTGTTGCATTTGAGCCTATCAGCCATGGCCCTTATAGAGGGCAGTTTTTCACCCTGCTTCAATTGGTTTGATTTAATCAGCACTTCAATATGTCTTATTACGCTTTCATACTTCTTTTGCATATTTCCTCCATACTTTAAATTATACATCAGCTTAATAAATATAAGGGTTACAGTGGTGTTGTACCGATACAGATGCGATTTTTCAATATTGTATCATATGCATTCAAAATATACAATAAAATCAGAAATTATACTAGGAGGCGGAAAAAATGAAACTATCCTACTTGCAACTAGCTCTATCAATGTGTCTTGTTGGTATTAATATAGCCGTAGGGAAAGTTATTTCACAGGAGATTCCTGTATTTTTATTTGCAAACATTCGGTTTATTATAGGAGCGGCTTTTCTGATACCTGTTGTCTTTTTTTACAGGAAAAAAATAATCCGGATTGATATGAAGGGTTGGCTTTGCATTTTTCTTCAGTCGTTGTTTGGAGTATTCCTGTTTAGTATTTTCATGCTTTATGGAGTGAGACATACCTCGGCGGTATCGGCAGGCATAATTACCAGTACTACACCCGCTTGTATTGCATTAATAGCTTTCTTCTTTCTTAAAGAAAAACTGAATATATATGGAACATGCTCAGTTATGCTTGCTATTTCAGGCATTGTACTTATTTCAATTCACCCGGGAATCCAGGGGATAGGAAATACCGGTAATATAGTTGGAAACTTACTTATAATCTGCGCGGTAATCTCTGAGGCTCTATTTACCATTTTTGCAAAGTCGGTGTCAAAAAAGCTTGATTCCCTTCAAATGGCTGCAATAGTTAATGTTTTCGGGCTTCTGCTATTTCTTCCTTTTTCCATACATTCACTTTTAACAACAAGAGTCATGATTACCCCCTATATCTGGCTGTTAATCATTTATTATTCACTGACTGCAAGTGTGTTTTCCTTTTTTCTATGGTTCAGGGGAATAGTTAAGGTTCCCGCGAATGTTGCAGGATTATTTACTGTATTCATGCCTGTAAGTGCTACCCTTGTTGGAATTATTTTTCTGAACGAGAGCTTTACGGTCAGTCAGGCGATGGGTACGCTGCTCGCCATAGCTGCAATTTTTCTGGGAATAAGGACCCCAAGGAAAATTAAATAATTATAGTCAGGTCACTGCATAATAAAACATCAACACTAGAATAAATATCAGACCATACAAACCCACTTATCTTTAAGTGAGTTTGTATTATTTATTTTAGATCTTATAAATTGATGAGTAGATTACAATACATAATGCTATAAAAGCTTAAAACTATTTTTATAGTAGTCAATTATATTATCTTTTTTCATACAGGAAAGTTCTCTTGAAAGAGCACTGCGTTCTACATTAATATGTTCCGCTAAACCATTTCTATCAAATGGTATAGTAAAAATATTGCTATCTTTTTCCTTTGAAACACTTTTCAAATAAGTTAGTATCTTTTCTCTCACAGTTGACTTTATCAAACAATCATTCCTATCATGCAGTATCATAGCTTTTTCAGCTAGAGCGTCAATAAAATTACGTAACAAAAGATTGTATTTAGGAAAATCTTTAATGTGTTCAGAAATGAAATTTTCCATAGGAATAAAGAGTACCAAAAGATGCTCTTGAGCTTGTACGGATACAGGGCTTTTACGATTTTTACTGGCAGCCAATAAAATTCCAATGTAACTTCCTGGTTCCAAGAGAGTTATAATGGATGTTTTACCTGATTTCTCTTGCTTAATAGACCACCCATAGCCTGACAATAAAATCCCAATGTCATTTATCGAACTACCTTCATATATAATTATTTCGTCTTTTTCATATTCAACATATCTGACATGCATCAATTTAAGTATTTTCTCAATATCATCCTGCTTAATTCCATTAAAAAGGCTCGTCTGTTGTAAAACTTTTATAAATTCTATCATAATTTTATTATGTTGCCTATGCAACATACCTCCTATCGAAATTGTAATACAATGAATAGAAAGAAACAAGACAAGTCATATAACGTAATGAGGACAACATTTTATATACTTGCAGATTATTTTTAAGGAGAATATACATGGATAATTTATTTACGATTTTTCTTTATGTTACCACAGCTTTTTTGTTAGTTTTATCTTTTATAAAAAATAAAAAGAAAACCATTTTGGCATTAAAGATGGCATGGAAAATGTTTTTAAATGTGCTGCCTCAATTTATAGAGATTTTAATAATTGTTGGACTTTTACTCGCGTTTACGAATTCTCAAACAATTCAGAACATCATTGGAACAAAATCTGGTATTGCAGGAATGCTTTTAGCCTCATTAATAGGTTCTATCTCCTTAATCCCTGTTATAATTGCATTTCCAATTGCATTTGAATTATTGCGAAATGGAGCTGGTTTAATGCAAATAACAATTTTCATATGTACGCTCACTTCAGTAGGTATTGTTACACTACCTTTTGAAAGCAGGTATTTAGGGAAAAAAGCAGCTTTATTACGTAATATATTGTTTTATATATTTTCATTTGTAATCGCTTTAATTATGGAGGTAGTATTAGCATGAAAGAATTCATTCTTAAAAATAGAGTATTTATTATAGTTCTAATAATAAATACGGTTGTAATAGCGTTGTATCCAAAAATTGGGAAAAATTCGATGTTTTTTACCATCAATAATCTTTTTAAATTTTTGTTTCTGTTAACTCCTATTTTTATATGTATTGGATTACTTGATGTATGGGTAGAAAAAGAATTAATGATAAAAATTTTAGGTGATAAATCTGGGATAAAGGGTATTTTGATTTCTTTTTTACTAGGAGTGATTACTGCAGTTCCTCTATATGCCTTATTGCCTGTAGTAGGTGTCCTACTGAGGAAAAATATAAAAATTTCAAATGTATTAATTTTTATATGCTCTAGTGCAAGCATTCGGATTCCATTACTGATTTTTGAATTTTCTTCCATGGGATGGAAGTTTACGTTAACAAGGTTCATTGTAAATATATTTGTTGTTATTATTATTGCGTTTTTAATTGACAAGATATTAACAGATAATGATAAAAATAAAATTTATGAAAATGTGCTATTTTAATGCAATAAACTATTCAATTGGATGTTGGTTAAGGGCTTTGTAAATAGTAGTGAAAAAAGAAGTTGAATGCAAAGTAGAAGAAAAATAACTTTATTCAAAAAAAACAGCTAAATGGGCTTGGTACAAAACCCTTCCGGCTGTTTTTACTGAATTAAAAAGAATTTTAACATTTTTCATCTAATAAATGAGTTAATGTTTGCAACTCTAGAATGAAATTTATAAAAGATGGTTTAGCAAAATCTTTCACGTCAAGAATCCTTAATTCTATACGATTTTCTGAATCCAAACCCTCTAACGAATGTTCTATTATATGTTTTTTTAAAAGATCCTTTATTGTCTGCTCTGTTTTATCATTGCTAAAAATATTTAATCCTAAAGAAAATCCCACATCTCCAAATGGGTACGTATAACATTTTATTGATATTTCTTGAAGAGAAATTAGTTCATTATTTGTATAATTTCTATTAGAGTTATTTGTAAATATGCAGGAATTGTCGTTTTTTCCAGTGAATATAACCCCATTTATATTTATTTCTAAATCATGTTCTAACGCATCTGATTTTGTATATGGTATAGTTATTATACAATTTTCTGGAAGAAATTTATGCAATTTCTTTAAGGAATTACCTTGCAAAGTCAATGTTCTAATTACTGAATTATTATTCAAATTAAGTCTCCTTCCTCTATATTATTCAATAGTAGATTATAATTAGTATATCATTACTTGAATTATTTTTGAAGATTATTCTTATATTATTCATCAACTATAGCAATGTGCAATCATACCAACTTCCCTAAGAATAATTTTTATGGTTTAATTATTATATCTGTGTTAGTTTTTATAAATTAATTCTCTTATTAAAGCATATTTATAAAGACGAAACATCTATTAACATAATTTATGGAATTAGGAGGCGGCATATATAATGAAGAGGTGTCCATGGTGTGGTACTAATGAACTATATGTAAAATATCATGATGAGGAGTGGGGTGTTCCTGTACATGATGATAAAAAGCATTTTGAATTCTTAGTGCTTGAATCGGCACAAGCAGGACTTAACTGGCTTACGGTACTTAAAAAAAGAGAAAATTACAGACTAGCCTATGATGATTTTGATGTTTTAAAGGTTTCTAATTATGATGAAGAAAAATTTAATGATCTTTTAAACAACAAAGGGATTATAAGAAATAAAATGAAGATAAGAGCATCAATAAATAATGCTAATTGCTTTATAAAAATACAAGATGAATTTGGAAGTTTTGATAAATATATTTGGAGTTTTATAAAAAATAAATCAGTTTTGGGTAATTGGAGTTCCATATCTGAAATACCTGCTACATCAGAATTGTCTGATAGAGTAAGTTTAGATTTAAAGTCAAGAGGCTTCAAGTTTTTGGGTTCAACAATTGTTTATGCTCACTTACAGGCAACAGGAATTATAAATGATCACATTAACAGTTGTTTTAGATATGAAAATATAAAGAGTTTAACAGAAGAAGCCTGCAAGACAAATGAGGAATAGCAAAAGACATCTCTTTGGTTGTTATCATAACCCAAAGAGATGTCTTTTGCCGGGGGATTACTTTATTGTACTTAATTTATATAATTGAAAATTGCTGATTTTGACAATCTTTTTTTAAACTATTAACATTCTCTTACTTAGCAAACAAATAATCTTTCCATACAGGGCTACTTCTAATCATATTTGCTTCCACTGACTTATAAGGAATTGCCATCTCAAGATGATCGCCAATAGCATGAGGAACTTCGATACTAACTATGACTCCATCCATAGTTAACTTAAAATTTGTTTCGGGTTTTTTGAAAAGATTCACTAAATCTTTGTTAGAGTATTGAGTTTCAATGGTTTCTTTAATGTTAATGCCGTATTTTTCCAAATCCAAATCATCTCTAGAAGGTAAATAATTACCTGATTTGAAAGCTTCAACAAAGTGTTCATCAATGGTAAATATATCCTTTAAATTTAAGTTTTTAACTTCACCCAATGAAATGTTTTGTGTATGATATATATCAATAGGATAAGCGGCTTTTTCAAAATGAGAATAACCCTGATAAGAAATATTCAAGACCTTGTTGTCATAATTGGTGATTTTATATTTTAAATCAAGAGAAAAAGTACCCATATTCTCTTGCTCCATTCTAAGTGAATCCAATTTTGTTTTAATACTTTCCTGTATCGCCCTATTTATTGAATCCGCCTTGGCTGGATTGCTTGAGTTGTTAAGCTGTGGGAATTTTATAGAGACTCCTTTATCAGTATAGTTTTCATCAATAATGCTATAAGTAAAGTCCGTCTTTTTCTCAGCATTTGAATTTATATTAGCAGTAGATTTCTTTCCATTACATGCACCAAGACTTATTGCCAGTATGAAAATGCATGCTATTACTAAATTATTTACAATATTTTTCATTTAAGACCTCCATTAAAATATCCTAATAAAGTATAGTATATGAAATTTTGCTGCAACATAGCACATGTGGAAAATTAAATATTAAATTAATACAAGAATTATACTGATATCGAATAAAAAAACTTTTCTGCAACAAGGTTCTTGTGTAGAAGAGTTTTTTGTCAAGAAGCAATGGCAGTTATAACTTAATCCCGACCGATTGCAATCTTCTTAAAGGATATTTTGGTCTTTACATCATGCTTCCTAATATTGATAACTAGAATATGAAATATCTCATTTTTTAACAAGGTGGCGCCGCCACCGCCTGACAAATACAATATTGTATTCTTATATTTTGTAGTTTTAAAGGCGTGAATGTGACTTAAAAGTACAGATGATACTTTGTTTTTCACCTCTCTAAAAAAGATTTTACTGACCTTTGTAAAAAAAGTATCATCTCCAGGCTCCGGAATCCATCTATCTGTTTCCGGCGGTACATGCATAGCTACCAAAGTGTTCTGATGCCTATGTCTCAAATTATTTCTTAGGTATTCAAGTTCAGACTCAGTCAGTCCATAATTTGAATACTCATGATGATATAATGAATCTAATGCAATAAGCGTCAAATCGTATGAGGGTATATTTAAAGTAAAGTGCAAAGGTCCAATCATCTCTTTAAAATTAGCAACAGCTGAATTTCCTGTGGTTCGTTTATCCATGTCATGATTACCTATGACAATAAAAAGAGGTAAATCAGGTGCAATATCATTTTTAGTATTTATAAAAAAATCAAAATTTTCTTTTTGACCATTAAACACGAGATCTCCCCCGTGTAAGATAAGCAGAGGATTATATTTCAGGGTTTCTTCCATAGCAGCTTTGAAAATTTCATTGCTAGTATAACCATTCTGTCCTACCCAGCTGTCGCCCATAAATACTATATTATAATTATGGGTATTCAGATATTTTTGTCTCTCATCAAGTAACTGTAACGCCTGTTCATACATTGTCAATTATATTTCCTCCAATTCAACAATTTCAATCCACAAGTCCATATATCAGTTTGGTATGCTATAATATATGTAAAAAGGAATATATTTGTACATTGTTCATCAAATCATATAAAAACTAAAAACAAACCTTATCCAACCACATTTTTGTATTGGATAAGGTTTTAGTTATATTGCACGCTAATCTTAGAATACATTACCTTAATAGCCCTCATATGTGAATAAATTTAGTTATATTAAACATACTAAAACTGTAATAATATATTTTAAAGGAGGTTTTATTATGTCAATTTTAAAATATTTAAATAATAAAGGAAAAACCAAAATTGCAGAGCAAAATCAGAAATATGAAAAAAAGCTGCCACAACAGATAAAACTCTCCTTGGATTTAAATTTTAACATTGAAACGATAAAAAAGATGATGGGTTCAGCTAGCGATGTAATAGTCAGAGAGTTTACAATTAATCCAGAAGCTGAAATAAAAGCAGCAGTGATTTTGATTAAGGGTTTAGTTGAAAGAGAACTCATTAATGAACAGGTTATCGGGGCATTGATGTTAAATGAAAGGTTAAACGGTGTCAAAAATAATATTGAGTTTTTTCAAATGATAAAAAATTATGGAATACCTAATATTTATGTAAGTGAGGAATTTGATGCTAATAATATAGTGAGTGAATTGATTGATGGAAATACAGTCCTTCTTTTGGATAAAATAGATAAAGTGCTTATAGTAGGAAGTACAGGATGGAAGGACAGGGCGGTTTCTGAGCCTACTACAGAAAATGTAGTAAGAGGACCAAAGGATGGATTTACAGAAAATATCGAAAACAATACTGCCCTAATAAGGCGTCGTATTAAAAGTCCTGATTTAAGAATGGAAACGTTTAAAATAGGCACAAAAACAAGAACAATGGTGTTAATAGTCTATCTTGAAGGTACAGCAAAGCAAGGGATAGTAAACGAAGTTAGAAACAGATTAGAGCACATTGAAATTGACGGTATACTTGAGAGTGGTTATATTGAGGAATTAATAGAAGATACCCCTCTATCTCCATTCCCACAGATAGAACATAGCGAACGCCCTGACAAGGTTTCTGGAGCGATCTTGGAGGGACGAGTGGCTATCCTTGTAGATACAACTCCTTATGTATTGATAGTTCCTACAATTTTCTTTCAATTTGTCCAGTCAGCGGATGACTATTACGAACGTTTTCCAATAGGGTCCTTTACGAGGTTTGTTAGAATTCTTGCTTACCTTATTTCAGTTATTCTTCCATCAATGTACATTGCTTTAACAAGCTTTCACCAGGAAATGATTCCTACCACACTGGCTTTGTCAATTGCAGCTTCCCGTGAGGGTGTACCTTTTCCAAGTATAGGAGAGGCATTTATGATGGAAGCTACATTTGAAATTTTAAGGGAAGCAGGTCTGCGTTTACCAAAACAGGGAGGTCAAGCTGTAAGTATAGTTGGCGGTCTTGTTATAGGTCAGGCTGCAGTTCAGGCTGGTATAGTTTCACAGGCCATGGTAATAATTGTAGCATTAACCGGGATAAGTTCTTATGCTATTCCAGCCTTTAATGCTGCAGCCTCAGGGCGCCTGATTCGCTTCCCTTTGATGCTGATGGCTTCGGTACTCGGTTTGCCTGGAATACTTGCAGGATTAAGTATAATAATTATTCACTTAAATAGCCTGCGTTCTTTTGGTGTAAGCTATATGGAGCCTTTTATATCAGCGAATAAAAATGAATTCAAAGACATTATGATTAGGTTTCCTTGGTGGGGAATGAACCGACTTCCTAGTTATATTGCTCGAAGGGGAATTAGAAGAGTAGGATACAACATGAAACCGGGGCCAAGAAGTAGGGATAATAAATAATTCTGTTCAAAAGTAAGGGCGGTGTGTAGATGAAGAAAATAGCTGTTGTATTAATTATTATATTTTCGTTTTTGCAGACTGGCTGTTGGAACGCCAGAGAAATCGATGAACTTGCTTTTGTTTTAAGTGTTGGTATTGATAAGATCGATAATGGCTTCAAGGTAACGGTACAAGTTGCAAGTCCAGAGACTTACGGCAAAACACCGTCAGGCTCAGGGGCTGCTCAAAAGTCTAAGCCTTTCTGGACAGCTTCCAGCACTGGCACAACAATATTTGAAGCAATACGAAATATGTCTTCTATATCTTCACGACGTATCTTCTGGTCTCATATCAAGGTAATAATTATAAGTGAACAGCTGGCAAGAAGTAATACTCTTGAGATATTTGATTTTTTTAGTCGAAATCCTGAGCTTCGTTTGAGGACCTTAGTTGCAGTTACCCCAGATGATGCAGGAAAGCTTCTTGATGTTGTACCTGTGATGGAAGAGGACCCAGCTATATATCTGGAAAAAATAATTAATAATAAGAATTTAAATGGCAAGTCTTACAGCATAATGCTCAAGGATTTTCTTGAGGACTATCTTGACCCAAATGTAGGCTCGGTAACTTCGAGGATTATTTTCGATAATTCACAATCAGAACCTGTTTTAAAAACAAGTGGCGCATACGTTTTTGATGGGGATAAACTGTCCGCTTCGCTAAATGAAGGGGAGACTAGGGGTCTTTTATGGATTAAAAACAAAATGAATGATTCAATTATGGTTGTAAATTGTCCATATGATGGTATGTCTACAACACTGGAAATTAAAAAAGCTAAGTCATCCATTAAAAGTTATTTAGATGATGAGGTGTCGCATTTTACAATTAAAGTTGATGTCACAGCCATCATCACTGAGCAATCATGTCTAACTGATTTTAACGACTCACAGAAACTGAATGAGCTGGAAAAGTCACTGGAGGCGGCTATACGAAATGATATACACTCTACTATAAATACGGCAAAGGACCTGAAAATAGATTATCCAGGCTTAAGCCGCATACTGCACAAACAACATAAGGACGAATGGAATCAGATATCTTCAAAATGGAATGAACTTTTTAGAAATACTGAGGTTGCTATAGATGTAAAAGTGAATATTCCTCATGTGTCATTGGCAAAGCCCCTAGAACCAACAAAAGCGAAGAATTAAAATGTGCAGTAAAGGAGTAAGAAGTTATATGAGCAAAGAAAAGGTAGTCATTAATAACAAGCAGTTTAGAGACATCCTAATTTGTATTACCTGGCCTACAGCAATCAATTATGCAAGTGGTATTTTAGCTAGAGAAGTAGGTCGTGATATGTGGATATGTGGTGTTATAAGTATACTTACTGTACTGCCGTTTGTTTTTATTACTATTCATATCGGACAAAACTTTCCAGACAAAACAATAGTAGAATACAGCAAGGAGCTGTTGGGGAGTGTTCTAGGGAAAGGTTTAGGGTTGATGCTTACAATATATTTTTTCCTTATTGCCTCTAGTACAGTTTCAATGTACATACAACATCTTAGTGACTTTCTGCTTCCCCAAACACCTTTTCTGGTGGTAACCGTGCTGCATGTTTTTGTGATATGCTATTTAGTATGGAAGGGAACTGAAGTTATCGCTAGAACAGCCGTTATTGCTTTTGCGATGGCTATAATTTTTTATTTATTAGTTTTAATGGCTTCTCTTCCTGAAATAGATATTAATAGGATTACACCTTTTTTTGATTCAGGAGTTGTACCCGTATTCAAAGCCAGTCTAAAGTGTGATACATTTGTTAGCATGATGCCGTTAATTATAGCAATGCTTATGCCGATGGTACATGACAAGAAAAGAACCTTCCGTACTGCTGCTTCTGGATTGCTCATAGGAGGTTCATTCTTTGTGTTTTATTTTATTGTAGAGTTAATGGTTATGGGGCCTCAGGTGGTAGCATTAATGCGTATTGCCAGCATGGATTTTGTAAGATCTATTCAGATTACTCAATATCTTCATCGTTTTGAATCATTTATGGTTGCCCTGTGGTATTGGAGTATATTGATTCAAGCAGGGATTATGGCAACCTGTTCTTTAGAAGCCTTTATGCAAACCACTTCAATAAAGGAGAAAAACCCATTAAATATTATTATTTTTGGTTTAATAATGATAATTCTTACATACTATATGGGCCATGACAAGGTGTTTTTTTTAAATTTAAGGGAAAATGTTTGGCAGTATTTTGCTCTTCCAATTGACTTCGGAGTCCCTTTGCTACTTTTCTTGGCTTTTGGTGTAAGAAGACTTACATCAACTAAAAGCAAATAGTCCTTCTTATTTGTAGAAAAAGCAACTATGAGGGATTTTCTTCTTTATAATTTTTCCAAAATATACTACAATAAAGATGATCATACTGTATTATTTGGAGGTATTTGTGAAAAGAGAAGATTTCTATCTAAGCGTATATGAAATTGTAAAGGAAATTCCAAGAGGTTGCGTTTCAACTTATGGTCAAATTGCAGCATTATTGGGCACACCTCAATGCTCAAGAAGGGTAGGGCAAGCACTATCTCATGTATCGGAATTTCCCAAGATTCCATGTCACAGAGTTGTAAACAGCCAAGGACGGTTAGTGCCCGGATGGACAAAACAAAGAGAACTGTTGCTCAGAGAAGGTGTTGCTTTTAAAGAAAATGGTTGTGTTAATATGAAAGAGTGTATATGGAAGTCTATATAAGCTCATAATTAGAAAAAATGGTGTATACATTATCCATTTTATAAATATTATCATAAATAAATCGGGAGGTAAATTAATATGGATGTACAAGAAAGAGTTTTTGAAAGACTGAATGCTTTAAATATCAAATATGAGGTAGTTAATCATCCGGCTGTTTTTACAATAGAGGAAATGGACAGCTTGGGAATAACACTAAACGGAGACGTATGTAAAAATCTGTTTCTGAGAGATGAAAAGGGGAAGAGACATTTTCTAGTGGTTTTAAGCAAAGATAAAAAAGCTGATTTAAAAAACATTCAAAAGCAGCTTGGCTCTACAAGGCTTAGTTTTGCATCCGCAGAAAGGCTTGAAAAATATTTAAAGCTTAAAAAAGGAGAAGTAACACCACTTGGCGTAATTAATGATACAGACTCCTCAGTGGAAGTGGCATTTGACAATGATTTGATAGGAAAAACAAAGTTAGGTGTTCATCCAAATGATAACACTGCAACAGTTTGGATTTCTTTTGAAGATTTGAAAAAAGTAATAGAGGAAAACGGTAATAAGATTAAATACGTAACTATCTAAAATTGATTGGAGTTGCAGATAAATGGTTAAATATGTAAGCATTTTCAATGATGTTATAGGGCCAATTATGACAGGTCCATCCAGCTCTCATACTGCAGGACCTACAAGAATAGGCAAACTTGCAAGTCAATTTGTCAAAAATAAGTTAACAAAGGCAGAAATATATTTTGAAGCTAAAGGTTCTTTTGCTATGACCTATATAGGGCAGCGAAGTGATAAGGGGCTGGCGGGAGGTCTTTTGGGCTGGGAACCAGAGGATTCAAGAATTGCTGATTCATTATCCATAGCTGCAAACAGTGGTTTAGATATTACTTTTAACATTACTGATTTTGATGCGGCTCATCCAAATACCGCTAAAATTATAATGACAGACTCAAACGGTGAAAAAACCTTCATTACGGGAGTATCGCTGGGCGGCGGAATGGTGGAACTAACAGAGTTTAATGGATATGAGATATCTATTTGCGGGGATTATTATGAGCTTTTGGTAAATTTAAATTCTGGGGAAATTAGCAGTTCTCAAATTACTGACATATTATTGGACTACGAGATTGAGCCCCAAAAGGTGGATATTCTTAAAAAGAACGATGAAACTTTGGTAAATATTAAATTATCAACAAAACTATCAGATGAAATTCTAAATAAAATCAGAAACATAAATTTTGTGGAGCATGTTAAATTAATCAAACCTGTTTTGCAAATATTATCAAGAAAAGACTGCACAGTACCCTTTGACAGTTCAGATGATATATTAAGTTTCACAAGAAGTGAAAATAAAGATTTGTTTCAGGCTGCGCTATTTTATGAATGTGCCAGAGGCAGCATCAGTGAAATTGAGATAATGGATAAGATGAAATATATACTTAAAATAATGAAAGAGTCTATTAAAGATGGCCTTTCAAGCAGTTCCGAAATGCCTTATATTTTGCAGCATCAAGCTCATTTGATTAAAAAAGCGGAACATGAAGGACGGCTTGTAAATCTAGGAGTGTTAAATAAAATAATATATTCTGCAATGGCTTGTATGGAAACCAGCAGTTCTATGGGAGTTGTAGTAGCAGCACCTACAGCGGGTTCTTGTGGAATAATTCCCGGAACACTAATTTCTATATGTGAAGAAATGGCGCTTAATGATGAAGAGTGTATTAAAGCCTTATTAGTATCTGGACTGATAGGTGTTCTTATTGCATCGCATGCTACTTTTGCAGCAGAGGTATGCGGGTGCCAGGCTGAGTGCGGTTCTGCTTCATGCATGGCTGCCGCAGGAATAGTTTATCTCATGGGAGGAACGGTTAAGCAGTCCTTTGCAGCAGCTTCCTTGGCTCTGCAGAATGTTTTGGGGTTAGTGTGTGATCCAGTGGCGTCCTTGGCAGAAATACCCTGCATGACAAGAAATATTATGGCTGCATCTAATGCAGTGAGCTGTGCAAATATGGCACTAGCTGGGGTTGATGAGGTTATCCCATTAGACGAAGTTATCGAATCAATGTACAGTGTAGGGAAAATGCTGCCTAGGGAACTAAGATGTACTTGTCTTGGTGGCTTGGCTAATACTAAAACCGGATTAAAGTTTAGTAATAAATTATTGTAGTGAAGGGAAGGGTAGTAAATGAAAAAGCCAATTATTGCGGTGACACCGTTGTTTGATAATAAATTAAACAGCATATGGATGCTCCCTAATTATTTGGATGGAATAATAAAAGCCGGCGGTATACCTGTTATTCTACCCCTTAATATTCAGGAAAGAGAAATTATCCATTTAGTATCAAAATTCGACGGTTTCTTAATTACTGGCGGACAAGATATAGACCCTAATTTATATGGTGAAGAAAAATTGGACTACTGTGATGAGATAAATTCAGCCCGGGATTCTTTGGAATTTGCTTTGCTTTCTGAGGTTATAAATCAGGACAAACCTGTTTTGGGAATCTGTAGAGGATTACAGTTTATAAACGTTGTTTTAGGTGGGTCTCTTTATCAAGATATTCAAGAACAGCATGAAGCAGATATAAAAGTTAATCACAGACAAAAGGCTCCCTATAATAATCCCTGCCACTCTGTTAAAGTCATTAAGGGGACACTTTTGGATTCAATTGTAAAAAGTGAGACATTAAAAGTGAACAGTATACATCATCAATCCATTAAAGTATTAGCTTCGCAGTTAAAAGTAGCAGCTGTATCTGATGATGGTATTGTAGAGTCATTTTATATGATGGAAAAGAAATTCCTATTAGCTGTCCAGTGGCATCCAGAATTTTTATATAAAATTGACACCTATTCTTTTAACATTTTCGAAAAATTTGTAGATAGTTGCAAATAAATAGAATTTATTCCCTTATGCTTAAAATGGATATTAATATTTCACCAAAACAGTTGGAAAATAAAAATTTTATTAGTAAGCTAAAAAATGAAATAGATGATTTTGTTACAGGATATCTTCCATTGAGTTATTTGAAATTGTTCCCGTATGAACACCTACTAAATCTAGGTGTTCTTTTTGTTAAAAATAAGATTTAGTAATTATGCCTAAAAAATCTGTTCATTCAATACATATACTTGTATTTAACATGAATGTAAAATACATATAAGAAATGTTTTTTTATTTAATAAAGTGAGGTGTAAGTAAAAATGAGTATGGAAGAAGAGAGAAGACTAACTGTAGAAGAAATCTATAAAAATGACAGGGCTCATGTTATTCATTCTTGGTCGGTGCAATCTAAACTTAAACCTATGGTAATGACTGAGGCTAAAGGATGCTATTTCTGGGATTCTAATGGAAAAAGATATTTAGACATGTATTCCCAAGTTGTAAATCTTAATATAGGCCATCAGCATCCAAAGGTAGTAAAAGCAATTCAGGATCAAGCGACATCTATATGCTATTGCGCCCCTTCCATTGCTGTAGAATCAAGAAGTACCTTGGCAAAATTGATGAGTGAAGTTACACCTGAAGGCATGAATCATTTCTTCTTTGTTAATGGCGGGGCGGATGCAAATGAAAATGCTGTTAAAATTGCTAGAATGGCTACAGGAAAATCCAAGATAATATCTCGTTATCGTTCTTATCACGGATCAACTTACGGTGCAGTTTCTCTTACTGGTGAACCAAGAAGAACTCAGGTTGAGCCGGGTGTGCCAGGAATAGTAAGGGTATTTGATCCATATTGCTACAGATGTGTATTTAATAAAGAATATGGTAAATGCAACATGGAATGTGTTTCACATGTGGAAGAGATAATCAAGTTTGAGGATCCTAATACCATAGCTGGATTTATCATGGAAGGTGTAACCGGATCTAATGGAATATTTATTCCGCCGCCTGAATATTATAAGGGAATAAGGGAATTGTGCACCAAATATAATATTATGTTTATTGATGATGAGGTTATGAGCGGCTTTGGAAGAACTGGAGAATGGTTTGCGGTAGATAACTTTGGTGTTGTACCAGATATAATGACTGTAGCAAAAGGGATAAATTCAGGTTATGTACCATTAGGCTGTGTCTGTTTAACTGATAAGGTATCTGATGCCATCTATGATAAATTTTTAAGCTGTGGTTTGACATATAGTGGACATCCACTAGCATGTGCTGCAGCAGTAGCTACCATTAATGCATATAAAGAAGAAAAAATAATAGAAAATGCTAAAGAGCAGGGAAAACTAATATTAAAGCGTATGGAAGAAATGATGGCTAAACACAAATGCGTCGGAAATGTCAGAAACATAGGAGTATTTGGATGCATAGAGTTGGTCAAGAATCGTGAAACAAAGGAACCAATGGTTCCATGGAATGGTTCCGGTGAAGTAATGGATAAAATAAATGCTTCATTATTGGCAGATGGAGTATACATGGATATAAGATGGAACTGGATACTTGTGGTTCCTCCATGTGTGATAAAAGCTGAAGAAGTTGAAGAAGCTTTTGTGGCTATTGATAAGGCTTTAAACATTGGGGATCAATACGCAGATTAGGTAATTACAATACGATGCGCTCATAATATTATAATTTGCTGTTTATAAATATAAAATCAAATGATAAAATATAATTTGTCAGAATAGTAAAAATATTTATAAAGCGAGGTGAAATTATGGGCGTTAGATTTGATCAGCTGTTAAGTTTACCTGAACTGAGAGATTTAAAACTTGTAAGCGGAAGTAAAGGTGTTTTAAAAATTGTAAGATGGGTTCATGTTGTGGAAACTCCGGACCTATTGAGGTATGTGCAAAGTGATGAACTAATAATACTTACAGGTGTTGGAGTTTCTAATAATATTTCAGCTTTTATAGAACTGGTGGAAGGGCTAATACAAAAAAATGCAGTTGGTTTAATCTTAAATGTAGGTAAGTATTTTGAAAAAGTTCCAGATGAGATTAATAAAATTGCTGATGAAAATGATTTTTCTATATTTGAGCTTCCATGGGAAATAAGTATAGCTGAAATAACAAGGATTATTTGCGAGGAAGTAGTGAAAAGGCACATGGAGGAAATCTCTTATCAAGATTTATTAATGAATATAATATTTTTTAATAGAATCTCTTGTGAAGATTTTACAAGCAGGATATCAGATCATAGTTATGGAAATCTTAATTCATTTAGAATTGCCATTGTTGCTATTGATGACTTTCAACAATATTTATCATCGAAAGATATAAAGGGCGAGCAGAGTTTGATTCATATAAAAGATATATTTTTTAATTCGGTAAATAGTGCAGTTTCAGATTCCAGGTGCCGGCCCATAAGCTACCTACAGAATAATTCTGTAATTTTGTTGTTGATTAATGAGAAAGAAAGGTATACAAACCTAAATATACTTTCAGATATTATCAGAGAGAGTTGCAAAAATAATTTTTTAGATATTAGTGTAAGTATAAGTATGGGAAATGTTTACACCGAATTTTCGCAGATCAAAAAAAGCTATTTAGAAGCTGAAAAGGCTTTAAAGGTAATAAAAGCAGAGGGACATTCAGATGAAACGGTATTTTATTCAAATATAGGTGCATACAAATTACTTACTGAAATAGATGACACTGGTCTTTTAAAGGAATATTACTATGATACTTTAGGTAGATTAGAACAGCATGACATACAAAACCATACGGATTTTATGGACATACTGCATACTTTTCTTCAGGAGAACGGCAGTTACATTCAAACATCTCAGAAGCTTTATATGCACAGAAATACATTGATGTATAAAATTAATAAAATTCAGGAATTATTGAAGAAGGATCTATCAGATCCTAAAGTAAGGTTTGAGTGCTATCTTGGGTTTTTGGTAAAAAAAATAATAAATTAATTATAGTCTTAGGAGGATTACTATGAATGAAGTAAAAAAATTAAAATTTTTAGCTAATGGAGAGTGGCATGAATCAAATACAAATAAATATATGGATGTCTTTAACCCTAGCACAGGGGAAGTAATAGCAAAAGCTCCATGCTGTACAGAAGAAGAAGTAAATTTTGCAATAAAGTCAGCTAGTGATGCATTCAAGACTTGGTCTCAGACTCCTGTAATGAAGAGGGCGCAGGTATTATATAATTTCAGAGATCTTATTGTTAAGCACATGGATGAACTAACTGAAATGGTAGCAATTGAAAATGGAAAGGTATGGGATGAAGCAAAAGGAGATATTTTAAAGATTAAGGAACCTGTAGAATTTGCTTGTGGTATTCCTACTTTAATGATGGGTGAGTCCTTAATGAATACCTCTACCGGATATGATACTGTATTATATCGTGAACCAGTAGGAGTATTTGCCGGAATAGCACCATTCAACTTCCCTGGGATGATACCAATGGGATGGATGTCTCCTCTTTGTATAGCTGCTGGTAATACTATAGTAATTAAAGCAGCCTCTATGACACCCATGACCTCCATGAGATGTGCAGAGCTTTGGAAAGAGGCAGGATTACCTGATGGAGTTTTGAACATAGTAACCTGCAGCCGAAATGAAGCTGAATTGTTCTTGAAACACCCAGATGTAAAAGGAATTACTTTTGTTGGGTCTACCTCTGTAGGACTTCATATATATGGAACAGCAGCTACGCACGGTAAGAGGGTACAGGCATTGTGCGAAGCAAAGAATCATGGGCTTGTATTGGAGGATGCGGCTCTAGAGAGAACGGCAAGAGGAATAATAAATTCTTCCTTTGGCTGTGCTGGGGAAAGATGTATGGCACTGCCTGTTATTGTAGCACAGGAAAGTATAGCAGATGAACTTGTAGAGCTTCTTGTTAAATATGCTAAAGAGCTTAAAATAGGATCTGCTTATGACAAAACATCTAAGTTGGGACCGGTAGTAACTGCAGCTCACAAGGATTTCGTTCTGGGGAATATAGAAAAGGGCATAAAAGAAGGTGCTAAACTTGTTTTGGATGGAAGAGATGTTAAAGTTCCTGGATTTGAAAATGGATTCTATGTTGGCCCTACAATACTTGATTATGTAACTAAAGATATGACAGTAGGAGATAATGAGATATTTGGTCCGGTTATATGTGTAAAGAGAGTTAAAGACTTTGAAGAAGGGCTTGAAATTATGAATAATAATCCATTTGCAAATGGATCGGTAATATTTACGCAAAGTGGACACTATAGCCGTGAATTTGCTAGAAGGACACATGGTGGAATGGTTGGAATAAACGTAGGAATTCCAGTACCAGTTGGTATATTCCCATTCACAGGCCATAAAAATTCATTTTTTGGAGATTTGCACACACTAGGTAAGGATGGGGTTAGATTCTATACAGAGACTAAGGCAGTAACTACCACGTGGTTTGATGATGAAGAAAAGAAAAAGACAACAGTAGATACTTGGGATGGATCTGTGGGGGGATTATAAAAATTATAAATCAGGGCTGTATCAAAAGATACAGCCCTTGATTTATTTTAAAAGAAATTAAAAAACCACCTGCTCAGAAGGTGGTTCTCTATTTAGATTAATTATTTTTTAACTTCAGTTTTGCTGAATTTAAATGTGTATACTAACCATAATAGTATTAACCATGGAATACCAACTATAACTGCAACTCTGTTACCAGGGTTCATGCACATAACTACTATAACGAAAGCAAGGAATGCTATTGCAATGTAGTTAGCTATTGGGAATCCAAACATAGGGAATTTAAGGTTTTTAACTTCTTCAGGTGTAAGTCTCTTTCTGAAGTTCATCTGACACCAAGTTATAACAAACCATACAAATATACCAGCAAATGTTGCTATGGATGTAACATATCCAAATGCTTTTGCAGGCATTGTGTAGTTAAGAGCAACTCCTATAAGCATAAAGCAAGCTGAGAATATTATTGCTCTTGCAGGAACTTTTGTTTTACTTACTTCTGCGAAGTATTTAGGAGCCTTTCCCTCAAGCGCAAGGCTGTATATCATACGACCAGTTGTGTATATACCTGAGTTACATGAAGATGAAGCTGCTGTTAATACAACGAAGTTGATGATACCAGCTGCTGCTGAAATACCAAGACTTGCAAATGTCATAACGAATGGGCTTCCTTTTGTTCCGATTTCATTCCAAGGATATAATGACATGATAACTGTTAATGCACCAACATAGAATATCATTACTCTCCAGAAAACCTTCTTTATAGCTGAAGGTATAACTTTGTCAGGATTCTTTGCTTCACCGGCAGTAACCCCTATAAGCTCAATTCCCAAAAATGCAAATGTAACCATAACCAAAGCCTGTACAGGACCACCTATACCTTTAGGGAAGAATCCACCATGGGAATATAAGTTGTGGAAACCAACAGCAACACCATGATTTCCAAGACCTGTGAACATCATGATAGCGCCAAGAACGATCATAACTATTATTGTAACAACCTTTATTAAAGCAAACCAGAATTCAAATTCACCGAAAAGGCTTGCTGCAGTAAGGTTAACTATTGTTAACAGAACTATACAAACTAAAGCTGATACCCATTGAGGTACACTAGGGAACCAGAAGTTGATATAAACACCAACAGCTGTAGTTTCAGCCATACATGTAATAATCCACATGAACCAGTAAGACCAACCAGTCATGAAGCCCATTAAGGGTGATATGAATTCATAAGCATAAGCTGAGAATGATCCTGCAATAGGATGCTCAACAGCCATTTCACCTAATGCACGCATAATAATATAAAGAATAAATCCGCCACCTGCGTAAGCAAGTAATAATGCAGGTCCAGCTGTTTGTATTGCTGATGCTGAACCAAGGAACAAACCAACACCGATTGCTCCACCGATTGCCATAAGTTGTACATGTCTTTCTTCAAGACCACGTTCTAGCTGCTCTCCTTGAAGAGATCCTTTTTGTTCGCTCATAATTTTACCCCTTTCAAAATAAAAGTCTAAAATTACGTAATTATTTCCACAAAAGAGTAGACTCTAATCTGAGCGGAAAATAACTACATGGTTAATCAGAATATTACAATTGCAAAAATTACAATATTCTGACTGAATTCATTCTATCACTGTTTAAAAATAAAATCAATAGTTCGGAATTTGGATATTTCTCCTTCAATAATAAGAGTGATGCAGTAAAGACTATTTAATAAATATCTTGAAAATGGCTATTTTCAGGGATTGTTGTAATTTGAGACATTTAAAAAAGAAGATATAATTTTTGGATTTGAATTTTATATTTTAAATTATTTTATTTATGATTTTTAAAATTCATGAGATAAAACGCTGCTTTTTATCTCATTAAATTGTAGAAATTAAACATCTTATTTAGGTGAGTGGTGGGTAGCCTATGGCTAATTAAATTTAGGAAAAATAAAAAACCCCATGAGTACATGGAGCTTCCTGAAAAATATGAGAAGCTGTCTCATTTGATTGAGACAGCTTCTGTGAGTATTTAGATTAATTATTTTTTAACTTCAGTTTTGCTGTATTTAAATTTGTATATTAACCATAAGAATATTAACCAAGGGAATCCAACCTCAACAGCAATTCTGTTTCCAGGACTCATGCACATAACTACTATAACGAAAGCAAGGAATGCTATTGCAAGGTAGTTAGCATAAGGGAATCCAAACATTGGGAATTTAAGGTTCTTAACTTCTTCAGGAGTAAGTCTCTTTCTGAAGCTCATCTGACACCAAGTTATAACGAACCATACGAATATACCAACAAATGTAGCTATAGAAGTTACATATCCAAATGCTTCTCCTGGCATAGTGTAGTTAAGAACAACACCGATACCCATACAGCAAGCTGAGAACACTATAGCTCTTGCAGGAACTTTTGATTTACTAACCTGTGCAAAATAAGTTGGAGCTTTTCCTTCTAAGGAAAGGCTGTAAAGCATACGTCCAGTTGTGTATATACCTGAGTTACAGGATGATGAAGCAGCTGTTAAAACAACAAAGTTGATTATTCCTGCTGCTGCAGCTATACCAAGACTTGCAAATGTCATAACAAATGGGCTTCCTTTTGTTCCAATTTCGTTCCAAGGATAAAGTGACATTATAACTGTTAAAGCACCAACATAGAATATCATAATTCTCCAGAAAACCTTCTTTATAGCTGAAGGTATAACTTTATCTGGGTTTTTAGCTTCACCAGCAGTAACACCGATAAGTTCTATTCCTAAGAATGCGAAGGTTACCATAACCAAAGCCTGTACAGGTCCCCATATTCCTTTAGGGAAGAATCCACCGTGAGAATAAAGATTTGAGAATCCAACAGGTACTCCATTGTTTCCAAGGCCTGTGAACATCATGATTGCACCAACAACTATCATAACTATAATAGTAACAACCTTGATTAAAGCAAACCAGAATTCAAGTTCTCCGAAAAGACTAGCTGCAGTAAGATTAACTAATGTTAAAAGAACGATACATATGAAAGCTGTTGCCCAAGCTGGGAAACTTGGGAACCAGAATTGGATATAAATACCAACTGCTGTAGTTTCAGCCATACATGTAACAATCCACATGAACCAGTAAGACCAACCAGTCATAAATCCAAGTAATGGTGATATGAATTCATATGCGTAAGCTGAGAATGATCCAGCTATAGGATGTTCAACAGCCATTTCACCAAGTGCACGCATAATGATATAAAGAATAAGTCCGCCACCTGCATAAGCAAGTAATAATGCAGGTCCAGCCATTTTTATTGCTGTTGCTGAACCAAGGAACAAACCAACACCGATTGCTCCACCAATTGCCATAAGTTGGACATGTCTTTCTTCAAGACCACGTTCTAGCTGCTCTCCTTGAAGAGCTCCTTTTTGTTCGCTCATAATTTGACCCCCCTAAAAATTATACTTTGTTGTAACTATTCCCTTAAATCGCTTCACCCCCATCCGAAAGGAAAATAATTACATGACCAAATAAAAAATAAAATTGCAAAAATTATAATATTCTGACTGAATTCATTGTATCATTTTTTTAAATAAAAATCAATATAATTTATTTAGCGTTATCCTGCAATTGGTGTTATAAAGGAGATCGCCGGATATTGAAACCGATTCTAAGCTAAAAATAATGTAGTATTATGCAAAAATCTGAAAATTATGAATTGAAATTTACTTGAACATTAAATTATATCAAGGATCAAAGAGGCTGTTTCAAAGGAGACAGCCTTATTTTTAGATTAACCACCTAAAAAAATTTGCAATATACTTAAATAATTTACATATAAGTGGCAATAGTGTAGAATATTTAAGTATATATTTAAGTTGATGTATTAAATTGATTGGGGTGATTGTTTTGTACGGTACTAAAATCAGATCCATTAGGCAGGAAAAGGGGCTTACTCTAAATGAACTGGCGGATAAAACTGATTTAACTGCCAGTTATTTATCTCAAATAGAAAGAAATTTAATTGATCCTTCGCTTTCTTCTTTGAGGAAGATATCTTTAGCTTTGGAGGTGCCTTTATATTCCTTTTTAACAGATAAGAAAAAGCAAAATGTACTCATTAAAGCAGATAAGAGAAAAAAATTAGAACTTCCAAATTCCAGCATAGTGTATGAATTCATTACTCCAATGGCTGCGGATAAGGAGGTCAATTTAAAGATGGAAATAATATATTTTCAGTTGGAGCCATACAGTTGGAGCAGTGATGAATTTATGGTTCATGCTGCGGATGAGTGTATTTTTATTGTTGATGGAACAATTGAAATAAATTTATCAGAAGAAAAGTATAAATTGAACAAAGGAGACAGCATTTATATTCAGGAAAACACTCCACATAAATTTTATAATCCAACTTCAAAAAAAGTTATAGGAATAAGTAATATCTGCCCACCTATATACTAATATTGCAAATTAAGTATTTTTTTGTTGACCATTTATTTAATAAATAGTACAATATTTAATAAATAGTTAAATGTTTTATAGGGGGGAATTATTATGAAGCAAGATGTAAAGAAGTGTAAGGAGCTGGTAGCAAGAGACAACAAGGTAATTGCTACTGGTGCCAGAGTTCCTTACTATCCATTAGTAATAAAGAGAGGCCATGGAGCAATACTCGAAGATGTGGATGGCAATGAATATATTGATATGCTTTCCAGTGCTGGAGCTACAAATACCGGTCATTCTCATCCTAAAGTTGTTAAGGCTATAACAGATCAGGCACAAGAGTTTATTCACTATACACCTGCTTATATGTATCATGAACCATTGGTTAAATTAGCTGAACAGCTTATTGAAATAACTCCAGGTAAGTTTAACAAAAAGATTATGTTCGGGCTTACAGGTTCTGATGCAAATGATGGAATGATGAAGATTGCCAGAGCATATACAGGGAGAACGAAAATAATTTCATTTGTAGGGGCATACCATGGATCAACATATGGATCTATTTCAATTTCTGCTCTAAGTTTAAATATGAGAAGAAAAATAGGACCATTAGTTCCGGACATTTATCATATTAATTATCCTGACTGCTACAGATGCAGATGTGGTAAAAAGGTTGAAAGCTGTAATTTAGAATGTCTTAATGAGTTAGAGGAAAAATTTACTTCATACATACCTCCTGAAGAGGTGGCAGTAATAATAATGGAACCAATTGCAGGAGATGGAGGAATTGTTATTCCACCTGTAAAATATACTAAGAAATTATATGAAATTTGCAAAAAGTATGGGATATTGTTTGCAGTAGATGAAGTTCAACAGGGATTTGGAAGAACAGGAAAATGGTTTGCAATTGAACACTTTGGAGTTGACCCGGATATAATTGTTATGGGAAAATCCATAGCTTCTGGTATGCCTATGAGTGCTATTGTTGCAAGAGAAGATATAATGGAGTCTGTAGGTCCTCCAGCACATTTATTCACAACTATTGGCAACCCTATTTGCTGCCAGGCTTCGCTTGCAACTATTGAGGTTATAAAAGAAGAAGAACTGTTAAAGGCATCAGAGGAAAAAGGACAATACTTAAAAGATAAGTTTAATAAACTTAAGGAAAAGTATGAAATGATAGGGGATGTAAGAGGCTTAGGTCTCAGCATAGGTGTGGATCTAGTTAAAGACAGGGAAACGAAAGAAAGATATAAAGAAGCTTGTGCTAAAATATGTTATAGATGTTGGGAGAAAGGATTGCTTTTAACTTTCTTTGCAAATAATGTATTGAGAGTTCAACCTCCTCTAGTAATAACAATAGAGGAAATAGACAAGGCAGTAGATATTATCGAAGACTCAATTAAAGACTTCCTTGCTGGAGATATTCCTGATGAAGTTTTAGAAACAGCAAAAGGTTGGTAATACTAGTTAATAATCTTAAATAAAAATAAAATTAGTGGCATTTGGGTTGTTTTTAAAATCGGACAACAAGATGCCACTTTTCTTTATTTGTCGTGATATTCCTGTTTCAAGGGTATTTATGCAAATCTATTGTTAGTTCGTACCTAGGAGGTATTTACAAATAAATTAAATTATATTAGTGTTATATATGAACAAATAAAGATGGTATAAATATTTATTATATATTTTATCCTAAGGAGTAAATATGGATAATAAACGGGAACTTATTGATGAATTAATCAGATATCAAGAACTTAGTGAAGAGACTATTCAGAAACTAAATTCTAAGATTATAGGTCTTGAAGATAAATTGGCTATGCTTTCCTCTGTATTAAGCATCAGTGAGTATATAAATCATTATTTCGGTAATAATAAAATTATTTTATTAATAAATGATATGCTTATAGGAGTATTTGGGGCAGCATATTCTACAATATATGTTAAGGAAAAGGGAAGGTTGAACTTAAAAGGCTCCAATCTTAATGGGGTTAATCATCATGACAAATTAATTTCTGAAAGTTTTTCAGATTCCTACGAAGGGTTTCTAATCAACTCAAAACAAAATCTTTTCAAGGGAGATAATGTTATTATTCATTCCTCGCTGGGTGTCCCTATTTGTTTAAAAGATGAAGTTTTGGGCTTTATCATAGTTGAACATGAAAATTATAATTATTTTAATGAATTTCATGTAAAGTTTATTAAAGCAATATGTAATCAAATTGCTATTTGTTTTGAGAACAATAATTTATATAATAAAATCAAAGAAATTTCCAATAGGGATTATCTTACTGGATTGTTTAACAGGAATTATTTTTATCAGGAAGTATCAAGTTATATATCTTCAGGTAAAAGAGATATAGCAATAGCAATGATTGACTTTGATAATTTTAAAAAATGCAATGATAACTATGGACATCTTTATGGAGATTATGTTTTAACTACAATTTGTAAATTATTAAAAGAGAATATGAGAGAAGCTGATATCGTCTGCAGATTTGGCGGAGAAGAGATAATAATCTGTATGTTTACTGTCTCAGATGTACATCAGGCAGAAAGGAAAATGGATTATTTAAGAAAACTTATAGAAGATAAAGATATTGTTTTTGAGGACATTAATGGAAAAATTACTGTATCTATTGGCGTAAGTACTTTTGAAGAAGAAGATTGTGTGCTTGATGATGTTATAAAGAAAGCGGATAATATGCTATATATAGCTAAAAAAACGGGAAAAAATAGGGTGAAAGCGTGGAATATACAATAATAAGAAAAAACAGGAGAACTTTAGGTATAAAGATATCCCAGCAGGGAGAAGTGCTTGTTTATGCTCCTCGTCATGTGAGCATAAATACAATTGAAAATATTCTCACAAAGAGAAAAAGCTGGATTGTTGAAGCAAAGAATAAAATTAAAAGATATACTAATGGAGATGATATAATATTTCTAGGAAAAGAATATAAGGTAAATATAATTAAAACATTTGATAAAAAAGTAAACATTGAATTTGATGATTCAAAATTCAATGTTTATATTAAAGAAGAAAATTTAACCACAATAAACAATAATATAAATGAGTTTCTTTATAAAAATTATAAAGAAAGTTTTTTTCAAATGATAAATAATAGGATACATGATTTATCTGAACAGATAGGTGTAAAACCTAATAAGGTCAGTATCAAAAATCAGAAAACAATATGGGGAAGTTGTTCAGGGAACGATAATATAAGTATTAATTTCAAGTTGGCTTTAGCGCCCCTGGATATAATTGATTATATTATTGTTCATGAACTCTGCCATATTATACATAAAAATCATTCTAAAAAATTCTGGAATACCGTTCAAGCTTTTATACCAGATTACAATGAAAAAAGAAAATGGCTTAAGACCAATGGAGGCCGTCTTTTATTTTAATGATATCTTAAGTTGGTCTATTCTCTTTTCATCCACCTTTTCAATTTTAAAGACTATATTTTCGTACTCAATAATTGGAGTTTCATTTTCTCTAGGTATACTGCCAGTAAGGTTGATTACAAACCCCCCTATAGTATCATAGTTATCCGAGGGAAGATTCAAATCAAGGGCTTCATTAATATCGTTAATAGAGACTAAGCCATCTACTAAGTATGTATTTTGATCAATTTTCTTTATATAATCATCCGTATCATCATATTCATCAAAAATATTTCCCATTACTTCTTCTATCAAATCTTCAATTGTAACTATTCCTGAAAATCCTCCATATTCGTCAATGAGCATTGCCATATGATTTTTAGTATTTTGAAGTTCCTTAAATAAGGCATCTATATTCTTCGTTTCAGGGACGAAATAAGCAGGTCTCAATATTAACCTTATATCTTCTATTTTATGCTCTGAGTGCCTCAGTTTTACAAAAAGATCTTTCATGTAAAGTACACCGATAATATTATCTATGTCCTCTTCAAAAATCGGAATTCTTGAGTATTGTTCCTCTAATACCTGATCAATTAGTTCATCTAAAGGAGTATCAATATCTATGGCAAAAACATTAGTTCTTGGAGTCATTATCTCTTTTGCTAAAGTATCATCAAATTGAAAAATACCGTCTATCATCTCTTTTTCCGTTTCGTTAATAACCCCTGTCTCTTCACCCACATTTATCATCATTCTAATTTCTTCTTCCGATACTTTTTCTTCGAGATCTTCAGATGATATGCCGAATAATCTAAGTAAAACATTAGATGAAAATGTAAGCATCTTAACAAATGGCAAGGTTACTCTTGAAAAAAACAAGATAGGTTTGACTACCATCAAGGAAATTTTTTCAGAATTGTTGAGCGCTACTCTTTTAGGAAAAAGCTCCCCAAGTACAAGAGTAATATAAGACATAATTACAGTAATTACGATTACTGATATCTGTTCACTTCCATATATATTAAAACTTTCTAAAAGCTCTGTAAAATACTTCGAAATACTTGTAGCAGCAAAGGCACTGGCTAAGAATCCGGTAAGGGTAATGCCTACCTGAATTGTAGCTAAAAACCTGCTAGGTTCATCTAATAATTTAGTGATTAGAATTGCTTTTTCGTCACCTTCTGACGCTAAGATAGTAACCTTTGTTTTGTTAAGAGATACAATTGCCATTTCTGATGCGGCAAAAAAAGCATTTATAATAATCAAAATGAAAATTAAAAAAAGTTCCATTATGATTTTACTGGGACTACTGTCCATTTAAGAATCCTCCTTGAATTTAAAATAATTGAATATAAAAATTATAACATAATTATTTCAAAATTAATACATTACTTGGTTAAGTTGAAAACCAACAGTGTTAGAATACTGAAAATTGTAAAAAATGAAATGTAATATCATTGAATTATTATTTTTGTTGGAATATAATACAATTATGCATAGGTCATCAAAATAGTAGTTACTAATTGCTAATAATTTGAACATAAAATATTATTTTAGCGGGGGTGTACTAATGGGAAATTTAGCGAAAAAAGGTGAATGGGTTCAGATACATGAAATTGTTTTGAAACCAGAACAGAGAACCGGTAAAATTCCGGAGGATACTAAAAAGGTTCCTTTAGAGCTTTGGGTAAAGGGTTTCATTGACCAAGATGGGAAAATTGGAGAAGAGGTAGAAATCACAACAATTACCGGCAGAAAAGCAAAAGGAAAATTGGTAGATATTAACCCTGTTTATACTCATGGATTTGGGGACAAGTATGTTCCAGAGCTGTTGCAGATAGGCATTCAGGTAAAACATATTTTGAGGGATGGTGAGTAGTATGGTTAAAGATTACAGTTATGATGCGGTTACAGCCAGAGGCGGCGATATAATTAAAAATGCTACTGGGATTGATTACTCAATATATGAGACCGGGGGCATAGCTTTTGACTATGAAAAAATGATGGAGGATACAGGATTTACCTTAGATGATATAATAAAAATACAAAGAGAAGTAGGGGTTGGAAATACACCACTTTTAGAACTTAAAAACATTACTGCTTTAGTAAGGAAGATTTCACCAAAAGGTAAGGGTGCCAGAATATTTGTAAAGGATGAACAGTGCAATCCTTCTGGAAGCTTTAAAGATAGAAGAGCATCTATTTCTGCATATCAGGCAAAACAGCTTGGTTATAAGGGAATAGCAGCCTCCACTAGCGGAAATTATGGGGCAGCTGTGGCATCTCAGGCTGCTATGAGAAATTTAGATTGTATAATAGTACAAGAATGTTATGACTCTAAGAAAGTTGGACAACCTGAGATACTTGAAAAACAGAGAAAATGCGAAAGTTTAGGTGCTGAAGTAATACAGCTTACTGTAGGACCGGAGTTGTTTTATACATTTTTAAGGGTTTTAGAAGATACAGGATATTTTAATGCATCATTATATTCTACATTTGGAATAGCAGGGGTTGAAAGCTTAGGTTATGAAATAGCAAATCAGTGCATGGATCAAATTGGGAAATATCCTGAGTATGTTATTGCAACTCAGGCAGGAGGAGGAAATCTCACAGGTACAGCCAGGGGGCTTATAAAAGCAGGCGCTGTAAACACAAAGATTTATGGCGCCAGCGTTGATTTGGCGGGTCTTCATATGGCTTCAGACGGAGATTTCAATAAAAAATCCTTTACTACAGGCCATACCGGCTTTGGAGTTCCTTATGCAACAAATCCTGATCATTCAGATGTGCCTAGGAGTGCCGCCAGAACACTTAGATATATGGATGAGTTTTTAATTGTTAAGCAGGGAGAGGTTTTCTATATTACAGAAGTTCTTGCTGCTATTGAAGGCATGGAGAGGGGTCCTGCTGGGAACACATCCTTGACTGCAGCATTTGCATTAGCTCAAGAACTTGACGAAGACCAGGTTATAGTTGTTCAAGAAACTGAGTATACCGGAGCGGGAAAACAACCACTTCCTCAGCTGGCTTTTGCAAAGGGGAATGGTATAGAAGTAAAGTTTGGAAATTCTGATGATGATATTCCTGGAAAGAATATTATTTTGCCAGAACATCCATCAATGATAAAAACCAGATATTCAGATATGGATAAATTGAGAAGGTCATATATCAAAAATGCGGTTCGTCATGTTGGGGCGTCAGAAGCTTATGAGAAGGACATAGAATTTTTAATAAAAGATACACAATCTTCGAGAGAATTTGTAATAAAAACTCTTGAAGAATTAAATGTGAAAATCATATTTTAGAGGGGGTATTCAAATGTTCAATAATTTTAGACCAGTATGGGAAGAGGTAAATTTAGACAATCTTGCTTATAATATGAAAAATATTAGAGCAAAAGCAAAAAGCCAGGAGCTTTTTGGGGTTGTAAAGGCAGATGCTTATGGTCATGGTGCAATAGAGGTAGCTCCAGTTTTACTGGAAAATGGTGCAACTCGACTTGCTGTAGCAGTTTTAAGCGAAGGAGTGGAACTTAGAAAATCTGGTATTAAATGCCCTATTAATATCTTGGGAGTGACACCGGAAACTTTGTTTGACGATGTATTAGATTATGATTTAGAACCAGTAGTATTCAATTATGATTATGCATGTAAACTTTCAAAGGCTGCTGAAGCAAAAAACAAAACAGTGAAAATCCATTTAAAAGTTGATACTGGTATGGGGAGAATTGGATTCTTGCCAAATGATGAAAGCGTTGAGGAAGCCGTTAAAATAAGCAAAATATCAAATTTAGAAATTCAAGGTTTATTTTCACACTTCAGCACAGCAGATGAAGTTGATAAAGAATATTCAAAATATCAGTTTGAAAAATATAATTGGTTTTTAAATAAACTTTTAGATAACGGTGTTAAAATAAAAATAAGAGATATAGCAAACAGTGCAGCTATAATGGAACTTCCTGATACTCATTATGACGGTGCGAGACCCGGAGTGATTCTTTATGGGTATTATCCATCAAATGAAGTAGATAAGAAAGAATTAGATATAAAACCAGTTATGACATTAAAGGCAAATATCCTGCACATAAAAACAATGGAACCTGGACAGTATATAGGATATGGCAGAAAATTTAAAACTCCTAGAAAGAGTATAATTGCAACACTTGGAATTGGTTACGCTGATGGATACACTAGAATGCTTTCAGGAAAGGCTAAAGTGATAATAAATGGACAATTTGCTCCTGTGGTAGGGAATATATGTATGGATCAGTGTATGATAGACATTACTGATGTCCCAGGAGTAAAAGTAGGAGACGAAGTAATCCTCATGGGTACAGATGGAAAACTGAAATTTGATGTGGATGACATCGCACCTCTTCTAGGAACAATAAACTACGAAGTTCTCTGTATGATAGGTAAGAGGGTTCCTAGAGTATATATCAAAGGTGGAGAAATAGTAAAGGTAAGAGACTATATTCTATAAAAATTTAACTGCTGGCATATAATGTCAGCAGTTTTTTGATATAATATACATATATAATAATTTTAAAAAGCCCAAAGAAAAACAAATATCATGAAGATAAAAAAGTAATAAAACGAAATATAAGTTGAAATTTTATAGCAATATTCGGATTTATTATTGACGTAAAAGGTATCATTTGATACGATATTGTAGGAGGGATTTGCTTTGAAAAACAAATATGACATAATTATTGTGGGAGCTGGACCTGCAGGTATTTTTACGGCTCTTGAAATAACCGGTCTTAAACCTGAACTCGATATACTAATTGTAGATAAGGGAAGAAACATCGAAAAGAGAAAGTGCCATGAGAGAGCCACAGGCAAGTGCCTAAAATGCAATCCTTGCGGTATTACCTTTGGTTGGTCAGGTGCAGGAGCTTTTTCGGACGGTAAACTTTCCTTGAGTCCTGAAGTAGGTGGCAGAATACTAGATTATTTTTCAGAAGAAGAAGCTAAAAACCTGATAAAATATTGTGATGATATTTATCTTAAATTTGGGGCAAATAAAACAGTATATGGGTTAAATAACGAAAAAGTTGATAATATAAAATATGAGGCAAGTAAACATAATATTCGTTTAGTTCAATGTCCTGTGAGACATTTGGGTACGGAACTGGCTTATGAAGTTTTAAAGAAAATGTATTATCATTTGATTAATAATACCAATACTGAATTTAGCGATTTAACCGAGGTAAGGGAAATAATAACTGAAGAGGGTAAAGCTACAGGAATCACGTTAGAAAATAAAGATGGAATTAAAAAAGTAACCTCAGACTTTGTGGTAATCGCACCGGGTAGAGGAGGAGCAGAGTGGCTTGCAAAGGAAGCAAAAAAACTTAATCTTAAGACAACCAATAACGCTGTAGATATAGGGGTGAGGGTAGAAGTACCTAACTCGATAATGGATCATCTTACAAAAGATTTATATGAAGCGAAGCTTGTATACTATTCTGATACTTTCGATAATAAGGTTAGGACATTTTGTATGAATCCTGGAGGCGTGGTTTCTGAGGAACATTATGACGGTGCTATTGCCGTGGTTAATGGTCATAGTTATTCCGAAAAAGAACTGAGAACTGAAAACACTAATTTTGCAATGCTCGTTTCTACATCCTTTACTGAACCTTTTAATCAGCCAATAGCTTATGGCAGATATATTGCAGAGTTAGGCAATATGTTAACCGGCGGCGGAATTATGGTGCAGAGACTGGGAGACTTATTAAAGGGCAGAAGAACTGATTATTCTAGATTAAACAAGTCAACTACCATACCAACTTTAAAATCTGCGGTACCGGGTGACCTGAGTTTTGTTCTGCCTCAAAGACATTTAACTTCAATAGTAGAGTCTTTAAGGGCTTTCGACAAGATTGCACCAGGGCTTTACAGCAAAAACACTTTGCTCTATGGAGTTGAAGTGAAATTTTATTCAAGTAAATTTGAAACAAATGATAGATTTGAAACAGGTATAAAAAATTTATATACCATCGGAGATGGAGCGGGTATAACAAGAGGGTTGATGCAAGCATCTGTTACCGGGGTAGTGGTAGGAAGAGATATTGTAAGTAAATAAATATATATAGTAAATTTGAAAGTGAGGAAATGATTATGTCAGCATTTATTGTGTTGGGTGCTCAATGGGGAGACGAAGGAAAAGGCAAGATGACAGACTATCTTGCAGAGAGAGCAGATGTGGTAGTTAGATTTCAAGGAGGTAACAATGCAGGTCACACTGTAGAAGTTTTAGATAAGCAGTATAAGCTTCATTTAATACCTTCGGGTATATTATATAACGAAAAGCTCAACGTTATTGGCAATGGTGTGGTGCTTGATCCTAAGGCTCTATTTGAAGAGATATCATATTTAGAGGAATTAGGAGTTAAAGTAACACCTAGTAATCTAATAATAAGTGATAGAGCTCAACTTATAATGCCATATCACAGAGTACTCGACGGAATCAAGGAAAGAGCAAGAGGAAAGAAGGACATTGGTACTACCGGAAAGGGAATAGGACCATGTTATACGGATAAGATGGAGAGAAGTGGAATTAGAGTCAGCGATTTAATTCACAAAGAAGTTTTTGAAGAAAAGCTTAAGGAATGTGTTGAAGATAAGAATAAAATAATAACAAAAATATATGATGAAGAAGCATTGAGCTATGAAGAAATATTAAAGGAGTATTTAAACTATGCTGAAATGATGAGACCATTTGTAAGAGATATTTCAGTAGAAGTATTCAATAAAATTAAGCAGGGTAAAAAAGTATTGTTTGAAGGTGCCCAGGGGGCTTTACTTGATATAGATTATGGAACTTATCCATATGTTACTTCATCAAATACTATTGCTGGCGGTGTTTGTATTGGTGCAGGTATAGGACCAACAATGATAGACAGCGCTGTAGGAATAGCAAAAGCATACACCACAAGAGTGGGTAAAGGACCTTTTCCAACAGAGTTATATGATGGTACAGGAGATTGGATAAGAGAAAAAGGACACGAATACGGAGTTACTACAGGGAGAGCAAGAAGATGCGGATGGCTTGACCTCGTAATATTAAAATCTTCTGCAAGAGTATCAGGTCTTACAAGTTTTGCAGTAACAAAAATTGATACTTTAGGCGGATTAGAAAAGGTTAAGGTTTGTGTGGGATATAAGCTTGATGGTAAAATGATTGATTACGTTCCCGCAAGTCTTGAAGATTTAGGAAAATGCGAACCTATTTTTGAAGAGTTTGATGGATGGGATGAATCTATTGAAGATGCGAGATGCTATAATGATTTACCTCAAAATGCAAAAATATATTTAAAGAGAATAGAAGAATTTACAGAAACAAAAATTTCGATAGTTTCAGTAGGACCAAAAAGAGACCAGACTATGGAAATAAATAAATTATAGAATTACTTGAAATAGTAATAATTGTTTCTTATAATATGCTTAGGCAATAAATGTCTAAATATATTAGAAAAGTGAGGTATTTTTTATGAAGATAACTAAAGACATGACTGTTGGAGATGTTGTTAGAGAGTTCCCTGGTGCTGCAGAAATATTACAGACTTTTGGAATGGGATGTGTGTTCTGTCCATCAGCTCAGGGAGAAAATTTGGAGCAGGCTGCTATGGTTCATGGTATAGATGTAGATGCTTTATTAAAAGCACTTAATAAATAATCTTTATGCTTTAATGAGGTAACAGTTAGCTGTTATCTCATTTTTGTTGCAAGCATGTAATTACATAGGAGAGGTGATAAAATGGCTGGAAAGACAGCTGAGAAAGAATACGAAGTACATTACTACGAGGTGGATTATAAAAAGAGGGTTTTATTAACTGGCATTATGAATTATTTTAGCGATATATGCACAATGCAATCAGAAGACTTAGGACTTAATTTGGACTATATGAAAGAAAATAATATAGCATGGGTGCTATATAAATGGGACATAAATATTATTAGATATCCAGTGTATGGTGAGAAAGTCAAAGTCAAAACAATACCCTATTCCTTTAGGAAATTTTATGCTTACAGGAAATTTGAAGTTATGGACAACTTAGGGAATGTAATAATAACTGCAAACTCATTATGGTTTCTAATAGATACATTAAAAAGAAAAGCCTTAAAAATTCCTGAAGATATGTACAATATTTTTGGAATAGAGTCCAATAATAATGAAAAAATGGAAATAAAGAAAATAAGTATTCCAAATGAAATTGATGTTAAACAGAATTTTAATGTTAGATACAGTGATATAGATACCAATCTTCATGTTAACAATGTAAAATATGCAGCTTGGACAATAGAAACGGTACCTATGGATGTGGTTTTGAATTATACACTTAAAAATATAAATATAACTTATGAAAAGGAAACGGTTTATGGTGATATGATCACTGTCTGTACAAAGGTTAACAAAGAGGAGCAGCAGGTGGTGTGTGTGCATAAAATAATAGACAATAATGAACATATTCTTACTGTAGCAGAAACAACATGGGGATAATCAATCCCCATGGGATGCACTTTTTGCAGATGTATAGCCTGAACTCCAGGCCCATTGGAGGTTGAAGCCTCCGCAATCTCCATCTACATCCAAAATTTCTCCTGCAAAATATAGATTTGGAATGATTTTTGATTCTAATGTTTTGTCTGAAACTTCTTTAGTATCTACTCCTCCAGCAGTAACTTGAGAATTTGCAAAAGAATTCGTATCATAAATTTTAAATTTCCATGATTTTATAATTTCAAATAGCTTCTTCTTTTCTTGTATAGTTAGCTCAAAGCAGGGCTTATGAAGATCCTTTATTAAGGCTTCTTTTAAAATAATAGGAATAAGTTTTTTGTTTATTATACCAATAAGAGAGTTATAAACGCTTCTATAATTAAATGTTCCAAAGTGGTTATCCAAAAAATCTTTTAGATCGCAGGTGGCAATTTCAGGCATCATATCCACTTCAAGATAAATATCTTCCCCACTTGACAATGCCAAGGAGGCGGTACGGCTCAATTGAAGTATAGGAGGGCCTGATATTCCATAGTCGGTAAACAATATTTCTCCATACTCTGATTGTGAGCCTATTTTTGCATATCCATTGAATTTAACTCCAGATATGGCTTTTAAGTTTTCATATTTAAGCTTAAGCTGAACCAGAGCAGGAACAGGATTAATTATGCGGTGGCCCAAATGCTTTGCTATTGAAAAGCCTGATCCGTCAGAACCACTTATAGGCATTGATTTTCCGCCACAGCAAAGTATAAGCTTTCTGCATTCAAATATTTCCTCCTTTGAAGTTGATATTTTAAAACCATTTTTATCATGGTGTATTTTTTTTACCTTTGAATTCAAATATACAGGAATACCTCTTTCTTCTAATGAAAATCTAAAGATGTCCAAAACAGAGGAAGCTTGAAGGGAAAGAGGAAATACTTTTCCTTCTTCCAGGGTGGTTAAAGGAATTCCTATGAGACTAAAAAAGTTTTCGGTATCAGCATAATTAAAACTATCGAGAATATATTGGGGGAAAGAAGGATTTGCACTGTGATACCTTAAGGAAGTTATATTTATATTAGTAATATTGCATCTTCCGTTTCCGGTAGATAATAGCTTTTTACCAATTCTGTCAGAGCCCTCAATAACAGCAACATCTTTTCCCATATCCTTAGAGGTTATTGCAGCTGTTAACCCGGATGCACCTCCACCGATTACTATAATATCATGAAACAAGTTCTCATCTCCTAAATGTTTTCATTGAGTTATGTTTAAATACTGGTATAATTATTTTATCACAATAATGGAGGTAATTAAATTGTATAAAATATATGCAGTCTCCGATTCTATAGGTGAGACATCTGAACTTGTGGCAAGAGCTACTGCCAGTCAATTTAGCGGCAAAATTGATGTTGAAAGAATACCTTACATGAAAAGTTATGAAGATGTGGACAATTTTATAAATAAAATTGTGGATTGTTCAGAGATAATGATCATATCAACTATTATAACCCTTGATATAAGAAAATATTTAGTTGGAAAGTGTATTGAAAAAAATATACACGTTATAAACATTCTTGGACCATGTATAAGTATGGCAGCCATGCTGTTAGATGCAGTTCCGGATTATAAACCAGGAGCCATTTGGGGGGTAGATGCAAAATATTATAAGAAAATTGAAGCAATGGAATTTGCTATTCAGTATGATGACAGTAAAGATCATTCAGGAATAAAAAATGCAGATGTGGTCTTGGTGGGGCTTTCTAGAACATCAAAGACTCCTATATGCATATATCTTGCAAACAGAGGCATTAAGGCTTTAAATGTACCTTTGATACCTGAGGTTCCCATGCCAGAAGAATTGCTTAATATAGATAGAAAAAAAATTATTGGCCTTACAATAGACCCCATGAATTTAATAGATATAAGAAGAAACAGATTAAATCGAATGGATAAGTCCGCAAGGTTATCTGCTGAAATTCAATATGCAAATGCAGAAAGGATACTTTATGAGCTTGAATTTGCAGAAAAAATTATGAAAAGGTTAAAATGCAAAGTGATAGATGTAACAAACAGAGCAATTGAGGACACTGCGCTTTTGATTATGGAAACCATTGGGAGTGTAAATATAAAATAATTTGAAAAAAATATGAAAAACATGTTGACACTTTGACGAAATTTATGTATTATAGTCTATGTCGGGTTTTGAATAAGAAATTTAAGACCAGTGTAAGGCCCCTTGGTCAAGCGGTTAAGACACCACCCTTTCACGGTGGTAACAGGAGTTCGAGTCTCCTAGGGGTCACCATTAATGTGGGCGCATAGCTCAGCTGGGAGAGCATCTGCCTTACAAGCAGAGGGTCACAGGTTCGAGCCCTGTTGTGCCCACCACATTATGGCCCAGTGGCTCAGTTGGTTAGAGTGCCGGCCTGTCACGCCGGAGGTCGAGGGTTCGAGTCCCTTCTGGGTCGCCATAAAAATGCTGGCATGGCTCAACGGTAGAGCAGCTGACTTGTAATCAGCAGGTTGTAGGTTCGATTCCTATTGCCAGCTCCATAACTTAATAATAAGGCCCCTTGGTCAAGCGGTTAAGACACCACCCTTTCACGGTGGTAACAGGAGTTCGAGTCTCCTAGGGGTCACCATTAAAATGTGGGCGCATAGCTCAGCTGGGAGAGCATCTGCCTTACAAGCAGAGGGTCACAGGTTCGAGCCCTGTTGTGCCCACCATTTTTTTAATGAAAAATATAATATGGCCTAGTGGCTCAGTTGGTTAGAGTGCCGGCCTGTCACGCCGGAGGTCGAGGGTTCGAGTCCCTTCTGGGTCGCCAAATAAACTGCATAATTTTATGCAGTTTATTTTTTACCCTTAATATTTTTATTTATTCTAATATCCTCACCGCAAAATTTGCATAAGGTGAATTCCCCTAGTAGTCTGGATGAAATTCTTTCAGAATATAAGTTTACTACGGTTTCCAATCCACAGTTTGTGGATATGAGCATCTTATTGCCCTTTAACAGCTTTCTATTTAAGAAGTTAAATAATTCGGTTTTTGAAAAATCAGTAATTTGTTCTGAACCTAAATCATCTATAATAAGCAAATCACATTTTACCAAGATCTCTTCTAATTCAGAATCACCTTCAAACCTTATTTTTTTCAAATCGTTTATTAATTCTTCAGAAGTTCTATATACAACAAATATTCCTCTATCTAAAAGCTCCTTTGCTATGCAATTTGAAAGAAATGTTTTCCCAGTGCCAGGACCTCCGAAAAAAAGGAGGTTTTCATTAGAGCTTGAAAATTCTTCAATAAAACGACGAGCTTTTGAAGTTATTTCCTCTATATTTTTTCTTGGACTTATAGGATCTGAACCTCGTTTGTTTTTACTGAATAATTCAAAATCGAAATTTGCAAAATTATTTTCTTTAAGCCTTTTTTTTAGGTCAGAGTTTTCATAATAAAGGTTTATTAGTTTATTTTTAAAGCAGGAACACCTGTGTGAAGCTACAAAACCCGTATCTTTGCATTTTTTGCATCTATAATGAAGCTCCAGGTATTCCATTGGATATCCGTGGCTTACTAAAAGCTCAGACTTTCTAATTCTGAGTTCAGTTACCTTCTCCTTTAAATTATTAATTAATAGATCTATATTTTTAGAATTGTTTAATATCTCAATAGAAAGCTTAATTCCAAGCCTTGCTATTTCTTTTTCGATTTTTGTTACTTCTGGGACCTTTTTCTCAATCTCCGACCTGCGATCCTTAAGAGAATTTTCTTCTTTTAATCGTATATCCTCATAAATCTGCATAATTTTAGATTCATATTTTTTAATCATTATTATCCCATCCTAGTAATTTTTTTTCTAAGTCATCAAAGTCATAATCTCTATGTTCAAAATTATTAAAATTCCCTACTGAAGACTTGGAATTTGAATTTGCTTTATAATTGTTATTTTTATAATAGCCCTTTTTATAGTCCTTTTTATCAACATCCTCCACAGTCTTTATACCATCTCGTGACCAGCTGGTTAAAATGCCATCAATATATTTAAAATCTGCTTTGTTTATTCTTTCGAAACATATGTTACAGGCTTTAAAAATTACATCTAAACTAAAATTATAAGAATTAATCCACTTTCCAATTAGTTCTTCCTGGGGTTTCATTATTTCAGCATCTCTGATACCCAAATAATTTAATACCTTTCTTATTTTTATCCATTTGTCTTCATGCTTTTTAATAAAGCTTTGTGCATCTTCAATATTTTTTATTTTTGCATCAAACCACGTTAATGCTGTTTTTTCAATATATCTGCTGTCATTTTTACCTCTAGATGCACAATATTGTATAAGCAGAAGTATTATTTCCGGACTGAAATCCAATTCTTTCTGCCAAGCAATGTACATCTCCATTTCTGTAGGAGAAAGAGGTCTAAAGAGAAGCTTTTCAATATCTTGAAGCATATCCTTAGTAGAATTATTATTGAGTTCTTGGAGTAGATTTATATCTTGAGGCTTAATTTCTTGGGGTTCAGATAAATCCAAGAATTGTATAGAATAATTGCCCATATTATCCATAGACACCATTTTAATGACGCCCGCTTCATTCCAATAACTCCAGGCGTTTAGTACATCAGTTTCTAAAAGACGAAGTGAACTAGCCATAATTTGTGAATTGACACCAGGCTCTCCTGAAATGCAATATTTTAGCCCTAGAAGATAAACCTTTACGAATTCCCCTCGGGCCTTTGGCATATAACTCTCTATAAAAACATTACTTACGGGAGTAAATTTATTACTTTTATTTTTAAATAAAAAAGTACTCATAAACATTTAACCTACCTTTGAATAAATTATGAAATCTATAACTAATTATAACAAATACAAAAAACTATAACAATGTAAATAAATTTTAGTAAAAAAGTAATATTATTTATAATAATAGGAACAATATGAAGGTATTACTAAATGAAAGGGTTGATTAAATTGAGACATAAGTCAAAGGTTATAACTAGTGTCACGGCCATTATTATATCCATTTTCACTTGTTATAATGCCCGTCAGATAAATAAATATGAAAATGTAGTTGCTAGTAAAGCTAAGGTTTACGAGCCATCAAGATCAGGATATATAGATATGAAGTGTTTTTCTATACCAACAAAAGGCACAGTTACTTCTAAGTTTGGAGTCAGATGGGGAAAAATGCATAACGGAATAGACATAGGGGCGCCTTTTGGAACACCTATATATTCAGCAGCATCAGGAGTAGTATCCTTCGCAGGCTGGCAACAGGGATATGGAAATGTTATAAAGATTGATCATGGTGGCGGCATAGAAACTGTTTATGGTCACTGTGAAATTATATATGTAAAAAATGGAGAAAAAGTCCCCTCTGGTCAAAAAATAGGAGCAGTAGGCAGCACTGGAAACAGTACAGGTCCACATGTTCATTTTGAAATCAGGGTAAATGGAACGCCACAAAATCCCTTGAATTATACTAAACAAATATAATTAATATATTATTAAATCGGTATCCGGAAGTAATTCTGGATACTTCTTGATTTTGGGAAAAAATATTGACAATAAAGAACAAATAATATATACTTTGACTATCAAAATATTTGAGAATCAAAAAACAGGAGGAGAAATTAAATGGAATTACCTTCCTTAAAAATTGGGAATTTAATATCAAAGCTGCCTATTATTCAAGGCGGCATGGGTGTTGGTGTATCAGGCTCTAAACTGGCTTCTGCGGTGGCGAATGAAGGCGGTGTAGGGGTGATATCAGGTGTGCAAATAGGGTACAGGGAATCAAACTTTGAAACTGATACTTTAAATGCAAATATCCGAGCTATGAAGTGTGAAATAAGAGAAGCAAAGAGGCTAAGCCCTAATGGAATAATCGGAGTTAATTTAATGGTAGCCATAAATCATTATGATGAAATGGTAAAAGCTTGTGTAGAGGAGAATATAGATATAATAATATCTGGTGCTGGGCTCCCAATGCATCTACCTAAGCTTGTAGAAGGAAGCAATGTAAAAATTGCACCTATTGTATCTTCAGGCAAGGCGGCTATGCTTATAATTAAAAATTGGACAAAAAAATATTCAAGAATCCCAGACCTAGTTATAGTTGAAGGAACTGAAGCAGGCGGGCATCTTGGCTTTAAGAGAGACGAACTTGAGGAAGATAAAAAGAAACCTTTGGAGGTAATAGTACAGGAGGTTATTGAGGCTGTAGCTGTTTTTGAAAAAGCAGAAGGTAAAAGGATACCTGTAATTGCCGCTGGTGGAGTGTACACAGGAGAGGACATCGCAAGGTATATTAAATTGGGTGCAGCAGGTGTCCAGATGGGAACAAGGTTTGTGGCCACTGAAGAATGTGATGCAGATATGAAATACAAAATGGCCTATATTAATTCGAAACAAGAGGATATTGCTTTAATTCAAAGTCCTGTAGGGCTTCCAGGAAGAGCAATTAGAAATAAATTTATTAAAAGTGTAGAGGGACAAAGAATTCCTCCCAAAAGATGTTATAGCTGCATAAAAAAATGTAATCCAAAGGATACGCCCTACTGTATTTCAAATGCATTAATTCAAGCTGTAAAAGGCAATCTAGATGAAGGCCTAATTTTTGTCGGAAGCAGTGCATATAAACTTGACAAAATAATTTCGGTAAAAGAATTAATAAATGAATTGGTTGCAGAAGCAGAAAAAAATTTGAAGTGGTGAAGAAATGAATAAATCCATTGGTATTTTAAATGAGCTATTGGTTGACACTTTTAATGATATACTAACTATTGAGCAGAAAGCGTTACAATCAGGAGTGTTTAAGGATATTTCTGTTACAGAAATACATACAATAGAAGCAATAGGAATGTATGGTTCAAAGACAATGTCTGAAGTAGCTAGCATTCTTCATATAACAGTAGGCACTTTAACTACAGCAATAAATCATCTTGTAAAAAAAGAATATGTAATAAGAAATAAAACGGAAGAAGACAGAAGAGTGGTATATATCAGTTTAACCAAAAGAGGCAAGCTTGCCTACAGAGTTCATGAAAAGTTCCATACAAATATGGTCAGAGCTACAATAGAAGGACTTTCGGAAGACGAAGAAAGGGTACTGATTAAATCTCTCGATAAATTAAATAATTTCTTTAAAGAAAAATATAATCTAAAAGATTAAACTGATAAGGAGAAGAAAAATGAATAAAGTTCAAATTATTGGTACAGGAAGTTATGTCCCTGAAAAAATAGTTAGTAATAAAGAGTTAACCAAAATAGTTGATACCAGCGATGAATGGATAAGTTCAAGAACTGGTATAAAAGAAAGAAGAATATCTGAAGGAGAAAACACTTCTGACTTATCAACTAATGCAGCATTAAGAGCAATTGAAAGTTCAAAAATAAATCCAGAAGACATTGACCTACTTATAGTGGCAACTTTAACTCCAGATGCATTTATACCATCTACAGCCTGCATAGTACAAAATAATATTAATGCAGTTAATGCTACTTGCTTTGATATATCAGCAGCATGTACAGGATTTATATATGCTATAGACATAGCCACACAATTTATAAAAACTGGAAGAAGTAAGGTTGCGCTTGTAATAGGAGCAGAGATACTATCCAAGGTATTAAATTGGGAGGATAGGAGTACCTGTGTGCTATTTGGAGATGGTGCAGGAGCTGCGGTACTTAAATCCAGTAATGAAGATGGAATAATAGCATGTTACAGCGGTTCTGATGGATCAAAGGGCAGACATTTAACGTGCGATGCTATACCTGTTAGAAATCCGTATGTTAAAAAAGAAAACATGGTAGCCTATGATGTCAATAGTAGTACAGTAAAGATGGATGGAAGAGAGATATTTAAATTCGCAGTAAATGTAATGATTCAATCTATAGATGAATTGTTAAAAAGCGCAAAATTAAAAATTGAGGATATTAAATATATTATTCCACATCAAGCTAATGCAAGGATAATTGAATTCACTGCAAAAAAAATGGGAGTTGATGGTGATAAATTCTATATGAATCTAGATAAATATGGAAATACATCTGCAGCCACCGTAGCAATTGCTCTGGATGAAGTATCTAGAGCGGGATTGCTTGAAAAAGGGGATAAAATTATATTAGTAGGGTTTGGTGGTGGACTCACTTACGGTGGGATTATTATTCAATGGTAATTTATTAGAAAACAGGAGGAATTTTAATGGTATTTGAAAAAATAAAAAACATTATAGTTGAACAGTTAGGATTAGATGGAGAAGAGATAATGCTTTCAACTTCCTTTGAAGATTTGGGGGTTGACTCATTAGATCTATTTCAAATAATTATAGAAATTGAAGAAGAATTCGATGTGCAAGTTGAAGATGCGGAAAAAATCAAAACAGTTCAGGACGCAGTTGATTTTGTTGAGGGTAAAATGGGAAAATAAGTATCCGAACTTATAATTCAAAGGTTACTTCATAGGAGGATAAATTATGATATATAGTGAATTTTGTAATATGGTAGGGATAAAATATCCAATTATCCAAGGAGGCATGGCATGGATAGCTGATAGTTCATTAGCTGCAGCAGTTTCTAATGCAGGAGGACTTGGAATAATCACTGGCAATGCACCTGTGGATTGGGTTAGAGATGAGATTAGAAAAGCAAAACAACTCACAGATAAACCTTTTGGAGTAAATATAATGCTGCTTAGTGAAAGTGCAGAAGAAATTGCTAAAATGGTTTGTGAGGAAGGGGTAAAGGTTGTAACTACAGGAGCAGGAAATCCTGGTAAGTACATAGAAATGTGGAAACAGTACGAGATAAAGGTAATTCCGGTGGTTCCATCTGTAGCTTTAGCTAAGAGAATGGAAAGATCGGGGGTAGATGCTATAATTGCTGAAGGCTGTGAATCCGGAGGACATGTTGGAGAACTTACTACAATGGCTTTGGTTCCTCAAGTGGTGGATGCAGTTAATATCCCTGTCATTGCAGCAGGAGGAATAGGAGACGGAAGAGGGTTATCAGCAGCGCTAATGCTTGGAGCTTCAGGGATTCAGGTGGGAACAAGATTTTTGGTTGCTAAAGAATGCACTGTTCATGAAAATTATAAGCAGAAGGTATTGAGTGCAAAGGATATAGATACACAGGTCACAGGAAGGCCTACAGGTCACCCTGTAAGAATACTCAGAAATAGGCTGGCAAGACAGCTTCAACTTCTTGAAAAGCAGTGTGCTCCTTTAGAAAAATATGAGGAATTAGGAAGAGGAGCTTTAAGCAGAGCGGCTAAAGAAGGCGATGTAGATAATGGCTCAGTAATGGCAGGTCAAATTGCCGGATTAGTTAAAAAAGAACAGACCTGCAAAGAAATTATTGAAGAAATGTTAAGCGAAGCAGAGCAAAAAATCATGGAAGTTAAAAATAAAATGATAGTTAAGTAAATACGGAGGATTTGTATGGGTAAAATTGCATTTATTTTTTCAGGTCAGGGCGCACAATATGCAGGCATGGGAAAAGAACTATATGAAAACTTATCTGTATGCAGAGAAGTTTATGACAAGGCAGATGAAGCATTAGGATTTAAAATAAGCAAAATATGCTTTTTTGGGCCTGAAGAAGAATTAAATATAACTGAAAATACTCAACCCGCAATACTTACTACAAGCATAGCTGCCATGAAAGCTTTAGAGGAAAAAGGAATTAGGCCTGATGTTGCAGCAGGACTAAGCCTTGGAGAGTATTCAGCACTTGTTTGCAGTGGGGCTTTTGAGTTTATAGATGCGGTGAAACTGGTAAGAAAAAGAGGAAGATTTATGCAGGAGGCAGTACCAAAAGGTCTAGGGGGCATGGCTGCAATTATAGGGCTTAAACCAGAACTGCTTAATGAAGTTATAACAAAATCATCATCTTTTGGTATTGTAGAAGGAGCAAACTTCAATTGCCCAGGACAGATGGTTATTGCCGGGGAAATAGAGGCAGTTAAGGCTGCTTGTGAGATTGCAAAAGAGGCCGGTGCTCTTAAGGCTATAATGTTAAATGTAAGCGGACCCTTTCACACATCAATGCTGGAGCCTGCAGCAATAAAGCTGGAGCAAGAACTAAAAGGCATGGATATAAAGAAAACTAATATTCCTGTGCTTACAAATGTTACTGGAAATTTTATTGGGGATACACAAGATATAAAGGGTATATTAAAGAAACAGGTAATGAGTTCAGTTCAATGGGAGAAAACAGTAAATAATATGCTGGACTTTGGAGTTGATACATTTATTGAGATCGGACCAGGAAAAACTTTATGCGGCTTTGTAAAAAAGGTAAACAGAAAAGTTACAGTTTTAAATGTAGAAGACCTGAATTCTTTAAATAAGGCTATTGAGAAAATAAACGGAGGAAATTAAATGAGTAACAAAAACTTAGCTGGTAAGACAGCGGTGGTAACTGGTGCAAGCAGGGGGATTGGAAGAGCTATTGCAATTAAACTGGCTTCATTAGGTGCAAATATTATATTAAATTATAGAAGCAATATTAAATCAGTACAGGAAGTTATAGATGAGATAAAAGCTGCAGGTGGAAATGCAGTTGCAATACAGGGAGATGTAAGCAGTTTTTCTGATGCTGAAAAAATAATTAAGGCTGCAGTAGAAAGCTTTGGTTCCATTGATATACTTGTAAATAATGCGGGAATAACAAAGGATGGACTTCTTATGAGAATGAAGGAAGAGGATTTTGACAGCGTTATTGATGTAAATTTAAAAGGTACATTTAACTGTATAAGACATGCAAGCCCACTTATGGTAAGACAACGAAGTGGAAGAATTATAAATATATCTTCTGTAGTTGGAGTGGCTGGAAATGCAGGTCAGGTAAATTACAGCGCTTCAAAAGCAGGAGTAATAGGTATAACAAAATCAACTGCAAAAGAACTGGCTTCAAGAGGTATAACTGTAAACGCTGTGGCTCCTGGCTTTATTCAAACAGACATGACTGATGTTTTGTCTGATAAGGCAAAAGAGGCATTACTATTAGGTATTCCCTTAAGGAAACTTGGAAGGCCTGAAGATGTAGCAGAATTAGTATCATTTTTAGCTTCGGATTGCGGAAGCTATATTACGGGCCAGATAATTAATGTTGATGGCGGAATGGTTATATAAAAAATACAAAAATCGATAGGTTGGTGAATATATTGAATAAAAGAGTTGTAATTACAGGCTTGGGTGCAGTGACCCCTGTAGGAAATGACGTTAATCAATTTTGGAATAATATTAAAGAAGGCGTATGTGGAATAGATTTTATAACACATTTTGATACATCCGATTTTAAGGTAAAGATTGCAGCAGAAGTAAAAGATTTTGATCCAAACATGTATATAGAAAAAAAGGAAGTAAAAAGAATAGATGTATTTAGTCAATTTGCTATTGCGGCGGCAGCTCAGGCTGTAGAGGACGCAAAAATCGATCTTGACGCCATAGACAAAAACAGGTTTGGAGTTATAGTAGGATCAGGTATAGGCGGAATAGGCACAATAGAAAAAGAACAGACTAAATTTTTGGAAAAGGGCCCAAACAAGGTACATCCATTATTTATTCCTATGATAATAAGCAATATGGCTGCAGGGAATATAGCTATTAAATTTCAGGCAAAGGGAATATGTACAACAGTAGTAACAGCATGTGCTACAGGTACAAATGCTATAGGAGAGGCTTTTAGAAATATACAGTACGGTACTGCTGATGTGATAATAGCAGGAGGTACAGAATCATCAATAACTCCTCTTTCAATTGCAGGGTTTACAACTTTGACAGCTCTTACAAAGAGTGCTGATCCTAAAAAGGCATCCATACCTTTTGATGCAGAAAGAGATGGATTTGTAATGGGAGAAGGAGCAGGAATTTTAATATTGGAGTCATTGGAGCATGCACAAAAAAGAGGAGCAAAAATCTATGCTGAAATGGTGGGATACGGTTCTACCTGTGACGCATACCATATGACATCTCCATCACCAGACGGGGAAGGAGCGGCAAGAGCTATGGAACTTGCCATAAATGAAGCAGGAATAGCCATTGAGGAAGTATCATATATTAATGCACACGGAACAAGTACTCCTGTCAATGATAAGTTTGAAACCACTGCTATAAAGAGGGTGTTTGGAGACTATTCAAAGAATGTACCAATAAGTTCTACTAAGTCTATGACCGGTCACCTCTTAGGAGCTGCAGGAGCCATTGAAGGAGTAATATGTGTTAAAGCTTTGGAAGAAGGTTTTATACCTCCAACTATAGGATACTCTACGCCGGATCCTGAATGTGATTTGGATTATGTTCCAAACGTTGGGAGAAAATCTGATTTAAAATATGCAATGTCAAATTCCTTGGGGTTTGGCGGACATAATGCAGTAATTTTAATTAAAAAGTGGAGTGAGTAAAATGGATTTTGAAGGAATAAAGGATATAATAAAGGCAATGGATAATTCAACTTTAGATTATCTTGAAGTAAACTGGCAGGGGATTTCTTTTGTTATGAAAAAAAGTGGAGAGCCAATGGTTACAACCGCTAGGAAAGAAATACCAGTTATAGAAGTTTCTAAAGTAGTTGAAAAGGTAGAAGAAAAAGCTGCGGTAAAAATTGAGGAAAAAGCAATAGAAAAAGTTTCTGATCAGGATTTATATGTGGTAACATCACCGATAGTTGGAACATTCTATGCCACACCAGGTCCTGGAAAGGATGTTTTTGTTAAGTTAGGTTCAATAGTTAAAAAGGGGGATACACTTTGTATTCTGGAAGCTATGAAGCTTATGAATGAAATACAGAGTGAAGTTGACGGTGAAATAGTAGAAATACTTGTAAACAACGAGCAAATGGTTGAATATAATCAACCACTATTTAAAATCAGAAAAAAGTAAAGATATAAATTCAAGGAGAACAAATTATGGATAATAACGAATTTGTAGTTGACCTTAATGTCAATGACATTAAGAATATAATTCCTCACAGATACCCTTTTTTATTGGTGGATAAGGTGGTTTATTTAGAACCAGGTAAGAAGGCAATAGGGTATAAAAATGTTTCTGCTAATGAAGGTTTCTTTCAAGGTCATTTTCCAGAAGAGCCTGTTATGCCTGGAGTATTAATAGTGGAAGCTTTAGCACAAACAGGTGCTGTGGCACTTTTAAGCGAAGATAAGTTTAAGGGTAAGATTGCATTCTTTGGAGGAATAAATAGTGCTAAGTTTAGAAGAAAGGTTGTACCTGGAGATGTAATCAGGCTTGAAACAGAAATAATAAAGATTAAAGGACCTGCAGGTATCGGCAAGGCTATAGCCTATGTTGGAGAAAAGAAGGCCTGTGAAGCAGAATTAATGTTTATCATTGGATAAAGTTAATATTTTATTTGAAATGGAGATTTTATAGTGTTTAATAAAGTACTTATTGCAAATAGAGGAGAAATAGCTGTAAGGATTATCAGAGCCTGCAAGGAGATGGGAATTTCCACAGTAGCAGTCTACTCGGAAGCAGACAAAGATGCTCTTCACACTCATATGGCAGATGAAGCAGTATGCATAGGACCTGCTCCTGCAAAGGACAGTTATCTCAACATACAGAATATTTTAAGTGCTACTGTTTTAACCGGAGCAGAAGCAATTCATCCGGGTTTTGGTTTCTTATCGGAAAATAGTAAGTTTGCAAAAATGTGCAAAGAGTGTAATATAGTATTTATAGGACCGGAACCTGAATGTATAGACAAGATGGGAAATAAGTCAAATGCCAGAGATATTATGATAAATGCCGGTGTTCCTGTAGTTCCAGGCTCAGATGGAGCAATTAAGACAGAAGATCAGTTAATAAAGACAGCTTCTGATATTGGTTATCCTGTAATGATTAAGGCTTCTGCCGGCGGTGGCGGAAGAGGAATCAGAGTTGTATATGAAAAGGAAAGACTTATAAAAGACTATGAAAGTGCAAAGGCAGAATCTAAGGCAGCTTTTGGAGATGATACTATATATATGGAGAAATTTATCGAGAAGCCAAGACATGTGGAAATTCAGATTCTTGGTGACAAGCATGGAAATGTAGTGTATCTTGGAGAGAGAGACTGTTCTATTCAAAGGCGTAATCAAAAGGTTTTGGAAGAAGCGCCTTGTCCTATAATGACTGAAAATTTGAGAAAGCTTATGGGTGAAACTGCGGTTAGAGCTGCCAAGGCAGTTAATTATGACAATGCGGGAACTATCGAGTTTTTACTTGATAAAAGCGGCAAATTTTATTTTATGGAAATGAATACCCGTATACAAGTAGAACATCCAATCACTGAAATGATAACAGGTATAGATTTAATTAAAGAGCAATTAAAAATTGCATCTGGAGAAGAAATTCAATTTACTCAATCAGATGTAAAATTAAATGGGCATGCAATAGAATGCAGAATAAATGCTGAAAATCCGGAAAAAGGCTTTATGCCATCTCCGGGTAAGATAGAAAATATGATAACTCCAGGCGGGTTCAATGTAAGAATTGATAGTGCTGTTTATCCAGGTTATGTTATACCTCCAAACTATGATTCCATGATAGCAAAATTGATTGTACATGGAAAGGATAGGAATGAGGCAATTTCAAAGATGAGAAGAGCACTTTCAGAGTTTGTTATTGAAGGAGTGTTTACAAATATTGATTTCCAATTTCAAATTTTATCAGATGAAGATTTTGCTCTCGGAAATTATGATACAGGGTTTATTGCTAGAAAAGTAAGTGTTTAGTAACTTAAACACTTTTTTGGCAGGAGGTGGAGATATTGATTAATAACATATTTAAGAAAAATAAATATATTACCGTTAGTAAAGAGCCTATTAAAAAAGACGTAAATGTAGAGAATAAACCATCTATTCCCGGTGGAATGTGGGTGAAATGTGAGAAGTGCGGTCAAATTATTTATAATGAGGATTTAGACAAAAATTTCAAGGTCTGTCCTTACTGTGGATATCATTTTAGAATGAACGCCAGGGAAAGAGTTGAATTTATAATTGATGAGGATACATTTATAGAATTTGATGAAAACATGCAATCTGTGAATCCATTGGATTTTGAAGGCTATGAAGGAAAAATTCAAAATCTTATGGACAAGACCGGATTGAAGGAAGCTGTTGTAACAGGAAGAGGAAAGATACATGGGTCTGATACTGTTATTTGTGTCATGGATAGTTTCTTTATGATGGGAAGTATGGGCTCAGTAGTAGGTGAGAAGATTGCAAGGGCAGTGGAAAAAGCGATAGAATATAAATTACCTGTGATCATTTTTACTACATCAGGCGGGGCAAGAATGCAGGAGGGTATGTTCTCTTTAATGCAGATGGCAAAAACCAGTGCTGCAATAGGAAAACTAGGTGAGGCAGGTTTATTGTACATTACAGTGCTTACAGATCCTACCACAGGTGGTGTTACAGCAAGCTTTGCATCACTTGGAGATATAATATTATCTGAACCGGGAGTGCTTGTAGGGTTTGCAGGAAGAAGAGTTATTGAGCAGACAATAAAGCAAAAGCTGCCTGAGGATTTTCAGAGCGCAGAATTTTTAATTGAACATGGATTTATTGATAAAATAGTGCATAGGCGAGAATTAAAAAGCACAATAAAGAATATTTTGGTAATTCATAGAACAGCAGATAGGAGGTAGTTTATGGCTGTAGGAGAATTTAAAGCAAAAAAAAGTGCATGGGATAGACTAACTCTTGTTCGAATGATAGAAAGACCTACTGCACTGGATTATATTAATAGAATTTTTGACTCCTTTATAGAATTTCATGGCGACAGGTATTACAGAGATGATGCAGCAATAGTTGGTGGAATTGCACTTTTGGATGGAATACCTGTTACTGTTATTGCACATCAAAAAGGACGCAACATAAATGAAAATATTAAGAGGAACTTTGGTATGCCTGAACCTGATGGTTACAGAAAAGCTTTGAGGCTAATGAAACAGGCTGAAAAATTCCATCGACCTGTAATCCTCCTTGTGGATACAAAGGGTGCCCATTGCGATATGGAAGCAGAGGAAAGAGGCCAAGGAGAGGCAATTGCAAGGAATTTATTAGAAATGTCTAAACTCAAAACTCCAAGTGTTTCAATAGTTATTGGAGAAGGTGGCAGCGGAGGAGCTTTGGCTTTAGCAGTTTCAGATCAGGTATGGATGCTAGAAAATGCTATATATTCTGTATTGTCTCCTGAAGGCTTTGCTGGAATACTTTGGAAGGACGGAAGCAGAGCAAAAGAGGCTGCAAATATTATGAGGATTACTGCAAAGGAGCTAAAAGATTTTGGTATAATAGACAAGGTTATAAAAGAACCTTATGGCGGTGCTCATAAAAATGTTGATAAACTTGCAGGAGACATCAAGAAAAATCTTATTTCCACTGTAATAAAATTAAGTTCCATGACTATAGACGAATTAGTCGAAAATAGATATAATAAATTTAGAAATATGGGAAAATATATTGAATAGAGCATTTGCATAGAAATATGCAGATGCTTTTGACTATGTGCGAGGTGAATCTAATGGGGATAAAAGCGTTATTTACTTTCAATTATGGCAATGAAAAAATGAAGGCAATAGAAGACTTGGGGTATGATATTATATTTGAAGATGAAAAAAAGATTGTTTATAGTGAAGAATTGTCTGAAATAGAGGTTTTAGTGTGCTATAATCCTTTTATTACTTTAGATATAAGCAAAATGAAAAAACTAAAATGGATTCAGTTATCAAGTGCAGGTATAGATCAGCTGCCCGTAAACTTCGCTAAAGGTACAAGTATTATAGTTTCCAATAACAAGGGCGGTTACGGCATTCCTATGGGAGAATGGGTGGTGCTGAAAATACTTGAAATGCTTAAGCATAGCGCACTGCTATACAATAATCAGAACAAGAAGATATGGAAAATGGATTCAAAAATACTTGAACTCTTTGATAAGACAGTCGGCTTCATAGGCACTGGAAATATTGCTCAGCAGTCAGCCAAAAGACTTCAAGGTTTTGGGGTTAAAATACTTGGGTTAAACACAAGCGGCAGTACAGTTAAATATTTTGATAAATGCTTCAGCTCAAAGGATATAGATGAAATGCTAAGCTTATCGGACATAGTAGTGTTAACCATTCCATTTACAGAGGATACATATCATTTAATAAACAGTGAGAGAATAAGTCACATGAAGGGCGGAGCATATTTTGTAAATATAGCAAGAGGGGTAATTGTAGATGAGAAAGCACTAATTGAAGCACTTCAAGATGGGAAAATTTCTGGAGCATCTTTAGATGTGGTAGAAAATGAACCACTCTCTAAGGACAGCCCTCTTTGGGAAATGAAAAATGTAATTATAACACCTCATAATTCATGGATATCTGAAAAAAGAAATGATAGAAGATACGAACTTGTGTTTGAAAATATGAAAAACTATGTAGAAGGCAAAGAACTTAAAAATATTATTGATTTGAATAGAGGATATTAAAAGGTGGGGTATCCCACCTTTTTATGGTAAAAGTTTATTTATATCAACAATTCCTGATCCCTGGGCCCACTTAGAAAAGCCAAGCATTGTGCAGGAAACCTTTAATAAGGACAGTATGTCTTTATAAGTTAAACCAGGATTATTTTCAAATAACAGGGCACATAAGCCACTTACAAAGGCTGCAGAACAAGAGGTTCCACTGTAGCAAGTATATGGGTTATCCAAAGTTTTAGGGTAAAGTTTCATATTGTTTTTTTCCGGTACATAGGAAATGTTTGAACTTAGAGAACATATGTCCACTGCAGCAGCAGCTAAATCAGGCTTATCAAGTTTGCCAAAGGGGCCTCTTGAGCTTAATTTGTAAGGGGTGACTTTACTTAAGGTTGTGTCTACCCCCCCAACGGTTATGCAATTTTCTAGGGTTGCAATCCCCATAATAGAGCCATCCCCATCTCCATTATGTCCTGATGGAATAATTACAATTATGTTTTTTTCAACAGCCTTCTTAAAAAGTTTAGAAAACAGTGATTCTGTAAATGGATTGTGGTTATTAGTTTCAAAAGGCAAACAAATAATTTTTATATTATACTCCTCAGATTCATTTATAAGCATTTGGAGGGCAAAGAGGATATCCGATACTTGAGCCTTGCCTGAACTATTAAATGCCTTAATGGAATATAGTGAGGCATCTGGAGATATTCCTTTATACATGCCTTTAGAGGCGATACCGCTTCCGCAAATTAATCCACTGATAAAGGTTCCATGTCCATTATCATCATAAGCATATTTATAATGATTTATAAGGTCTGTGAATTTTAATAATTTGTTTTTCGGATTTAAAAGATCTGGATGTGGATAGCTGCCACTGTCTATAAGTCCAACACATACATTCTTCCCTGTAAGCTTGTAACTGCCTTCATGTTTTATTCCATTTGAACTCAAGATACTTGTGCCACAAAGTATGGCTGTGTTGTCATAACATACATACTCAACCTGTGGATATTCAACTAGGCGTTCAATGCCTTTGGAGGATATTTTTGAGGTTATACAGTTAATTATAGGGATGGAATTTATTATCTCCCCACTATATGATTTGATCTTTTTTTCTATGCTTTTCATGTAAATTTCAGACTTACATTTTATTAGTACTCTATATTTTTTATAATATTTATTTTTAATTGCATCTTTTAATGCAGGGTCTATTTTCGATTTAAATAAAAACATATTTACTCCTAAAAAATAGCTTCACTATATATTATAGGTAAATTGCAGCTCATATGTGCACAAATTAAAAAAAGACTTTATTTCATAAAGAAACAGAGTCCTTTTATATATTTTATATTTCAAATTTAAATTTATTTCTGCATAAGTTAAAGAAAGCTTTAGCAGTTGGGGTTAATGTTCTTTTTGCGCTAATAACCAAATAAATATTTCTATTAATAGAAATATTTTTAATAGAACTTTTATTAATAGATCCGCTAGCAACATAATCATTGCATGTCTGATTAGAAACCACAGATACACCTAAACCAGCCTTAACAAATTGAAATAAGGTATCAAGGCTGTTAACACCATAGCACACATTAAGATTATTTACATCAATATGATTTTTGTGAAGGATATCTTCAAAGGTTTTTCTTGTTGCAGAATTCTTTTCTCTCATCACAAAGCTGTTTTTAAGTAAATCTTTTAAAGTAATTTCATTAGGTATATTCAATGAAGGATGGGAAATTACAACAAGTTCATCTTCCACTAATTTATAGCATTTAATTTTTTCATCATTAACGAATTCACCAACAATGCCAAGTTCAGCGTCAAATTTAATTATATTTTCTATTATCTGCCCTGAATTTAATTCGGTGACATTAAAAAGCACATTTGGATATAGGGAGTGAAATTCTTTAATTAATTGAGGAACAACAGTGTTACATGGAGTAGTGCTGGCTGCCAAAAACAGTTTTCCTGATACGGTATTATTAAAGTTTGAAAGATAGGTTACTGCTTTATCTCTTGTATTTAAAATATCAATCGCATATTTTAAAAAGGATTCTCCTGCGGGAGTTAAAATAACCTCTTTAGATGTTCTGTCAAAAAGCTGAATATGGAGATCTTTTTCAAGACTTGCTATATGTGAGCTAATCGCAGGCTGCGAAAGAAAAATTGAATTAGCTGCCTTAGAAAAGCTTTTATGCTTGGCTACATTTATAAATGCTTCTATTTGCTTAAAATCCATAAAAAATCCTCCAAAAAACTCTATAATCAAAATTAATACTAACTATTAGTTTATCACATATTGTTAAAAATTTGTGGAAATTTATAAAAAAAGAAAGGGTCAACCTTTCCATTTAAAAATAACAATTCCTAATATCATAATAACTAATCCAATTACCTTACTAAATTGAAATGGCATTTTATTTGTGTCAAAAAGACCAAAAAGATCAATAGCATAAGCAGCTATCAGTTGAGCAACAAGTATGGTTGCTATAGAGTAGGTGGGGCCTAGAGTTTTTATTCCCTGCATAACAGTAAAAATTATTATAACGCCCAGCGCACCGCCTAATAAATATAATTTATTTGAATTTTTAAGATTTTTAAAATTTCCATTACCAGCGAGAAGCAAAATAACAAATGTAATTATAAGTCCAGAGCCTTGAACCAAAATATTCGTTTCCCATTGGCCTATTTTGTCCCCCAGCCTTGTATTAAAAGTACCTTGAATACTCATACAAATCCCTGCAATAATTGAATAAATGATTCCAAACATAAACTCCACCTCCATGAGGTTTAGTTTAACCATAATTAAATTAATTATTAATGACAGCAGTACTGAATTAGTTCAGTATTTCTTCTTCAGTGAATTTTAATGAGTTTCCCAAAGTAATAAAATCTTCAAATAAAGTTATGTAATGGTCGAAAGAGGAACACACTACAAAATCATTTATATCAATATATAAATTTTCAAATTGAGATGTAAGACTTGAAGTAGAGAATTTACAGACAATCTCTCCAGGCTTAAATTTATAATCAAGCCCAATAGATATTATAAAATATAGGCAATCTTTATATTTTTTTAATAGAATATTCTTGTCAGAAAGATTTTTTGAATTACAGTATTTAAAACAATTTGTTTCATTTGCAATTTCTGCAATCTTAACTTGAAGAGCTAGAATCTTTTCATATTTTACATCTTGATCATGAATTATATCTTTTTCTAGAACATTACAATTAAAGTTTTCTTGCATTCTAAATAATTCTGAAAGTTTCATAAAATAAGGCCGCCTTTCATTATAAAAAATATATGACCATATTATATTTTAATATAATGAACGAAATAATGAAACACATGGAATCGGTTACAAAAAAATAAATTTCTAATGTTTTGGTTCCAGGTACCAGGCCATGTAAATTTATTTGGTTGCGAGAGGTACCAGGTACCACCGATAAACCGCTTAAAAAACTTCTATAACTCTGTCTAGTATTCCGTTAAGTTCTGCTATTGCTATGCCATAATTTGTGATTGCAACATTTTGTTCAGATGCTCTGATTAGTCTGGTTAAAAATTGCTTTCTGTTAAACATGCAGCCGCCGCAATGGACAATTAATTTAAACTGGGATAGGTCCTCTGGAAAATCTATACCCGCCATAACGGTGATGTCTAATGCTCCACCGGCCTTTTCGTTTAACCATTTAGGAAGTTTTTCCCTCCCTATATCATTTTTTAACGGGTGATGTGTACAGGCCTCTGCAATAAGAATTTTATCTCCAGGTTTTAATGTGTTAATAGATTTGGCACCTTTTACCAAAATATCTAGATCCCCTTTGTATCTTGCCATAAGAATTGAAAAGGAGGTTAATGGAACGTCCGTTGGTATTATTCTATTAACTTTATCAAAAACCTGAGAATCTGTAATTACAAGATCAGGTTTTTGATTTAATACTTCTAAAATGTTTTGAAGCTCGGTATCCTTTACTGTTAAAGCTAAAGTATCGTTGTCTAGCAAATCCCTTAGAATCTGGACCTGAGGAAGAATAAGTCTGCCCTTAGGTGCTTGTATATCTTGGGGGGCTACTAATACGACTATGTCCTTAGGTTTTACAATGTCACCAACAATAGATTCTCTCTCAAAGTCAATAGGAGAATAGGTTTGAATAGCTTCTTTAAGTTTGCCTATATTCGTCCTGTTTTTAGCACTAACCCTTACAAAGGGAATTTCAAAAGAACCTTCAATGTTTGAGATAAGCTTTGTTTCGTCAGATACAGCATCAATTTTATTTATTACCCCTATTATTGGGATGTTTCTTTGGTGTAAATCTTCAAACCACTCTTTTTCTAAAGAGTAGTCTGAGCTATCCGGTGTAAAAAGAAGTATAGCCAAGTCTGTTTTGTCCATTACTTCCTTTGTTTTTTTGACTCTCAGTTCACCAATTTCGCCAGCGTCATCAAGTCCAGCGGTATCGATCAATACCACAGGGCCTAAGGGCAATAATTCCATAGCCTTGTACACAGGATCTGTAGTAGTTCCTGCAATATTTGAAACTAATGCAATTTCTTGACCGGTTATCGCATTAATTAAGCTTGACTTACCAGCATTTCTTCTACCGAAAATCGCGATATGAAGTCGATTTGCTTTAGGTGTATCCTGCATAATTTTTCCTCACTTTTAATAAAATTATTTTTTTGTTATAGCGGATTTTACGTTTATTCCAGGAATTTTACCTAGTTTTCCTGTCATTGAACTTATGTCGTCTGAGGTACCATCAACTATTAATGATATAACAGACATGTTTCTTTCCTTGTAAGGGATACCCATTCTGCCTACAATAAGGTTAGCAAAATCATGAAGAATGCCATTTACCTTTTCTGTATTGTTAAAGTCCTCCACAACGATACCCACCACACCAATTCTTTTTTCCATAATTAATTACCTCCACAAAAAAAACCTTCCGGCAAAATACCGGAAGGGTAATAAAATCATCTCCTCCTCCTTTTGCTTAGAATATTCCTTGCAATTAGATATTAGTCCGAAAAGAATCTCGAAAGTCAGTAAAACCAACAATTAAGATTTGATTTTATTATATAAACAAAATTTATAAATGTCAAAGAAAAGTTTTGCAATAAATTCTTAGAATTCTGCGTATCCAGTGGTTCTTGGGAATGGAATAACGTCTCTTATGTTTGATACGCCGGTGATGTACATTATGATTCTTTCAAAGCCTAAGCCATAACCGGAATGCTTAGTAGTACCATATTTTCTAAGTTCCAAATACCACCAGTAATCTTCTTTGTTTAATCCAAATTCTTTTATTTTAGCTTCAAGTACATCCAGGCGTTCTTCCCTTTGGCTTCCGCCAATTATTTCTCCAACTCCAGGCACAAGCAGGTCTGCACAAGCCACTGTTTTGTTATCATCGTTAAGTCTCATATAAAAAGCTTTTATTGCTTTAGGATAATCCGTAACAAATAAAGGTTTTTTAAATACTTTTTCTGTTAAATATCTTTCATGCTCAGTCTGAAGGTCAATACCCCATTCTACAGGGTACTCAAATTTTACTCCGGTTTTTAACAGAATGTCAACTGCTTCTGTATATGTAATTCTTCCAAAATCAGAGGTTACAATGTTGTTAAGCCTGTCAAGTAATGTTGTATCTACAAAGGAATTAAAGAAAGCCATTTCCTCCGGGGCATTTTCAAGTACATAATTTATTATAAACTTAACCATATCTTCTGCGTTGTTAAGATAATCTGTAAGCTCAGCAAAAGCCATTTCAGGTTCTATCATCCAAAATTCTGCCGCGTGCCTTGCTGTGTTCGAATTTTCAGCTCTGAAAGTAGGCCCAAAAGTATAAACATTTCTAAATGCCTGACAAAAAGTTTCAACATTTAACTGTCCACTAACAGTTAAGTTTGTTTCTTTACCGAAAAAATCCTTAGAATAATCTATATTTCCATCTTCATTTTTAGGAATATCATTAAGATCTAAAGTTGTGATTCTGAACATTTCTCCAGCACCTTCGCAATCACTTCCGGTAATTATTGGAGTATGAGTATATACAAAGTCTCTTTCCTGAAAAAATTTATGCACTGCAAATGCTGCTATAGAGCGAACCCTAAAAACCGCTGAATATAAATTAGTTCTTGGTCTTAAATGGGATTTTGATCTCAAAAACTCAATAGAGTGCCTTTTCTTTTGTAGTGGATAATCTTGATCTGATTCTCCAGCTATTTCAATTTTAGAAGCCTTAATTTCAAAGGGTTGTTTTGCTTCTGGAGTAAGTTGTAATACTCCTTGAACTATTATTGAGGAGCTTACTGCGAGTTTTGATATTTCTTTGAAATTATCAAGAGCATCTTCAAATACTACTTGAATATTTTTAAAGAAGGTACCATCGTTTAGCTCAATAAATCCAAATGCATTAGAAGCTCTAACAGTTCTTACCCAGCCTGAAATCATTATCTCTTTTCCGGCAAAGCTATCAGTTTCTCTAAAAATCTTTCTTACAAGTGTGTTGTCCATTATTATTCCCCCTCGTAAATTGAACTTAATTTTAATATAACTTATATTTTAAACAAATACTATATTGAATATTATTTTATCCATAATGAACCATTGTTATTCTAATTTTAATTTAGACAAGGCCTCAGCTAAAGCTGAATTAATTGGGTCGTTACTTTTCTTGTTCTGTTCTCTTAGATAGTTAGAAACATCTTTCTTAGTAAGATTAGTTGTTTCTTTTTTCTTTCTCTCATTAAAGGAGGAAAGCTTCTCCCTGTATCCACAGCCGCAGACAAATATTTTACCATCTCCTTCACCGTGAAGCTCCAATTTTTTATGGCAGTTAGGACATCTTGCGTTTGTAACCTTTGCTAAATTTTTTCTATAGCCGCACTCTCTATCCTGGCAAACAAGCATTTTTCCGTTCTTTCCATTTACCTCCAGCATGTATTTGCCACATTCGGGGCACTTTGTTCTGGTCAGGTTATCATGTCTAAATTTCTCTTCACTTTGTTTTATGTCTTCCACCACGGATTTTGCATAAAGTCTCATTTCCCGAAGGAATGTATTTTTGTTTAAAGAACCTTTGGATATAGAACTTAATTTTTGCTCCCATTCTGCAGTTAAAAGTGGTGACTTTAGTTCTTCAGGAACAAGTTCCAAAAGCTGCTTACCTTTGGAGGTTATAAATATATCCTTACCCTTTTTTTCTATTAAAAAGCTATTAAAAAGTTTTTCTATAATATCTGCTCTTGTGGCTACAGTGCCTATGCCGTGAACTTCACCAATAGTCTTTATCAAATCTTTTGAATTTGTATTCATGTATTTAACCGGATTTTCCATGGCCGATAAAAGGGTTCCTTCATTAAATGGAGAAGGAGGCTTAGTTTCGCCATGAGTTTCATTTATACTGTTTATTTTAATTATATCACCTTTGTTAAAAGATGGAAGCTCTTGTGATAAATTTGTATCATCATCTTCTTCTGAACTTGAATCATACAATTCTCTGAAGCCATAGGACAAAACTGTCTTTCCCCTTGCAATAAATACTTGATCCGATAGTTTAGTTTTTATTGTGGTCTGCTCATATTCAAAAGGAGGGGATAATACTGACAAAAATCTTTTTATTACCAAGTCATATATTTTCTTTTCTTTATCACTTATTGAACTAAGTATTGGAACTTGTTCAGTTGGAATTATAGCATGGTGGTCAGAAACCTTAGCGTTGTCAACAAAGGACTTATTTCCAGTGATAGGGTTTCTAAGTATTTTCATCCCAAACTTTGAGTAAGGCCCTACAGAACAGGCCTTAACTCTATCCTTTAACGTCTCTATAATATCTGAAGATATGTATCTTGAGTCAGTTCTGGGATAAGTCAGTACTTTGTAATTTTCGTATAATCTCTGCATTATGGAGAGAGTTTCCTTTGCCGAAAACCCGAAATATTTATTGGCATCCCTTTGAAGCTCGGTTAAATCGTAGAGCTGAGGTGAAAAAACCTTTTTATGGGATTTTTCAATATCTATAATTTCTGCATCCTTATTTCTTACATTTTGAATTATCTTGTCACGGTATTCTTTGTCAAAGGTTTTGGTATCCTTAGTCTTGCTGTCCTGCCAGGTAAGTTTTATGCCTTTTGCAGCAGCAGTAATTCCATAAAAGTTTTTTGGCTTAAAACTTCTTATTTCAACTTCTCTGCCTGCAATCATGGCTAAAGTTGGAGTTTGCACTCGTCCGCAGGAAAGCTGTGAGTTGTACTTACAGGTTAATGCTCGGGTGGCATTTATACCTACAATCCAATCCGCTTCCGATCTTGCTACGGCAGACTGATATAGATTTTCATATTCTTTTCCTTCTTTTAAATGGTTGAAGCCTTCTCGAATTGCTTTATCTGTAACGGAAGAAATCCATAACCTTTTGAGGGGCTTCTTTACACCTGATTTCTGAATTATCCACCTTGCCACTAGTTCCCCTTCACGACCTGCATCCGTGGCAATAATGATTTCAGAAACATCCCCACGAAACATAAGTTCCTTTACCGTGCTGTATTGCTTACCCGTCTGTTTGATTACCACTAATTTTAAATATTCTGGGAGCATAGGTAAATCTTCAATCTTCCATGATTTATATCTTTCATCATAGGCCTCTGGGTCTGCCAGAGTTACTAAATGCCCAAGCGCCCAAGTTACAATATACTTATCTCCTTCTAAGAAGCCATTTCCTTTTTTATTACAATTCAGCACTCTTGCCAAATCTCGGCCTACAGAAGGTTTTTCAGCCAGTACCAATATTTTATTCATAAATACATTCCTCTCAATATTAAATAATCACAAATAATATTATCACAAAGAGAACTATATATCAAAAAAAATAAATCTTTATTTTATACGATAATCTATGATATAATATTGCAGTGAATGTCAAATTATAAGTAGAGGTAGGTAATACAGTGATTAATGTAACTAATGTAAGTTTAAGATATGGGGCCAGAAAACTTTTTGATGATGTTAATCTAAAGTTTGTTCCCGGCAATTGCTATGGTGTTATTGGCGCAAATGGTGCGGGAAAGAGTACGTTTTTAAAAATATTGTCCGGAGAAATCGAACCAAATACCGGAGAAGTAAGTATGGCCTCAGGAGTGAGAATGTCATGCTTAAAGCAGGATCACTATGAATATGATGAGTTTAAAGTTTTAGATACAGTTATCATGGGAAATTCCAGATTGTTTGAAATAATGAAAGAAAAGGATGAAATATACAGCAAGGAAAATTTCACCGATGAAGATGGAATAAAGGCTTCTGAGTTGGAAGGTGAGTTTGCAGATTTAAACGGGTGGGAAGCAGAATCAGAGGCATCCTCTCTGCTGCAGGGGCTTGGAATCAGTACTGAACTTCATGAGAAAAGAATGTCAGAGCTGGATGGTGCCGAAAAGGTTAAGGTTTTGATTGCTCAGGCACTATTTGGAAAGCCAGGCGTGCTTATATTAGACGAACCTACAAACCATCTTGATATGAAATCTATAAACTGGCTTGAAGAGTTTTTAATTAATTTTGAAGGTACAGTAATTGTGGTATCCCATGACAGACACTTCCTGAATAATGTCTGTACTCATATGGCAGATGTTGACTTTGGGAAAATAAAACTTTTCATGGGCAACTATGATTTTTGGTATGAATCCAGTCAGCTTGCTCTTCAATTGATGAAGGATCAGAACAAAAAGAAGGAAGAAAAGATAAAAGATTTGCAGGAGTTTATTGCCAGATTTAGCGCAAATGCATCGAAATCAAAGCAAGCAACTTCTAGAAAAAAACTTTTGGACAAAATTTCTGTAGATGACATACAGCCTTCAAATAGGAAATATCCTTTTGTAGGATTTAAGCCTGAAAGAGAAGTAGGAAATGACATTCTTATGGTAGATGGTATTACAAAGACCATTGATTCAGTAAAGGTTCTAAACAATGTAAGCTTTATTGTTAATAAAGGTGATAAGATTGCTTTTGTTGCAGAAGATGAAATCGCAATTTCTACACTGTTTAAAATATTGACTGGAGAAATGGAACCAGACAGCGGAGAATATAAATGGGGAGTTACAATTACAAAGGCATATTTTCCTAAAGACAGCTCAGAATACTTTAATGATGTAGAATTAAATTTAGTTGACTGGATGAGACAGTTTTCAGAGGAGAAATCCGAAAGCTATTTGAGAGGGTTTCTTGGAAGAATGCTGTTTTCAGGAGAAGAGGCATTAAAGCAGGCAAATGTACTTTCTGGTGGAGAGAGGGTTAGATGTATGCTTTCAAAGATGATGTTAAGCAGTGCGAATGTGCTCATACTTGATCAGCCTACAAACCATCTTGATCTTGAGTCCATAACCGCAGTAAATAACGGTCTATGTGACTATAAAAGCATTATATTATTTGCTTCCCACGACCATCAGTTTATTCAGACAATAGCCAACAGAGTTATTGATATTAAAGCAGAAGGAATAATGGATAAGCAAATGACTTTTGATGAATATTTAGAAAGTGTATAATAAAAAAAGACCCTCGGGTCTTTTTTTGTTAGCTTATTCCCATGAGATCTTCAAGTGGATCCTCTTCTGAGTTAAAATATAAAAGTTTTCCGGACTTTACTAGATTTAAAGAACCACATGTCCTAAAATCTTTTGGAGTAACAAGTCCAAAAGGTTTATCAAATATTGAAATCCCGCTTTTTTCAAAGGCGCAGGCTACAAATTGTGAACAAAAATAAGAATATGTTCTATTTATTGGATAACCTAAGTAGACCCCAATAAGGCCAACAAGATTGTAACTGGATTTTTGCTTAATCTTTTCAAATTCAATCATAGTAACCTTAAGTTTATGATACTGTAAATCATCGATGCTAAGTGAATATAAACCATAAGTGGTTTCGGTGAAAATAGAGTAAGTACCACTTCGTACATCCTCTTCAATGAATCCTGCAATTAATGGATTTCTTGGTCTTTTCCTTCCAAAGCTATATACTTTGTTCAAATTAATATCAAAAGCAATAGAAACGTGACTATACGGCTCTTTTGTGTATCTTTTAATTAATTTTGAAAGAAATGAACCAGTATGAGTAAGTAAAATATATATTTCCTTGTCATTCATTATTATTTTCTCCTGATATTTTGAAGACTATTAGTAATAACAATAGCACTTTTTTTTACTAATTTCAACAAAATCTTTATAACACACCAGATTGTTATTTTATATATAATTCAAAAAATAGTATTGACATAAATTTTTATATCGACTATACTGTGTATAACGTATATATACAGTATAGTCAATATAAACTTTAGGGGAGTATGAAATGAATATTAATATATCAAATTCATCCGGAGAACCGATTTATGAACAAATTGCATCTCAAATAAAAAAACACATATTAAGTAATGAACTTCAGGAAATGGAATTACTTCCTTCAATAAGATCTCTTGCACAGGAACTCAGGATAAGTGTTATTACCACTAAGAGAGCATACGAGGAACTAGAAAAAGAAGGATTTATTGTTACGATGCCAGGTAAAGGTTCATTTATTTCCAGTCAGAATAAGGAGATTATAAGGGAAAAGCGACTTAAAATTTTAGAAGAAAAACTTATGGAAGCAATGGAAGAGAGCAAACTGCTAAACTTAAGCAAGGAAGAACTAATAAATATGATTAGACTTTTATATGATGAAGAAAATTATAGGAGGTAATATGATGGAATATACTTTAGAAATAAATAACCTGTCAAAAAAGTATAAGGATTTTATATTAGATGATGTATGCTTTAATTTGGAAAAGGGATACATTATGGGCTTTATCGGACCCAACGGAGCAGGTAAAAGTACCGTAATAAGACTTATTATGAATCTTGTAAAAAGAAACAGCGGAGAAATAAAGTTATTTGGATTGGATAATTTAAAACATGAAAGAGAGGTAAAGCAACGCATAGGATTTGTATATGACGAAAATTACTATTATGAAGAGCTTACTATAGATGCTATGAAAAAAATAGTGGCTCCATTTTACAAGGAGTGGAATGAGAATACTTTTAATAAATATTTAAAGGACTTTGATTTAAACAAAAAGTCAAAAATAAAAACATTGTCAAAAGGCATGAAAATGAAATTTTCATTGGCTATGGCACTATCACATGGTGCGGAGCTTATTATTATGGATGAGCCTACCGCAGGACTTGACCCAGTATTTAGGAGTGAGCTTTTGGATATTACTCATTTTCTCATACAGGATGAAAACAAGAGTATATTTTTCTCAACTCACATTACTACAGATTTGGAAAAGGTAGCAGATTATATAACGTTTATTAATAAAGGAAAAATAGTATTTTCAAAATCTAAAGATGAGATAATGGACAGTTATTTTATTGTAAAAGGTGACAAAGAGATCTTAGATAGGGATATTAAAAGTGAATTTTTAAATGTGAGGGAAAACAGCTTTGGATTTGAAGCTTTAACAGATGATATAAAAAAAGTAAAAAGTATAATAAAAGAAAATATAATTATTGAAAAAGCCTCCCTAGAAGATATTATGGTTTACACGGTGAGGAGGTAAGTTATGTTAAATCTGATAATCAAGGATATAGTTATTCAAAAAAGAATGATACCATTTACTTTATTGTATGTTGTAGTTTTTATAATATTAACTGCAGGGAACTACAATAAAGGCAGTGTATATATTATAGGAGTAACAGTTGCCTTTATGTTCTCATTAGGGGCAATTCAATATGATGAAAAGTGTAAAGCGGATAACATAATTGCTAGTTTGCCGCTAAAGAGAAAAGATATAATTATTTCAAGATATTTAGGCACTATATTTTTCACTGCAGCTTCAACACTGTTTATTACTATATTTGTGTGGCTTATAAATTTTATAAATATTAAATCAATAAATATATCTGCAATGAATATTAATGATATCAAAATAATTACAATCACTACATTAGTAATGATGAGTGTTATTATTCCATTTAACCTTAAATTTGGAATAAACAAAGCAAAAATTATTACTTTTGCATTATATTTTACTTTTTTTACAATTGCATTGAATATTTATAATAACGTAAATGAAGAGTCAATAAGGACTATCTATTTATTTTTTATAAAAAATGGATTATTTTTAGCAATTTTACTTTTTGCAGTATCCTTTGTATGCTCTATATTTATTTACGAAAATAAGGATTTTGTATGATTTTATAAAAGGAGAAGATAATTTATGATTAACCTTATATTAAAAGATTTCAAGCTTATGAAAAAGATCGTAATCATTGGAATGATATATATGATATTTGTAATTGTGGGATCATTTATGCTTCCTATCGAGATGGGAAATATAATGTATTGTCTTCTAATTATATTTATGACATATCTATCTGTTTTATATGCTGATGGATATGAAGAAATGAATAAGGGGTATTTGATATTAGCAAGTCTACCTATTAGAAGGCATTTTATTGTAGCTTCCAAATACTTGGCTTTAGCTCTGTATTACATAATTTACTCAATCATGCCGCTTATCATATTAGGGATTGCCTCAACTATTGCAGGGAGAGGATTCAAAACTTATTCCTTATTTATGATTATATTGTCTTTTATAGTGCTTGGGATAGTTTATTCTATATACTATCCAATATATTATAAATTCGGCTATAAAGCTTTAAAGGTATATAAAATACTTGTATTTGTATTTATTTTTCTTGTACCAAAATGGATAGTGGAAATAATTAAGTCATCAAGCGTTCCGGCTTTTATTGATAACAAGGTTATATTACTAATAGCAATGTTTGTAGTAATAGGGATTTTATGCTTATCTTATGCGGTATCTGCAAAGATATATGAAAAAAAGGAGCTTATATAATGAGCTCCTTTAATTTCGCATCGATTTGGATTCCCTGTAATAGAGATTGAGTTTTTTAAGGTTAACTACCCAAAGGTATATTACAAAGGGTATAAATATTAATAAGACGATACCTATATTAACCATTAAAATAAAATCAAAAATACCATGTAAAATCATTGGAACAATAAGTGCTTTTCTTAAATAAGATTTTTTTAGACCTGGCTGTAGACAAAACTTTGATAATGAAAGATAGTAGCCCATGGTAATTGCAAACAACATGTGGGCAGGAACAGAAACGAGTCCTCTGAAAATACCTGTATATGAATTTGATGCAAAGGTAAATACCACATAGTTTATATTTTCCGCAGTAGCAAAACCCAGTGCTGCAAATACGGCGTATATTATTCCATCCAGCTTTTCGTCGAAATCAGGTTTGTTAAAAGCAAATTTTAATACCACTTTTCTTTTTACAAACTCTTCTGTTAAACCTGCAACTATAAAAGCAGTAAATGCCACCCCTAAAACACCTGCAAATGGATTCATTGATATAAGGAATTGTTCAATGATTGCTGTGGGAATAACAGAAATCATACCAATTATGAAAATTTTTATTAAAAGACGAATTGGTTCTCTATCATATCTATCAGTTAAATATGCAATTAACGCCAGTGCAATGCCTGGAAATATTGCTATTACAAATAATCTAGTATCCATTACTAACCTCCAATAATTTAGTTGTTATATATTATGCTCATTAATAAAAACATTATAAGAAAGCCTGCAGTATTTACCTGCAGGCTTCATTACTAAACTGGATTATTTTTCGTTTTTTTTTGAAGTAACATATCCTTATAATAGTGTATATATCTATAAACTAAATAAACCAACGCTGGAGATCCATATAAGAAAACATTAACCAATGCAATTGCTTGGCCTTGGGATACCCAAACTGCTCCTGCAACCAGCCAAAGAATAGACCAAAATACACATACTACATCAAGAATTTTGCTCAATAAATCATTAAAAGCTTTTACTTTCTTAGTGCTTGATTTACGATTCAAATTGCCATCCCCCTACAATAATAATAATACTCTGAATTTATAATACCATAAGATTATAATATCATAATTAGTACCTCAAGGCAACGAAAATTTGACTGGAAGAACTAATTTCAGTTATTATGTAAATATGGCAATATTAGAGTGATGGAGGTTTTAGCTTGAATTTTGAAAAACTTGACAAACTAGCAAAAAAATCTTGGCTAATATCACGGCTTACTGCTATGATCGTTGTTTCTGGTATACTTATAACCTTTAGAATTATTGCTCATAATGCGTTAGGGGATAAAGTATATATATTTAGCATTGTCATAGTTATAATTATTACGCTAATGGCTATAAATGCTTTTGTGTATCCCAAAATTGAATACAAACAGTGGCGGTACAGCATTAATGAGGACTGTATTGAATTAATTCATGGAATTTACTTTGTAAAAAATACTATTATTCCTGTGGTTAGAATTCAGCATATTAAGACAAGCCAGGGTCCTGTGAACAAAAAGCTTGGTCTCTCAAGTATGGAGATTTATACAGCAGGGGGAGTTCATAAAATTCCAAATATTAACAAAGAAAAAGCAGAAGAAATAGCAAAGCATCTCAAAGATAAGGTTCATATTAAAGTTATTAGTAAATTGGAAAGGTTAGAGTACTAACTATGAATGAACCGGCTAAAAATCATATTTCTTCTGTGGTATTGAATGTATTTAAAACTATTAAGGAATTCTTTTTCCTGTTTATAGTAATCATAATAAAGCCAAGTTTTAGAGATATTATAATTATAGGTGCTATCATTATTTTAATAATAGGGTATTCATTTTTAAAATGGTATAAAACGTGCTTTTACATTAAAGACGGTATCCTTGTTTATGAAACTGGAGTGCTTCAAAAGAAAATATTGAGCCTATCCATGGATAAAATAACTACTATAGATTTAAGTCAAAATATGGTAAATAAGTTTTTTGATACCTTTAGACTTAAAATAGACAGCGGAAGTGTCCAGACTAAAGGAGCGGAAATAGATATTGTACTAAAAAAGAATATTGCGGTAAGTACAAGAGATATATTGCTAAGAAATCCTGAAAATTACGAAAAAAGGAGTGAATATATTGAAAATGAATGGGGCAGAGTTTTTGAGGCATCAAATATGGAGCTGCTGCTCACAGCACTTACTAAAAATAACCTTGCATTAGGCCTGGGACTGTTTTTTTCAATGTATACATTTTTAGACGACATATTAAAAGCTTTTAACATAAAATATATGGACGCTGTAAGTAATTTTATTGATCCAGGAAAGATTATGAATGCATCTATTCCCTATCTGATATTATTTATCGCAGAAGCAATTAGTGCTGTTTGGATTATTTGTATTATATTGTCTGCTATAGGAACTATTATTAAGTTTCATGGCTTTAAGGTTTATGAAACAAATAATAATATTAAAATTGAGTATGGGCTTATCAATACGAAATCTTATTCTTTGCCAATAGAAAATGTTCAAGCTATAATATTAAAGCAAAACATTATAAAACAAAAATTGGGTTTATATAATATAGAAATAAGCACAGTTGGATATGGAAATGAGGCAAAGGAGGAGGCAATACTTTATCCTATTGTTAGTAAAAGACTTATGAATGAATTAGTAAGCGAATTGATTCCTGAATTCCAAGTACAACCAGTGGTGCAGCATGCCCCTAGAAATACATTGACTAATTTTATTACTGTTCCATTAACAATCAGTATAGTAATATTTTCAATAGCAGCACTTATATATCATAAAGCAATAATTTTGTTTTTGTTACTGCCTATAATTTTAGCCGGGGGATATTTAAATTACAAAAATTCCGCAATTGGATTTAATAATCATATGTTAAAATCTGTATCAGGAGGGTTTAACAGAAAAATATATATTGTTAGGGCAATTAGTATTCAATCTGTATCTTTAGAAGTAAGTCCTTTTCAAAGGAGGAAGAAGGTAGGAACATACGTGCTGCAGTACTACGCAAGTAAATTGGGTGACGTAGTAAATGTTAAAAATTTAAGTGATTCATTTTTTGTCCAAATAAAGGTACTTTTATTAAGAGAATAGGGACAAAATCATTACATTTGAGTATATTGATTATGAAAGTATTTTTAAGAAGGTTATTTTTTTGCAAATTTATGTAGTCAATAGAGGAGATACAATATGGAGTATTGCACGTAAGTTTGGGGTTCCTTATCAGGATATATTAGAGGCAAATGGAATTAAAACTTCAACTAAACTAGTTGTGGGTCAAACATTAGTTATTCTAACCCGTGAAAGAGTGTACAGGATAATGCCAGGGGATAACCTTTGGGTCATCGGCAGAAAATTTGGAGTATCTGTAGATGCAATATTGGCTCTAAATAAAATTTCAAATCCAATGGGTTTGTATGTTGGGCAGGTAATAAGAATTCCCGAAATGGCAAAAAGATATGGTTCTATTGAAGCTAACGGATTTATTCAGCCCTCTAATCCTGAAAAAGAAAGAAATGTTTTGAGTGAATCAGTGAAAAGCCTAACTTATGTTACACCTTTTAGTCATCACGTTAATGCTGATGGGAGTTTAACACCTTTAAATGATCAGGAAATAGTAAGATATACTCAAGCAAATGGATCATCTGCAATGCTTTCCGTAACAAATATCTCAGGAACTTCCGGAGCTAATTTTGATACAAAGCTTATTGATGATATTTTGAACAGCAGCAAGCTTACTGAAGTATTAATTGCTAATATACTTAAGGCATTAAAAAGCAAAGGATATCGTGGAGTAATAATAGACTTTGAAAAAATATCTCCTATAAACAGGGATAAATACAATGCATTTCTTAGAAAGTTGGTGGCCAGGCTACATCCAACGTATTTAGTTGGTACTGCTTTGGCTCCCAAAACTTATGATGTTAAAACCGGATCATGGCATGGAGCTCATGACTATAAAGCTCATGGAGAGATAGTAGATTTCGTTGTTATAATGACCTATGAGTGGGGATGGTCAGGAGGGCCGCCTATGGCTGTTGCCCCAATTAATGAGGTTAGCAAGGTAATAAATTATGCGGTATCTGTTATTCCGCCAAGGAAAATAATGATGGGAATTCCACTTTACGGTTATGATTGGACACTACCTTATGTACCTAAAGGTGAATTTGCGGAAGCTATAGGAAATCAAGAGGCAATTGACAGAGCTTCAAGGTATGGGGCAATAATAAAATATGATGCCAAGGCTCAGTCTCCATATTATGATTATGTGGATAAAGGTGGGAAAAGACATGTGGTGTGGTTTGAAGATGCAAGGAGTGTACAGGGAAAATATAAACTTGCAAGCTCGTATAAGCTAAGAGGGGTAAGCTATTGGTCGCTTTCAAAGCCTTTCCCTCAAAATTGGAGTGTGCTTGAAAGTATGTTTAAAATTAAAAAGTATTAGAATAAAGGCTGCCTCGTACCATTTGAGGCAGCTTTCGCTTTCCAATCTATCTGGTCTAAGGGGAACTTTTACTTGCCTTATATACTATAAATTAACAAATAAAAACATATATTGACACATTTTTCAAAATTGAATATAATTTAATCAAGTAAGTGAACGTTCACTTAATTTAGAGGGGGCACTTCACATGAAAAATTTTTTATGCCGAAAAGATAATATTATAATAAGTGCTATTGACATTATAAATGAACTAGGGTTACAAGGTCTTTCTATAAAGGAGATTGCTTCAAGGCAAGGAATAAATGAATCAGCGCTGTATAGGCATTTTAAAAATAAGGATAGCATTATTAATGGAGTTTTAGATTATTTTACACAATATGATAATGCGATTTACAATACAGTAATAAAAAAGGATATTAGTATTAAAGAAAAAATTTTATTCTATGCAAAATCATATATTGAGTATTACCAAAGCTATCCCGCAATCACAGGTATATGGTTTTCTTATGAAGCTTTTAGACATGAGCCAGTTGCAATGGAAAAAATAGATTATGTATTTACTAATCGTTTAAATAGTCTTGTTAAATTGATCGAAGAAGGACAAGTTAATGGAGAAATTAATTATTTTTTTACAGCAAAAGAACTTGCTGAGATGATTTTTGGATTTCTAAGATTATCAATTTATGAATGGAGGGTAGCTGATTTTAGTATACCATTTAAAGATAGTACTTTAGAAAGTCTAAATAAACTTCTAATTTGCGCTGAAAAAAACGATAGATAAATACGATATTAAAATATTTGTAGGGGGGATTAATTTATGAAAACAGTACTTATAATCGACGATGCTTCATTCATGAGGCTCTCGCTTAAAACAATGTTAGAGAGAAATGGTTACAAAGTTATTGGAGAAGCTGAAAATGGTGCAGTTGGTATATTGAAATATAAAGAGTTAAAACCTGACATAGTAACAATGGATATAACGATGCCTGAGTTAGATGGGATTAGGGCTTTAAAACATATCTGTAATTATGATCCTAATGCTACGGTAATAATGATTACTTCTATGGGGCAGAAGACATTTATTCTGGAGGCTATTAAACATGGTGCGAAAGGCTTTCTAGTAAAACCGTTCAAGGAAGAGCATGTAGTTGAGACTATGAAAAAATTGCAAATATAGATATGAAAAACAATGCTTGGAGGGGATTAGTTTGGCGAGCAAAATAGGTCGTGAGCCAATGCTGGACATGTTCATTTTTGAAACACTTCAACAACTTGAAGAACTTGAACAAATTGTTATAAGTAGTGAAAAAACAAACGGGCTAACTGAATCAGCTATAAGCGAAATATTCAGAATAATGCATACTATTAAAGGGTCTTCAGCAATGATGCTTTTTAACAATATAACTTCCCTTAGCCACTCAATAGAAGACCTTTTTTACTTTATACGTAATGATAAACCTCAGAATTTAGATAACTCTGAGCTTGCTGATAAGGTACTAGAAAGTGTGGATTTCATAAAAGTAGAAATGAATAAAATTAGCAATGATGAAGATGTTGATGGTGATGCAATGTCCTTAATTGAAGATATAAAAATGTTTTTAGCACAACTCAAGAAGGATAATCCTGCTGTAAAAATCCAAGATGAAATTCAAATAATTAAAAAAGAAACCTCACAAAAATATTATATTACACAAAGCAAAATACAACCATTAGTTGAGAAGAATACGTTCAAAGCAATAATCCTTTATCAATCTGGCTGCGAAATGGAAAATATCAGGGCCTTTACATTGATACATAATCTGAAGGAGTTAACTGATGAAATTTGGTATAACCCATCGGATATTATTGATAATGATTCATCAGTAGATATCATAAAAAGAGATGGCTTTAGAGTTCTATTTAAATGTGAAAAAACGGTAAGGGAAATGAATAGTTTTTTTGAACAAATACCTTTCATAGAAAAATTAGAACTCGAGGAAGTTAGTTATGAAGATGAAATTGATCAATTCTTGGAAAAAAGGAAAATAGTATTAGAGGATTCTATTTTTAATATCGAAAAAGCTGAGAAGAATAAAGATAGTGCGACAGAAAGAGATATACAGATTGGTAGTACGGGTCAAAGTATCATAAGCGTTAATATATCAAAATTGGATAAGCTTATGGATCTAGTTGGAGAGCTAGTAATATCAGAGGCAATGGTTACGCAAAATCCAGACCTTCGAAATCTTGTTTTAGATAATTTTCAAAAATCTGCAAGGCAGCTAAAAAAGATAACAACAGAACTACAAGATGTGGTTATGTCAATACGAATGGTACCAATATCAACAACATTTCTTAAAATGAATAGAATCGTACGAGATATGAGCAAAAGATTAGATAAGGAAGTGAAATTGCAGCTAATTGGCGAGGAAACAGAAGTAGATAAAAACATTATTGATCATATTTCGGATCCACTTATGCATTTAATTAGAAATTCAATAGATCATGGGTTAGAGTCAACTACAAAACGGGTAGCAAGTGGAAAGAGTGAAACGGGTGTAATAACCCTTGAGGCAAAAAATGCCGGTGGAGATGTATTAATACAAGTTAAAGATGATGGTGCAGGACTCGATAGGGAAAAAATATTAAAAATAGCAAGAAGTAAAGGTCTTTTTAATAAACCAGAAAAAGAACTCACAGACAAGGAAGTATATTCATTTATTTTTTTACCTGGGTTTTCCACAAATGACAAGGTGACTGAATTTTCAGGTCGTGGAGTAGGTATGGATGTGGTGGTAAAAAACATACAAAATGTTGGTGGTTCAGTCTCAATAGATAGCACACCAAATGTTGGCACAACTATTACTTTAAAAATTCCATTAACACTTGCAATTATTGATGGGATGACAATAAGAGTCGGAAAGTCAAGATATACAATACCTATCACTAATATAAGAGAATCAATAAAGGTGGAAGAAAATAGTGTAATTAAAGACCCGAATGGCAATGAAATGGTTTTCATAAAAGAACAATGCTATCCAATCTTAAGATTACATCGTCATTTTAAGGTTAATACAAATATAACTGATATTACTAAAGGTATCATAATAAAGGTCGAAGTTGATGACAAGGCATTATGTATATTTGCTGATGAACTTGTAGGAGAACAACTGGTGGTTGTAAAAGCACTACCTAAGTATATTAAGAAAATAAAGGGAGTAGAAGGCTGTACCTTAATGGGCGATGGCGGTATCAGCCTAATACTAGATATTCCAGGCTTTTTAAATAATCAATAAGCTAAATATCTCAGATTAATAAAGCTAGTTCTAAATTTTTAGAAAGAAGGTGAAATAAATGACCAAGGTCACTGATGAAATTGTCGAAATCGATGAGGATACACAGAAGGATAAATTTCTCACTTTTAAAATAGGTAATGAAAACTATGGAATTGAAATAAATTATGTTACTGAAATTATTGGCATACAGGAAATAACACAGGTACCTGAACTTCCGGAGTATGTAAGGGGTATCATAAATCTTAGAGGTAAAATAATACCAGTTATGGATGTAAGATTAAGATTTAAGAAGGAACCAATTGAGTATAACGACCGGACATGTATTGTTGTTATTGATATTATGGACATTTCCATTGGTCTAATAGTTGATAGTGTATCAGAGGTTATGAATATAAATGATGAAAATATAGTTCCTCCACCAGATATAAAGACAGGATTTCACACTAGATATGTTAAGGGATTCGGCAAGGTGGGTAATGACGTAAAGCTTTTACTAGATTGTGACAAACTTCTAAACGATGATGAGATTTCCAATCTCACAAACAGTTTCTAAAAATAATTTAATTGGGGGTATTTATGGCTTTTACATATTTTTTAGAGACTTGCAGACCCTTGAGATAATTTGCAAGTATGCATTACCGGAACTTAGGTCCTGTAGATATATAGATATATGGGATGCAGGATGTGCCATGGGACCTGAACCATATACGCTTGCAATGCTTCTTCGGGAGCAAGTTGGACATATGTATTTTAGAAACATAAGAATATATGCAACGGACATTGACGGTAGTGACTTATTTGATGGTATTATAAGGGATGCAGTTTATCCAAAAGACTCAGTAGAACGTATCCCAAAGGAAATTTTTGAAAAGTATTTTATCTCAGATGAAAATGAAGGGTATTTTAAAATAATTGATGAAATAAAAAAAATAGTTTCATTCAAAAAGCATGATCTGCTTTCATTGACTCCTATAGGACAAAATATAGGGCTTATACTTTGTAAGAATGTCCTTTTACATTTTAATATGGCACAGAGGATTGATGTAATTAGGATGTTTTATGAGTCCTTAAAGGAGGGTGGATTTCTAGCAATGGAGCAAACTCAAAAACTCCCGCAAGAATTTACAAATTTGTTTGAACCAGTTGTATCTAATGCACAGTTATATAAAAAGGTTAAAAGGTGATATTAAATAATGTTAGGAGGCTGAAGTCATGAATTGGTTTATGAATATGAAAATTGCAACTAAGCTTATAATTGGTTTTGTATTTATTTCTATAATAGCAGCGGTTGTTGGTGTGGTAGGTATTACAAGTCTTAAAAGTGTGAATAAGTCGGATACCGAGCTCTATGTTAATATGACAGTACCAATATCACAATTAGCTGATCTAAACAAGGATTTTCAAATGATACGAGTTAGTATTAGAGATATAATCATTGAAACTGATGCTCAGAAAATGCAAGTAATTGCAGATTCTATTAGTGTGAAAAGAGCAGATATGCAGAAGATCACAGATGAATGTGAAAAGACTGATCTCTCACCAGAAATGAAAACTGCATTTAAGGATTATATTAATAAGAAGAACATATTTGATGTACAGCTTGATACTGTGTTAAAGTTGGCGCAGGCAAACAATAATGTTGAAGCAGTATCTTTGATGAGTGCTACAGGTACCTCAGGAATAGCATCAAAGGCTTTACAGGATTCTATTGATGCATTGGTTAATTTGCAAGTAGATGAGGCCAAGGGTAAGTCAGATACTAACACAAGGAATGCAAATAATGCGATTAATATTATGATAATTGTTATTATAGCTGCTGTACTTATTGCAATTGGCATTGGCATTTTGCTTAGCAAAATTATCAGCAAACCAATAAAGCTTTTAGCTGAGACAGCAGACAAACTAGCTGTTGGAGATATAAATGTGAGTGTTAAGTCAAAAAATAAGGATGAAATAGGTAAGCTTATGGATTCTTTTACTAAGATGATAGATAATATCAAGAATCAAGCCTTAGCCGCTGAAAAGATTGCAGAAGGGCAGCTTGATGTTGAAGTTGAAATTAAATCAGATAATGATGTATTAGCGAAGAGCATGAGATCTGTTGTAGATACATTACGAAAACTTGTTGCTGAAGCAGAATTGCTTACAAAGGCAGCGGTGGAGGGCAAACTTGATACTAGAGGTAATAGTGATGCATTTAAGGGTGGATATAATAAAATAATCTTTGGAGTAAACCAAACCCTAGATTCAGTAATAGGACCCTTAAACGTAGCGGCAGAGTATGTAGAAAGAATCAGTAAGGGAGATATACCTCCTAAAATAACTGATAAGTATAGTGGAGATTTTAATGAAATAAAAAACAATCTAAACACATGTATAGATGCAGTAAATTCACTTGTAGAGGACGCAATTATGCTATCAAAGGCAGCTTTAGATGGAAGACTAGATATTAGAGCAGATGCAAGTAAACATGGTGGAGATTTTGGTAAAATAGTTGAAGGAGTGAACCAAACCCTAGATGCTGTTATAGAACCAGTTAAGGAAGCTGCAGTGGTACTTAAGGAAATGGCAAATGGTAATTTACATGTTAGCGTGAAGGGGGATTATAAAGGAGATCACGCAGAAATTAAGAACGCACTTAACAGTACACTTTATGCATTATCTATATACATAACAGAAATATCTCAGGTACTAGTTGAAATGTCAAATTCCAACCTTGATATAGCAATAAATAATGAGTATAAAGGTGATTTTTCGGAAATTAAGGATGCCTTAAACTTAATAATAGCTTCCTTTAATGATGTATTTGGGGAAATTAATAATTCATCGGAACAAGTGGCTTCAGGATCGAGGCAAGTATCTGATGGAAGTCAAGCACTATCACAGGGCGCTACAGAACAGGCAAGCTCAATTGAACAGCTTACAGCATCCATTACAGAGGTGGCTGCACAAACTAAAGAAAATGCAATTAATGCAAACCAAGCTAATGAATTAGCTCTTACTGCAAAGGAAAATGCAGAAAAAGGTAATAATCATATGAACGGAATGTTAAATTCAATGAAGGAAATAAATGAATCATCATCAAACATTTCAAAAATAATAAAGGTAATTGATGATATTGCTTTCCAAACAAATATATTAGCATTAAATGCTGCTGTTGAAGCTGCTAGAGCAGGCCAACATGGAAAAGGATTTGCCGTGGTTGCTGAAGAGGTCAGAAACCTAGCAGCTAGGAGTGCAAATGCAGCCAAAGAAACTACGACGCTTATAGAGGGATCAATAAAGAAGGCTGAAGCTGGAACACAGATAGCTAATGACACTGCAAAGGCGTTAGTTGAAATTGTAGGCGGGGTTGCAAAGGTATCAGAATTAGTTGGCCAAATTGCGAGTGCATCCAATGAGCAGGCTACAGCAATTTCTCAAATAAATAAGGGTGTAGAACAAGTATCACAAGTTGTACAAACAAATTCAGCTACTGCTGAAGAGAGTGCAGCAGCAAGTGAGGAATTATCCAGTCAAGCAGAACTTCTAAAAGAAATGGTAGGTAAATTTAAATTAAAGCAAAATATAAATTTAAATAAATATGCGGTTGTTGAAAAAAATATTTCTAGTGCCAATAAAGAAAAAGGTAATAGGGTAACAAGATTATTGGGACATAGAGAAGCTGTTGCCACATCCAGTGGAATGAAACCAAGAATAGCTTTAAGTGATAATGAATTTGGGAAATATTAATTAAAAATTGTTCATAAAATTGGGATGAGGCTGAGAAGGGACTAAATAATTTATTAACATAATAAGTTAGTCATGTTACAGTCTCATCCCAAACTTATAGGTGATAACAATGATCAGCATAAATGATATTGAATTTAAATGTTTAACTGAATATATAAAAAGTAATTATGGAATAAATCTTAATAATAAAAGGAACTTGATTGAAGGCAGGCTTAGCAACATACTTGTAGAGAATGGATTTGATAATTTTTCTGATTATATGCAATATATTTTTTCTGATGAAACAAAAATGGAAATAACTAAGTTAATAGACAAGGTAACGACAAATCATACTTTTTTTATGCGGGAGGCTAATCATTTTGCTTACTTAAGAGACAAAATACTACCATATTTAGAAGAAAAGTGTTCACAAAACAAGGATTTACGAATATGGAGTGCAGGATGCTCAAGTGGTGAAGAACCATATACCATTGTCATGATTATAGCTGATTATTTTAGAAATCAGAAAATATTATGGGATACTAAAATTCTAGCAAGTGATATTTCCGCAAAGGTTTTAGAGAGTGCAGAAAGGGGTATATATAATGCAGAATCAATAGAATCACTCCCAGTCTCATGGAAAAAATGCTATTTTACTAAAGTTGATTCTTTAAATTATGAAATTAGTAGTAAAATTAAGAGTGAAGTAGTATTCAGGATGTTTAATTTAATGGATGCAACATTCCCTTTTAAGAAGAGATTTCATGTAATATTTTGCAGGAATGTAATGATTTATTTCGACCATGTAACAAAAATGGAAATCATAAATAAGTTTTATGATTTAACGGAACCAGGGGGTTATCTTTTCATTGGACATGCGGAATCAATTAATCGCAATGAAACAAAATATCAATATATAATGCCTGCAGTATACCGGAAGCCAGAAAGGATATATTAATTATGCGCACGACTAAAAAAGTAAGAGTATTAATTGTGGATGATTCATTAGTATTCAGAGAAACTTTAGCTAAGGGGATATCGGTTGATGATGGAATTGAGGTTGTTGCAACTGCAGAAAATCCTTTCATAGCTAGAGATAAAATAATAGAATTTGAACCAGATGTTATTACACTTGATGTTGAAATGCCGAAAATGAACGGTATCGAATTTTTAAAGAGATTAATGCCTCAGTATCCTTTACCAGTTGTGGTTGTAAGTTCAATTAGTGATAATGTTTTTGATGCATTAAATGCTGGTGCGGTTGATTTTGTTACAAAACCAGATTTGAGAATATATAAAAACATAGATTCGTTCATTAATGAATTAATCATAAAGATAAAAATAGCTTCTATTTCAAAAGTAGGACATATGAAAAGTAGATATATTAGTAAAGAGATTAATGGGAAAATAGATAATAAAAATAATTGCAGGATAATAGCAATAGGTGCATCCACTGGGGGAACTGAGGCTACATTCGAAATAATTAAGGCATTTCCAAGAGAAATGCCTGGTATTGTTGTAACGCAGCATATGCCTGCAGTATTTACTAATATGTATGCAAAACGATTAAATAATTCTTGCAAAATGGAAGTGAAGGAAGCAGAAAATGGTGATTTAGTAATACCAGGAAGAGTACTCATAGCACCCGGAGATTTCCAAATGAAAGTAAATAATAAAGGTAATGGAATTGAAGTTGAAATATTTAAAGGTGAGAAAGTAAATGGGCATTCCCCATCGGTTGATGTTTTATTTAATTCAGTAGCAGATTGCGTTGGTGCTTCATCGATAGGCGTCATATTAACAGGGATGGGATACGATGGGGCAAAGGGACTTTTAAAAATGAAACGAAAGGGTGCATTAACTATTGGTCAAGATGAAAGATCCTGTGTTGTATACGGAATGCCAAAAGCAGCATATGAAGTAGGTGCAATAGATAGACAAGCTGGCTTAAAAGACATACCAGAATTAATATATTGTGCTATAAATAAAGAGATATAATTTTGATCTAAAATATATTAATAAAGCGACGGTGATAGATTGATGGATAATAATGCATTACAAGCACAAAATGATGAATATAAGCGATTAACATCAACTTTAGCGTGTATAGGCGATGGAATAATATCGACTGATATTGAAGGAAAAGTTATTTTTATGAATAGTTCAGCAGAAGAGTTTACAGGATGGGATGCTGAAGCAGCTCAGGGAAAGAATGTTCAAGAAATCATACCAATAATGGATGGAGAAAAAAATCAACTAATTGAAGGCCAGATTAAAACGGCTATTTCTGTAGGTGCAACCTTAGGTCTAAATAAAAATTCCAAGTTTATTTCAAAAGATGGAAATGAAAAATTTATATCAGCAAGTTGTTCTCCAATTAGAGACTCAGATGGAGATATTACAGGAGCCGTTTTAGCATTTCGAGATATTACAAGAATAAAGAATGTGGAAGAAGAATTGGTAGAAGAAAGAAATAATTTTAAGGACATGTTTGATGCATCACCAATGGGAATAGCAATACTTAATAAGGATAAAATAATAAAACAAATAAATCCAGCTTTTTACAAAATTTTCAAAATAAATCCTTTGAAAGTAATAAATCAAAAGATAGGAAATTTTATTGGATGTACTAATGGGTTTAATGAAGCCAATATTTGTGGTTTTCAAGAAAATTGTGCATTATGTAAGGTAAATAAAATAGTAACAAGTGTCCTGTTATCTGAAACAGCATGTAATGCTCCAGAAATTAAATATAATATTATTGTAGATGGCGAAGAAACTAAAATATGTCTAAATGTCAGTTTTGTACCAATCAAAATATCAGGTGAGTTAAATGTAATGTTGGTTATTGAGGACATTACATCTAGAAAAATAGCAGAAGAAGAAATGGAAAGATATAAGATTCTTTTTGAAAAAGCTCGAGATATTATATTGTTTATAGATGTGTATGGGAAAATAATAGATGCAAATGCTGCTGCTATTAATGAATATGGATATTCTCGTGAGGAATTACTTTCTATAAATGTTCAGGATTTGAGAAAAAGAGAATTTGTAAAAGAAAACTATATTAATCAAGCAGATAAAGATGGAGTTTTATTTGAATCTACACATTTTCGAAAGGATGGAAGCTCCTTCCCAGTGGAAGTTAGTTCACAGAGTACGACAATAGGGAAAAATAGGATACAAATGAATATAATTAGGAACATAACGCAAAGAAAACTTTCTGAAAGTCAGCTTAAGCGTGCAAAGGAAGAGGCAGAGGCCGCAAACAGAGCTAAAAGTATATTTCTAGCAAACATGAGTCATGAAATACGCACCCCTTTAAATGGAATGATTGGAATGATTGATTTGACGTTGCGCTCTAATTTAGATAAGGAGCAAAACGAAAATTTAATTATTGCAAAGTCATGTACAGGAGTACTTCTTAATGTAATAAATGATATATTGGATTTTTCAAAGATGGAAGCTGGCAAATTGCTAATTGAAAAAATAAAATTCAATATTAAAGATTTAATTGAAGATGTTATTAAAGTTCATACAATAGACTTAGAAGCAAAGGGCCTTAAGTTAATTTATGAGTTTTCAAGTAGTATTCCACAAAATCTACTTGGTGATCCAGGCAGGCTTAAGCAAATTTTAACTAATTTGACAGGAAATGCAATTAAATTTACTCAGAGAGGTAATGTAGCGATTTCGGTAAAGAAACATTTTGAGAATGGTGATAGTATAGGTCTACATTTTTCAGTATCCGATACAGGAATAGGAATATCTAAAGAGGAGTTAGAGTTATTATTTATAAGTTTTAGTCAGGTTGATAGTTCTTATACAAGAAAATTTGGAGGAACAGGATTAGGACTTGCCATTTCAAAACAGTTAATAGAAATGATGGGTGGTAAAATATGGGTAGAGAGCGAAAAAGGCAAAGGAAGTACTTTCAATTTTACAATAAAATTTAATATTAATTTTAATAGCGAATCAGACAATAATCCTAAACCTATAGTTTATAGTGAAAGTGAACCCTGTAGAATATTACTTGTTGAAGATGATAAAGTTAATCAAATGGTAGTAGAGCGTTTTTTAGAGATTAAGGGGCATAAAATAACTATTGCTAATAATGGGAAAGAGGCATTAGATATACTTAAAAATGAAAAATTTGATATTATTTTAATGGATATTAACATGCCCGAAATGGATGGAATCGAGACTACTGCACAGATAAGAATAAATGAAACGGGAACAAAAAAACATATACCTATAATTGCTTTAACAGCGTATGCACTTAAGGGAGATAAGGAGAAATTTCTATCCTTAGGTATGGACGGATATGTTGCTAAGCCAATAAATCGAAGAGAACTTATAGAAAATATAAATAGATTAATTATTTATACAAATACGTCAACTAAATCTATTTTAGATAAACTTAATGAAAATTTTGCAGATGTGACCATTGATGATAAAATTATATCACAAAGTATAACTGAAATATCTGATCAAATTTTTAGACTCAAGTCAGCCATAAGAACAAATAGCATTTCAACAATTGAAAGTACTGCACATCTAATTAAGGGCTTATCATCAAGAATTAATGCTATTATTGTAAAAGATCAAGCATTCAAAATCGAATTAGCTATAAGGAGAGGTAATTTAAAAGAAGTTAAGTTGATTTTTATAAAGCTCGAATCGGATTTTAATAACTTTAAAAAGCAAATAATTAAGGGAGGCCAATCTAATGAAGATATTAATAGCTGAGGATGATTTCGCAAGCAGGATGTTTTTATATAAATTTCTTTCAAATTATGGTGAATGCGATTTAACTGTGGATGGGATAGAGGCTGTGGAAGCATTTTTAATGGCTCACGATATTGATGAGCCTTATGATTTGGTGTGTTTAGATATCATGATGCCAAAGGTAGACGGAATTAAAGCACTTAAGGCTATACGTGATATTGAAAGACAAAAGAACATAAAGGATATAAATTCAGTTAAGGTTATTATGTCTACAGCATTAAACGATACCCAAAGCGTGCATAATTCTTTTAATGCTGGATGTGAAGCATATGCATCAAAGCCTATTGATACTCTAAAATTTATTGAAGTTATGCGGAAGTTAGGATTAATTGACTAATATTAATGAGATATTAAATAAATGGGCTGTTCATGAGAGACTGTAAAAAATTTTGTGTGAACTATAAAAGAAATCCTTCTGGATTAATGTTAAAATAAATATTAATTCAGGAGGATTTTATTATGGCAAGACAAAGAAAACTAACCCCGGAAAGGAAAAATT